>Ga0209768_10000007_pt1 | contig 126093 bp, 108 predicted proteins | sample LauGreSBDMM110SD_3_FD_187564 | JGI IMG/M metagenome (GOLD analysis project Ga0209768, IMG submission 187564) | Freshwater lake microbial communities from Lake Michigan, USA - Sp13.BD.MM110.SD (SPAdes) (version 2) | ecosystem: Environmental > Aquatic > Freshwater > Lake | place: Lake Michigan... | reverse complement strand
CCCCACCGCAACCTTGGTCCCAGACGGGAGTGACTTAATCTCGACCGGCTTGGTCATCCGACCCGCCAGCATCACCTTGTTCATGTGAGCTCCTCTCCCGGCGCCGCCCCCAGGGTCTCTCCCTAGTCTGTAGCCGCACCGCGTTATGCGAGGGTGCCCCTCGCCGCGTACGGCGGGCGTATCGTGTGCGACACTCCAACGCGATGCGGTACTACCTGACGACAGCCATCGCCTACGCCAACAACAAGCCCGGCCTCCACACGCTCTATGAGGTGATCGGGGCCGATGTGATCGCGCGTTGGCGCCGCATGGGGGGCGACGAGGTGCGCTTCCTGACGGGGACCGATGAGTACTCGGTCAATATCGCCGCACGAGCGCTGGAGGAGGGGCTCAGCCCGAAGGCCTTCGTCGACAAGAACGTCGCCCTCTTCCAAGAGAGCGAAGCGCTCCTTCTGATCACCCCAGATCGATTCATTCGCACCACTGATGCCGATCACACGCTCGCAGCCCAGGAGATGGTGCGCCGCTCATTCGCCGCTGGTGACATCTATCTCGGCACGTATGAGGGCTGGTACTGCCCGAACGAAGGATTCCGCGCTGAAGGCGATGTAGTGAAAGAGGGGGGCGAGAGCGTCTGCCCGAATCATCCTGGCGTTCCACTGCAGTGGCTCAAGGAGCGCAACTGGTTCTTCCGACTGAGCGCCTACCAGGAGCGACTTGAGGCCTGGCTGACGCAAGATCCGTCGCCTGTGCAGCCTGAGTACCGCCGCAACGAGATGCTCGGATTTATTCGGCAGGGTCTCGAAGACTTCTCCATCAGTCGTGAGGGTGCAACCTGGGGGATCCCGTTCCCGATCCGCGAGGATGGAAGCAGTGCGCTTAACGCGGACGGCAGCGGCGATCCAACCGCTGGAACGATCTATGTCTGGTACGACGCGCTTATCAACTATCTCACTGGCGCCGGCTTCCCAGCGGATCCGAAGGGTGCACCGTGGTGGCCCGCAGATCTGCACATCATCGGTAAGGACATCAATCGATTCCACTCGGTCTTCTGGCCGGCGATGCTCTGGAGTGCTGGACTCGAAGCGCCGAAGCGCATCTGGGTGCACGGCTGGCTCCTCTCCAGTGGTGAGCGGATGAGTAAGAGCCGCGGCAACTTCCTCGATCCGAATAGCGCCGTTGCAGCGCTTGGCGCGGATGGTGCGCGCTTCGTTGCGCTGCGCGAGGTCCCATTTGACGGCGATGGCGAGGTGAGCTGGGACTCGATCATTCGTCGCTATAACTCCGAGCTCGCGAATGACTTTGGCAACCTCGTGAATCGCGCAACGACGATGGCGAGCCGCGCGTTCGGCGCAGAGGCCCCAGCACCGCGTGCGGCGGCAGCGGCGCCGCTTGCGGCTGAGTGGGAGTCGGCGCGAAAAAAGAGCGAGGCGGCGATGGAGGGGCTCGCGCTTCACCATTGGATCGGCGCCCTCTGGGAGTTCGTGGGTGCGGCGAACAGATTCGTTGACACGGAGAAGCCGTGGGAGTTGGCGAAGGCGGCGAAGGGTGGAGATGCTGCGGCGCGCGAGCAACTTGCTGGCGTCCTTGGCGACCTTCTTGAGGCCTGTCGACTCGTTGCGCTCTATGCGGCGCCTGTAATTCCTGAGACGGCGGAGAAGATCTGGACGCTTCTCGGTCACCCGTGGCCGTACGACGCTGCTGGTCACGGGAGTCAGACGCGCGCGGCACTCGGAGGGTGGGGGAGCATTGCCGCAACAGGAGCACTCGGCGAGCCGGTCCCACTCTTCCCGCGGCTTGAGACTGATGAGCAACCAAACTCCGCTGACTGACGCGCACGGCCATCTACAGGCCGATCGCTTTGACGCCGATCGCGACGAAGTGATCGTGCGCCTGCGTGCTGCTGGGATGACGCGCCTCCTCATCCCGTCATGGAGCGTTGCGAGCTCGCAGGGTGCGGTGGAGATCGCGCGCGAGCACGACTGGATGGATGCGGCGATCGGGATTCATCCACATCACGCCACAGACGAGGCGAGTCAGCGGGCCGCCCTCCTGGCGCGCGCCGCTGAACCTGAGATCGTGGCGATCGGAGAGACAGGAATTGATACAAAACGCAACTACGCGCCGCTCGCAGATCAGATCGCAAACTTTGAGGCGCACATTGAGGTTGCCGTGCAGCTTGGGAAGCCGCTGATCCTCCACTGTCGCTCCGCGGGGGACGGCGACGATGCCCAACGCCAGCTGATCAAGACACTCAAGGAGTCGCCGATCGGCGCTCCCGGTGGTGCCGCCGCGTTTGGCGGGAGGGCGCCGTTCATCTTGCACAGCGCGTCGGGGAGCCAGGGCTACATTGAGGATGGGCTCGCACTCGGCGGGCTCGTCTCCATCTCTGGACTCGTCTTCCGCCCAGAGGAGCGCGCCACGGCGGAGTGGATTCGAGCGGTTCCGGCCGACCGGCTGCTGACGGAGACGGATGCGCCGTGGCTGACGATGCCTGGAGCCCCCGATCCAAGTCGCAATGAGCCGGCGAATGTCGCCTTCACGTTGGCCTGGATCGCTGAGCGTCGTGGCGAAGCGGTGGACGATCTCGCCGCGGCGATCAGCGCCACCTACGACCGTGCCTTTCCTCGTCGCCGGCCACGCTCAGACTGAGCGTGGTGTTGGCACTCGGCAGGGGAGAGTGCTAACATCGCCGCAAGCGCACGAGCAGTGCGCGCTGTGAGCATTGCAGCGGGCAAGTGCCAAGCTGCTTAGCAGGAGGTCAAACACCATGGCGAAGAAGGCATCACTCCGACCCCTCGGCGACCGAGTAGTCGTCAAGCCGGTCCCACGCGACGAGAAGACGGCGAGCGGCATCATCCTTCCGGACACGGCGCAGGAGAAGCCACAAGAGGGCGAAGTCGTCTCTGTTGGTCCAGGCCGCATCCTTGATGACGGGAAGCGTGAGCCGATCGACGTGAAGGTGGGGGATCGCGTCCTCCATGCGAAGTACGCCGGCACCGAGTTCAAGCTCGATGGCGCGGAGTACCTGATCGTCGGCGCGAAGGATATCCTCGCGATCGTCGAATAACAACGTTACTCAGCAGTAGTAAGTAAAGCAAGAAAGTAGAGGGGCAGAATGGCAAAGCAGGTTGTATTTGACGAGGCGGCACGTCGCGCGCTCAAGCGCGGGATCGACAAGCTCGCCGACACGGTAAAAGTCACGATCGGCCCAAAGGGTCGCAACGTGGTGCTGGACAAGAAGTTCGGCGCACCAACCATCACCAATGACGGTGTGACCATTGCACGCGACATTGAGCTCGAAGATCACTTTGAGAACATGGGCGCACAGCTTCTGAAGGAAGTTGCGACCAAGACGGACGATGTTGCCGGTGACGGCACCACCACCGCGGTGGTGCTCGGCCAGGCGCTTGTGACGGAAGGTCTTCGCAATGTTGCCGCGGGTGCAAACCCAATGGTGATCAAGCGCGGACTCGACAAGGCGGTCGCCGCCGTTGTTGCAGAGATCAAGGCGCACTCCCGCAAGGTGGAGACACGCGAGCAGATCGCCGCGGTTGCCTCCATCTCCGCCGCAGACCCAAGCGTTGGCGAGTTGATCGCCGAAGTGATGGGGAAGGTCGGCAAGGACGGCGTGATCACCGTTGAGGAGGGTCAGTCGCTCGGCCTCGATAAGGAGTACACGGAGGGGATGCAGTTCGATCGCGGCTACATCTCCGCCTACTTCGTTACCAATGCAGATCGTATGGAGGCGCAGCTGGACAACCCAGCGATCCTCATCACCGATAAGAAGATCTCTGCGGTGCAGGATGCACTTCCTGCACTAGAGAAGGCGGTCGGCACCGGTCGACCACTCCTGATCGTCGCAGAGGACGTTGATGGTGAGGCGCTCGCCACACTCGTAGTGAACAAGATCCGCGGCACCGTGCAGGTGCTTGCGGTGAAGGCGCCAGGATTTGGTGACCGACGCAAGGAGATGCTCCGCGACATTGCGGTGCTCACCGGCGGCACGGTGATCTCGGAAGAGGTCGGCCGAAAGCTGGACAGTGTGACCGCCGAAGATCTCGGCTCCGCACGCCGTGTTGTCTCGTCAAAGGACAACACCACCATCGTGGATGGCTCTGGCAAGCCGGCCGAGATCAAGGCGCGTATGGCGCAGATCAAGGCCCAGATTGAAGAGACCACGTCGGACTACGACAAGGAGAAGCTCCAGGAGCGTCTCGCCAAGCTCTCCGGCGGCGTCGCCGTGATCAAGGTGGGTGCCGCAACTGAGGTTGAGCTCAAGGAGAAGAAGCACCGCATCGAAGATGCGCTCTCAACGACCCGCGCGGCCGTTGAAGAGGGGATCGTCGCTGGTGGTGGCACCACGCTCCTGCAGGCACGCTCCTCACTGGACAAGTTGAAGCTTGAGGGTGACGAGCAGGTTGGCGTGGACATTGTCCGACGCGCACTTGAAGCGCCAGCCCGACAGATCGCTGAGAACGCCGGCGCCCGAGGCGACGTGGTGATCGAGGCGATCCTGAAGGCGAAGCGTGGCACCGGCTTTGATGCCGCCACTGACACGATGGTCGACATGTTCGAGAAGGGGATCGTGGACGCCGCAAAGGTGACCCGCTCCGCTCTTCAGAACGCAGCGTCCGTTGCGGCAATGGTACTTACCACCGAAGCGGTGGTGAGCGACATCCCAGAGAAGAAGGAGTCTGCAGCCCCTGGTGGTCACGCCCATGGTGGAGAGATGGACTTCTAGTCTCTGATCGTTTCGCAGATCTGCGAGGGCTCCCAGCACGGCTGGGGGCCCTCGCGCTATCTCCGCCCACTTCTGGCTCAAGGGGCGTTGGGGCGCGCCGAGACTGGCGCGTGAGGTGTGGGCGGTAGAATCAACCGGTGAGCCTCCCCTCAGATCCCACCGCTGACGCACCGCTGCAAACCACCCCCACACGTCATCGCGTGGCCGAGGGCGAGGCGGCAGTAGCGGTCGAAGCGCGCATCCTTGGACCACTCAACGAGGTGCAGCGTCGCGCCGTCATCACTACGAAGGGGCCACTCCTCGTCCTGGCCGGCGCTGGCTCAGGGAAGACGCGCGTCATCACGCATCGAATCGCCTGGTTGATTGATCACGAAGGGGTGGCGCCATGGCGCATCTTGGCGGTGACCTTCACGAACAAGGCGGCGGCGGAGATGCGCGATCGCTTGGAGGGGATGATCGGCCAGCGTGCGCGTGACGTCGCCATGGGAACCTTCCACAGCCTCTGCGTTCGGATGCTGCGACGAGATGGTGAGGCGATCGGCCTGCCGAAAGAGTTTGCGATCTACGACGCTGATGATCAGGCGCGCGTGATCAAGGGCTTCCTGAAAGAGGACGACCTCCCCGCTACTGGCTCAACAAAGCCGAGCCTGATCCTTGGCGCGATCAGTCGCGCCAAGAACGACGGCCTCACCCCCGACCAGATGGAGGACCAGGCGGTGACGCACCATGAGCGGCTCATTGCCGGCTTTGCTCGCCGCTACGCGAAGGAGCTGAAGTGTCTTGATGCGCTTGACTTTGATGATCTCCTCATTGAAGGACTCCGCCTGCTGCAGGAGGCACCAGCGGTCGCCGAGCGGTATCGCACCAAGTGGGAGTACCTGCACGTGGATGAGTATCAGGATACGAACCGCATCCAGTACGCCTGGATTCGCGAGCTCGCCGCGGGCCACGGCAATCTCTGCGTAGTTGGTGATGATGATCAGTCCATCTATTCGTGGCGCGGTGCGGACATTCGCAACATCCTAGATTTTGAGCGTGACTGGCCGAAGGCGGAGGTGATCGCGCTCGAGCAGAACTACCGCTCAACGCAGTCAATCTTGGATGCGGCACACGGGGTGGTCTCCAACAACCTTGGCCGCAAGGCGAAGAAGCTTTGGACTGATCAGTCTGGCGGGCTCCCGATTCCCGTGTATGGCGGCTTTGATCAAGAGGATGAGGCGGCGTGGATTGTGCGTCGCATTGAGGAGCATGCTTCGCCACGAAAGCCGAAGCGCGGAGAGACGGCGGAGTCACCCGAGGCGCTCGGCGGGATTGCCATTCTCTACCGCACCAATGCGCAGTCACGCGCTATTGAAGAGGCGCTCCTGCGCGCATCGATTCCATATCAGCTGATCGGTGGGACGCGCTTCTATCAGCGCCGCGAGGTGAAGGATGCGCTCGCCTGGCTGCGCGTCTTGCGCAGCGATACCGACCGGATCTCGTATGAGCGCATCATCAACGTGCCACCGCGCGGAATTGGTGAGAAGACGGTTGACCTGTTGCGCGCGGCCGCTGCACCGCACCCTGATGCGCCAGATGGGATCCCATTCGGTCTCGTGATCGCCGCTGCGGGGCGTGGCGAGGTGGCGGGTGTCTCTTCACGTGCGCGCACCGCGCTGGCTGGCGTTGCCGATGTGATCGCACGCCTTCGTTCGCGGCTGACGCTGGTCCATCTCCCTGAGCTGCTTGACGCGGTCTACAGCGAGACGGGCCTCCGCGCGCACCTTGCGTCGGAGGGGGTGGAGGGGGAGGAGCGTTGGGCGAACCTGCTGGAGCTGCGCGGGATTGCGGGGCGCTTCCTCGAGCTTGAACCGCTCGACGCGCTCGATCGTTTTATTGAAGAGACGGCGCTCGTTGCGGACCAGGATTTGTTGGAGGAGGGGACCGAGCGCGTCACGCTGATTACGCTGCATGCGGCGAAGGGGCTCGAGTGGCCGACCGTCTTCATCTCAGGGCTCGTTGAGGGGCTCTTCCCGCACAGTCGCGCGCTGATGGACGAAGAGCAGATGGAGGAGGAGCGTCGCCTCTGCTACGTCGGCATTACACGCGCAAAGCGTCGCCTGACACTGAGCTATGCGATTCGACGTGGTTGGGGTGACGGTGACGGTGTTCCATCGCGCTTCCTTGCGGAGATTCCAGAAGAGTTGCTCGAGGTTGCGAACGATGAGGATCCACGCTCGGGTGGGGCGACACGATTCGGTCGTGGCGTTCCAGGATTCCGTTCCGCGCGCGCCGGTTTCGCTGGTGGCGAGTCGTGGCGTGAGGGGAGCGGCGAGCCTGGTGCGCCTGCAGGTGAATTCACGCCGAGCCGCGACCTTGAGGCGCGGCGACGCGCGTATGGCGCTGGAGCGCGTTCAGGGTCACTCCGCCTCCCAGGAGAGGGCGACGGATTTGATGAGGGTGTCGATGACGCTGGCGACGATCCAGACCACGACGGCGCACCGCTGACGCGACCTGTTGGTCGAATCCCGCCGTGGGCGAACGGGCGACGGCTGGAGCCAGGCGCGAGCGAGAGCGACAGGCCTGAGGCACTTCCTGAGCGCCGCACCACGCCAGCGCGCGTCCGTATCCCTGGTGAGCGCTACTTTCGCGACGGCGATCGTGTGCAGCATCCCCGCTTCGGAAGCGGCATCGTGGTCACCTCTAAACTGACGCGTAGCGATGAAGAGGTGACGATCGCCTTCGTTGGCGTGGGCGTAAAGACGCTCGCCGCGAGCATCGCCGGATTGGAGATCGTCTGATGGCGAAGGTGACGGCGGCCGGCGCAAAGCGACATGCGGAACTTGTGGCGCAGATCAACGCCGCCGATCGTGACTATTACGTTGCCGACGCGCCGCGCATGCCAGACGCCGCATACGATGCACTCCGCCGCGATCTGGAGCAGTTGGAGGCGGAGCACCCTGAACTCCAGACGCCAGATTCGCCAACACAGCGCGTCGGACCACGTGACGGTGGCGGAGAGCTCGGCGAGGTGCGACATGAGCGCCCCATGCTCAGCCTCTCCAACGCCTTCTCGCCAGAAGAGGTTGCCGCCTTTGTGGCGAGCACTGCAAAGGGGCTTGGCGGGCGCGAACCAGAACTCGTTGCGGAGCTGAAAATTGACGGGCTTGCAATCAGCCTGCGCTACGAGCGTGGCCTCCTGACGCGCGCGGCAACGCGCGGTGACGGCTCAACGGGTGAGGATGTGACGGCGAACGTGCGCACGATCAGCGTGATCCCGCAGCAACTGAGCGAACCGATTGACGCCGAAGTGCGCGGTGAGGTCTACATGCCGAAGGAGGCGTTTGCCGCGCTTAATGCGGCGCGCGAAGAGGAGGGGCTGCAGCTATACGCCAATCCGCGCAACTCGGCCGCCGGCTCACTACGCCAGAAGGATCCACGCATCACCGCAGAGCGGAGGCTTGCCTTCTTCGCCTATCAGCTCTTTAGCGACCCACAGCCAGGGTCGCAGAGCGCCGCGCTACAGAGGCTTGACGGGCTCGGCCTCCCAACCGAACGCAACGCGCGCGCTGGCCTTAACGCCGAAGGGGCGGCCACCTTCCTCGCCGAGTGGGAGGAGAAGCGGCACGCGCTCGCCTACGAGACGGACGGCGCAGTGCTGAAGGTGGATCGCGTGGAGGATCAAGAGGTGCTCGGCTTCATCTCGCGCTCGCCGAAGTGGGCGACCGCCTATAAGTTTCCGCCTGAGCAGGTGACAACAACGTTGCTCAACATCTCCGTGGAGGTTGGACGCACTGGCTACCTGACGCCGGTCGCTGAGATGGAGCCGGTGCTGCTCGCTGGTTCAACGATTCGTCGCGCAACCCTGCACAACATCGACGAGATTCGCCGCAAGGACGTGCGCATTGGTGACGTGGTGATCCTGCAGAAGGCGGGTGACGTGATCCCCGAGGTGGTGCGCAGCCTCCCCGAAAAGCGGCGCGGTGTGCTGGCAGAGTTCCAGATGCCGACGCGCTGCCCTTCGTGTCACGGCGAAGTGGTACGCGATGAGGTGCGCCATCGCTGCCCGAACCCCTGGTGTGAGGCGCAAGTCTTTGAGGGGCTCCGCCATGCGGTTGGTCGCGGCGCGCTGGACATTGAGGGGCTCGGCGAGAAGCTGCTTCAGCAGCTTGTTGACCGCGGCCGAGTTCGCCGCCTCGCCGACCTCTTCACGCTCACCGCGGACGACCTCGACGGCCTTGATCGCATGGGGAGCGTTGCCGCGAACGCGAAGAAGGGGAGTGCAAATCGCATCGATAATGTGCTCCGTGAGTTGGAGCGACGCAAGGAGCAGGAGCTCTGGCGCGTCCTCGTGGCGCTCGGCATCCGTCATGTTGGGGAAACAACGGCACGGGATCTTGCGCTAGAGCTCTCGCGACGTGTCGCCCCAGGTGCAGACTGGAGCAGCCGTGTCGCCTCAACGCTTCGCGGGCTGACAGTAGAAGATCTGACAAGCGTGAGTGGCGTCGGTGCCGTCGTGGGTGAGAGCATCGTCAGCTACTTCGCCGGCAGTGGCACTCGGAGCGCGCTCAACGATCTGATTGAGGCTGGTGTGGCGCTGACTCCAAGTGTCGTAGTTGAAGCGGCGGTCGGGGGCGGAGCGCTCAGCGGTGAGATTGTGGTGGTGACTGGGACACTCGTAGCCTCAGGCCTCAGCCGTCGCGAAGCACAGGATCGGATCCGTGCTGCCGGCGGGGTCGTGGCAGACGCCATCACCTCCAAGACAACCCTCCTGGTAGCGGGGGAGAAGGCGGGGAGTAAGCGTGCCGATGCGGAGCGACTCGGTGTTCGCATCGTGGATGAGGCGGGCTTCCTCGCCCTTCTCGGGGCGTCTGTCGCGGGCGGGTAGAATTCCCGCATGAGCAAACTCACCCGCGCCGAGGTCGAGAAGGTCGCCGCCCTTGCGCGCCTCGGGCTGACGAACGACGAGGTGGAGAAGTTGCAGGGCGACCTCAATCTCATTCTTGAGCAGTGGGCTCGACTCGCCGAGGTGGACACGTCGAGTGTTCCGGCGAGCGCACAGACGATCGTCCAGCCGATGCCGCTTCGCGACGATACGCCGCGCCCCTCCCTCTCTGCTGATGAGGCACTACAGAACGCACCGTCACGGAGTGGCGACTTCGTTCGCGTTCAGGCGATCCTCAGCGAGGAGGCGGACGGATGAGCGCCGACCTTCGTCGCGCCACCGCTGCACAACTGCGCATCGGATATCGCAGCGGTGAGTTCACGCCAGTTGAGGCGGTAGAGACGCTCCTTGCTGCGATCGTGCGCGAAGATGAGGCGCTTGGCGCCTGGTTGCATCTTCGCGGTGACGAGGTGCGACGAGAGGCGGCGGCGGCGGAAACCACCTACGCTGCGGCGCGCACCTCTGGGGCGGCTGCGCTCGATGCGCTCCCACCACTCCTCGGTGTCCCTGTGGCGCTAAAAGATCTCGTGAACATGATTGGCACGCCAACCACCGCCGGCTCCAAGATCCTTGAGGGCTACATCAGTCCGTATGACGCAACGATCGCCGCCAGGCTCAAGGCGGCCGGCGCACTGATCCTTGGGAAGACGAATATGGACGAGTTCGCGATGGGCTCCTCTACGGAGTTCAGCGCCTATCGGCGCACCGTTAATCCGTGGGATCGCGAGCGCGTACCCGGCGGTTCATCTGGTGGATCGGCATCAGCGGTGGCGGCACTGCATGCGCCGCTCAGCATCGGCAGTGACACGGGCGGCTCAATCCGTCAGCCGGCGAGCCTTACTGGTATCACCGGGATGAAACCAACGTACGGCCGCGTCTCGCGCTACGGCATCGTTGCGTTTGCCTCATCGCTTGACCAGATCGGGCCGTTTGCTCGTAGCGCGCAGGATGCGGCACTGCTGCTTCACACAATCTCTGGATCTGATCCGCGCGACGCGACAAGCTCCGCAACGCCAGTTGATGCTGGACTGTTGAAGCTTCCGCAGGGGGATCAGGCGGCGAGTGCGCTGAAGGGGAAGCGCTTCGCCCTGCCGAAGGAGTACTTCGTGGCGGGGATGGAGCCTGGCGTTGAGGCGGCGGTGCGTGCCGCAGTTGCCGCGCTGCAGTCAGCGGGCGCGGTCATCGATGAGGTGAGCCTGCCGACCACAGAGCATGCACTCGCCACCTACTACATCGTTGCCCCCGCCGAAGCCTCCGCGAACCTGGCGCGCTATGACGGGATTCGCTACGGCGCATCGAAGCACGGTGGCGGCAATCTGCTTGACGGCTATCTCGCCACGCGCGGTCGTGGCTTCGGTCCTGAGGTGCGCCGACGCATCATGCTCGGTACGTACGCGCTCTCTGCAGGTTTTTACGACGCCTACTACCTGAAGGCGCAGAAGGTCCGCACCCTGATTGCCCGCGACTTCGATCGCATCTGGGCGGCGGGCTACGACGCGATCGTGGCACCGGCGAGCCCGTCGGTGGCGTGGAAGTTCGGCGCGAAGATGAGTGATCCGGTTGCGATGTATCTCGCCGACGCCTGCACAATCCCAACGAACATGGCGGGCCTCCCAGGGCTCAGCACCCCGTGCGGGCTCTCCGAGGGGCTCCCTGTCGGCTTGCAACTGATCGGTGCACCATGGAGTGAGGTGGAGCTCCTCTCAATCGCCGCAGGCTACGAGGCGCTCAGCGCTAACGCGCCGTGGCGCGACCAGGATCCCACCGACCTTGCCGCACTCGGAGGGGCCGCATGAGCGACTTCGCAAAGCGCACCCTCGCCGATCGCGTGCATGCGGTGCCACCATCTGGCATTCGCCGCTTCTTTGATATCGCCGCGCAGATGAAGGACGTCATTAGCCTCGGCGTTGGTGAGCCAGACTTTGATACGCCGAGCCACATCACGGAGGCGGCAATCAGCAGCCTGCGGGCCGGTCGGACGCACTACACATCAAACTACGGAACGCTTGACCTCCGTGCCGCCATTGCCGACAAGATCTTCGAGCGATCGGGTGTGCGCTATGACCCGGCAACCGAGATCGTGGTCACGATCGGCGCATCCGAGGCGGTCGACCTCGCCATTCGCGGCACGATCAATCCTGGAGAGATTCTCATCCTTCCGGAGCCTTCGTACGTTGCCTATCTCCCCGCCGTGATCTTTGCCGGTGGCGAGGTGCGTTCGATCCCAACGAGCGCGAGCGATGGCTGGCGCCTGGAAACGGCCGCAGTTGCTGCCGCGGCGCCAGGGGCGAAAGCGCTCTTCCTCGGCTATCCGGCGAATCCCACCGGTGCAACGCTGGACGAGACAACGCGCGCCGAACTCGCGCGCATCGCAGTGGAGCACGACCTACTCGTGATCAGCGACGAGATCTATGACCGTCTCGTCTATGAGGGACCAGCGCACCGCGCGATCTCTGCGTACCCTGGAATGAAGGAGCGCACGATTCTGATCGGCGGCTTCTCAAAGTCCTACGCGATGACCGGATGGCGTGTCGGCTTCCTCTGCGCGCCGGCGGAGATCGTTGCCGGTCTCGTGAAGATTCACCAGTACGCAATCATGAGCGCACCGACGCCGTCACAGGATGCTGCGCTTGAAGCACTTCGCAACGGTGAGCCTGCGCTCGAAGAGATGCGTGCCGCATATGCACGCCGACGCAGCATCGTCCTGGATGGACTTGCCGCACTGAATCTGCCTACTGGTGCGCCGAAGGGTGCCTTCTACGCCTTCCCAGATATCTCGTCGCTCGGCATCAGTGATGAGGAGTTCGCCGAGCGCCTTCTGCAAGAGGAGCGAGTTGCGGTGATTCCTGGTTCAGCATTTGGCGCAAGTGGTCGTGGCCATGTGCGCATCTGCTACGCCGTTTCAGAGGAGAAGCTTCGCGAGGCGCTCGTCCGCATCGGACGCTTTGTCGCCTCGTTGAAGGAGGCTGCCGTATGAGTTGGGAGGCGGTCATCGGCATTGAGATCCATGTGCAGTTGCGCACCGCAACGAAGATGTTCTGCCCCTGCGCGATCCCTGCAGAGGGTGACGCGCCAAATACGCGCACCTGTCCAACCTGCCTCGGCCTTCCAGGCGCTCTTCCTGTGCCGAACCGCACCGCGATCGAGAGGGTGCTCGCTGTGGGCGCAGCGATCGGCGCGAAGAGTCCCGCAACGACACGCTGGGATCGGAAGAACTACTTCTACCCAGACCTTCCGAAGGGCTACCAGATCAGCCAGCTTGACCTGCCGCTTGCGGAGCACGGGAGCATCCCTGTCACCACGAGCGCTGGCGCTGGCTCCGTGCGGATTCGACGCGCACACCTAGAAGAGGACACGGCGCGCCTGCGCCATGAGAAGGGGTCCGACGGCACGCGCGCGAGCCTGATCGATTACAACCGCTCTGGCGTCGCCCTCCTTGAGATCGTCACCGAGCCAGACATTCGGGATGGCGAGACGGCGCGCCGCTACGCAGAGGAGCTCCGTCTCCTCCTGCGCACGATTGGTGCGGCGGACGCTGAGATGGAGAACGGTCAGATGCGCGTGGAGGCGAACATCTCACTTCGACCGTCAAGCGACGCGCCGTTCGGACTCCGCGTTGAGGTGAAGAACATGAACTCGTTCCGCTCCGTTGAGCGAGCGATCGCCTATGAGATGGCGCGACAAGCTGAGGTGCTCGACGCTGGAGGCGCGATCACACAGGAGACGCGTGGATGGGACGAGGGGAGTGAGACCACCTACACGATGCGCATCAAGGAGGATTCGCACGACTACCGCTACTTCCCTGAGCCGGACCTCCCACCACTCGACATTGATCCCGCCTGGCTCGCCGCGATCGTTGCTGGCCTCCCTGAGCTCCCAGGAACGCGCCGCGCGCGTTACGTCAGCGAGCTTGGGCTCACCGAATATGATGCGAGCGTCCTGGTAGCCGAGCCACGCGCCGCCGCCCTCTTTGAGGCGGCACGTGCCGCACAGAAGGAGCTCGACGCGAAGCTGCTTGCGAACTGGGTGAGCGGCGAATACCTGCGCGTGGCGAAAGAGGGGGCGGCCGACCCTGATCCGGTCCAGTTTGCTGCGCTCGTCGCGGCAGTTGCGAGCAAGGAGATCAGCGGCACCACTGCGAAGGCACTCTTCGCCGAGATGATCACGACGCCGCTCAATATTCGTGAGGTGATCGCCTCACGTGGCCTTGGCCAGATCAGCGACACGGGGGCGCTGGAGAGCATCATCGCCGACGTCATCGCAGCGAATCCACAAGCGATCGCTGACTGGAAGGCGGGGAAGCAGCAGGCGGTGAGCTTCCTCGTTGGTCAGGCGATGAAGGCGAGCAAGGGGCGTGGTGACGCGGCGCTCCTTGGCGAACTCATTCGCGCAGCACTCGATCGCTGAGATGCTCGATATCGTTCGCCTTGTCACCGGAGGTTTCGGCGTCACCGGTCTCCTCTATCTGGCACGTCAGCTCCCGCCGCTACTCACGCAGTATCAACTCCATCAGGCGCGTGTTGGCGGAGCGAAGCGATACAGCGAGTGGCGCGGTGCGCCTGGCGCTGGCCCTGACGTTCTGGATCGCCTTGAGGGGCAGCTGATCGTTTCGCGGCTGAAGCGCCTCGCCGGTGTGGGCGTTGCCTCCATTGTTGGGATTACGCTCGCCCTCTTCCCGCCGCTCCGCTAGCTCTTTGCTAAACGCTCGGACCAGCAATCCTTAAGCGCTGTACTTCGATCGCTGTGCAGCGATCTTGCACGAACGGGATGCCCGCATCTGCGGCGAGCGCTGCGGCCTCTGGACTGATGATGCCGAGTTGCAACCAGATCGCACCCGCGCCGGCTGCGATCGCCTCCCGCGTCACGTCGGCGCAGTCTTCTGGGCGACGAAAGATATCAACGAGATCAATGCGTTGACCCTCCGGAAGTGACGCGGCTGCGCTGGCAAGGTTCGGATAGCAGGGGAGTCCGGCAACTCCGTCGGCCAGTGCGTTTGCGGCAGGGTTCACTGGGAGGATGCGCCAGCCAGCAGCTTGAAGGGCGAGTAGGACGCCGTGCGAGGGGCGGTCAGGTTTCGGCGAGGCGCCAACGACGGCGATGGTGCGACTGCCAGTGAGGAGGGTGCGGAGCTGCTCGTCTGAGGCGGAGGGCACGCCGCCTCCCCCCTCTGCAGCGTCGATCGCCGCCCTGATCCTCGCTCGTTCGCGCTCATCCATCGGCTAATCCTACGCGCTCGGTAGACTCCCCCCGTGAGCAAGAAGCCCGACTTCACCCATCTCCACGTCCACACCGAGTTCAGCCTGCTCGACGGTATGAGCAAGATCGATGCGCTCATGGATGAGACGAAGGCGCTCGGCATGGACTCCATCGCCATTACTGACCACGGCGCCCTCTACGGGACGGTGCAGTTTGTCCAGGCGGCGACGAAGCGTGGGATCAAGCCGATCATCGGCGTGGAGACCTACGTTGCGCGTCGTGGCATGGGCGACAAGGAGGGGAAGGCAGACCAGCAGCCTTTCCACCTCGTCTTACTCGCCACCAACGCAGTCGGCTATCGCAACCTCTGCCGCCTCGTCACGGACGCGCACCTCGATGGCATGTACTACAAGCCGCGCATCGATCTTGATCACCTCGCGAAGTATTCCGAGGGGCTGATCGGACTCTCCGGCTGCCTGAACGGTGAGATCGCGCGCGCCCTTGAGGTTGATGACTGGGAGCATGCACGTGCGCTTGCGGGGCGCTACGGCGACATCTTCGGCAAGGATCGCTTCTACCTTGAGGTGCAGGATCACGGCCTCCCAGAGCAGAAGCGACTGAACGAGCAGCTCTTCAAGCTCGCACCTGAGGTTGGACTCCCACTCGTCCTGACGAACGATCTTCACTACGTCCGCGCGCAACAGCGAGAGGCGCATGACGTCCTTCTCTGTATCGGCACCGCAAGCAACCTTGAGACTCCTGGCCGCATGCGCTTTAACAGCGGCGAGTTCTACCTGAAGTCACCGGCGCAGATGGCGGCGCTCTTCCCAGATCGTCCGGATCTGCTGCTCAATACGCGCGCCATCAGTGAAGCGGTCGACTTCAAGTTGACGCTCGGACAGCCGCGCATGCCGGACGTGGAGGTGCCGAAGGGTGAAACAGTTGAGAGCTGGTTGCGGAAAGAGGCCGAGCGCGGGCTGTTGCGCCGCTACGGGACACCGTCTGCCGCGGCACGCGAACGGCTTGAGTACGAGCTCAGCGTGATCTTGAAGATGGGCTACGGGGCCTACTTCCTGATCGTTGCCGACTTCGTTCGGTTCGCACGCGAGCAGGGGATCGCTACCACCTGCCGAGGGAGCGCGCCAGGTTCAATCGTGACCTACGCGCTCGGCATCACGCCGGTTGATCCGTTGCACTACGACCTTCCGTTTGAACGCTTCCTGAATGAGGACCGCGTGACGATGCCAGATATTGATATTGACTTTGAGGATGGTCGCCGCGAAGAGGTGATCCGCTACGTTGCACAGAAGTACGGCGAGAGCCAGGTCGCGCAGATCATCACCTTCGGCACAATGGCGGCACGCGCCGCGATCCGTGATGTCGGTCGCGTCCTAGGGAAGAGTTATGGCGATGTTGACCGTCTGGCGAAGGCCGTCCCAGACAAGCTCGGCACAACGCTCAGCCAGGCGCGCAAGGACTCCGACTTCAAGGCGCTCGCGGAAAGCTCGGACTATGCGCCGCTCGTCAACCTTGCAGAGCAGCTCGAAGGTGTGGTGCGCAACGCCTCCACCCACGCGGCTGGCGTGGTGATCAGTCGCGAGCCGCTCACCGAGATCATGGCGCTGCAGCGCGCAACGAACTCGGAAGGGGTGATGACCCAGATTGAGATGCATGGCGTTGAGGCGCTCGGGCTCCTCAAGTTCGACTTCCTTGGTCTGGCAAACCTCACGATCTTGCGCACGGCGGTGGATCGGATCAAGGCGACCTACGGTGTTGCGATTGACCTCGACACAATCCCGCTCGACGACGCGAAGACGTTCGCCCTCCTCGCGTCAGGCGAGACGAGCGGCATCTTCCAGCTCGAGTCGGCTGGGATGCGCCGCTACATCAAAGAGCTCCGCCCAACGAGCGTCTTCGATCTCGCCGCGATGGTGGCGCTCTACCGACCGGGGCCGATGGCGAACATTCCCTCGTACATTCGGCGCAAACACGGGACTGAGCCTGTGACCTATCTCCATCCACTCCTTGAGCCGTTCCTGAAGCGCACCTACGGCGTCTTCGTCTACCAGGAGGACATCATGGCGGCGGCATCGGCGCTCGGCGGCTTCTCGGGGCCGAAGGCGGACACGCTCGGCTACGCGGTGCGAAAGAAGAAGGAGGACGTGCTGGCCGGACTGAAGCAGGAGTTCATCACGAGCGCCGCTGAGCGTGGCGTAGCACGAAGCGTGATTGAGCAGGTCTTCCAGGCGTTCGAGCCGTTTGCCAACTACGGCTTTAACAAGGCGCACGCCACCTGCTACGGAATGATCGCCTACCAGACCGCCTACCTGAAGGCGAACTACACCGTGGAGTACATGACGAGCGTCCTCAACGCCTTCCGTAATAAGGAGGACAAGGTGGCGAGCGCGATCGCCGAATGCCGCCGTCTCGGGATTGAGATCTTGCCACCCGATGTTGAGCGCTCGCAGCTCGACTTTGAGCCAGAAGGGGGCGCGATCCGCTTCGGTCTCCTCGCGATCAAGAATGTTGGCGCTGGTGCGGTGGAGTCAATCGTCAACGCGCGCACAGCGGGCGGTGACTTTAGTAGCCTCCAAGATCTCTGTGAGCGCATCGATTTGCGACTCGCCAACAAGCGCGTCTTTGAGGCGCTGGCAAAGGTTGGTGCACTGCAGAAGTTTGGCCACCCAGCACAGCTCCTCCTTGCGCTGGACGATGCCCTGTCCGCCGGAACAAGCGTGCAACGTGAACGCGCCGCGGGCCAGGTCTCATTGTTTGACTCTTCCCCAGGACTCGCATCAACTGTTGCGGTGAAGCTGCCGAGCGCCGCTGAGGCGCCAACGCGTGAGCGACTCCGCTGGGAGCGAGAGCTACTCGGCGTCTACCTCTCAGATCATCCGATGAATGCGCTGGCACCAGTCCTTGCGCCATACGTCAGCGGTTTTGTCGGTGACTTTGGCGAAGATGTGCCGAGCGAAGAGCGCGTCGTGCTTGGCGCGATCGTCACGAATGTTCGGACACTCGTCACCAAGGCGGGGGCGGCGATGGGGATCCTCACCGTTGAGGATCTAACAGGGAGCATTGAGGTGGTCGCCTTCCCGAAGACGTGGGAGGCGACGCGCTCCGCCTGGGTTGAAGGGGAGGCGCTCCTCGTTGCGGGTCGTGCAGAGTTGCGTGGCGAGACCTGGTCGATCATCTGCGAGGCGGTCCTCCCGTGGGAGGAGGCGCAGCAGCTGACGCCAGAGGGGATTGCGGCACACCTTGCAACGAGCAGCAGTGGCCCGCGACGCTACCCACCACGTAGTACCGCGCCAGCTGGCGCACTGCCACGTGGTCTCGTTCCGGAGGAGCGCGAAGGAGAGGTTGCTCCACCGCTCGCCGTTGTGCCACAAGCAGAGGCTTCGGCTGATCCTGTCGAAGCGCCGCCCGGCGCTGCGCTGCACATCCGATTCACCGCTGGCCAATCGGTAGAGGAGACGATCCGTGCCATGGAGGTGGTCAAGTCAGAACTCCGCGCACGACCTGGTGGGACGAAGGTGGTCGTCTACATCCCGCAGGCGGGAGGGGCGCAGCAGTTGCCGATGGAGATCCGCACAGGTGTCGCGTGGGATCCAAGTTTCCCCGCCGCAATTCGTGGGCGTGTCGGCGCCGCAGCGGTTCGCTTCGACCTACTGACTGAAGGGGAGTCACTTCCAGCCGCTTAGGGCAGTCGCATAGGGCAGACTTTTCAGAAACGCGGCAGAATGCCCCTATGGCACTTCGCACGTACGCCTCAGTCCTCCTTCGGCAGTCCGCCCCAGAAGGCGTTGATTGGCGAACCATGCCGGTACTCGCTCGTGCACTTCTGCTCACCCGCGCATCCGTTCTCCCACTCACCATTGTTGGTGCAGGGCAGGGACTCCTCTACGCCTGGTGGCGCGGCACAATTAGCGACACCGCCACTGGCGTGAGCGGCCTCCTTCTCGGACTCGCCGCCTTCCTCGGTGCAAACCTTGCCCATGCGGCGAACAATCTTGCGAACGACTGGCGCGACTACAAGGACGGACTCGATCGTCCTGGCTATCCACGCGCTGACTACTCGCCACACCCGATCGCCTCTGGTGCGATGTCAAGCCGAACGCTCCTTACCGCCATCGCCATCCTCACCGGTCTTGGGGCGCTGCTCGGCGGATTTACGATGGTGATGCGCGCCGACCTGATGCTCGGACTCTTCGCAGTTGCTGGCCTGATCCTTTCGTGGGGTTACACCGATCCGCCGCTTCGCCTGAAGCGTCGCGGGCTCGGTGAACTCTCCGTCCTCCTTGTGTGGGGTCCGCTCATGGGCGGCGGGACGTACCTTGCTGCGACAGGAACGATTGACAGCACCGCACTCCTTGCGACACTGCCGTGGGGGATGATCGCGACGGCCGTTCTATTTGGGAAGCATCTTGACAAGATTGAAGCCGACGGTTCGCGAGGCGTTCGCACCTTCGTTGTTCGGATTGGCGAACAGCGGGCACGCGCCGCAACGCTGGCACTCCTCAGCGGTGGCTACATCTGCGTCGCACTCTTTGGCGCACTCGGCATCTTCCCGTGGATCGTTGCGCCACTCGCCGGACTCGGCGCACTCTCTGCGCGGGCTGCGTTGAAGATCGTCGCCGCTCCGCGACCTGCTGCACCGCCGCCAGGCTATCCGCTCTGGCCGCTCTGGCATGTTGGCGCCGCCTTCCTCGTAGGGCGTCCAGCGATGGGGGCACTCTTCGTCGGCTTGATTCTCGGGACGCTGCTCGGCATCTAGCCGAGCGCGACGCTACTTCCCCTTCGCCTCAGGTCGCGCAATGCGCGCGGGCGGAACACTCAGTGCGGTGATCTTTGCGAGTTCAACCTCAATCGCCGCAACGCGTGCCGCAGCTGCGCGCCACTCTGCAGAACCTGGCGTTAAGGCTGCGCGATCGGCACGCGCTTGGTCATGCTCGCGCATCAGTGTCGCGCGATCTGGTCGTGGTGTTGCGCTCTCGTTGCTCACCTGAACCCCCTCTGGTGCCGAAGGTGGGAGTCGAACCCACATGACCTTTCGGTCGGCCGATTTTAAGTCGGATGCGTCTGCCGTTCCGCCACTCCGGCCACGCCATCGTAGCCTGAGTCGAGAGTTGGTACCGAAGGTGGGAGTCGAACCCACATGACCTTTCAGTCGACCGATTTTGAGTCGGTTGCGTCTGCCATTCCGCCACTTCGGCGCCCCCTGATCCTAGCGTGCGGCATAGTTAGGGGGATGGATGAGGGGCAGTGAAGGGCGTGGGCGAGACTGAGGAGCGGCTGCGCCTCCTTGCGGCAGCACGTCGCGGCGATGGACGGGCCTTTCGCGCCCTCTTCGCCCCAGACCTGGACCTTGCCTGGAGGATCGCGCTCCGCATCGCTGGCGAACCGGTGGGGGCGGATGACGCGCTCCAGGAGGGGCTCATCTCTGCCTACCGCGCACTCGACCGTGTTGAGCCACGCAACCTGCGTGGCTGGTTCGTTCGAATCGTCCAGAACGCGGCTCGTGATGCACTGCGCCGTGAGCGGCGGCGCCCAACCCTCCCGATCCGTAGCGGTGAAGGATCCGATGGCTCGGATGAACGTGGCGCTGTGGCCGAGCCCCAGGCTGGTGCGGCGAGCGATCCTGTCCTTGCCGCGGAGCGAGGGGAGCTGGCGGGGGAACTCGCGGCAGCACTTGAGCAGATTCCTGAGGAGCGGCGCACCGCAATTCTTCTCTACGACGTGGACGGCTACGACTACGCCGAGATCGCCGAGATCACGGGCTGCTCGGTTGGGACGGTGAAGAGCCGCATCAGCCGCGGGAGGGAGGAGCTCCGGCGCCTCCTCGCCGGCCTCCGTCCGGGAACCAACCCTGGGGACCAGGCGTTGAGGGGGCGAGATGATTAACGACCGCCGTCCCCCTGCAGCAGAGCACGCCGATGCGTATCGGGCGAGCGAACCGACCCGACAGCGGGATCCGTTCGCCGCCCCCACGCTGCAGGTTGCGCTTGCCAGCGAGACTGAGCGGCGGGCGAAGCATCAGCGTTCAGGTCGCATTGGGCTGCTTGTCAACCTCTTCATCAACGCGCCGCGCGCAGGACTAGCGAGTGCTGCACTCTCTCTCGCCGTCTTACTCGCCACCCTCCCAACTGGCGGTGTGCTCCGCATGGATGGCGGCGGGGAGTCGGCACTCCAGGCGCCGCTCAGCGTTGCGTCAACACCAACAATCGGAGCGGCATCGCCGGAAGGATCCACAGAGGCACCGAGCGCAGATGCGAAGGCGGCCGACCCCTTTGAGGCAGCTGAACCGCTTGATGAAGCTGGGGGGCTCCCTTGGCTCACGATCATTGGCGGCGCCGGCCTTCTCTTCAGCCTCATACTGATTGAGCGCAGCCGCCGCCGTCGCCACGCCTAGCCCGCCGCGCACCGAACTGCGCGCCACTGCGCCCCCTGCACGACGCTCCTCCTGCGCTACGCTCCGATCGTGCAACCGAAACGCCTCCTCCTCGTTGATGCGTATGGGCTGATCTATCGCGCCTTCCATGCGATCCCGCCCCTGACGAACAGTCGGGGCCAACTCACCAATGCCGCATTCGGATTTACGAGCATCCTCCTTCGTGCAATTGCAGACGCGCACCCGGAGCGGGCGATCGTCGCCTTTGATGCGCCAGGGGCTACGCACCGACATGAGCGATTCCCTGCATATAAGGCGCAGCGACCCTCAATGCCAGATGAGCTGCGCTCGCAAGTGCCACTCGTGCGCGACCTGGTCGCAGCCCTCGGGCTTCCTCTCCTGGAGGCGCAAGGCTATGAGGCAGACGATGTCATCGGAACGATTGCTGAGCAGGCGCGACGTGAGGGTTGGGAGGTGCTCATTGTCTCTGGCGACCTCGACATGTTGCAGCTCGTTGGCCCGAACGTCTCGCTCCTTCATACGGCGAAGGGTGGCGCTGATGCGATGGTCACTTATGACGCGGCGAAGATCTTTGAGCGGTACGGCCTCACCCCTGAACAGATCGTTGACTTCAAGTCGCTGAAGGGGGATAGCTCGGACAATATTCCCGGCGTCCCAGGTGTGGGAGAGAAGACGGCGGCAAAACTGATCGCAGCATTCGGATCACTGGTGGCACTCTATGAGCGCCTCGATGAGGTTGAACCGGTGCGGATTCGCGAACTGCTGCGCGCCAATCGCGACGCCGCCTTTGCCGGCCAGGGGCTGATGACGATTGATCGTGACGCTCCGCTGCAACTTCCAGATGAAGGCGGCGTGATCGGCCGCTACGATCGCGACCTTGCCCTCGCCCTCTTGCGCGAACTTGAGTTTCGCGCACTGATCGGCCGCCTCCCGCCGCTTGAGGGGGAGGATCGCGAGGCGGCGGCGCAAGCCATCGCGACGGCAACTGCGGGTGCGGCGCTCCGCGGTACAAAAGAGCGCGTGGCGCCAGCGACTGTTGCGCCGCGAGCGACGGGGGGTGACGAGCTGCAGCTCGGCTTCAACTTCAACTCGGTCAGCGAGGGGAATAGCGCGGCGGGGCGTGCGGCGCCGACCGCAGCAGTAGCCCCTTCATCAACTGGCGAGGCCGAGGTTGCACTCAGCACGCAGATTGAGGCACTGAAGCGTGGCGATCTCGCCGCCGCAGGGGCACTGCACCTCAACAGCGTGAGCGAGGCAGAGCAACGCTTCAGCACCCTCGCGAACAGCGGCGCTCTCGCGCTCGGTGGGCACGGCGTCGATCGGCGTGGCCCGCGCGGACCGATCGCACTCGCGGTCGCCGATGAACGCGGCGCACTCCTCGTTGCCGAAGATCCGAACGTTGTGCATCGGCTTCTGACACTGATCGCACGTTCCGGTCGAGAGCTCGTTGGCCTCGGCATCAAGGATCTCTTCGGCGCGCTGATCGCGATCGGCGCCGATGAGGCGCCACACCTTGTTGACGATGTGGCGCTCGGTACCTGGATCGGCAACGTGACGCTGCGGAACCCTGGACTCGTTGAGGTTGCTGCATCCCGACTTGGTGCCGACCTCCCCGAGGGGCTCACGCCAGTACAGGCGGCAACGCTGAGTGCGCTGGTGGCACTCGCTTCGCGTGCCGGCATCAGTGGCGAGCTGCGTACGGCGGGAACTGAGCGGCTCTATCGAGAGATTGAACTCCCCCTCGTTGAGGTGCTCGCACGAATGGAGGCGGCGGGAATCGCCGTAGATAGCGCGGCCCTTGCACAGCTTGGCGACGCCTTCCGCCTTGAAATCGCACGCCTTGAGGCGGCGGCGGAGAAGTCCGTCGGTCGCGCGGTTGCACTCGGCTCACCGAAGCAGCTCGGCGAACTCCTCTTCGGCGAGCTCGGCCTCTCGCGCGGGAAGAAGACGAAGACAGGCGCGTGGTCAACCGATGCGAGCGTCTTGGAGGAGATCCAAGGGGAGCATCCACTTGTGGGCATCGCGCTTGAGTGGCGCACCGTCTCAAAGTTGCAGAGCACCTACGTTGAGGCGCTCCCGAAGCTGGTTGAGGCGGATGGCCGGATTCACACCACCTTCCAGCAGGCGATCGCTGCAACGGGACGCCTCAGTAGCGTTGAGCCGAACCTTCAGAACATCCCGATCCGCTCAGAACTGGGTCGAAAGATTCGGCACGCCTTCATCGCGGAGAAGGGGAACAGGCTCGTTGCCGCCGACTACAGCCAGATTGAGCTGCGCATCCTCGCGCATGTGACGCGCGACCCACACCTGATTGAGGCGTTTGCAGCTGGGGAGGACATTCATCGTGCCACCGCCTCGCGCGTGCTTGGCAAGCCTCAAGAGGAGGTGAACGACGACGAGCGCGCGATGGCGAAGATGGTCAACTTCGGCATCGCCTACGGGATGGGTGACTTTGGGCTTGCGACCCGGGCAGGGATCTCTCGCGAAGCGGCGAAGACGTTTATTGCTGGCTACTTTGAGCGCTACCCAGGGATCAAGCGCTATATCGACACGATCAAGGAGGAGGCGCGCGCGAATGGCGCCGTGACGACACAGCTCGGTCGTCGCCGTCCGATCCCAGAGCTGCGCGCTGCGAACCCGGCACTTCGTGCAGCAGGGGAGCGTGCCGCAATTAATCATCCGATCCAGGGGACGGCGGCTGACATCATCAAGATCGCGATGATCCGCCTTACGCCGCGACTTGCCGCGGCCGGCTTGAAATCACGCCTCATCCTCCAGGTGCACGACGAACTCCTCCTTGAAGCACCAGAGAGCGAAGTTGCAGAGCTCATCCCGCTGCTGATCGAGACGATGGAGGGGGCACTCGCACTCGACGTCCCACTCACCGTGGAGGCGAAGACGGGGCTTCGGTGGGATGAGATGCAGCGTTGGAGCGGGCGTGCCTGAACTCCCAGAAGTTGAAACGGTTGCGCGTGATCTTGCGAAGATGGTCGCAGGTGCGAGAGTCAGCGCGGGACGAATCATTCGCGCGGCGAATCTCAGCACGCCAGATCCAACCACCTTTTCGCGTGCGATCGCTGGTCGACGCATTGAAGGGGTGCGGCGGAGGGCGAAGTGGATCCTGGTCGACCTTGAAGGGGGCCTCATCCTGATGGTGCACCTGCGCATGACCGGTCAACTCTTGGTGCTTCCTGGTGTTGCAGCAATCGATCCGTATATTCGGGCGATCTTGACGCTCGCTGATGGGCGTGAGATCCGCTTCCGTGACGTCCGCGCCTTCGGTCGACTCGCCCTTGTGGCACGTCGAGATGATGGTGCCCCCGCCGCTTCGCTCGATCCCGCCGACGACGCAGCGCTAAGTGACCACGGACCTGAGCCACTGGAGGCGACCTTCACCGTCGCCGCCTTCCAGGCGATGCTTGCGCCGCGACGCGGACGGCTGAAGAGCCTCCTCCTTGATCAGCGCTTCCTTGCCGGTCTCGGCAATATCTATGTTGATGAGGCGCTCTGGCGTGCGCAGCTTCATCCGCTCGCCGTTGCGGCAGCACTGCGCCCAGCAGAGGTTGAGCGGCTGCACGCCGCAATCGTGGGTGTGCTGAACGAAGCGGTCGCGGCACGCGGATCATCCATTGATGACTACACGGGACCAGATGGGGACGGGAGCATGCAAGAGCGACTCGCCGTCTATCAGCGTGGTGGCGAACCGTGCCTTCGCTGTGCTCGTCCGATTCGTCGTGCGACGCTTGGCGGTCGCGGGACGCACTACTGCCCACACTGCCAACCCCTTCCTCGCGGCCGGAGGTCGGCCGGTTCTGCCGCAACGATGCGCGGGGGCGCACTCGAACGGAGGGGACCACGCTGGAGCGAGGGGCTGCAGGCGGCAACGGTTGGTGCAACGTCGGCCGAACGTGCCGCAGCCCGTCGACGCGCGGTACGGAGTGGCACGGGCGTATGAGTCTGCTGACGCTGACCGGCATCGGCCGCGAGATCGGCGCCGTTACGATTCTGAGCGACGTGAGCGTCAGCGTTGCCGCTGGCGAGCGAATCGGACTTGTTGGCCCGAACGGCGCAGGGAAGACCACGCTGCTACGGATGATGGTCGGCCGAGAGGAGCCGGATGGCGGCAAGGTGGAACGCGCGCGCGGCGTTCGGATTGAGGTGCTCGCGCAGGAGTCTTCACATGATCCGAAACTGCTCGAGGCGGCAACGCTCACCGAGGCGGTGCGCGGTGGGGCAGAGGAGATCACCCGCATTGCAGCTGAGCTGCACGCTGCTGAGATTGGCGGTGGTGCGGCAAGCCCAGAGTATGCGGCGGCTCGACAGCGATTTGATGCGCTTGAGGGCTACACGATTGATGATCGCGTCGCCGCGGCACTGCGTGGCCTCGGCTTCCCAACTGCGCGCCACGGCGAGTCACCGAAGCTCCTCTCTGGTGGCGAGCAGACGCGCGTCGCCCTTGCACGACTGGTGATCGCAGATCCAGACCTTCTCTTGCTCGACGAGCCAACGAACCACCTGGATGTGGAGGCGATTGAGTGGCTCGAAGGTGCGCTCCGCGCACGGAGAGGTGCGCTCGTCGTAGCGAGCCACGATCGTGCCTTCCTCGACACGGTCGTCGATCGAGTCTGGGAGGTGCGCAATCATGCGGTCACACGATTCCGTGGGAACTACTCGGCGTACTCCCAGCAGCGAGAGGCAAAAGAGGAAGATGCTGACCGAGATGCTGAGCGAAGGACGAAAGAGATCGCGCGGGAGAAGGAGCTGATTCAGACGTATCGGAGTCACCGCAAGTACGGAAAGATGCACGAGCATGAGGCGCGCCTCGCGGCGATTGAGCCGGTGGTCGCGCCGAAGCGTCGCGCAGCACTGGCGATCTCCGCCGCTGGTGCTGGTCGCGGACCAGCTGAGCCGGTGCGTCTGGTTGAGGCGGTTGTCGGGTACCGAGAGCCGGCGCCGCGCACAATCGCCACGGCGCGCAGCATCGCACTGCATCGCGGAGAGCGCATTGGGATCGTTGGGCCGAACGGCGCTGGAAAGACGACGCTCCTCAAGAGCATCGCTGGAATCCTTCCGCCGCTTAGTGGAGAGATTCAAGTTGCGGCTGGTGTCATCCCTGGCTATCTCGCACAGGTCCGTGCGGCGGGGTTGCACGGCACGACGGTGATTGAGGCGCTTCGCGCTGCGGTACCAGTTGAACTTGGCGAGGCGCGCGCGCACCTTGCGCGCTTCCTCTTTCGTGGCAGTGATGTTGATAAGCAGGTCGCTGTTCTTTCCGGCGGTGAACGGAGTCGACTCGAGCTGGCGATCCTTGGGCTTCTCCCATCCAATCTGCTCCTCCTTGATGAGCCGACAAACCATCTTGATGTTGACGCCTGCGAATCTCTTGAGCGATTCCTGCTGGATGGCGAGCGCACGGTGCTGCTGGTGAGCCACGACCGGCGACTTCTTGAGCGCATCTGCACGGAGCTTTGGATCGTGAGCGATGGGCGGGTGGTTCGGTTCGATGGAGGGTGGCGTGCCTGGCGTGCCGCTGTTGCAAGCGGCTGGACCGCTGATGCCGCAGATGACGTTGCGGCCACGGGACGCTCTGCTGCCAGGACGCCAAAGGGGAGCGCAGGAGTGCCTGCGGCGGTGAAGCCTGTCGTCAAGAAGACTGTCCTAGCGGCGCCAGCAACGCCAGTGGCGAAGTTGAGTAAGGAGCAGGCGCGCCGGCGTCGTGCGGCGGTTGAGGCAGATCTTGAGCGCTACGGCCTCAAGAAGTCCCAGCTTGAACTCGCACTCCTCGATCCACAGGTGCTCGCCTCGTACACTGATCTTGCACGCGTCAGTAGCGAATTCGCCGATGTTGCCGCCGCACTACTGGCGGCGGAAGAGGCGTGGCTCGAACTTGAAGGGGAGGGCGTCAGATGAAGGTGATCGGCATCGCAGGAGCGATTGGAGTTGGGAAGAGCAGTGTCGCCCGCACGCTCGTGAGCGACGCCGCGCTCGCACGTGACCTTGGTGGTGCTCTGCACTACTTCAACGCGGATGACGCCTTGCGAAGCGCGCGCAACCAGGCGGGTCCGCTCCAGGATGCGATTCTCAAACTTCTGCCAGCCGCACAGGGTCCTGACGGGAGCCTTAACCAAGCGGCGCTTGCGAGTGCCGCATTCAGCGATCCCACGCTGCTGAAGCAACTTGAGCTGCTGCAGTGGCCGGTTGCGCGCGCGGCGATGCACGTAGCTCGTGATCAGGCGGTGGCGGGTGGCGCCTCACTCCTCCTGGTTGAGGCGATCGCGCTCCTCAACTCAGGACTCGCAGAGGAGCTCGATGGCTATCTGGTACTCACACTGCCGACATCTGAGCGTCGCGAGCGCGCCATCGGCCGTGGCATGGGCGGCGCGGCATTTGAAGAACGTGACGCCGCCCAACACGGGCTGACCGAAGCGCTTCTCGCCGCAGGGGGCGTGGAGGTAAGCGCACGTGGTTCCGTTCAGGAGGTCGCCGCCGAGGCGGGTCGGGCGCTTCGCCTTCTATGCTCAACGGATGAACCGCACCCCGATCCAGCCACCTGACCACACCCCCGCACTCGGTGCGGCATTCAAGCTGCACTCCGACTTCCAGCCGACCGGCGATCAGCCAAAGGCGATCGTCGAACTCGTTGATGGTGTCCAGAAGGGACTGCATCATCAGGTCCTCCTCGGCGCAACTGGAACGGGGAAGACCTTCACGATCGCCAACGTCATCCAGCAGGTGCAGCGACCAACGCTCGTCCTTGCACACAACAAGACGCTTGCGGCGCAGCTTTATGCCGAGCTAAAGGAGTTCTTCCCAGAGAACGCGGTTGAGTACTTCGTCTCCTACTTCGACTACTACCAGCCAGAGGCGTATCTTCCGCGCTCTGACACCTACATTGAGAAGGATTCCAGCCGTAACGATGAGATTGATCAGTTGCGACACGCGGCGACGAAGGCGCTCTTTGAGCGACGGGACACGATCATCGTCGCCTCGGTCAGCTGCATCTACGGTCTTGGCGCACCGGTGGACTACGGCGCAACGATCTTGCGCGTGCGCAAGGCGGGGAAGTACCGCCGTGATGCGATCCTGCGCCACCTCGTTGACCTTCAGTACCAGCGCAACGACGCCACGCTCGGACGCGCCAAGTTCCGTGTCCGAGGGGACACCATTGAGGTGCAACCTGCGGGCGAGGAGACGATCCTTCGCGTGGAGTTCTTCGGTGACGAGGTGGAGCGCATCTCTGAGGTTGATCCGCTGACAGGCGAGATCTTGGCCGAGCGGAACGAGATGGTGATCTACCCGGCAACCCACTATGTGACGCCAACCGAGAAGCTTGCAGAGGCGACGCGCGACATTGAGAAGGAGATGGAGTCACGCTGCGGCGAGCTTGAGGCCTCCGGGAAGATCCTCGAGGCGGCACGGCTGAGGCAGCGCACCACCTTTGACTTGGAGATGATGCGCGAGGTGGGTTACTGCTCCGGCATTGAGAATTATTCGCGCCACCTCTCGCGTCGTGAGCCAGGCTCTCGCCCATGGACGCTGCTCGACTACTTCCCCGCAGATTGGCTCCTCGTAGTTGACGAGAGCCATATGAGCATCCCGCAGGTGGTGGGGATGTATAAGAACGACCGATCGCGGAAGGAGATCCTTGTTGATTTCGGCTTCCGACTACCGAGCGCCCTTGATAATCGTCCGCTCACCTTTGAAGAGTTTGAGGCGAGCGTGCGGCAGGTGATCTATGTCTCCGCGACGCCAGGGAACTACGAGATGACGAAGAAGGACCGCGTCGTTGAGCAGCTCATCCGGCCGACCGGTGTGGTGGATCCGAAGATCACGGTGATCCCGACAACGGGGCAGATTGATGACCTGATGGCTCGTGTTCAGGAGCGCGTCAAGCGACGTGAGCGTGTGATCATCACGACCCTGACGAAGCGGATGGCGGAGGAGCTCGCCTCGTACCTGGAGGAGGCGGGGATCCGTGTCCGCTACCTCCACAGCGAGATCGACACGCTTGAGCGAATCGAGATCCTGCGCGACCTCCGTCTCGGCGTCTTTGACGTGATCGTGGGGATCAATCTGCTGCGCGAGGGAATCGACCTCCCAGAGGTGACGCTCGTCGCAATCCTTGATGCGGATAAAGAGGGCTTCCTCCGTAGTGCCTGGGCACTCATCCAGACGGTTGGTCGCGCCGCACGCAATACGGGCGGTGAGGTGATCTTCTACGCCGACAAGATGACCGAATCAATGCGTGTGGCGATTTCCGAGACGGATCGCCGCCGCGGGATCCAGGAGCGGTGGAACGTGAAGCACGGGATTACGGCGACCACGATTAGCAAGCCGATTCGCGACCTGAACGATCGCCTCCGGAGCGTTGCCGAGAAGGCCGACTCGTATGCTGGCGGCAAGGGTGGCGCGCTGAGTGAGATCGGCCGGAGCGAGATTGAGAAGATGGTGAAGCAGCTTGAGGCGCAGATGCGCATCGCTGCCAAGGCGTTGGAGTTTGAGCGTGCCGCATCAATTCGTGATGAGCTGCGCAGCCTTCGCAGCGGTGTCCTCGAAGAGGATGCAGCCGCGAAGATCGGTCGCCTGGCAGAGCGTGCGGCGAGTGCCGCTGCGGAGCCGCGTGGACGCGATCTGATGCCGCGGCGTGTGGCGAGCGGCGCGTCGCGCACGATCGTCGCCCCAGAGCTTGACACCGCAGCCGATTGGCTCCCTGGACTTCGTGATGAGCATGAGGAGTCTGATGAGGTTGCACCGACCCCTGAATCGCCAAGTGGCACCGATTCGGTACTCTCACGGCGACGCACATGGGATCCAAGCGTGACCCCGAACGTGATCAAGCGTCGTGGCGAGCGTCCGCGCAGGAGGGGCTAGATGGTGCAAGAGAAGATCGTCATTCGGGGGGCGCGAGAACACAACCTGAAGGGGATTGACCTTGAGATCCCGCGCGACCGACTTGTGGTTGTCACTGGTATCTCGGGATCCGGGAAGTCGAGCCTCGCCTTCGACACGATCTACGCCGAAGGGCAGCGGCGCTATGTTGAGAGTCTCTCCGCATACGCGCGCCAGTTCCTTGGCCAGATGGAGAAGCCCGACGTTGACCTGATTGACGGTCTCTCGCCCGCAATCTCAATTGACCAGAAGGGTTCGTCACGTAACCCACGCTCCACTGTGGGAACGATCACCGAGATCTGGGATCACCTGCGACTCCTCTACGCGCGTGCGGGCACGCCGCACTGTCCGAAGTGTGATCGCCCGATCAGTCGCGTCTCACTTGACCATATCGTCGACGAGATTCTGCAGCTCCCTGATGGGACGCGCCTTCTCGTCCTCGGCCCCGTGCTTCGCGACCGGAAGGGTGAAGGGGAGACCTTCTTCCATGCCGCACGGAAGGCGGGCTTCAGTCGCGTGCGCGTCAACGGGACGCTCTACGACCTGGACGACGCGCCGAAGCTCGACAAGAAGAAGCGGCACAGCATTGAGGTGGTGGTTGATCGCTTTGTTGTGCGGCGACCGGTCGACGAGAAGGAGAAGCCGCTGCCGCCAGAGGATCGCAGCCGCCTCTCCGATTCAGTGGAGACGGCACTTAAGCTTGGCGAAGGGCTCGTCATCATCTCCTCCGCCGCCGCGGAGGGATCGAAGCCGACCTTCGAGGAGCGACTCTTCAGCGAGAAGCTCGGCTGTCCATACGACGGCACGGTGATGGATGACCTTGAGCCGCGCTCCTTCAGCTTCAACTCGCCGCACGGCGCCTGCCCAGAGTGCACCGGCCTCGGCTTCCGACTTGAGGTTGATGCCGAGCGCGTGATCGATCCGGAGAAGTCGGTCCTTGAGGGTGGACTCGTTCCGTGGTCACGCTCGCCAGAGGGGAGCTGGTACCTGAAGGTGGTGACCGCCGCCATGAAGGCGAAGAAGTGGAACCCGAAGACGCCGATTGGTGAACTCCCCGCCGCGGCGCACGAGTATCTCCTCAACGCCGAGCGTGAGGATCGCTTCACCGTCACTTATGAGAACGCTAGCTACCGCAACACCTACAAGGCGGCATTTGAGGGGATCATCGCGAACCTTGAGCGCCGCCACCGTGAGACGGACTCCGAGCTCGTTCGCGTTGAGATTGAGCGCTACATGGTCAGCCGCCCCTGCCCAGAGTGCAAGGGGCGTCGCCTCAAGCCCGAGATGCTCGCCGTGCGCGTTGCCGAGAAGAACATCGCCGAGGTTGCGGCGATGCCGATCGGCGAGCTCACCACCTGGATCAACGCCCTCACGCCACTCCTCGGCGAGCGCGAGCGAACGATCGCCAAGGCGATCGTCAAGGAGATCGCCGAACGCGCCGGCTTCTTGGTGGACGTGGGGCTTGATTACCTCACCGTTGATCGCACCGCCACGACGCTCTCTGGCGGTGAGGCGCAGCGCATCCGCCTCGCTACGCAGATCGGTTCGCGCCTTGTTGGCGTCCTCTACATCCTTGACGAGCCATCGATCGGGTTGCACCAGCGCGATAACGCACGCCTGATCGCCACGCTGCTGCGCCTCCGCGACCTTGGAAACACCGTGCTCGTGGTGGAGCACGACGAAGAGACGATCCGCACCGCCGACTGGATCGTTGACATTGGCCCAGGTGCCGGTGAACTCGGCGGGAGGGTGGTGGTGAACGGCACACTGAAGGCGCTGAACGACTCTAAGGACTCCATCACCGGCGCATTCATTCGTGGCGATCGCGCCGTGAAGATTCCAACAACACGACGGAAGGGGAGCGGGAAGAGCATCGTCGTGAAGGGGGCGCGCGAGCACAACCTGAAGGAGCTCGATGTGGAGTTCCCACTCGGCCGATTCATTGCCGTTACCGGGGTCTCTGGCAGCGGGAAGAGCACGCTCGTAACCGACATCTTGCAGAAGGCGATCGCCCGCAAGTTGCACGGGACCAAAGAGCGACCAGGTGCACACGAGCGTGTCACTGGGCTTGACCAGATCGATAAGGCGATTGAGATTGACCAGAGTCCAATTGGCCGCACGCCACGATCAAACCCCGCCACCTACGTGGGGCTCTTCACGCCGATTCGTGAACTCTTCGCTGCGACGCAGGAGGCGCGACTTCGTGGCTACTCTGCTGGACGCTTCTCGTTCAACGTCAAGGGTGGACGCTGCGAGACCTGCTCTGGCGATGGCATCCTGCAGATTGAGATGCAGTTCCTTCCGGACGTCTATGTCCCCTGTGAAACCTGCCGCGGGAAGCGCTACAACCGTGAGGCGCTCGATGTCACATGGAAGGGGATGACGATCGCCGATGTGCTTGAGTTGCAGGTTGAAGACGCACTGGAGCGTTTCGATGCGATCCCTGCCATCCGTAATCGCCTCAAGACGCTGTGCGAGGTGGGCCTCGGCTATCTGCGGCTCGGTCAGCCCGCAACAACGCTCTCTGGTGGTGAGGCGCAGCGCATCAAGCTCGCGACCGAACTTGCGCGTCGCTCAACCGGTCGCACGGCGTACATCCTCGACGAGCCGACCACCGGCCTGCACTTCGCCGATGTTGAGCGCCTCCTTGAGGTGCTACACCGACTCGTGGATGGTGGGAACAGCGTCATCGTGATTGAGCACAACCTTGACGTGATCAAGACCGCCGACTGGGTGATCGATCTCGGGCCAGATGGTGGTGATCGTGGTGGCGAGTTGATCGCCGAGGGGACGCCCGAGCAGGTGGCGAAGGTGAAGGCGAGCCACACAGGACGCTACCTTGCGCTTGCACTACGCGGTGAGCCGATCCGGTCACTGGAGTAAGCATGGCGGAGGCTGAGCTCCCTCGACACGCCGACAAGCAACTTGACCAGGCGGGACTTCACGCAGCACTCCTCGTTGAACAGGCGATGAGCGCACTCCCAACCGAGCCGCTCCGTCTCCGCTTCGCTCCGCTGGTAGGCCATGCAGCCGAGCTGCGCGATGCGAGCGGCGAGGCGCTCCGCAAGAGCGCCGTCGCCACGCGTGCCGCACTCGGCCCAGGGGACGGGCTCGCCGACTACGTTGAGTCTCACCTCGCCGTTGCACTTCGCGAGGCGCTCGATGATGTGTTGCGCATCTTGAACCGACGCGCCGCCAATCGCGCACGACCTCCGCGTCGTGCGGATGCCTAGGACGAGATGATCCCCGAGGCGGTCTCCGCCGCGCTGCAGGTGCTCCCTGACGCTCCTGGCGTCTACCTCTTCTCAGATACGGAGGGGAAAATCATCTACGTCGGAAAGGCCTCGCGTCTCACACAGCGCGTCCGAAGCTATTGGCACTCCAGCACAACGCCTGGTGCGCATCGTATTCGTGATGTGATCGATCAGGTCGCATCGCTTGAGTGGACGGTGACCGACTCGGTAAAGGAGGCGCTTCTCCTTGAGGCGACACTGATCCGAAAGCACTTACCGCGATACAACGTCCGCCTGCGCGACGACCGTAGCTATCCATACATTCGCGTCACCGCTGGGCCGTACCCTCGCGTGGAGCGCACGCGCCGTCTGGTGCGCGACGGATCGCGATACTTCGGGCCGTACACAGGTCCAAGCTCCGTCGACACGGCGATGGAGGCGGCACGACGTCTCTTCCAGTTTCGCACCTGTGTCATTCCGATCGCGGAAGAACAGCAGGCGCTGCAGCGACCCTGCCTGCTCTTCCACCTGAAGCGCTGCCAGGGGCCTTGTCTCGGCAACGTTCCCGTTGCGGAGTACGGCGCAGAGATCAAAGGGCTTGAACTCTTTCTCGGCGGGCGATCCCGTGGCGCGGTGAAGGTGCTGCGCGAACGAATGGATCGCGCCAGCGAAACCGAGGCGTATGAGGATGCAGCACGGCTACGCGACGCAATCACCTCACTTGAGCGCGATGCTGAGGCGCAGCGCGTCCCTCCCGCCGGACGACCCAATGAGGACCTGCTCGGCATCGCGCGACACGGTGATCGCGCTGCGATCGCCTGCTTCCAGATTCGTGACGCGACGCTTGTTGGACGTGATGTCCATCGCCTAGATGCCAAAGGGGTGAGCGATGAAGAACTGCTCGCATCGTTCATGAGCCAGTACTATGCGCGTGCAGGGGAGATCCCGCCATCAATCGCTACGGCACTTCCGATCGGCGATCCGGACCTTGAGGGCTTCCTGACGGCGCGGCGGGAGGGGAGCGTTGCACTCCGCGTCCCACTGCGTGGTGACCGTGTGCGCATCCTTCGCCTGGCCGAACGGAATGCGCTGGAGGGACTGATCCGCAGCGAGGCCGAAGATGACGCCGATCGCGAACGTGCTGAGGCGGCCCTCTCCGCACTCTCCGTTGCCCTGAACCTTCCGAGCGCGCCGACGCGCATTGAGTGCACTGACGTCTCAACGATCCAGGGTTCCTTTACCGTCGCCTCGCTCACCGTTGCGATGGATGGTCGCCTTGCGCCTAAGGAGTACCGTCGCTTCAAGATTAAAGGCGTGCAGGGCCAAGATGACTTTGCCGCACATACGGAAGCGTTGACGCGACGTTTCGCTCGGAGCGCTGGAACTTCTGGTGAGAAGGCGGGCGAAGCAGAGGCGCGCGCATGGGCGCTCCCAGATCTCCTCGTCATTGACGGTGGTCGCGGACAAGTCTCCGCCGCCGCAGCGGTGCTTGAGGCGGCGGGCCTCACCATTCCGTTGATCGGACTTGCGAAAGAGCGAGAAGAGATCTGGCCGAGTGGAGCCACCACGCCACTGCTGCTCCCAGCAACTGATCCTGGGTTGCGGCTGCTGCAGCGACTGCGTGATGAGGCCCACCGCTTTGCGATCGGGTATCACCGCACCCTGAGGAGTCGCGCAGCAACGGAGAGCCGCCTGGACAGCATCCCCGGGTTGGGCGCTGCGCGTCGGAAGGCGCTGTTGCGCCAGTTCGGCTCTGTCGCAGGGGTTGCCGCGGCAAGCCCCGAAGAGCTCGCCGCCGTTCCTGGGGTGGGGGAGCGCCTCGCCGCCACCATCAGTGCCGCGCTCGCCGCCGACCGACGCTGATCGGCACCCCTGCTAGGATTCCTCAAATGCGGAAGTACACGCCTTACATGATCCTCGCCATCGGGCTCCTTGCTCTCGCGATCGACCTCCTCCCAAACCTGAAGCTTCCAGATAGCCGAGCGACAGACGGGACGCGACCGATTGAGACGAAGCTCGGCCTTGACCTTCGCGGCGGTCTCCGTGTGGAGTATCAGGTCCAGCCAGTCGATGGCGTGATCGCCACGGCGGCAGACGTTGCAACCATTCGCGACATCATTGAGCGTCGCGTCAATTCCACCGGTGTCGCTGAACCGCTCGTTCAGACCCAGGGGAGCGACCGCATCATCGTGGAGCTTCCGGGCGTCAGCGATCCTGATGCAATCCGCGCACTTCTCGGCACTACGGGGCGGCTCGACTTCATCCCACTCCCCGCGGAGACCTACGGGTCAATCGATGTTGCGACGGGAGCGCCAACAGCAGGCGTGAAGCCAGTCCCGGGCCAGGGGGCGCTGCTCGATGATCCAACACTGAAGCCGCTCTTCTCTGGTGAACAGATCTCCACCTCTAGCGTCTCAACAGACGATACGGGTCAGCGCGTCGTCTCATTTAGCTTGAAGTCTGAAGGGGCTGACCTCTTCTCAACCTATACGAGTGAGAACATCGGCTCATACTTCGCGATCGCTCTTGACGGCACGATCGTCTCCGCGCCGTATATCCAGAGTGCGATCACGGGTGGCGAGGGGCAGATCAGTGGTGGTGCAGGTGGCGGCTTCGCGCTTGAAGAGGCAACAAGCCTCGTGACCATCCTGAAGTTTGGCTCACTCCCATTCCCGATCGCCGAGATTGGCGTGACGGAGGTGAAGGCAACGCTCGGCGCAGCCTTCCTGGGTCAGGCGCTCTTCGCTGGTGCGGTGGGTATCCTGCTCGTCTTCCTCTTCATGATCATGCACTACCGACTCGCAGGCCTTGTTGCGAGCGGAGCACTGATCTTCTACATGCTGATCGTCCTCGCCTTCTTCCGTCTCATCCCGGTCACCCTGACGCTGGCCGGCATTGCCGGCTTCGTCCTCTCGATCGGTATGGCGGTTGACGCCAACATCCTGATCTTTGAACGGACGAAAGAGGAGTTGCGCATCGGGAAGGGCATCATCCCTGCAGTCGAGGCTGGTTTCAGCCGTGCCTGGAACTCCATCCTTGACTCAAACGTCTCAAGCTTGATCACGGCGTTCATCCTCTTCTACTTCGGATCGTCAACGATTAAGGGCTTTGCACTCGTACTGATCATCGGTGTGCTCTGCTCCATGTTCACTGCAATCAGCCTGACACGCGTGATGTTGCGTGCTGTGATCCATCAGCCTCGCTTCTCATCACCATATCTCTATGGCGTTGGGCGAGGGGATCTGGATTCCGAGGCAGCCGCGCTGAAGCCTGCTGGTGCACAGCATGAATAAGATCATTGCGCGCAAGCGCTGGTTCTTCCTCTTCTCGCTCCTTGTGACCATTCCGGGCCTCATCTTCATCGTCGCAACACCACTCTCTGGTGGGGCCCTCGGATTGAAGTTCTCGGTCGACTACACCGGCGGCACCGTCTGGGAGTTCAAGTTGGAGCAGCCAGCTGACGCGCTCGTCGTTCGCGACGTCATTGCAGCTGCCGGGCATCCTGAGGTGCAGGTAGCGGAGGCTGGCTCTGGCTTCCTCATCATGCGAACGAAGCCGCTCGACTTGCAGTCGGGGAGCGAGAGCGATCCGTCGCAACCAGCCGGCGCTGAGCTCGCAGCCATCCGCGCGGCAATTGAGAGCGAGGTCGGACCGATTGCAGAGGCCGGCTCACTCTCCACAGTTGGACCAGTCATCAGCCAAGATCTAACCCAGCAAGCGATCCTCTTGATCGCATTGGGGTCGATCGGGATCGTGCTCTGGATGACATATCGCTTCAGAAACCTTCGATTTGGACTTGCCGCGCTGGCAGCCCTCCTCCACGACGTCATCGTGACGGTCGGTTTCTTCGCCGTCGCGGGAACACTCTTCGGGGTAGAGATCGATGCCCTCTTCATCACCGCGATGCTCACGATCATCGGCTTCTCGGTGCACGATACGATCGTCGTCTTCGACAGGGTGCGCGAGAACCTCGCACGCTACGCGGGTGCCCCGTTTTCTGACATTGTCAACCACTCCATCGTGCAGACCCTCGGGCGATCGTTCAACACCACCGCCACCGTTCTGATCACCCTTCTCTCGCTCCTCGTCTTCGCTGGCGGGTCGATCCGAACCTTTGTCCTCGCCCTCTTCGTTGGAATCCTCTCTGGGACCTACTCCTCAATCTTCAACGCCAGTCCTCTGCTGGTCTGGTGGGACGAGCGCGTGACGGCGCGAAAGAGTTCGCCGAGCGCGCGTCGTACCGCGTAGCGTGCCGTTGGGTGCGCGGTGAGCCCCGCACGCTCTGAGACCCCGCTGAAGGCTCAGCGCAGCTGGCGCCTTGAGCAGGTTGAGGAGTCTCGCGTCGCCTCGCTGAACGAAACGCTCACCTCCGTTCAGGTGCGCGACGATCTCCGCCCCTCACTCGCAGTACTGCTAGCGGAGCGAGACATGCATGAACCAGATGCCGTTCGCCGCTTCCTTGACCCGCGCGATCGGACGCTCCACGACCCTGAGCTCCTCCCTGATGCGGCGGGTCTGATCGCGCGCCTTCGTGCTGCTGGAGCGGATGGTGAACCGGTCCTCGTTGTTGGCGACTTTGATGCAGACGGGCTCACCGGCGCAGCGATCATCATTCGGGCGCTTCGTGCGATCGGCGCCGTTGCTGAAGGGTTCATCCCGAACCGTGATACAGATGGGCACGGCATCCCTGAGGGTGCGCTTGACGCCGCGATAGAGGATGGCGTTGAGCTGCTGCTTGCCGTTGACTGCGGCACTGCGGATACGGAGCGCGTCGCGCAAGCACTTGAGGCGGGAATCCTTGTCGGGATCATTGATCACCACGCCGTCCCTGAAGCGCCTGCGAAGGCGGCCTGGCTTGTCAATCCGAATCGGCCCGATGCTCACTATCCATTCCCGAACCTTGCGGGGAGTGGCCTCGCCTTTAAGATCGCCCAGGGGATCCTTGCCGACCACCCAGATCGACGCGAGATCCTTGGCGAGCTCTCCGTACTCGCAATGATCGGTGGCGTTGCTGACATGGTCCCCGTTGCCGATGAGTTCCGTGTGATCGTGCGGTCGGCGCTCAAAGTGATGAACGGCCTTGGACGGATGCCAGTTGGCATTCGCGCGCTCTTGAAGAGCGCGGGTGTAGAGGGTCCACACCGTGTTGAAGTGGTCGGCTTCACCCTGGCGCCGCGGATCAATGCGGCGGGACGGATCGGCGATGCACGACCGGCACTTGAGCTGCTCACGACAGATGATGAGGCTGAGGCGGCTGAGCTCGCGGCAACGCTTGAGGCACTCAACCACGAACGCCGTGACCTTTCACGCGAGGCGATTGAGGCTGCGCGCAGCACGCTCGGTGCTGATGGGCTCGCCGCACCAGATTCAGCGCGCGCACTTGTTGCTGAAGGTCTGGTCGCCGTGCGCGGTGAATGGTCACCCGGCGTCCTTGGACTTGTTGCTGGCCGACTCGCAGAGGAGTTTGCTCGACCGGCACTCGTTGGGAGTGTCGCCCCAGACGCTGCTGATGAGACGCTGGTGCGCTGCTCAATCCGTGCGCCGCGTGGCTTCTCTGTTGCATCAGCGCTGCGCGCGATTGACGAGCAGCTGATCCGGCATGGGGGCCATGACGGGGCGGGCGGCTGCACCTTCCCGCTCTCGCGATGGGCGAGCGTCACGACTGGACTCGCAACCCAATTCGCAGCGCAGAGAGGTCAGCTAGAGCCACTCCTCTCCGTTGACCTTGAGCCGACCGTGGGGGCTCGCTCACTCGCCTCTCTTGCAGCGCTCGCCGATTACCTTGCCCCAACCGGCATTGGGAACCCCGATCCGCTCTTCCTCTTCCGATCAGTGGCACTCGAGCAGGTTCGCCTCGTTGGTGATGGGCGCCATGCGCGACTGACACTGAATATTGATGGGAGCCGAACGGAGGCGATTGCATTCGGTCGCGCAGACGCAGACGGTCATGAAGGGGGTAGCGTTGACCTTGTCGCACGCATCGTGCAGCGAACCTATCGCGGGACCGCAAAGACGGAGTTGCACGTGGTGGACCTACAGAGCGCAGAGGAGAGGGGATGAGCGGCAACAGATCACTTCGTTCAAAGCCACGCCTGCGAAGTGATCGCGCCGTTCCAGCGCGCCCATTCCACGGCCTACGACCACCGACCGCGGCGGGAACCAAGGGGCCAGGATGGTTCGGCCTTGGTCCGAAGGCTGCGCCAGCGTTCGCCCTCGCACTCCTCCTCATCGCCGCGCTCGGCACGTGGCAGCTCTCCTCGCTCTCGTCGGGTTCGAGCGCTAACCCGGGGGGTGACGGAGCTGAGGTGCCGGACGAGGTGGTGATTGACGGGACAATCACCTTCGCGCGTGACGGTGCGCTCTGGTCGCTGAGTGGCTCCACGCTGACGCAGCTCACAGCGGGCTCTTCGGACGGAGAGCCGGCATGGAGCCCTGACGGCACCTGGCTCTACTTTGTACGTCAGCGCAACGAGGTCGGTGGTCGGCGCAACGCCGCGGGAGGCATCACGCCGTACCGTCTCAGGGTGCCAACGCTGATGCGGATCGGTGCACGTGGTGACGGCGAAGAGGAGATTCTCGACGGGCTCCTCGAAGACCAGAACCCGAAGCTGAACTTCTCATCGTTCATCTTTGATCCAGCGATCGGAGCAGATGGCCGTATCGCGCTGGCAACGGATTACAAGGGCCCATCACTCCTCGGCGGTGACGTGCTCATTCGCATCCTGGAGGAGGGCGGGCGGATGATCACCCCAGATCTTCCGGACGAGGCCCCGTTCGGACACCAAGATCCAGCGTGGAGTTACGACGGTTCCGGGATTTACTATGTACAAAACGGTTCTGCACAGGGGGAGTCCGCCTCACGGATCATCTATTTTGATCTGGCCGCGGAGAGCGTGGTGCGCTTCGGCGCGAGCGGCTTCATTGAGCCCGCCGTCAGCCCTGATGGGCGGTGGATTGCGGCAACGCGGATCGATAAGAAGAAGGGGAGCGACGTGGTGATCATGAGTGCAGCGACCGGCGAGGTGCTCCTGGAGGTGACCCGCACCGGTCGCTCGTGGTCGCCAGCCTGGTCTCCCGATGGGAGTTCGCTCATCTTCCTTGCTGCGAGTGGAAGTCAGGCGTCGCTGCAGGAGGTGGTGATCACCTCGCCGGTTTCAGGTCCGCCAACGGTCATCTCTAGCCTGCAGTTACTTCGCGATCTTGTTGATGCAGGTGTTCGGCCTGCGTGGGGGAGACTGCGCAGCGATTTGCAGGGAGGTACAACTCCATGAGTCGCTACCTTGAACTTCTCGCCGCATCGTCACAACGCGTTGGCAGCACCCTCTGCGTTGGCATTGATCCGGATCCTGCGCACCTCTCGCCAGAGCACGCAGCATCTGTTGCTGGGCTACGCGAGTGGGTGCGTCTCCTAGTTACGGCAACGGCGCAGTATGCCGCTGCATACAAGGTGAACCTCGCCTTTTTTGAGGCGTACGGCGCTGAGGGTGTTGCGCTCGCCGAAGAGATCCGTGCGCTTACCCCTGCCGAGACCCCGATCATCATGGATGTGAAGCGGGGTGATATTGGGAATACGGTGAAGGCACAGGCGCGTGCACTGTTCGATGCCCTTGGAGCAGACGCGGTGACAGCGAGCCCATACCTCGGCATTGGGGCACTTGCACCGCTCCTTGAACGAGACGATCGATTCATCTATCTCCTCTGCCGGACCTCGAACCCCGAGTCGGCGGAGCTGCAAGAGTTGCGCCTCACCGCAACGGAGGCTGCGCCTGAAGAGGAGCTCTACCTTCGTGTTGCGCGTCTCGCCGCTGCGCGACCTGAGGCGCTGGCGGGGCGGATCGGTCTCGTTGCTGGCGCTACGGCGGGCGGCGCGTTCATCAAGCTCCGCGAGGTCGCCCCTTCGCTCCCTCTCCTCGTCCCTGGGGTTGGCGCGCAAGGGGGAGACCTGACGATGGTGACGCAGCACGGCGGAGCGACTGCAGGGGGCGCCGCGGGTCGGTTCGGTGGCGGTCTACTCGTGAATGTGGGGCGTGGGATCTCGGGAGAGGCGAGCGGCGCTGGAGAGGCGCGCCTCACTGGCGGCGCGCTGGAGGAGGCGATTCATGCACGAGCGGCGGAGTGGGGGAGGCGTCTCGCTATACTCGCCCCATAGGTCGTCCTTCAGGACGCAGCAGCGTAAGGAGTACCGAACATGCCCAATATTGGACCTGGCGAACTGATCCTCATCCTTGCCGTCATCCTCGTCGTCTTCGGCCCTGGGAAGCTCCCAGAGATTGGCGCCGCGGTTGGACGCTCCTTCCGTGAATTCCGGAAGGCGACCTCAGATGCGGGTGACCCGCAGGAGAGCCGCCCAGCGCGCAAGAGCCCAGCGCGTCGCCCAAAGAGGAAGGGCTGAGTCGCTAAGCGGAGCGGGGAGCGACCCGTATGACGGCGAAGGCACTCGTGCGCGACGCAGATGCTGCGTCAGCGACCGCACCACTTGTTGACCATCTCCGCGAACTCCGACGCCGGATCGCCCTCTCGCTACTGGCCATCGCCGCTGGGGCAGCTACGACCTTCGCGTTCGCAGACGGGCTGATTACACTGCTCCGTTCGCCACTCGGCGCGGTGAATCTCTACTTTACGGGCGTCGGTGATGCGTTCGGCATTCGGATGCAGCTGAGTCTGATCGGCGGGATCGCGCTGGCGATGCCGATCCTCCTCTGGCAGGCGTGGGCCTTCATCAGTCCCGGCTTAACGAAATCAGAGCGACGGAGCGCGCGACCGTGGCTCCCACTCGCGCTCCTCCTCTTCCTGATCGGTGCAGCTGTGGCCTGGAGTGTGCTCCCATTCGCGGTTGGCTTCCTCCTCTCATTTGCGAGTGCCGACCTACTCCCAATGATTGCGGCAGATCGATACTTTGGATTCGTTGGTAGCCTCATCCTGATCTTTGCGCTCGCCGCTGAGTATCCGATCCTTCTCGTCTTCCTCTCTCGCGTGGGGATCATCACCTCCGCAAAGTTGCGCACGTGGCGCCGTGGGGCGGTGGTTGGCATCGTGATCTTGAGCGCGATTGCTACGCCAGGGACAGATATCGTCAGCCCCTTAATCCTCGCCGTGACACTGCTCATTCTGTATGAGTTCTCTATCATTCTGGTGAAGGCTGGTGGGAAGTGAGTCGCGATCGCCGCATCATCCTGCTGACCGGCCTCTCAGGGGCGGGGAAGACCACTGCAACGAAGTCACTCGAAGATATTGGCTTCCGTACGATCGATAACCTCCCATACGAGCTCCTCCCCGCACTCGTTGAGAAGATCGGGCAGAATCCAGAGCGATTCGCGCGCGTCTGCCTTGTCCTTGACGCACGTGATGGCGATCCGAGCCACACGATTGAGTCGGTACGAAGTGGTGCCGTATTGATCGGCGTGACGGCGCGCATCATCTTCCTTGATGCTCGTGACGACGTGTTGATTCGCAGGTTTAGTGAGACGCGACACCGCCACCCACTCGGGGGCGCTGTGGACGCTCCGCGCTCAGTCGCCGAGGCGATCGCCGCGGAGCGAGCCCTCCTGAGCGCCACCCGTGAGGCTGCCGATGCGGTGATCGATACGAGCGACCTCACCGGGCGCGAGCTACGTGATCGGCTGGTCAGCGAGGCACTAGAGAGCGAGGAGCGCGTTGGCGTTCGCCTCACCAGTTTCGGATATAAGCATGGCATCCCACTTGAAGCGGATCTCGTCTTTGATGTTCGCTCCGCCGCGAACCCACACTGGGTTCCAGAGCTTCGACCACTTGACGGGCGATCAAAAGAGATCAGCGACTACGTGCTCGGCGACCCAGTTGGAGCGGAGCTCACTGCATCAATCCGTGGCTACCTGCAGGAGACGCTCGCCGCATACCTCGCCGATGGACGTGGCAGGTTGAGCATTGCGATCGGATGTACTGGCGGTCGCCATCGCTCCGTTGCGATTGTGGAGGCGCTTGCGAAGAGCCTCGCCGGGGTTGCTGATGGTGCGCCGATCGTGGTGGAGCACCGCGACATCCTCAGGAGCTAACGGTCGTGGGGCTCCGCTCTTGGATCCGCAGCGGATCACTCGCTCGGAAGGTCCAGCGTCGTCAGCGACGCATCGTGGTGCTCGGTGGAGGCACGGGGATGGCAACGGCCCTCCGCGGGCTCAAGGGGGCGGGGGTTGATCTCACCGCCATCGTCTCTATGGCCGATGACGGCGGCTCCTCTGGCATCCTGCGTGCGCGGCTAGGCATCCCTCCAGTTGGGGATCTGCGCAACTGCTTGATTGCACTTGCAGATGCAGAGTCAACGGCCGCTGCGCTGTTGCAGCACCGCCTCCCCGCTGAACGTGGCGCAACACGTGGGCACCCCGTAGGTAACCTCCTCCTCGCGGCGGCGATCGCTGAAGAGGGGGGCGACCTTGAACGCGGCATTGAACGCGTGCATCGCATCCTCAACGTGCGCGGACGCGTCATTCCGGCAACTTCGGAGGCGCTCCGACTTCGTGGCCGCACCCGCGCTGGCCTCAGCGTGATAGGGCAGGCGCGTCTTGCTCGCACTAGAGGTATTGCCTCCGTTTCGCTCGACTCAACCTCAGTGCGAGCAACGCGAAGTGCGCTGACGGCGATCTCGCAGGCGGATCTCCTCGTCCTTGGGCCTGGGAGCCTCTTCACGAGCCTCATTCCACACCTGTTGGTTCCAGAGATTCGGAGTGCGCTTGCAGCACGGCGTGCCCCGCTGATCTGGGTGGCGAATGTTGACGAACAAGAGGGGGAGACCGAAGGGATGAACCTCGATGCGCACATGGACGCGCTAGTGGAGCATGGGGGGGCGGGCCTGATCGACCTCGTCCTTGCGGCGGGAATCGCACGCAGGGGGGCTGCTGATCCTGGCCTACAACTGCAGCCGCGCTTCACCCGTGCAGCGGGCCCAGGCGGCGAACCTCGCCCGCCCATTCTGGTTCGCTCTATTGCCTCAAAGGTTCGCCCACACCTCCACGACTCGCTCCTTCTTGCGCACGCACTGCTGAAGTTGAAGCCCCTCCTACGTGAGGCTGAACGATGAGTCGAAACGAGCGCGACCTGGTCAGCGCAATACGGCATGAGCTTGCGGCGGTCAACCCACAGCGCCAGTGTTGCCGCGCTGCAGAGCTTGATGCGCTTGCAGACCCTGGTCGACGCTCTGATGTTGCGATCGCCAGAACCGTGCATCGACTCAGCTCCGTCTCTACATCGCATGAGGCGGAGATCTCTCCGAGCGATCGAGCGCTAAAGCGCGCCCGAGCACTCAGCGCGGCAGAGGCGTCCTCGCACTGCCGAAGCGCTTTTCTACGGGGACGCATCCTGAGCCGCGGGTCACTCTCGCTCGCCTCTGGCCGCATCCATCTAGAGCTCGTGCTCACGCAGGTTGAGGCGCGTTACGTGGTGACGGCACTCGAAGCGGAGGGGGTATCAGGCCTTTATCGCGTGCGACGTGGACGAGGCGTCATCGTTTGGAAGGATCGGACGGAGATCTTGGACCTGCTGCGACGTCTCGGTGCGGGTAGCTCCATCTCTGAGATCGAGGCTCGCGGTGTGGTGCGCCAGATTCGTGGCGAACTGAACCGAAGTGTGAATGCAGAGACGGCGAACCTGCAGCGTGCGGTGCGTGCCGGGATGCGCCAGGCACGTGCGGCGGCAGAGTTGATCGAGGAGGGGGGCCTGCCGCCCGGAGGCCTACTGCAACGCGTGAGCGTCGCTCGTTTGGCGCACCCTGAGGCGACGATCGCAGAGCTTGGCGAGACGCTCAGCCTCTCGCGCAGCGTGGTGCAGCGTGCGCTCGCAACGATAGAGCGCCAGGCGGCAGCCTTACGGGGGGAGGCGGCTCTGCCATGATCTACCGATGAGCAACGTAGTGCAGCCACTCCTGATCGCCAACTGGAAGGCGAACCTCGCACCTGGCGAGGAGGTGGCGCTTGCCGCGCAGATTTCAGTACAGGCCGCCGCACGGCGACTCTCGCCCGGCTCACTGATGATCGCGCCGAGTATGGTGGGACTCGTTGCGGTCGCGTCGCTTCTGCGCCGTGAGCATGACGCGCTCAAGATTGGGATCGCCGCACAGGACTGTTCCAGCGACCTTGCCAGCGCAGCGACTGGAGAGATCCCCGCAACGCATCTTCTTGGTGCCGCTGACGCCGTGATCCTCGGCCACTCAGAGCGCCGCGCTCGTGGCGAGAGCGGAAGCTTGATTGGCGCAAAGCTTGCTCGCTGCGTTGCCGCTGGCATCAGGCCAATCGTCTGCCTCGGCGATGCGGACCCGAAGGCGACAGAGAGCGAGCGATGCGCGCTGGTGGTGCGTCAGTGGCGCGAAGCTCTCGCTGGGGCCGCCGCACTCGGATGCGATGCGGCTACGGTGGCAGCGAGCGGCGTCACGCTTGCCTATGAACCGATTTGGGCGATCGGTAGCGGACAGGCGGCAAGCCCGGAGGTTGCGGCGGCAGTAGCCCGTGCACTTCGTTCGAAGACCTCCTCATCGTCGTTACGCATCCTTTACGGAGGGAGCGTCGACGGGAGAAGTGCCGCAGGATTCTTGAGCGCAACGGGAGAGGGGAGCCTCAACGGGCTGTTGATCGGTGGGGCGTCGCTCCAGGCCGAACGGCTGCTCGAGATCGCCACCGCCGTTGGCGTTGCGTCATGACGCAACTGAAGGTTGATCCGCTCGTCCTGCTGATTATCGATGGCTTTGGGATCGGCAGCGATCCAGCGGTAGACGCGATCGCGCAGGCGAAGATGCCAGTCTGGCGCGCGCTGCTCGAGCGCTGGCCGCACACAGCGCTTGATGCGAGCGGTGCAGCGGTCGGCCTTCCCGAAGGGCAGATGGGAAATAGCGAGGTTGGGCATCTAAACATTGGCGCGGGGCAGCGCGTGCCACAAGAGTTGCCACGGATCAACGCAGCACTCGCCGACGGGAGCTTCTCCCAGCGACCTGAGCTTCAGCGCGCGCTGAAGTTGGCAAGCTCTGGGCGGCTACATCTGATGAGCCTGCTCGGTCCAGGGGGCGTACACGCCAACGATCAGCACCTCGTTGCCCTTGCGGAGGCGGCGCATCGGTCAGGGGTGCGCTCCATCTTCGTCCACCTCTTCCTTGACGGTCGTGACACACCGCCACGATCTGCGCCTGCGTACCTCGCAGATCTCGAACAGCGCCTCTCCGCCGCCGCCCCCTCTGCGCGCATTGCAACCATCTCCGGCCGCTACTTCGCCATGGATCGCGATCAGCGCTGGGAGCGTACGGCGGCGGCGGTATCAGCGATCGTTGCAGGGGAGGGGGCTCGCGCCTCAAGCGCTACAGCCGCCATAGAGGCGGCCTATGCGCGAGGAGAGAGCGATGAGTTTGTGACACCAACCGTCCTCCTCGCCGCGGAGGGAGAGGATCTGGTGATGCGGTCGAGCGACACGGTCATCCACGCCAACTTCCGTGCCGACCGCGCGCGCCAACTCGTTGCGGCGCTGAGCGCCAAGGTCTTCACCGCATTCACGCGACCGGGACAACTCCCTGTCACTCTTTTCGGGATGAGCTCCTACGGCGAAGAGGTGGGGAGCCCGGCACTCTTTGGTCCAACGGCAGTACCATCACTCGCCGAGAGTGTGGCCAGAGCTGGGCTGCGGCAGTTTCATGTTGCTGAGACGGAGAAGTACGCCCACGTCACCTACTTCTTGAACGGGGGGAGGGAGGAGGCGTTTCCGGGTGAGCGTCGCCTCCTCATCCCCAGCCCGAGCGTTGCGACCTACGATCTCGCTCCGCAGATGCGGGCCGCAGAGATTGCCGACGCGGTGGTTGCATCAATTGAAGGCGGCGAAGAGCAGCTGATCGTTGCGAACCTGGCGAATCCAGACATGGTTGGACACACGGGAAACTGGGAGGCGACACTGCGCGCGTGTGAAGCGGTGGACGCCGCTCTCGGACGCATCGCCGCCGCCGCTCGTCCAGGCTCTCTCCTTGCGATCACTGGTGACCATGGCAACGCTGAAACGATGCGGACCACAGATGGAGAGCCAGTCACGAGCCATACGTCGACGAAGGTGCCCCTGCTCCTCGCAGGCGATGCGGCTGAGGGCGTGGAACTCGCTGAGGGTGAGCTCTCCGACATCCTGCCAACGCTCGCCGAACTGAGTGGGCTCACCCTCCCGGCGGGCGTCACGGGCCACTCGCTGCTGCGCAAGCGGAAATAGAGGGGATGCTACACTGAGCTCGAGCGGGCACCCCAACACGGGTTACCGAAAGATGCATTCGGAGGTCAGATGAATCCGATCCTCGCAGTTGGACAGATTATCGTCAGCGTCTTCCTCATCATTGCGGTCCTGATGCAGGCACGCGGTGTTGGCCTCAGCTCCGCCTTCGGTGGTGACTCCAGTGTCTATCGATCACGTCGCGGCATTGAGCGCCAGCTGATGCGATTCACGGTGCTGCTAGTCGTCCTCTTCGTCCTCTTCTCGGTGGTCGGCTACCTGCAGGCGAACTGATCAGGGGCGAATCCCGCCCGTGAACGCCGCACCTCGCACGTCAGCAACATGAGCCCACTCCGACGCGTTGCCGTCTTCTTCATGCTCGCCGCCGCCATTTTTATGGCGGGTCAACAGGCGGGGCTCTTGGCAGCGCCGGGCGCGGGTGGTGGCATCTCGCTCGGAAGTGGCATCTCACTGCCATCTGGGCCGACCACGCTTTCTGAGGGCGTTGTCGGCCTTCCAGTGCAACCCCTTCCGCTCTTCGCCAAGAGTGGTGCGGATCGCGCGATCGTCGCCCTCACGTACCGGGCGCTCACGCGGCTAGATGTGGGCGGCGCGCCAGGGCCGGATCTGGCGAGCGCCTGGAGTGTGAGCGAAGACGCGTTGACATGGAGTTTCACGATGGACCCTGCGGCGGCGTGGGAAGACGGGACGCCAGTGAGCGCCGCCGATGCACAGCTGACGATCGGCCTTGCTGGAGAGCTCGGACGTGATGGTGGTTACTGGGAGGCACTGACCGTTGAAGTGGGGGAGAGTGACGGAGCGCTGATCATTCGGGCGCCACGGCCACTCGCGAATCTTCCAGCGTCACTCGGGACACTACCGCTGCTTCCAGCGCATCTCTTTAGCGGAAGCTCAGCACGCGAAATTCCTCAACTTGATGCTGCAGCAACCCCGATGGGAACGGGTCCCTTCCGCGTCATTGGACTCAGTGCCAGCGCAGCTGCACTGCAGCGGCGCAGCGATCTGCTGGCAGGGGATCAGCGAGCACTAGGTGCAGTAACGACCGACACTGCAGCGAGTACGGTTGATGCGATCGCTTTGTACTTCTACGCCACCCCTGAGGAGGCGCTCAGCGCGTGGAGCTCAAACGATCTTGACGCGCTTGTTGGGCTTGATTGGGACGACACCACCAGCGCAGCAGCGACGTTTGGGGCGCGCGTGGAGCTCGGCTCCACCGTCTTCAATGGGATCGCCGTGAACTTGCGGCCAGGGACCGTCCTTCGCCACCCGAAGCTGCGCCTCGGACTTCGCGCACTTCTGGCGCCGAGTCAGATCACCAGCGCCTACGGGGGGAGGGAGGTCGTTGTTCCAGTCTCGCCGCTCTCATGGGGCTGGGCTGAGGTACCGACTCCAGTGCGTGGTTCCGACTACGCCACCAAGCAGTTCCTCGCCGCGAAGTGGAAGTTCAAAGAGAGCGTCTGGGTCGATGCTGATAAGAAGGCGGTTGCGCTGGAGATCTTGACGCTGCCAGCCCCAGCCTTCCCGGAGGATGCGGCGGTTGCTAATCAAGCCGCGGCGGCGTGGAGCGCCTTTGGCGTGCCGACAGTGGTGGTGGAGCTGGATGCGGCGACGTTGATGGAGCGTCTCGCTACCGGAGCCTTTGACCTTGCCGTGCTGAACGTTGATGTAGGGATTGATCCCGATCTCTACCCCCTCCTCGGGTCTGCTGCAGTACTGAGCGGCGGGAATATTGTCGGCATTCAACTGAAGGAGCTCGACACCCTCTTGAACACGGCACGCCAGCCAGCCAGCCTTGAGGATCGGGAGAAGGCTCTTGCCGCGGTGCAGCGTTGGTGCGCAGCGAATAACTACCTCCTGCCGATCCGCTTCCTTGCGCGCGAACTCCTGGTCGCGCCGCGCCTGACGGGTGTGGCTCCGCTCCTCGTGCAGGAGCCCGAAACTCACCTGCGGGATGTGCTATCTTTCCGCCTCGCGGCTCAGTGAGTGATCACGAGGCCACGAACGGGTCGAGGTGGCGGAATTGGCAGACGCGCTGGCTTCAGGAGCCAGTGTCCGCAAGGACGTATGGGTTCAAGTCCCTTCCTCGATACCAGACAAGCGTCTCGGTGACGCAGCACCTGTGCCCAGGTGGCGGAATTGGTATACGCGTACGTTTGAGGGGCGTATGACGCAAGTCATCCGGGTTCAAGTCCCGGTCTGGGCACCAAACTTCTTTTAACGCCGTCGCCGGAGGGCGACTGCATCGGGCGGTTAGCTCAGTTGGTAGAGCACCTCGTTTACACCGAGGGGGTCGGGGGTTCGAGCCCCTCACCGCCCACCAGAGCCCGAATGGGCAGCCCCACACCCCCAAGACGAACCAGGTGGCCCTCCGTTGCGCCCTCTCGCCGCGGAGGGTATCCTGCCCCAGTTGGTGTTTGAGGTCGCCGTGGCAGGCGGCCAACGGGCCGAGATAGCTCAGTTGGTAGAGCACGCGCCTGAAGAGCGCGGTGTCGCCAGTTCGAATCTGGCTCTCGGCACCATCAGCGGTAGTTAGCGGCGCGGAAGTGGCTCAGTTGGTAGAGCATCACATTGCCAATGTGAAGGTCGCGGGTTCGAGTCCCGTCTTCCGCTCCAACTCTCTAGTGATCCGGGGTCGATGCCCCTTCGTCTAGTGGTAGGACACCGGACTTTGAATCCGTGAACCGAGGTTCGAATCCTCGAGGGGCAGCCAACACAGAACTGGGGCGACGTACCCAAGTGGTCTAAGGGGGGGGTCTGCAAAACCCCTATTCGCCGGTTCGAATCCGGCCGTCGCCTCCACAGCACACCACCAGGGCATCACCCCCAGCGTCAGGTGCTACACTCCGCCTCTGCCTTTCGGCTCCGGCCCGCTACGCAAGTTGCGTAGGGTGCACCGGGGCGAATCCATAGGAAGGAGCGCGCAATGCGCCGTTATGAGCTCATGATGATTCTGCGACCAGACGTTGCAGAAGATCGCAGCAAGGCGATCCTCGAGCGAACCGTTCGATCAATCACCGAGTCCGGTGGAACCATCCTCAAGAACGTCCCATGGGGACGACGCCGCATGGCGTATGAGATTGAGGGGAGCCGCGACGGGATTTACCAGATCTTTCTCTTTGAGTCTCCCGCTTCGGCGATCGCCGAAATCGAGCGCGTCCTCCTGATCACCGAAGAGGTGCTGCGCCACCTTGTTATCCGTGATGAGCGCCCAGCCTCCGCAATTAGCGACGAGCTGGAAGAGGAGGCCGCCGATGCTGCCGCCGCTGCTGCAGCCGCTGACTCCATCATTGACGAGGCCGAGAGCGACGCCGCTCCGGCCGCCGTCGAGTAGGCCGAGCGATGACCTTTGCAAAGATCACGCTGATCGGCAACCTGGGCGCCGATCCCGAACTCGCCTTCGACAGCCAGAATCGTCCACGCCTCTCGATGCGCGTGGCGGTGAGCGAGCGAGCGCGAACGGCGGGCGGCGAGGATAAGACCACCTGGTATCGCGTCACGATCTTCGGTCGTGCCGGCGCCGATGCGGGCAAGTCTCGTCCGGAGAAGCTCGCCGAGTTCCTGCGGAAGGGACATGAGGTGTTTGTCACCGGTCGACTCGAAGCACGAACCTACGAGGCGAAGGATGGCACCACGCAGGTGAGCCTCGATATTGTTGCCGACGAGTTCGAGCTGCTGAAGTATCGACCGCGAGAGTCCGAAGGCGGCGTACCTACACGCGAGCAGGCGCCGCGACCAGCGGCTGCTGCAGACGGCGGCTCACAGGCGGCGCCGAGTGATCTCGACGACCTTCCCTTCTAGCCAACCCTGTAGATATTGAGAGGAGACCAACATGGCTGAGGCACCAAAGCGATTCAAGAAGCGTGATGACAAGTTCGGTGCGGCGCGACGCCGTCGAACCTGCTCGTTCTGTGGCGACAAGCGTGGCGTGATCGATTACAAGGAGGTCAATCGGCTACGCCGCTTCATCTCCGATCGCGCGAAGATTGAGCCACGACGGAAGACGGGGAACTGCACGCAGCATCAGCACGAGCTGACGACGGCGCTCAAGCGCGCGCGTCAGATGGCACTCCTTCCGTACGCTCCGCAGCACCTCGGCTAGCACCTCGTGGTGCTGATCGCGGCCATCACGGCCGCGGCGGCCCTCTACGGAACGATCGCGGGGCTCGGCGGGGGAATCATCATCGTGCCAGCGCTCCTCTTGACTGGAGTGGCGCTCTCAACCGCAACGCCGTTAAGCCTCGCCGCCGTCTTCGTTGGCGCGATCGCTGGCCTCCTCCCCGCAGCACGGCGTCGCCTCATTGACCGCAGCGCGCTGTTGGCACTGGCGCCTGCAGCGTTGATCGGTTCGGCGCTCGGTGGAGTTGCGGCGCAGCGACTCCCTGAGGAGCCGCTTCTGCTGGTCTTCGCAGTGATCTCCGTGGCGGTGGCACGTGACGCACTTCTCCCTGATCGTCCTGTAGCGACGAAGCGAAGCGAACACCGGACAGGGCAGCTCCTCCTTGGCGGAGGGGCGGGCGGCTTTTTTAGTGGCGCGCTCGGCATTGGCGGCGGCGTCTTCGTTGTTCCGACCGCGCGCCGCTTTGGGCCGATGCGTATCGAGGCGGCAACCGCTACGAGCGTGGCGGTGATCGTTGGATCGAGTGTGATTGGCGTCCTCTCGAACCTCGCTACAGCGTCCACCGCCGGCGCGGGAATCACTTCGACCGAACTGCTCGCCGCAGGGCTCGGTGCCGCTGCGGGGGGCTTTGCGGGAGGGCGACTCAGCCCACGCGTTCCCGAGCGCGCGCGCTCACTTTTGATCGCTACGGTCGCCGTGGCGGCGGCACTCGTTGCCTTGCTGCGCCTCGTCGCGTAGGCTGCTTCATAACGCGGCGCTAGTGCCGCCAAGCACCTTGTGGGCATAGGAGGCTGAGATGGCGAACGAGACGAAGAACGCGATCGCATACTTCGAGGGCGAGTTCCGCCCGCTTGCGGACGCGAAGGTCAACGTCATGACGCACGCATTCCTCTATGGAACAGCAACCTTTGAGGGAATTCGCGCCTATTGGAACGCTGAGCAGGGCGAGCTCTACGCTCTCAAGTTGGACCAGCACCTAGAGCGCCTTCGCGCCTCCTGCAAGATCCTGATGATGGACCCGCTTCCAGAGGTTGCTGAGCTTCGGAAGATCGTTGTTGAGCTCCTCCAGAAGAACGGTTACAAGGAGGATGTCTACGTTCGCCCGAGCGTCTACAAGAGCACCGAGGCGATCGGCGTACGCCTGCACGACCTTGCAAACAACTTCTACGTGATCGCTATTCCGTTTGGTAACTACATTGACGTTGATAATGGGATTCGCTGCGCCACCGTAGCCACGCGGCGCACCACAGACCTTGCGATTCCGGCACGAGCCAAGGTGGTGGGGAACTACGTGAATAGCGCCTTCTCCAAGAGCGAGGCGATGCTCAATGGCCACGACGAGGCGATCGTCCTCACGGAGGCTGGAAAGGTTTCGGAGGGCTCAGCGGAGAACCTCTTCCTCTTGCGTGGTGACACGTTGATCACCCCTGGCGCGAACGACGACATCCTTGAAGGGATCACGCGTGCTGCGGTGATTGAGATCGCCCGCGAGTTTGGGATCAAGGTTGCCGAGCGATCGATTGACCGCAGTGAGCTCTACATCGGTGACGAGCTCTTCCTTTGTGGAACTGGGGCACAGATCTCGCCGGTGATTGAGGTGGATCATCGTGCGATCGGGACTGGTGCGATCGGCCCAGTCACGAAGAGGATCCAGGAGCGGTACTTTGCGGCGGTCCAGGGTCGAGTTCCTGAGTACGCCCACTGGCTCACCCCGATTTATGGAGCGGCAAAGAGCCGATCGTAACGAGCGATCGCGCCGCGACTCGCCGTCTCCTTGTTACTCGCCGATCGATGAGAGGTCGGCGCCAGTAATCACTTGGATATCTACCGTGACGCTCGTGTCGTCGATCTGAATCGCCTTGATCCCCATCGTCCGTTCAATCAGGGCGAGGGTCACTGGGATGCGTAGCGCCGCACCGTTGTAGACGATCAGTCGAGTGCTCAGGAGTCCGATCTCCGCTGGCACGACGCCGAGTGGAGCTGACGCTTCAAGGCCGGTGCGCACGAGTAGCGCGGCGAAGGTTGCCGCCTCTCCTGGTCGGCCAGTTCCGTTAAGCACCCAGATGCGTGCCGCCTCACGCAGGATCGCCTTCTCCTCCACCTCGTCTGGGGTGGGCTCTGCGGCGAATGCTGCGACGATTGCGCTGCGGATCTTCTCAACGTCTGGTGTGAGGATGTAGCCGCGCTCATCGCCGCCAACCGTCTGGTAGGTGGGCGGGGCGAAGACGATGCTCTTAATGCTTGAGTTCTCAATGCGACCGAGCAGCTCCAGGAGTCGCGGCAGGTCACTCTGCGGGAAGTCGCTCTTGATCGCGCCCTCCAGCGTTGTCGCAAGGCTCGGCAGGTTTGCTGTGATCGCCTGGATATCTGTCTGTGCCCTAACGGCGGCGATTACCTCCTGCTGGCGTTCCGCTCGGCCGAAGTCAGAACTACCGTGTCTCGATCGTGCGAAGATCAGCGCCTCCTGCCCATCCATCGTCCGCACGCCGACCGGCATCCTAATGCGACGGAGATAGCCGACTCCGGCGGGGTAGGTTTCATCTACAACTGGGTTGCGTGTGGTGATGCGCACGCCACCGAGCGTGTCAACGATCTCGCGGAAGCCGCTGAAGTTCACCATGACGGAATAGTCGATACGAATGCCGTAGAGCTCGCCGAGGAGTTCGCGCAGGGCTGGTCCTGGGCCGTTCGGGAAGGTGTCGGGGTTCCCTTTAGCGGAGCTGTAGTACGAGTTGATCTTGTTGCCGTAGGTTGCGCCGTAGAGTCCGCGCGCGTTCGCTGGGACTGGCACATCAACCGTGTCGCGCGGGATGCTGAACATGCTGACGGAGCCTTTCGTTGGGTCAACGCTTGCGACAATGAGCGTGTCGGTATTGAAACTGGTCTCGCCCTGCCGCTGGTCTACTCCAATCAGCAAAACGTTGAGTCGCTCCGTCCCATCCCAGCTGGGAGGCTCACTACTGCCAGGCGTTGCACCGCCATCACCCGTTCCGCTGAAGATGCCGCCGACGAGTGCCGATGCGGTCGCAACATATCCGCCGGCGAGGAGGTGGATCCAGAGGCTGACGGCGAGTGTCGTTGCGAGGCCAACACTAGAGAGGAGGAGTGGACGCACTCCTGCGCCGCGCGTCAGTGCACTGCGCCATGCGTCAACGGCCGCCGCAACGCGCCAGGCTGCGGCGAGCAGGTTGAGGATGCCTGCAGCACTGAGACCGATCGGTGAGAGGAGGAGGCCGAGCAGGCCTGCAGGGCCGTCTGCGGTGAAGAGGCCACCAACCATCGCGAAGAGGAGGAAGGGTGGGGCGAAGAGGGTGAGGGCGGCGCGCCAGCGCCGTTGATAGGCCTGACCGAGCCCAGGGACGAGGGCGGAGAGGAGGGCGGCGGCAAAGGCGGAGAAACGAGGAGAGACGGTCGTACTGCTCACAGCAGCACGATAGCGCCTCGGCAGGAGAAGAGTCGCTGCTCCGTTTGCCATGCAGGGACGCGCGTGGCACGCTCCGTAGCATGTTCAACCCTGTGGATGCCCGTCCAGATCTCATCAGCATTGAGCACGAGGCGCTCCGCCGCTGGCGGGAGGAGGGCGTCTTTGAGCGTCTGCGCGCACAGACGACGGGGGGTCCCGCCTGGTCGTTCCTAGATGGGCCAATCACCGCGAACAATCCGATGGGCGTCCACCACGCTTGGGGGCGTACATACAAGGATCTCTTCCAGCGCTTTCGCGCCTCACTCGGCCACGAACTGCGTTGGCAGCAGGGATTCGATTGTCAGGGACTCTGGGTTGAAGTAAACGTTGAGCGCGAGCTCGGCTACACCAGCAAACGACAGATTGAGGAGCAGGGGCTCGCCGAATTCATCAGCCTCTGCAAGCAGCGCGTCCTCACCTATGCAGCGCGGCAGACGGAGCAGTCGATTCGACTCGGCATGTGGATGGACTGGAACGATCCTGCCGACCTGCTGAAGTTGCGCGACGCGCTCGCAAAGGATCCGGCGACGCCGGTCACGATCAGCGGGGCGAACGGACCAGTGAGTGGCTCAGCAGAGCAGCTGATCGGACGGCTCGGCACGCCAGAGGTTGGCGGATCGTACTTCACCTTCTCTGATGAGAATAACGATCTGATCTGGACCTTCCTTGCAAAGTGTCATGAGCGCGGCTGGCTCTATAAGGGGAGCGACAGCATGCCGTGGTGTGCACGTTGCGGCACAGGCATTAGCCAGCACGAGATGACCGAAGGGTATGCGGACCGTGAAGACCAGTCGCTCTACTTCGGCCTGGCACTTGTGGATCGTCCGGGCGAGGAGCTCATTGCATGGACCACGACGCCGTGGACCGTTGCGGCGAATGTTGCCGCCGCAGTCCAGCCTTCGCTCGACTACGAACTGGTGGAGTTTGACGGCCGCAAGCTCTGGATTGGCGCCTCGCGTCGCGCCGCAGCACTCGGCGGCGGTGCTCCGCGCGCGAAACTGCTTGAGACGCGGAAAGGATCCGAACTGATCGGTTGGAAGTACCGCGCGCCATTTGATGCACTGCCAGCGGTGAGCGAAGCGCTCGGCCCAGACGGAGCGGCGCACCGCGTGATCGCATGGGACGAGGTTGGCTCTGAAGAGGGGACCTGCATCGTGCACATTGCGCCAGGATGCGGGAGTGAGGACCATAAGCTCGGCGTTGCCGAAGGACTCCCCGCGATCGCACCGATTGACGAATCCGGTGTCTACCTTGACGGCTTTGGAAACCTGAGTGGTCGCGAGTGGCATGAGGTGACGGAGGACGTCTTTACGCACCTCACCGCCGCAAAGAGCCTGCTGCGCCGCGAGAAGATCACGCACCGATACCCACACTGCTGGCGCTGCGCAACACCGCTCGTCTTCCGGCTCGTTGATGAGTGGTTCATCAGCATGGGGCCGCTCTACGAGAAGCCGCGCGATCAGTTGACCAAGGCGGAGGTTGACGCGAGCCTGAGATACCAGATTATGGCGGTGGTTGATCGCATCACCTGGCTCCCAGAGTTTGGTTACGAGCGCGAGCTCGACTGGCTACGCAACATGAGCGACTGGATGATCTCCAAGAAGCGCTATTGGGGTCTCGCCCTTCCGATCTACGAATGCACCGCGTGCGGCAAGGTTGAGGTGCTTAGCTCGCGCAAGGATCTCGAGGGTCGCGCAACTGCCGGGGCAGCCGCGCTTGAGGGGCATACGGCACACCGTCCATACATTGACGAAGTACAGATCGACTGCAGCGGATGCGGGGCGAAGGTGACGCGTGTTCCTGACGTAGGGAATCCGTGGCTTGACGCGGGGATCGTCTCCTTCTCCACGATGCGCTACCGCGAGGATCCTGAGTACTGGAAGCGCTGGTTCCCCGCCGACTTCATCACGGAGAGCTTCCCCGGTCAGTTCCGTAACTGGTTCTACTCGCTCCTCGCCATGTCCACGGTGATGGCCTCGAGCGAACCAACGAAGACGGTCTTCGGCTACGGCCTTGTAGTCGGTGCCGATGGGCGAGCGATGCATAAGAGCTGGGGGAATTCGATCGAGTTTGACGAGGCGGCGGACCGTATGGGGGCCGACGTGATGCGCTGGCTCTTTGTTGGATCACGACCAGAGGAGAACGTGCACTTCGGTTGGGAGGCGGCGGATGAGACGCGCCGCCGACTCCTCGTCCTATGGAACGTTTACGCCTTCTTGGCTGGGCAGGCCGCCTCCGCCGGTTGGACACCGAATACGAGCACCGCAACGGCTAGCGCTCGGAGTGTGATGGATCGCTGGATCCTCAGTCGCTCAGCGGAGCTTGCTGGATCTGCTGAGCGCTCGTTCACCGCGTACGACGCCTACAGCGCGGTGCGACGCCTCGAAGAGGGGATTGATGAGCTCTCCACCTGGTATCTCCGCCGCACCAGAGAGCGGTTCGCCCCCGATGCACCGATCGCCGATCGTGATGCCGCATTTGACACGCTGCACCAGGCGTTGCTGACGCTGCTACGTGTCGCCGCCCCGATCGCCCCCTTCCTGACCGACGCGATCTACCGCAACCTTGCGAGCGCAGGACTCGCAGACGCAACGGGGACCTCTCAGGTTGTTGGCGGCGCTGAGCGTCCGCTCGCTGCGGCGATTCGCGCGGGGGAGGCGCCGGGGAGCATTCACCTGCTGCACTGGCCGAGCGCTGAGAGCGCGCCGTGGCGAGATGAGGCGCTCGAATCATCAATGGATCGCATCATCCGTGCCGCAGAGCTTGGCCGATCCGTTCGTAGCGCAGCGAACATCCGCACGCGTCAGCCGCTCGCTCGGGCGCGTGTCGTCCTTGGCGTCAGCGGTAACGACGAAGCGGAACTTCGCGAGATCTTGGCTGACGAACTCAACGTAAAGATCGTGGAGGCAGTTGGAGATGCATCGGGACTCTTTGAACGCCGCGTCAAGGTGCTCCTCCCGAAGGTGGGGAAGCGACTCGGAGGATCCACCCAGGCGGTGATGCAGGCGGCACGCGACGGTGCCGTAGAGTTCCTTGCCAGCGGTGCGGTGCGGATTGCTGGCGTTGACCTTGCCGCCGATGAGATTGAGGTGCAGGCGGTGCCGCGTGAAGGGCAGCATGTCGCTGAGGATGACGGACTCGTCGTAGAGTTAGACACGGCGCTTACACCTGAACTGATCAGCGAGGGCGACGCCCGCGAGCTGATGCGCGCCGTGCAGGATCTGCGGAAACTAGCTGGCCTTCGGCGTGAGGATCGCATTGAGCTGCAGGCTACTGGCGCGAAGGCTCCACTCGCGACGCATTTAGCGGTAATCGCCGCCGCTGTTGGCGCCCAGAAGATCCAAGACGTTGACCGAGATCCAGTTGGGGAAGAGTGGCAGCGCGGAAGCGTCCTACTCTCGGCGGGTGAGGCTACGCTCGCCATTCGACGTGTCGCCGAATGAGACGGGCAGCCTTCGGACTCACTGCGCTCACGGTTCTCGTTGTTGATCGAATCAGCAAAGAGTGGGTCGCGAGCCTGCTCACCACAGGTACACCCATTGAACTGTTGGGCAGCTCTGTGCGTCTGATTCGGAGCGAGAATCGAGGCGGTCTCTTTGGGCTCTTTCAGGGGAGCGCGCCAATCCTTGCCCTCCTGAGCCTCGGTGTGATTCTTCTGCTCATCGTCTTTCACGAACGTGAAGGAGTGCGCGGCCCATCGCTCCTGACGCTAGCAACAGGCCTCCTCGTTGGCGGCGCGATCGGCAACCTTTTTGATCGGCTCGTGAACGGGTTCGTGTTTGACTTTATTGATCTTGGCCTAGGCGCTACACGATTCTGGACCTTCAACGTTGCCGATATGGGGATCTCGCTCGGCATCCTCCTCCTGCTCGTTCAGGCACTCTTTGCTGGGCGTGCGAATCAACCTGTGCCGCACCATGAGTGATCCGCGCGAAATTGATCTGCCGATCCCGCCTGAGGCGGCGCGTCAGCGCGTTGACCGGTTTGTTGCCGATCGCTGTGGCCTCTCGCGTTCGTTTGTTCAGCGACTGATTAGTGAAGGTCGGCTGACGATGAACGGTCTTGTGGTACGTGCCAGCAGCTCGCTCGTGCCGGGTGGCACGCTACACCTCTCCATCCCACCGGCTGCGGATACAGAACTACTGGCCGAGGCGATTCCGATCAGCGTGGTCTATGAAGATGAAGACATCCTGGTGGTGGATAAGCCGGCCGGCCTTGTGGTGCACCCAGCGCCTGGTCATGCGACGGGGACACTGGTGAATGCGCTCCTGCACCACGTGGAAGATCTCCCTGGCATCGCTGGTGTGGCACGTCCCGGCCTTGTGCACCGGCTCGACAAGGACACCTCTGGGCTCCTGGTTGTTGCGAAGGGTGACCTCGCACAGTCGAGCCTGATGGCGCAGCTCAAGGCGCGTCGCGTGAAGAAGACGTACATCACGCTGGTGCAGGGCCCCGTTGCCGCCGAGGTTGGGCGCATTGAGGCGCCGATTGGACGCGACCCTTCAGAGCGGAAGCGGATGGCGGTCGTTGCTGGTGGTCGCGCCTCAACCACGGGGTATCGCGTGAAGGAGCGCTTCGCCGGCTGGACGCTGCTCGAGGTGGATCTCATCACTGGGCGAACCCATCAGATTCGCGTCCACTTAACGGAGATTGGGCATCCGATTGCTGGCGACCCCACCTACGGCAATGGGACGAGTCGGCGCGGACCTGAGGGGACGACGCGCCTCTTCCTGCACGCCTGGAGGATCGCCTTTACGCACCCACGGGATGGGCGGCTGATGCGCTTGGAGGCGCCACTCCCATCCGATCTGCAACTCCCACTTGATACGCTACGGTTGCACGGAGAGAGATCGGAGGGCTGATGCCAGGCCAGCGACGTGAAGGTGCAGCGGGGGCGCAGGTGATCGTGATCTCTGGGCCGAGTGGCGTGGGGAAAGACACCATCATCAACGAGTTGCGCCGTCGTCCGATTGGTCAGACCTTCCACTATGTGGTGACCTGCACCACCCGTGAGCCACGCGTCGGTGAAATGAACGGCGTCCACTATCACTTCCATACGGATGAAACCTTTGCGGCGCTTGACGCCGCATCTGGGCTCCTTGAGTCGGCTTTGGTGCACGGTCGCTCGTATGGCACACCGCGCAGTGAGGTGCGCGGTGCGCTTGAGCGTGGCCAAGATGCAATCCTGAAGATCGATGTCCAGGGGGCGCGGAGCGTCCGTTCCGCAATTCCAGAGGCGATCCTCATCTTTATCGCACCTCCGTCCGCTGAGGCACTCGCCGTCCGGCTCGCTGGGCGCGGGACGGAGACGGCGGAGGAGCTCGTGACGCGCGCGAAGAGTGCCATTGTGGAGATGGACCGCGCAAAGGAGTACGACTATCTCGTCCTGAATGAGACTGGCTACCCGGAAGAGGCGGCGGCGCAGGTCGAGAAGATCGTCCTTGCTGAACGCGCCAAGCATCCGGAGCGCCGGATCACGGTGTGAGCGGGGCCGAAACGCCCTCGCCTGATCAGCGCGTCGGTTCGCCCGCAACGGTTCGCGTCGCCGTTGACCTCCCTGGAGCGCAAGGCGAGCGACTCTACGACTACCTCCCGCCAGAGCGCGACGCGCTAGTTGTTGGTGATGGTGTTGTTGTGCCGTTCGGTAGCCGACGCGCCGTTGGCATCGTTGTAGGAGCCCCTGGCGACTACGTCGCACCAGACGGCTTCCAGCTCAAACGTGTTGAGGCGAGACTCGGCGAGAGTGTCCTGATCGGTCCGCTCGGCATGCAGTTGGCACTCCGCACTGCAGAGCACTGGTGTGCGCCGCCAGGCCTCACCCTCCGCTCTCTGCTGCCACCAGGACTTCTCGACAAGGTTGAGGCGGTGGTGCGATTCGTTGGCACACCGAGTGAGGCTGAGCTTCGTGCTGGGATCACAGCGGAGTGGTCTCCGGTTGACCGGCTGAGCGGCGCGCGTGGTCGTGCTCGCACCGCACTGCTCACGCTGCTGCGAACAGGGGAGCGCGAAGGACGCATTGAACGGAGATGGCAGCTGAGCGCAGTCAGCGGGCGCGTGATTCAGGAGGCGTATGCGTGCCTCGTCCCGTTGCAAGAGCGCCCGGCTACGGCAGCCGCGCAACCTGCACCACGCGGTGCCCGTCAGCTGGAACTCCTCGCTCGCCTTGAGGCTGCGGCTGCAACAGAGGAACCTTTTGTGCGAGCTGCCGATCTTCCTGGCGGTCTGAGTGCGGTGCGACGACTTGAGGGGCTGGGCCTGGTAGGCGTCGAACTGCGTCGACGTCAACGGCGTCATGCAGATCGGCGAACGAGCGACGCTCAGTACGAGGCGGGTACGCCGGCGTGGAGTAGAGGACAGGAGTTACTCCTGAGCGCAAGCCTTGGCGCAGGGGTGACGCTGCTTGATGGGCCGCCAGGATCTGGCAAGAGTCGTGTAGCGGCAGAGATCGTGGCGCGCACCCTCAAGGCTGGGCGATCGGTACTCTGGCTCGTCCCAGAGACAACGCAGGTTGCAGTTGCAGCTGATGCGCTCTTCACCGCAACGGGGGTTGACGCGGAACTGATCCATGCCGGAGCGAGCCAGGGTGAGCGGCTTGATGCGCACGCGCGACTCGTGCTGCCAGGGCCACATCTCGTTGCTGGCACGCGAACGGCGATCGGTGCACTGAGCCATGACGTGGGGCTGATCGTTGTTGATGAGGAGCATGAGTCGGCGTACAAGTCGGAGCGGATGCCGCGCATTCATGCACGTGATGCTGCCCTCATGCTCGGTGAGGCGGCGAAGGCTCCAGTGATTCTCATCAGCGCCACTCCAGCGATTGAGACGCTCGCACGCGCCGATCAGCTCAAATGGCGTCGCATCACCCTTGAGGGGCGCACGGTAGCGCCGCAGATTGCAGTGGTTGATATGCGCCGCGAGTTGGAAGAGGGCTGGAAGTCGATGATCAGCCGGCCACTCCTCGCCGCCCTGGAGGTCCTGCGCTGGAGTGATGGGGAGCAAGCACTTTTGATCATCAATCGTCGTGGTCTCGCTTCGGCGCTCCTCTGCAGAGATTGTGGCGCTGCGCAGTCCTGCCCTTCGTGCGAACGACCGCTGGTGCTCCATAGCGCTGGTTCACTGCTGCGCTGCCACGGCTGTGGCCTTGTTGCTGAGCCGCTGACGCGTTGCCCTTCCTGTCAGAGTGCGCGGATTCGTGCAATCGGTGGTGGAACCGAGCGGCTCGAGGCTGACGTGAAGCGTCTCCTCCCTGAGGTCGTTGTGGATCGCCTCGATGCGGATGCCGCGGCAGCGATCGGCGCAGGCGACCGCATCCTCGACGCATTCCGTAGTGGCCGCACGCAGTTGCTCATCGGTACGGCACTTGCGGCAAAGGCGCTTGACCTCCCGCGCCTCGCGCTCGTTGGCGTTGTCTCTGCGGACACTGGACTCCTCCTCCCTGATGAGCGGGCGGCCGAACGCGTCGTCTCACTCATCGTGCAGGCAACAGGAAGGCTTGGGCGCGGTACAACGGCGGGGAGTGCTTGGGTGCAGAGCTATCGGCCGGAGGATCCAGCAATCGTCGCGGCGGTTGAGCTTGCACGTGGTGGTGCAGTGGACGCGTGGCGACGGCGAGAGATTCTGTTGCGTCAGAGCGCGGGCGGCGCCCCCTTCTTGCGCACGGCGAAGATCACCGTCTCAGGAACCACTGCGGGAGGAACCCATGCGCGTGCAGTGGCGGTGGCGGACCAGCTCCGCACGTTGATCAGCACCGCAGACGGGGCGCGCCTCCTCGGTCCGATCCCTGCATGGGTCCCAAAGCGTGCGGGCCGCTGGCGCGAAAATGTCATCGTTCGCGTCGCCGACCCCCTCCCGCTGGTCCATGCAGTGGCTGGGCGCGATATCAGCGTGGACCTTGACCCAGAGACGCTCCTCTAGCGCGCTCGGAGGCGCACATCGCGAAGCGGCTGCTGGCACTTGCTAGAATCTTGGCATGAGTGTCAAGCCGATCCTGCTTCTGGGCGATCCGCGCCTCCGCATGCCTGGACAGCCGGTGGAGAGCTTCGGAAAGTTGCTGCATAGCCTGATTGAAGACCTCGTCCACACCATGCGCGCGGCGCCTGGCGTCGGTCTTGCCGCCCCGCAACTTGGCGAGCCGCTCAACGTGGCGGTGGTAGAGGCGAAGGGGCGCACCTACGAGCTGGTCAACCCGCGCATCGTGCGCGACAAGGGCGACATCACCGACCTTGAGGGTTGCCTCTCAATCCCTGGCTACGTCGCCGATATCAGCCGCCGTGAACGCGTCTGGGTGGAGGCGCAGGATCGTCACGGGCGTCAATACAAGTTCAGCGAGCACGGCTTCCTCGCACGTGCCGTACAGCACGAGTTGGATCATCTGAAGGGGAAGCTCTACATCGACTATCTCGATTCGCTCGATGAACTCATTGCGGTGAACGACGATGAAGAGGCTGATGAGGATCCAGAGAGCCCAGCGGCGAAGAGGCGGAAGCGTGCCGCGCGCGTTGCGGGGGCCCACAGTCACTGAGATCAAGATCCTGCTGATCGGGAGTGGCGCCTTTGCGCTACCCGCCTTCAACGCCGTCCACGCCGATCCGAACTTCGACATCGTCGCCGTTGTCAGTGCGGCCCCGCGCGCTGCGGGACGGAGCGGTGAACCGCAATCAACACCGGTAGCCGAGTGGGCGAGGGGAGAGGGGCTTGACCTTCTCGAAACTGGTCGACTGCGGGATGCGGCAACACTCGAGACGCTGATGCAACTCGGCGCAGCGGTCGGGCTCCTTGCAGATTTTGGACAGATCGTTCCTGGCACACTCATTGACGCGCTCCCAGGCGGCATCTTGAATCTGCACCCGTCGCTGTTGCCAAAGTTCCGCGGGGCAAGTCCAATCCCCGCCACGATCCTTGCGGGAGACCGCGAGACGGGTGTCTGCACCATCCTGATGGATGTGGGGCTTGATACTGGTCCGCTTCTCAATGTGCAGCGCTACGCGCTGAAGGGAGACGAACGCAGCCCCGCGCTGGAAGTGCGTCTCGCGGAGCTCGCGAGTGAAGAGATCGCTGCAACGATCAAGCGGCATCTCAAAGGTGAACTAGATCCAACGCCGCAGTCGCCTGATGGCGTTTCGTTGACCAAGCGACTCACCCGTGCAGATGGCTTAGTAGATTCGACCTTCACCGCTGATGACGCGTATCGCGCCTGGCGTGCGTATCGTCCCTGGCCAGGGGTCTGGGTCAGCGTCGCACCGGCACTCGAGCGGCTGATCTTGGATGAGGTGGGGGAGCCGCGGCGCGACGTTCAGGTAGAGGCTGGCCACCTCCTCCTCCATGAGGGGACCCTACTCCTCGGCCTCCAGGACGGCGCACTCCCGCTCCTGCAGGTGACACCAACAGGTGGCAGGCGCATGGGTGGCGAGGAGCTCGTTCGTGGTCGACCTGAGCTGCTCGCTCCGCATGCGAGAATCAGCGCATGAGCGAGACGAAGTCCCTCCTGCCAGCGATCAGCGATCTAGATCTCGCTGGAGTCACGGCACTCGTCGCCGAGCTCGGGCTGGAGAAGTATCGATCGGCACAGATCCTCGATGCGGTCTGGCGATCAGATGCGACCACATGGGCCGGTGTCACGACGCTAAGTAAGCGAGCACAGGAGACGCTCGCCGCGGTAGCACGCTTCTACTCAACGGAGACGGTTGAGCGCGAGGACGTGGAAGACGGCGCCACCACCAAGCTACTGATCACACTGAGCGGCGGCGCGAAGGTGGAGGCGGTGCTGATGCGCTATCCGCCGGACCCGCGACGTGGGCGCGGTGAGCGCGCAACCATCTGCGTCTCGAGCCAGGCGGGCTGTGCGGTTGGCTGCCCCTTCTGCGCCACTGGCGAACTCGGCTTCACCCGCAACCTCACCGCCGGCGAGATTCAAGACCAGGTGCGACTCGCTCGGCAGATCCTTCGTGGCGAGGGTCGAGAGCTAACGAATGTCGTCTTCATGGGTATGGGGGAACCACTACAGAACCTCGACCCCGTCCTTGCATCCATTGACGGTCTGACCGATCCGCTCCGCGGCGGGATTGGACAGCGACGCATCGTTGTCTCTACGAGCGGTGTGGTTCCAGGGATTAACCGACTCGCTCAAGTGCGACCACAGGTGACCCTTGCGGTCTCGCTTCACGCCGCGCGCAACCCCCTGCGCGATCTTCTCGTCCCGCTGAATCGGAAGTGGCCAGTGGAGGAGGTGGTTGCGGCTGCCGCTGCACATGCACGGACAACGGGACGTCGAACCACCTTTGAGGTGACAATGATCGATGGGATTAACGATCGCCCAGATGATGCGGCGGCGCTCGTACAGGTGCTGCGCGGTAGCGATTCGCACGTCAATTTGATCCCCATGAATAGCGTTGCGCACACCCCATGGCAGGAGAGCAGCGCGCAGCGCATCGAAGAGATCGCCGAGCAGCTTCGCGCATCTGGCCTCTCGGTCACGGTACGAAGGAATCGTGGACGCGAGGCGGGCGCCGCCTGCGGACAACTCGCCGCTGAACGTGCTGGCACACCGCCACCCGCCGCAGTGGCACGCCGTCGCGAACTTCTTGTTGTTGCGAGCGCTGCAGCCCTACAGGGACGCCGCTCACCAACACCGCTCGCCCCGTCAGGACCGCTCACCCCATCTGATCCGCTCGGAGGAGGTGACGCCCCATGAGCGACGTACAGATTGCGGCAAGCATCCTGAACGCGGATCTCGGTGCGCTGCGCGAGGCGGTGCAAGAGGCGGAGCGCGCCGGAGTCGATCGTATCCACCTGGACATCATGGATGGCCACTTCGTGCCGAACCTCACCTTCGGGCTCGCAACTGTTGAGGCGCTTCGTGGCGCAACCAAGTTGCCGTTTGATGCGCACCTGATGATCAGCAACCCATCAACATGGGCGCCGCGGTATGCGGCGGCTGGCTGCGAGACGGTTGCAATTCATGTGGAAGCGCCAGAGCGTCACGCTGCAACCCTTGAGTCGATCCGTAGCGCTGGCGCGCTCGCCGGCCTTGCCGCAGATCCTGGAACACCAGTGGATGCGCTCTCCGCTTTTGAGGAGCAGCTCGACTTTGCGCTGGTGATGACGGTGAAGTCTGGCTTTGGCGGCCAGTCATATCAGCCTGAGGCTGCGGCGCGCATTCCAGCCCTCCGCCTCCTCTTAGGAGCGGCACGACCGATTCATGTTGATGGCGGGATTAAGGCTGGCACCGCTGCGGACGCGGTGAAGCGGGGTGCCGACGTGCTGGTTGCAGGGACGGCGCTATTTGGCGCGGCAGAGATGGGGGCGGCGGTTGCGTCGCTCCGCCCGAAGGCGTAGCGGAGAGCGGCTTAGGCGCCCTTGGTTGCCGTTCGGCGGCAGGAGGTGCAGACGAGCACGCGCTTGGTCGTCCCGCCGGAGAGCACCATCGTGGGCTGCAGGTTGGCGCGGAAGCGTCGGTGTGCACGGACGCGGTTCATCCCGACCGACTGGGGGTTAAACCCAGAGATCGAATCCTTGCCGCAGAGGACGCAGAAGCGGGCCATATGCTCTCCTTGCTGTCAGTTGGGCGTCCGCTAGGGACGCGCCGCCAATCGTGCCGTATCGTAGCAGGAACGCCGAGAGGCTGGCCAAGGAGGCTGAGGGAGGTCGGAATGCTGAGTGGTGACGCCTACGCAACGGAGGGGAGACCCTCTGGTTCGTGCGCCCCAGAAGCCGTGCTGACCCAAGCATGAGGCTGGCCCGATGAGCAGGAAGAGCTGGGATGGGGTTGAGCTGATGGCCGCCCTCCGCTCGGGGGCTGAGCGGCTTGAGTCGCGCGTTGCAGAGGTGAACGCGCTCAACGTCTTCCCAGTTCCTGACGGTGACACCGGAACGAACATGCTCGCCACCCTGAAGGCAGCGATCGCTGAGGGTGAGGCGACCCTTGCCGCAGGGATCACTGCGATTGATCAGGTGAGCGAGGCGGTCGCACGCGGCGCGCTCCTTGGCGCGCGAGGCAACTCTGGCGTCCTCCTCTCGCAGATCCTGCGCGGTCTCCCACAGGCGGTCCGTGGTCGTAAGCGTGCACGCGCATCAGAGATTGCGAACGCTCTCTCGATCGGCGTCTTACACGCCTACAGTGCCGTTGCCACGCCAACCGAAGGGACGATCCTCACCGTTGCGCGTGAGGTGGCGGCGAGCGCTCTGGCCGATATTGAAAGCGCCACGGAGTTACGCCCGTTCCTCTTGAAGATTGCAGAGTCGGCGCGCGTCTCCGTTGAAAAGACGCCAACCCTGCTCGCCGTCTTGCGGGAGGCGGGCGTTGTTGACTCTGGTGGCGCCGGACTGCAGCTCATCCTTGAGGGGATCGCGGACGTTCCATTCGTTGTGCCTTCTGCCACTGGCGATGACGGCGATGCGGGCATCAAGACAGCAACACCAGTCACCATGACGCCTGTAGCGAGTGCGCCAGGTACTAGCGCGAACGAGTCGAGCGAGTATGGCTATGAGACCGTCTACATCTTGCGTGCAAGTGGTGCACCGCTCGACCTTGTGAAGATTCGTGCCGAACTTGAGGGGCTCGGCGAGAGCGTCCTTGTTGCTGGAGACGCGAACATTTGCAAGGTGCACGTCCATAACCTTCAGCCGGATCTGATCCTTGCGTACGGAATCGCTCACGGAGAGGTTCGCGGTGTCACGATTGAAAACCTTGATCAGCAGAGCGCAGAGCGCGCAACTGGGCATGGGGCCTTCACCGACCTCTCAACCAAGGTTGGCGCATCGTCGGCGGCCACACCGGCACCACTCCAGCAGGGTACTGCCGTTGTTGCCGTGGCAGCTGGTCGCGGGCTGGCAAAGATCATGCAGTCTGCTGGCGCCGCGCAGATCGTTCATGGGGGCCAGACCGAGAACCCCTCTGCGGCAGAGATCGCCGCTGCGATCAGCGCAACGGGGAAGAGAGATGTGATTGTCCTGCCGAATAACAGCAACGTCGTCCTTGCCGCCCGTCAGGCGGCGGATCTGGTTGCGGCGAACGTGACCGTTGTTCCTACTCGTAACGCCGCAGAGGGGATTGCGGCGCTCCTGACATGGGACCCATCGCTCCCTGCAACTGAGGCGGCGAAGCGATTTGAGAGTGCGCGGACAACCGCACGCACCTTCCGCATCGTTGAGGCCGTCCGCGACGCCGTGGTGAAAGGGGTGAGCGTGCGTTCAGGCGAGGTGATGGCGCTCGATCCAGTTGACGGCATCATTGCCACAGGGGGAGATGATCTTGAGGCGCTAACGAAGGCGCTGAGTGGAGAGCGGGCAGAACTCCTCACCCTCTATCTCGGCGCGGATGTTGACCAGGCGGCCGGAGAGCGGATGGCGGATGCAGCACGGAGTGCGATTAGCGGCGTAGAGGTGGAGCTCGCTCGAGGTGAGCAGCCAATTGAGCGGGTACTCGTGAGCCTGGAGTGAGCGACGATCCGAGCGGCCTGCCGCTCAAGGGGCTCAACCTGCCGGGCGGGGCGAGCCTCCTCCGTGGACTCGCTCGTTTAGGTGTCACCAGCGTCGCTGAACTGCTCCTCTATCTCCCACGCCGATACGAAGACCGTCGTGCAATCACGCCAGTAGGAGAACTCACCGCTGGAGCCCCCGCAACGATTCGTGCGCGCGTGGTTGACCTGCGCGTGGAGAAGACCTGGCGACGTGGGGTGCAACGCACGATCGCAACCCTCGCCGACGAGAGCGGTGCTGTTGATGCGGTCTGGTATGGGCGCCGATTCATTGAGCGCCGTCTCACCCCGAACCTTGAGATCGTCGCCTCTGGTCGCGTGAAGGCACTCGGCTGGCGGGTACAACTTGAGGCGCCAGAGTTCAGCCCGGTTGAGGGGGGCGAAACGGTGAATGCGGGACGCATCGTGCCGATCTATTGCCTCACCAAAGGGGTGACGGCGCTGAGCCTCCGACGCGCGGTGCGTGAGCTGCTTGATCGCTTCGGCGCTGCGCTGACCGATCCGCTCCCTGAGGAGATCCGCGCGCGGCATAGGCTAATGACACTCGCCGCCGCAATAGAGGAGGCGCACTGGCCTCACGAGTTTGATCAGCGTGACGCGGCGCTCCGTCGTCTTGCGTTTGACGAACTGCTCGCCGTGCAGCTCTCGCTGGTACGACGCCGTCGCCGACGCGCGCGCGGCAGTGCGCCAAAGATGCTGGTTAGCGCCACAGAGCGAACGAAGATTGAGGTTGCGATCCGCTCGACACTCACCGCAGGCGCAGCAGGAGGCGCAGCGTCTGAGTGGACGAGTGATCAAGAGACGGCAATTGACGCGATCCTGGCGGATCTCCAGGGGGGAGAGCCGATGCTGCGACTCCTTCAGGGTGACGTTGGAACGGGGAAGACGGCGGTGGCGCTGGTTGCGGCGGCGGTTGCGGCGGCATCTGGCTGGCAGACGGCGCTCCTCGCCCCTACCGAACTGCTTGCGCGGCAGCACGCTGCCACCGCGCAGCGACTCCTCGCGCCACTCGGCATCAGCGTTGAACTGCTCGTTGGGAGCCTCACGGCGGCAGAGCGGCGACGCGTTCGCGCCGCTGCAGAGTCTGGTGCAGCCTCGCTACTGATCGGCACACATGCCCTCTTCGCAGAGGCGACGCAGTTCTCAGCGCTCGGCCTTGTGGTGGTTGATGAGCAGCATCGCTTTGGCGTTGAGGAGCGCAGTCAACTCACCGCAAAAGGGGAGGGTGAGCCGCACCTCCTCCTGATGACGGCGACACCGATCCCTCGCACGATTGCGCAACTCCTCTACGCCGACGTCGCATCCTCTGAACTGCGCGCGCTCCCAGCGGGTCGCCAGCCGATTCGGACGGCGATTCGACGGAGCGGCGACCTTGAGAAGCTGTGGACCTTTGTCGGCGCTGAGGCGGCGGCCGGTCGCGGAACCTTCGTAGTGGTGCCGAGAATCGGTGATGAGGATCCAGGCGAGGAGCCAATCGGCGAGCTGGTTGGTGAGGCCCTTGAGCGAGCGGGCGAGGCGGGCGTGGAGGAGGAGGCGAAACTACTTGCCGTCGCACTCCCGAAGCTGCGCATTGGTGTGGTGCACGGGAGGCAGCGCGCAGAGCTTCGCGCTCAGAATATGGCCGCCTTCGCTACGGGAGAGCTTGATGTGCTGGTTGGGACAACGGTGGTTGAGGTGGGCGTTGATGTTCCGCGCGCAAGCGTGATGGTGGTGCTGAGTGCCGATCGCTTCGGTCTCGCCACACTGCATCAGCTACGTGGCCGAGTTGGCCGCGGTGGGAGTGAGGGCTGGTGCGTCCTCGTGAGCGATAGCGAGGATGAGGTGGCGGCGGCGCGCCTGCAGGCGATCGAGTCAACACGCGATGGCTTCCTCCTTGCCGAGCGCGATGTAGAGCTGCGCGGCGAAGGCGACGTGCTCGGCACAGAGCAGAGCGGACTTCCGCCACTCCGGATTGCGGCGCTCTCACGCGTTGAGGACCGCGCACTCGCCGTTCTTGCGCGTGCTGATGCCGAGGAGCTGCTTGACAGCATCGGTCGTCCCCGTGCGGCGGCTCGACCACTCATTGAGTCATATCTCCGTGGTTGGCCGACCGACATCTTGGTCGGCACGAAGTGAGGCACCTGTGAGGATCTCCCGATGAGTAGCCGGCTACGCATCATCGCTGGCTCGCTAGGTGGCCGTCTGATTGAGGTGCCAGAGGAGGGGACGCGCCCATTCGCCGATCGTGTTCGGCAGGCGCTCTTCGCCGTGCTGGAGCCGCGACTGCCAGGCGCTCGCGTTCTTGACCTCTGCGCTGGGAGTGGCGCCGCTGGCATTGAGGCGCTCAGCCGTGGCGCTGAGTCAGTCCTCTTCGTTGATCTGTCACGACGTGCCGCCGAGGTGATTCGACGGAATCTTGCTGGGCTCGATCTTGTTGCTCGCGCCGAGGTGCGCGTCGCCGATGCGGGGAGCAGCGCAGCATCACTCACGGCCAGCGGGCGAGTGTTTGATCTTGTGATCGCCGATCCTCCGTATGACGACCTCGCCGTACGACGCGAGATCCTCCGTGTGCTCGGGGCGACCCCTTCACCGCTCGGCGCGCAGGGGCTTCTCGTCCTCTCCGGACGCAAGCAGAAGGAGGGTGCTGCACAGGAGGAGGGAAGCGGTCTACGATTGGTGCGAAGCCTCACCTTTGGCGAGACGGTGGTTGAACTGTATGAGCGTGATGGTGATCACGTGCGAGAGACGGAGGAAGCGTGAGCGAACGAGTTGGACTCTATCCGGGCAGTTTTGATCCGATCACGTTCGGCCACGTTGATCTGATTCGGCGCAGCCTGAGCGTTGTTGATCGGCTCGTTGTAGCGATCCTTCCAAATGCCACAAAAGAGGCGCTACTGACACTTGCTGAGCGCGAGGCGCTCCTCCGCGCCGTGATCGGCGAGCAGCTCGGTGCCGATGCAAGCCGCATTGAGATTCGTGCCGCATCAAATCTTGCCGTTCGCGTTGCTGAAGAGGCGGGGGCGAGCGTCATCATTCGCGGACTTCGTGCCGGATCTGACTTTGAGGCAGAGCTGCGCATGGCCCATGCAAACCGACTCCTCGCGCCGTCGATTGAGACGCTCTTCTTAATGACCGCACCAGAGCACGCTTCAACCTCGAGCCGCTTGGTGCGCGAGATCGCGCGGTACGGCGGTCCACTCGAGCGACTCGTTCCACCCGCCGTGATCCCAGTATTGACTGCGGCGGCGGCACGTCGCAACCCAGCAGGCGGGTGAGTCACTCCAGCGAGGCCCCCCTCACGCCAGAAGGGGTGAGAGAGCCGCTGCACCTGATTGATTGCTCGCCACTTCTCTCGCAGTCATCAGGGGCGAGTGCGCCAATCCCGCACTTCAGCGTTGCGAGCGATTCGGGCGGTGAGCGAATTAGCGCCCAAGCGCAACTCCGCGCCGATCGAACGAATCGTGGCGTGCGCATCGTTGGTAGTGCAACTGGCATTCAGGAGGGCCTCTGCGCGCGCTGCCTTGCTCCGGCACGCGCCAACCTCCAGGCGACGCTTGACGAAGAGATCGTTGAGGAGCGCTTCGCAACGGGCGAGGCGGAACGCTTCGGACCAGGGAACTCCGTTGACCTTGGTCGGCTCGCGATTGAAGGGCTCGACCTGGTCCGCCAGCTGGTTCTGCACTGCGACCCTCCCTGCCCAGAACGCTGTGAGCGCTGCGGGGCGGCGCACCCTGTCGCCGATTGTCCTCAGCACGAGGTTGACCCTCGACTCGCCGTCCTGGGCCGACTCCTCCCGCCCATAGAGGGGGAGCCGAAGCGAGAGGGGTGAGCCCAACGACCAGGTCGCAGAGGGTGGGCTAGACCCCCGCCACGACGAGGGGGAGGCGGATCGGGTAGGCTTCGCTCTCCAAGTCATGCCCCTCAGGGCAGAGAGTGCGAGGTTCATCAGCGATGGGCGTACCGAAGCGAAAGGCATCGAAGTCCCGCCAGGGAGATCGTCGTGCGCATCATGCGCTCACGATTCCGGCGATGGATCGCTGCGCGCAGTGCGGTGCAACCAAGCGCGCACATCACGCCTGTCTCGCCTGCGGCACCTATCGGGGCCGCGAAGTGATCCGACGCCCAGCGCCGGACACGGAACCAACTGACGCCTAGTTAACCCATGGTCGCGCCGTCAGGCCGCGTCCGCCTTGCACTCGATGCAATGGGCGGCGACCACGGTCCCGCAGAGGTAGTCCCAGGCGGCATTCGCTGGGCAAAAGAGAACCCGCATGACGAGCTGATCCTTGTTGGCGATGAGCCGCTCCTCCTGGAGCTTGCTGGTGGCACTCTCCCTGCGAATACGCGCATCGTGCACGGGCCCGATGTCATTGGTATGGATGAACACCCCGCGCAGGCGCTTCGTGAGCGAAAGGGCGCCTCAATCCTTGTTGCGACGAATCTCGTGCGCGAAGGGCTCGCCGACGCGGTCGTCACCGCTGGTCACACCGGCGCCGGCATGGCGGCCGCGGTCTTACGCCTCGGACGCCTCCCTGGAGTTGATCGCCCCGCCCTCGCGGTGCAGTTCCTCTTGCGCGAGAAGCCGCTTGTGGTCCTGGACATTGGCGCAAACCCGGATGCAACGCCAGAGAATCTTTATCAGTTCGCGCACATGGGGAGCGTCTTCTCAGAGCGTGTGCTCGGCGTGGCGAATCCGCGTGTCGCTCTCCTTTCGATCGGCGAAGAGAAGGGGAAGGGCGATCAGCGGATTCAGCGTGCAACGGAGCTGCTCGACCTTGCCGACCTGAACTTCACGGGGAACGTTGAGGGACGCCATCTCGCATCTGACGAGGCCGATGTCGTGGTCTGCGATGCGGTGCTCGGCAACGTTTCAATCAAACTCGTTGAAGGGGTCACCACTACGATCACCGACATGTTCCGTGCGGAATTCCGCAGGCTGCCGCTCGGTCCGATCGCTGCGCTTCTGATGCGACCGGCGATCGCGCGCATTCGAGCGAAGCTTGATTATGAGCGCATCGGCGGCGCGATCCTCCTTGGCGTGAAGGGGAGTGTTGTGATCACGCATGGTCGCGCGCGCAGTCGCATGGTCTATTACGCCTGCGGCACTGCCGCGGACGCGGTTCGCGAAGGGATCAATACGCGCATCGCTACGGCGCTCGCGGAGGCTGTCCCTGTGGCGGCCGATGGCCTGCCGAGCGGCCCACCCCCCTCCTGAGATGCCAGGGAAGAAGTCGCCAGCTGCGCCGCGGGACGCAGCGTTGCGCCTGCGGAGCGCTGGTCGTCGTGATGCACTTACCGCACTCTATGAGGCGGAGTTCGGGCTCCGTAGCGCTGCGGAGATCCTCGGCCGGCGTGCCGCCTCTGGTGAGGTCGAGGGCGAACCGCTCGCGGTCGCGAGCGCGCTGATCACCCTGATTGAGGAGCAGCGGCCACATCTTGACGCAACGCTGGAGCGTCTCGCCCCCGCATTTCCCCTCGCGTCAATGACCCATATCGACCGCACAATCCTTCGGGCGGGCCTAGCCGAGGTGCTACACTCGCGCGCGGCGGCGCCTGCGGAGGCACTCGCGGCCTGGACGGCTCTGGCTCGCACGTACAGTGGTGAGCCGGCACGAAAACTGGTGAGCGGCGTCCTCGGGACGGCTCACCGTGAGGTGAGCACCGCGACAGCGGATAGAGATGGAGGGAGCGAGAGATGAGCGACAACGCACAGATCTTCCAGGAGCTTCAGAGCTACATCGTTGAGCAGCTTGGCGTCGAGAAGGAGAAGGTCACCCTTGAGGCGGCCTTCATCGAGGACCTCAACGCAGACTCACTCGACCTTGTTGAGTTCGCCATGGGCCTTGAGGAGAAGTTCGGCGTCACGATTGCGGACGAAGAGCTGACCAAGATCAAGACGGTGCAAGACGCGGTCAACGCGATCGTCGAGAAGAAGGCGTAAGGTGCGGCGGCCCGCTGGCCGCCTGGCGCCACCCCTCCGATCGTGAGCCAGGCCGCAGACTCCACGCTTGACCACGCTTCGCGCGTTGCGCTGCGCCTCGGGATTCTTCCTGGCGCTGAGCCGCTCCTCCTCCTTGCGCTCACACACCCCTCGCGTCGCCACCAATCTGGAGCGACCGAAGATAACGAGCGCCTTGAGTTTCTTGGTGACGCCGTCCTGGGCGCCGTGGTCAGCGCCGCGTTGTACACCGCAGACCCCACCGCATCTGAGGGCGACCTCTCTGAGCGCCGCGCCTCAATCGTGAGCCGCATCGGCCTCGCCGATGTCGCACAGCGGCTCGCCCTTGATGAACTCCTCCTTCTCGGTGAGGGCGAGGCGCAGCGTGGTGGTGGGCAGCGACCGGCGGCTCTCGCCGCAGCACTCGAGGCGATCATTGGTGCCGTGTATCTCGCACACGGATTTGAGGCGGCGGAACGCTTCGTGTTGGCACACCTTGAGCCTGAGATCGCTGCGCCACGTGCGGCCATCGGCAAAGGGATCAAGACGATGCTCCAGGAGTGGACGCAGGCGCGCAATGGTTCGCTGCCGCGCTACGACATCATCAGTACGAGTGGCCCAGAACATGAGCGCATCTACGAGTGCGCCGTTCGCATTGACGGGGGAGAGGTTGCGCGAGGGAGTGGCTCAAGTCGGCGTGCTGCAGAGGCGGCGGCGGCAGAGGCGGCGATTGATCTGCTCGGCGTGACGAAGGAGGCGGTCCTGTGAGTCGCCTCCGACTCCGCGAAGTTCGCCTCAGCGGGTTCAAGACCTTTGCGGATAAGACAACGATTGCCTTCACCCCGGGCATCACAGCGATCGTTGGACCGAACGGGAGCGGTAAATCAAACATCGTTGACGCGCTGCGTTGGGCACTCGGCGAAGCGGGTCGTGGTATTCGCTCAAAGCGCGTCGATGAGGTGATCTTCGCCGGCTCCGAGAAGCGACGCCAGCTCGGCCTCGCCGAAGTTTCGCTCAGCATTGCGAATGATGATGGTCTCTTCGACCTCCCCTTCACGGAGATTGAGATCGCACGTCGTGCCGATCGCGGTGGCGGTCAGGAGTACCTGCTCAATCGCGAGCGCGTCCGACTGCGCGATCTGAACGAACTCCTTGACGGCGCTGGGCTCGCTGAGAATGGACTCCTCTTTATTGGACAGGGTGCGGTGGATCAGGCACTCAGCCTGCGCGCTGAAGAGCGTCGCGCCCTAGTAGAAGAGTTTGCCGGCACGGCGCGACATGAGCGACGCCGCGCACGCGCAGAGTCTGAGATGAAAGAGGCAACAGAGAATCGCGCCCGTGTTGAGGAGATCCTCGCAGCGCTACGGCCACAGGAGCGCCGTCTCGCCACACTCGCGCGCCAGGAGGCTGGGCGTGACGAGCTCCTCTCTGAGGCGGTCGATTGGATCGCAACGCTTGGCGCGCAGCGCTCCGGCTGGTTTACCACTCGTCGCCTCCAGAGCCGCACCCGACTGAGCGAGGTCAGCGCGGAACTCGCCACCGTCCGAGAGGCGCTGCGCTCCGCAGACGGAGAGGCGCAGGTTCGGCGTGTACGACTCGCAGAGGCGCGACTCGCCCTTGAGGCGGCGCGTCAGCAGCTTGAGGCGGCGCGAACAGCCCGCGAGGCGGCGGAGCGAAATCGCGCACGCTCTGATGCGGAGGTGGCAGCGGTGGAGCGCGACACGGAGCGACTCAGCGCCGAGGTTGCCGCTGCAGAGCGAGAGGTGTTCGCCGTTGAGCAGATCCGCGCCACCCCAGCCCCCGCCGCCGATGCAGAGGCGGCCGCAGCACTTGAACTTCTTGATGCCGACCTTGCAACCGCCCGGCGTGAGCTGCGCGCGCTGAGCGGCGAGGGCTCAAGCGAAGCGGCGAGCGGACAGTCGCTCCTTCGCGCAGAGCGCTCACGCTCATCTGAACTTGCAGAGACCGAGGCGCGCATCCTCCGCAGCGAGGCGGAACTTGAGGCGGTCGATGCTGAGCACTCCGCAGAGGAGCTGATTGCGGCCACGGGACGTCGAGATACGGCACTTGCCGCATATACAGAGGTGGCGAGCCGACTCGAACGCGCAACGGCGGCGGCGACCGCCGCGGAGGCTGCCGAGGCGAAGGCGCGCGCCCTTGTTGGCGATCGCGACAGCGCCGCGCGCGCCGCTGAGGCGGAGAGCGCAACACTGCAGGGACGACTCAGCGCGATGGAAGCACGCCGTACCGCACTGCAAGAGCGTGCACTTGCACGCGCTGCGCGCGCGATCGGTGGTCGCAGCCTCTTGGCTGGTGTGGAGATTCGTGAAGAGGGGCGTAGCGCCGTGCTCGCCGCCCTCGGTGCACTCGCGCGCGGATTCATTGTTGACCGGAGTGGTGCAACCCTTCTTGATGATGAGCAGGGTGCGCTCTTGATTGAAGGGGTGACGCAGGCAACGATCGCCGATCACCCAACGCTCCCGCGACTGAGCGGTGAGATCCTCAACGATCCAGACGGAGTCCTCCAGCGCATCCTGGCCGGAGTTGCGGTTGCGCCATCTGTCGCTATCGCGCTCGACGCGCTGCAAGACCTTCCAGCCGGTGGACTGATCGTTACGCGCGGTGGTGCGGTGATTCGCGCTGGCGGCCTTGTCACCCGAGAAACCGAATCCGAAGACGCGCTCCTAGATACCGAGGCCACGGGCCTTGCTGGCGAACTTGAACGCCGGAGTGCCGCTTCCGCTGCGTTGCGCGCCGAGGCGAACGCTGAAGGGGGCCGCCTTGCCGAAGCGGTGAAGGGGGCGCTTACTAGCCGTGCGGCAGACCTCGCTGCACGGAGCGCGATGCGCAGTGCTGCAGATCTACGCGCAGAGGCAGAGCGGGAGCTCGCGGGGGCAACGCGAAAGAGTGCAGACCGCGAAACACGCCTCCAGCAACTTTCAGAGACGCTCCGCGACCTCCGCGCGCGAAGGGATCAGCTGCAGGCGAGCGCTCAGGGGGCGACGAGCAGTAGCGGCGCCGCGCAGGAGTGGCAGGATCGCATCCGTGAGCTGACCGAGCGCAGGGGGGTGATCTCTGCTGCAGTGGAGGCGGACCGACAGGCACTACGGACATGGGAGATCGCTCGTGCGCGCGGCGATGCGAGTGTTGCCGCCGCAACGGCACGGATCGCTCGTGCAGCAGAGGAGCGAGGCGCACTTGAATCACGAAGTGCCGCACTCCAAGTGGAGCGCAGTGATCTGATCGGCCGCTCAGAGGCTGCACAGGTTGCGGTCGCTGAGCGAGAGCGGCTTGTGCAGACACTCGCCGAACAACAGGAGGCGATTGAGCGCGAAAGTGCCGCTGACGACGAGAGGAAGCGAACCCTTCGCGGACGTGAGGGGCACCTTGATGAAGCGTTGCGACCACTGGAGCGCGACGCGCAGGGCCTTGAGTTTGAATATGAGCGACTGATTGAAGAGTTGAGCGGTGACCTCGAAGCGTTCGGGCGCCGTCTCGCCGATGATGCACGCATTGCGGCTGGGATCCCAGCACACCTTCGCTCATCCGTTGCGGATCCTGCTGAGGGAGAGCTAGCCGATGCCGCTGGTAGCGACAACAACGCTGCGCGCGAGGCGATCGCTCGCGAGCAGGCGGTTGCACTCCTTGAACACTGGGGTACAGCTGCTGGCCGAGGGGGTGCGGGGGCGCCGAGCGCACCTGACCCTGAGGAGATCCGCACGCTTGAGCGCCTCCGTCGCAAGATCGGTCCGCTTGATGCGGGTGGTGCGAGCGTTGCGATTGAGCACCGTGAACTGCGAGATCGGCTTGAGAGCCTTGAGGCGCAGACGGTTGACCTTGATGGCGCGATCGCCAAGGCATCAGAGCTCATGAACGAGTTGGACACACTTGTTGAGAGCACATTTACTGAGCAGTTCACCGCGCTGCAGTCGAGCTTCTCCGCGAACTTCCAACTCCTCTTCGGAGGTGGTGACGCACAGTTGCGACTCGCCGCGGAGGATGGCGTACGTCGTCCAGGTGTAGAGATCGATGCCCGGCCACCGCTCAAGCGACGACAGCAGCTCTCACTCCTCTCTGGCGGTGAGCGCGCACTTACTGGTGTTGCACTCCTTCTCGGGATGCTTGCCGTGCGCCCGCTCCCTTTCGTGGTACTTGATGAGGTGGATGCGGCGCTTGATGAGGCGAACGTGACACGATTCGGTGATGCGATTCGCGAGCTAAGCGAGCGCACCCAGGTCATTGTGATCACGCACAACCGCGGCACCGTTGAGGTGGCAGATAGCCTCTGGGGCGTCACCGCTGGCGAGGATGCGGCGAGCCGCGTCTTTGGTCTCCGACTCGATGAGGCGAAGAAGATTGCCGACGCTGCCCGTGCTGAGCGTGCGGAGCGCGAGGCGATCCGTTGAAGCTCGCCTTCTGGCGCAAATCAACAAAGGAAGAGCAGAGCAGCATCAGCGCCGCAACCGCCCCCTCTGCTGGCGGCATCATTCAGGCGCTTCGCCGTTCACTCGCCCCTGAACCAGACTGGAGTGCTCTGGAAGAGGCGTTGATTTTGAGCGACGCCGGAACCGCAACGGCGCGCGCGATCATTGCAGACGCACAGGAGATTCGTGATGGTGACGGCCACGCGAGGCTCCGCACGGCGCTGATGCGGTTGATGCAAGAGGAGGGGGATCGCTCAGCGGTTACCGAGGCGGAGATCGAGGTGATCCTCCTTGTTGGCGTCAATGGGGCAGGGAAGACCACCTCTGCGGCAAAGCTCGCTGCGCGTGCGAAGGCGGCGGGTGGCCAGCCGCTCCTTGTCGCTGCCGATACCTTTCGGGCAGCGGCGATTGAACAGTTGCGACTCCTCGCCGAGCGAGAGGGTGTTGAAATCATTGAGGGTCGGCCAGGCGGCGATCCATCAGCGGCGATTCACGACGCGCTCACTGCGGCAAGTGCGCGAAAGCTTCAGCCAGTGATTATTGATACCGCTGGGCGTATGCAGACGAAGAGCGGCTTGATGGAAGAGCTCTCCAAGATGCGACGCGTGATCGGAAAGCTCGCCCCTGACGCAAAGGTTGAGGTGCTCCTGGTTCTGGACGCTACAGCCGGCCAGAACGGACTCGCGCAGGCGAAGGGGTTTGATCGGGCGGCGGGTGTTGACGGCGTGATCCTCACCAAGTTGGATGCTGGTGCGCGCGGGGGCGTGGCGCTCTCTGTGCGCCGTGAACTGTCACTTCCTGTGCGCTGGGTTGGCGTGGGTGAACGCGGTACCGACCTACTCCCGTTTGATGCCGCCGCCTATGTTGCTGGCCTACTCGGTGAGGGGGCGTAAGGGCGAGTCGGAGTGAAGCGAGTAACGGATCGCTAGCGCGCCTGAGGAAGTTCGCTGATGCGCTTTACGCGACCGAGACGCGTCACGGCAATGGCGAGGCCGGCCACGATTGAAGCGGCTGCACCAGCGAAGAGTGCAGCGCCACTCCCAGCGATAGAGCTTCCGAGTGCACCGCCAAGAAGAATCCCAGCGAGCCGCCCAAGGATGCTGATCCCCTCAAATGCCGCATTGGCGCGACCCTGGAGCGCATCTGGCAGGACACGCCCGCGGATCGCCCCCTGATTCGCCTCCCATACCGTCTCAAAGCCATCACTGAGTAACTGATGCGCGATGAGGAGTGCGATACCAAGGACTGATGCGGCAGGCGCAAGTGGGACGATCGCAAGGCCAACGCCGACGATGATCAGACTGACGCTGATGGCGCGGCCAGTGCCGAGTGCTCGAGAGATGCGCTCGGTGAACACCCCTCCCATGTACGACGCGATCCCGCCCGTCGCGATCACGAATCCGATCGCCTCTGCGGGGAGGCCGAGCGTTCGTGCGACATAAATCATGTACGCGGAACGGAAGAGGCCGAAGTAGAGCCCGATCGCCGCGCTTGTGCCGAGTAGCGGTCTCAGGATGGGGATCGCCCATGTCTTCGTAAAGCCCTCACGCGCTTCAGTAATGAAGCTGCGTCGCTGCTTCGCAGCAGGGAGACGAGGCTCATGGACGCGCAGCGCGGTGATAAGGAGTGCCGAGACGATATACGTGATGGCGTCAACACCGATCGCCGCTGGGCCCCCGATGGTGCCGATCAAAATGCCAGCGCTGCCGAAGCCGAAGAACTCTGCTGCGCCACGGATTCCGAGCACACGGGCGAGCACGGCGCGGAGCTGTGGTGCTGGCACGAGCCCGGCCAGGTAGCTGCGCTCGGCAATATCGAAGGCGGTGGCGCACATGCCACTGAGAGCGCTCACGGCGATGAGATGCGCGAGCGTGACGCCGCCAAAGAGTGCTGCGGCGAGCGGGATGCTGCCAAGAAGCAGCGCGCGAATCAGATCGGTGCCGATAAGCACGGGGCGGCGTGGGAGTCGGTCAATCCAGACGCCGGCGACCTGGCTGATCAGTGCGGCTGCGATCAGGTCGACTGCAGCGAGAAGTGCCGCCTCCGCAGGGGAGATCTGTAGCCCGATGATCGCGAGGAGGGGGAGTGCCGCGCGCGTGATGAACGAGCCGAAGGTGGAGACCGCCTGCGCCCCGATCAAATAGCGCACGTCGCGCTGGATGCCCACAGCTGCTGCAGTCGGGCGAGAGATCGGTGCGGGCTTCCTCTGACTCACGCGTGCAGCGTACACTCTTGCTCATGTTTGATGCGCTAGGAAGTCGCCTTCGCGCCTCGCTGCAGCGGCTCGGCGGGAAGGGTCGCATCAGTGAGGCTGACCTAGAGGCCGGCCTCGCTGAGATTCGCGGTGCGCTCCTTGACGCTGACGTCGCCCTCCCTGTAACGACGCAGCTTGTTGATGCGATGCGCACACGCGCCGTGGGTGATGGGATCGTGGGCGGGCTTGGTGCTGGCGATCGACTTGTCAGCGTTGTGCATGGCGCTCTTACCGAAGCGCTTGGCGGGTCAGGCCGTGAACTTGATTTGCGTGAGCGCCCGGCGAGTATTTTGTTGCTCGGCCTTCAGGGGGCGGGGAAGACAACGACCGCCGCAAAGCTTGCACTTCGTCTACAGCGAGAGGGGAGACGGCCACTCCTTGTTGCCGCTGACCCACGCCGCCCCGCCGCAGCAGAGCAGTTAGCGCTGCTCGGCGCAGCTGTCGGCGTTCCAGTCCATCGAGAACCGATCGGGACTCCAGTTGCAGAGATCGGCCGACGTGCACTTGAGTCGGCACGTCGGCTCGGTCGAGACCTTCTGGTCATTGACTCGTCTGGTAGGACAACTCTCGACGATGAGTTGATGCAGGAGTTGCGCGACCTAAGCGAAGCGGTACAGCCGCGCGAGCGCATCCTCGTCCTTGACGCGGCGACTGGACAGCAGGCGCTCGCTGTTGCTGAGGGTTTCAAGCGCGCCGCAGACCCGACCGGTCTGATCCTCGCCAAGCTCGACGGCGATGCGCGTGGCGGCGCCGCTCTCTCCATCGCTGGTGGCGCTGGCATCCCCGTGCTTTTCATCGGCACTGGTGAACGACCAGAGGCGCTTGAACGCTTCCATCCTGATCGCATCGCGGGTCGCATCCTGGAGATGGGTGACCTTGCAACACTCGCCGAGATCGTTCGCGATGCTGGCGGTGACGTTACGGCGGCACCAGCAGTGCGCCTCAACGCCAAGGGACGGCCGCCAGAGATGAGCTTCACCGATCTGCTCGATCAGTTGCGACAGATCTCATCAATGGGGCCGATCGGTCAGGTGATAAAGATGATCCCTGGGATGGGAGGGGCGGCACAGCAGGCGGAGGAGGCGGTCGCGGGAGGGGAGCTGAAGCGGGCTGAGGCGATCATCCTCTCGATGACACCGATCGAGCGCAACGAGCCGGCGCTGCTGACGATTCCGCGTCGCCGCCGCATTGCCGAGGGGGCTGGGCGCAGCATTGAGGAGGTCAATCGGCTGGTGAAGCGCCTCGAAGAGATTCGCCTCCTGATGCGGCGCGCAGGGGGGATGGACCCCGCTCGCCTCGCCGCTGGCGGTGCTGGGCTCCCAGGGAAGCACTCAGGGGGCTACATCCGCCCCAAGGAGGATCGGAAGGCGAAGAAGGCCCGTCGCAAGGGGGGCCGCCGCTAGCCTCAGGCGCCCCAGATGCGCAGGTCACCCTGAGCGGCTACTATCCCCACACACACACCCCATCGCTTCGGGGTTACTCGCCTTGGCGACCGCCAGGCACACGGAGGAAACGACACGAATGAGCGTTCGAATCAGGTTGACACGAGTCGGAGCAACAGGACAGCCGTCATACCGCGTTGTCGCGACTGATCGTCGCCGCGCGCGCGATGGGCGCTCACTTGAGACGCTCGGCCACTACAACCCGCGCACTGAGCCAATGACACTCGTCCTCGACCTGCCAAAGGTTGATGCGTGGATTTCAAAGGGCGCACTTCCATCCGAGGTTGTCGGCAAGTTGATCGCGAAGGCTCGCGCCGGCGGACTGCACCCTGGTGGAAAGACTGGAGCAAAGGCTGCCGAGAAGGGCTACACCGCCCCTGGCACTCGTCCAGTTGTTGAAGAAGAGACCGTAGTTGTTGAGGCCGCACCAGAGGTTGCCGCAGAAGCTGCACCAGAGGCTCCAGCTGAACTTGCTGCGGAGGCCGCTGTAGAGGTCGCAACGGAAGAGGCGGCAGATGTTGTTGCTGACGCAGCTCCAGAAGCTGTCGCAGAAGTTGCACCTGAAGCCTCGCCGGCAGAGGCCGCTGCGCCAGCTGAGGAGGCATAGTGGCCGCAGCACAGCTTGTTGAGTACGTCGCAAAGTCACTCGCTGACAATCCTGACGGCGTGAGCGTTGAGGTTGAAGAGGATGGCGACGCCATCGTCCTGCGACTGATCGTTGACGAAGATGACATGGGGCGAGTGATTGGCCGCAACGGCAGCATCGCCAAGGCCTTGCGCAGCCTGCTCAAGGTGATCTCCAATCGCACCGGAGAGAACTACGTCCTCGAAATCGGCTGACGCGGTTCGCGACCTTCGCGTCGCGCAGGTGCGTGGCATCCGCGGGCTCGACGGTACGCTTCGGCTGGAGATCCTCACCGACCATCCTGATGAGCGCTTTGTCGTGGGCACTCGCCTACAAGTCGAAGGGGCTGAGCGCGAGTTGACGCTCACTGAGTGGATGCCCGCTTCGCCTGGCGCGTTTGCAAAGTTCGCCGAGATCGTTGATCGCGGAACTGCGCAGGTCCTTGTTGGTTCCTACCTCTCCGCAACGCTCGCAGCCGAACCTGGTGAGCCTGGGCGCGTCTATTGGGACGAGATTGTTGGTGTTGAGGTGCGCGATCCAACGGGTGAACTGATCGGGACGATCACTGACTGCTATCGCGCTGGTGGCGCAGAGGTCTATATCCTGCGCACCCCAGATGGTGGCGAGATGGATCTCCCCTCCGTCGCCTCAATCATCGTGACATTCAAGCCCCGCGAAGGGATCATCGTTGCGAACATTGCAGGATCAGAGTTGACCGTCCGTGCACCAAAGCGCGTCCGTACCCCACGCCCACTAAACCCGGTGCGCACCAAATGAGCTCTGGGGCGACCACGTTGCGCATCGATGTCGTCTCGCTCTTCCCTGAAACGGTGCGTGCTGCACTGGCAGCGAGCATCCCCGCTCGCGCCGTTGAGCGCGGTCTCGCCGAACTGAAGGTTCACGATCTCCGGGAGTGGGGGATTGGGAAGCATCGCGCCGTGGATGATGAGCCGTATGGTGGCGGCGCCGGGATGTTGATGCGACCAGAGCCGCTCGTTGACGCCATTGACGCGCTACGGGGCGAGAAGAGCACCGTGATCCTGTTGGACGCCGGCGGTGAGCGGTTGAAGCAGGCACGTGTACGGAGCCTTGCGACAGACGGCCACCTGATCATTCTCTGTGGTCGCTACGAAGGGGTAGATGATCGCGTGCGGGCCTATGTCGACCTTGAGCTCAGCATCGGCGACTTTGTCCTCTCTGGCGGTGAGCCCGCTGCCATCGTGCTCTGCGATGCGCTCCTCCGCCTCGTCCCAGGCGCGATCGATGCCGCATCACTGGAGGAGGAGTCCTTCTCGTCAAACCTTCTTGAGTACCCGCAGTACACGCGACCTGCAGAGTTCCGCGGTGCTGCTGTCCCCGAGATCCTCCTCTCCGGCAACCACGCCGCAGTGGCCGCCTGGCGGCAGGAGCAGTCACGCCAGCGGACTGCCAAACGCCGCCCAGACCTCCTCCGCCCAGATGGGGGTCGAGCCGGTTCCGAGCGGGGAGAGTAGCGCGCCTGGCCGCCTCGGGCCCCTGTGCTATCCTCCCGCTTCGCACAGGCAGGACCTCTGCCGAAGAGCCACGGAGACAAAATGGACCTGATCCGAACGATTACAAACGAGCAGATGAAGCGCGATCTGCCTCCGATCAAGACCGGCGACACCGTCAAGGTGTCGGCGAAGGTTGTCGAGGGGAATCGCGAACGCATCCAGGTCTTTGAGGGGACGGTCATGCGCCTTCGCGGCGGCGGACTGGGCCTCACCATCACCGTGCGCCGCATCGCCTCTGGCGTTGGCGTTGAGCGAACCTTCAAGGTGCACAGCCCACGCATTGAGAAGATTGAGATCATTCGACACGGCGTCTCACATCGTGCGCAGCTCTACTTCCTCCGCGATCGCGTCGGGAAGCAGTCGTCACTTCGTGAGAAGCGCGCTGAGGCTGGCGAGATCCTGAACCCTGTCTTTGAGAAGCCAGTCGAAGTTGTTGCCGAAGTAGCACCAGTTGCCGAAGCAGCACCAGTGGCTGAAGAGGTCGCGGTTGTTGAGGAGGCTGCAGAACCAGTTGCTGAAGCCGTAGCAGAGGCCGTACCAGCAGCGGACGATTCGGAGCAGGCTCCGGCGTGACCCCTTCGCGGCCGTCAGGCGGCCGTGCACTCCCAACACGTGAGCTTGAATCTCACCACGGTCATCCAACACGCCTGATTGCCGGCATTGACGAAGTTGGCCTTGCGCCGCTCGCCGGCCCAGTTGTTGCCTGCGCGATCATCATGCCACCCGGGGAGCCGATCGTTGGCGTTCGCGACTCTAAGGCGCTCTCACGCCTCCAGCGTGAGCGACTTGATCCAATCATTCGCAGCGCTGCGATCGCATACGGGATAGGCGCGGCTTCAGCGCGCGAGGTTGAGCGGCTGAACCCTCGTGCAGCATCACACCTTGCGATGTCGCGAGCTCTGGCAACGCTTCAGCGCAGGTATTACCTCAGCGTTGACTTCACGCTGGTTGACGGCTCGCCCGCGCGCGAACTTGATGCGTTGATCGGGCCGCATGAGACCGTGATCAAGGGGGATGTCAGCGTCTATCCGATCGCATGTGCATCGATCGTTGCAAAGGTGCTCCGAGACCAGTTGATGGCGCGCCTTGATCGCCGCTACCCAGGCTACGACTGGGAGTCGAACGTTGGCTATCCAGCGCCACTCCATCTTGCGGCGCTCATTGACCTAGGTGTGACGCCACATCACCGACGCACCTACGCTCCCGTCGCCGCCGTCATCAGCGCCGCGCGTAACGCTGCGAGCCAGTCCTAGGCGAGTACGTTTCGATTACGCCGTAGCGGCGATGCTGCAGGCGTGGAGACGGCGCAGCAGCGGCGGGGGAGGCGGGCGGAGGAGTTGGCGTGCGAAAGCCTTCGCGCTGCAGGCTGGATCATTATTCAGCGCAACGTGCGAGTGGCCGGGCTGGAGATTGATCTCCTTGCCTGCGATGAGCGCCGACTGCTGGTGGCGGTAGAGGTGCGCGCACGCCTTAGTGTCGGCGAGCTGGGTCCACGAGCACTCTTGGGAGCGAGAAAGGCTGCGGCACTGGCGCGACAGCGCGAGGCCCTCCCCGAACTCCGCAGGGTCGACCTGCTGCTGGTCATCGGGCCTCCCCAGGGGGAGCGGCTGCGTCTGATCCGTGGCATCGCTGAGCGTGGGGCACCCGCCGTGAGAGGGGAGACGCGTGAGGGTGGTAGGATCTCCCGGCACCCGATTCGGGGGCCCTTGGCTTCGGTCAGGGAATACGCACGCGGAACATGTCGCCTCGCAACGGTGGCCCCTCGGGGTCGCGATGGCGTCCCGCGGTGGCATAACCGTGTTGAGGAGAACTATGGCCGCAGTTACGATGCGCGAACTTCTGGAGGTCGGCGCCCACTTTGGGCATCAGACCCGGCGCTGGAACCCAAAGATGGCGCCATTCATTTACGCCCAGCGCAATGGGATCCACATCCTTGACCTCGCCAAGAGTGCGAAGCACCTTGAGGCCGCGCTTGTAGCGGTTCGCGAGGCCGCCGCAAACGGCGAGACGATCCTCTTTGTTGGCACCAAGAAGCAGGCGCAGGGACCAATCCTTGAAGAGGCAACGCGTGCAGGCCAGCCGTACGTCATCAAGCGCTGGCTTGGCGGCATGCTCACCAACTTCGCAACCATCCGCAAGCGCCTCACGCTGCTTGAGCAGCTCGAAGCCCGCGAGCAGGCGGGCGAGTTCGAGCTGATGTCAAAGAAGGAGGCGGCGAAGCTCAAGGACAAACTTGAGAAACTTCGCGGTGTGCTTGGTGGCATGCGTCGGCTGCGACGCGCCCCAGGGATGGTCTTCATCATTGATCCGAGCCGCGAGACACTCGCCGCCGTTGAGGCGAACAAGCTCGGCATCCCGGTGGTTGGCACTGCAGATACCAACGTGAATCCAGACCAGTTGCAGTACCCAATTCCAGTGAATGACGATGCGATCAAGTGCATCACGCTGATCTGCAAGTCGGTTGCCGATGCGGTGATCGAGGGTGCCGCTGAGCGTGCAGCACGTCTCCCAGAGCTTGAGGCGCAGGAGGCTGCCGCAGCTGCCGCCGCCGCACCAGAGAGCCAGGCGGCCTCTGACGTTCAGGATGATCTTGTTGCTGCACTCAGCGCCGCTGGGACGCTCAGCTTCTCGCCTGATGAGGAGCCAGCGCCAGCCGCACCAGCTGACGAAAGCACACCAAGCGCGTAACGCGTAGAAGGGGAGTACGACGATGGCAATTAGCGCAGAGGCGGTAAAAGATCTTCGCGAACGTACTGGCGCCGGCTTCATGGATTGCAAACGCGCCCTTGAAGAGTCAGCGGGCGATGTAGAGAAGGCGGTCGCAACGCTTCGTGAGGCTGGCCTTGCCGCTGCGGCGAAGAAGGCTGGTCGCGATGCACGTGAGGGGCTCGTCTCCTCGTACATCCACACCGGTGGTCGCGTTGGCGTCTTGCTCGAGATCAACTGCGAAACCGACTTCGTTGCACGCAACGACCAGTTCCAGAAGCTCGTCAAAGATATCGGTATGCAGATCGCGGGTCTGAACCCGCTCTACGTGAGCCAAGAGCAGATCCCTGCCGCGCTGCTCGCTGAGAAGCGTGCGGCGCTTGAGGCGGACGAGGCACTGGCGAAGAAGCCAGAGGCGGTCCGCGCGCAGATCGTTGATGGCCAGATGCGCAAGTGGTTCGAAGAGGTTTGTCTCCTTGAGCAGCCCTTCCGCGATGGCGATGAGACCGTTGCACAGTTGATCACCAACGCCATTGCAACGATCGGCGAAAACATCCGCGTGCGGCGCTTCGTGCGCTACGCACTCGGCGAAGAGCTCTGACCACGGTCGCGGCGAGCCGAGCGGCGAAGCCATGACAACTCAGCCCCGCTACTCACGCATCCTCCTGAAACTTTCAGGGGAGGCGCTGCTCGGAGATCAGCAGTACGGTGTAGACCCAAAGGTGCTCGCCTTCGTTGCGGAGCAGGTGCGCGGAGTGCGCGCGCTCGGCGTTGAGGTTGGGATCGTTGTTGGCGGTGGAAACATCTTCCGCGGCCTAGCGGCAGCCAATGCAACTGGCATGGAGAGAGCCACCGCAGACCACATTGGGATGCTTGCAACGGTGATGAACGGACTTGCGCTCCAGGACGGCCTTGAGCGCGCCGGCGTGGAGACGCGGGTGATGACCGCCATCGAGATGAACGAGGTGGCTGAGCCATACATTCGACGTCGCGCCATCCGCCATATTGAGAAGGGTAGGGTGGTCGTCTTTGTTGCAGGAACGGGCAACCCGTACTTCACAACAGATACTGCCGCCGCACTGCGTGCAGTTGAGATCGGCGCCCAGGTGATGCTGAAGGCGACCAAGGTGGATGGCGTCTATGACAAGGACCCGAAGGTGCACTCCGATGCGGTGCGCATCCCGTCTATCAGTTACGGCCGCGTGCTTGTAGACGGGCTGAAGGTACTCGATGCGGCTGCGGTCTCGCTCTGCATGGAGAACGATCTGCCGATCGTCGTCTTTGACCTTGATGCGCATGAGAACATCCTGCGCGCGGTGAAGGGCGAAGAGGTTGGGACAATTATTTCGAAGGAGGGGACGCGATGAGCGGAACGGTTGAAGAGCGCATGGCCCGTGCCGTAGAGGCGTTCGGCAAGGATCTCGGTGGCTTCCGGACCGGTCGTGCGAGCGCCTCGCTGGTTGAGCACATCACGGTGGACCATTACGGTGCAAAGACGCCACTTAACCAGATGGCGGGAATCAGCGTTCCCGAGAACACGCTCCTCGTTGTTCAGCCGTGGGACCCATCCGCGATCCCAGCGATCGAGAAGGCACTCAACAACGCCCAGCTCGGCATGACACCAGCCGTCGACGGAAACATCATCCGGCTGCGCGTGCCATCCATGACCGAAGAGCGCCGTAAGGATCTCGTCAAGCAGATGGGGAAGCGCACCGAAGAGGCGCGCATCGAGATCCGTAGCGCACGTCGCGATGAGCAGGAGGCGATTAAGAAGTTGGAGAAGAACAAGGAGATCGGCGAAGATGACGCGCGCCGACGCCTTGAAGCACTTCAGAAGGCGACAGATGCCAAGACCGCAGAGATTGACCGTATGGCGGCATCGAAGGAGCGCGAGGTTCTCGAAGGTTGACCGAGCGTAGCGTCGATCGACCGGTTGACGCTCCACCGCTCGTCCATCAGGGGCAGGCGGTGCAGGGCCTACCGCGCCATGTCGCCATCATCATGGATGGCAACCGCCGTTGGGCGCGTGCGCAGGGTCGCGATGAGCTTGACGGACATACCGCTGGCACCGAAGCCCTCCGTGGCGTCATTACGCGCGCTGCAGAGCTCGGCATCGCCCACCTGACTGTCTACGCCTTTAGCCGAGAGAACTGGGCGCGTGATGACCGAGAGGTCGCTCGGCTCTTCGCACTCCTTGCCGAAACGATTGAGCGAGAGACAGCGACGCTGATCAAGAACGGGATTAGCGTAGATTTCATTGGTCGGCTCCATGAACTTCCTGCCGATGCTGTTGAGCGTATCGAGCGCGCCTGTGCCGCCACCGCCAACGGGGCAACGATGAAGCTGCACGTTGCGTTCAACTACGGCGGCAGGACGGAGATCGTTGATGCGGTCCGATCGATCGTGGCATCTGGTGTAGCCGCTGACGCTGTTGATGAGGAGACGATTAGCAGTGCCCTCTACACGAACGGGATCCCAGACCCAGATCTGCTGATCCGGACAGGTGGTGAAGAGCGACTCTCGAACTTCCTCATTTGGCAGGCGGCCTACACCGAGCTCGTCACTTGGCCAGGCCTCTGGCCAGACTTCAGTGGCGCCGACCTTGAGTCTGCGATGCGCGCATTCGCTGAACGGACGCGGCGGTACGGACGATGAGCCTCCGCGGTGGTGGCCTCCCAGCGCGCGCCGTTGGGGCACTCTTCATCGTGCCCTTTGGCGCTGGGCTACTGATCTGGCCGTACGGCACCTTGCCGCTTACCGCACTCCTCATCATCCTCGCCGCACGCGAAGGCGCTCAGATCGTTGGTGCGATCTCAGGTGGCGCCTCAGCGGCATGGAGCGCAGCGCTCCTCGTTGTGCCACTCGCCGCACTTGTCGCCGCAGGTCCCGTCGCTGCTGCAACGCTGGGGGTACTCACGCTGCTCGCGCTTGTTGCAGTGCAACTTCTCCGTGCACTCCGCGTCAAGCGCGGGAGTGTGGCGCCGTACGCGCGCGCACTCTTCGGAACGCTCGCCACGGCGACCTGGCTTTCGCCGCTTCTCCTCCTTCCGCTCTTCGGGTACGTTGGAGGAGCAACACCCTCACCGTGGATCGCGTGGCTCCTCGCAGTGGTCTGGAGTGCGGACACCGGCGCCTACCTAATTGGTCGACGCTTCGGTAAGCGCAAGCTCGCCCCGCTGATCTCTCCGCGTAAAAGCGTTGAGGGACTGGTTGGCGGACTGTTCACTGCCACAGTTATTGGGTCAGCCGCTGCAATGAACTGGCTCGACGCACCACTGATCTGGGCGCTCCTTACGAGCCTTGCCGTTGCCGCCGCCGCCGAAGCTGGAGACCTTGTTGAGTCACTCTTCAAGCGGGCCGCTGGTACCAAGAACTCTGCAACGCTCATCCCTGGGCATGGCGGAGTGCTTGACCGTATTGATAGCCTCCTTCTTGCGGCGCCCGTCACTCTCTTCGCCGCGATCCTCTTGGAACTCTCGCGGTACAACTTCTTTAACGACTGATGGGTCGCCAGCGCGTCGCCCTGATCGGCGCGACCGGATCAATCGGCGCGCAGACGCTTCAGGTGCTCAGCGAGAACCGAGAACGCTTTGAACTTGTTGCACTCGCCGTCGGTGGTGAGAGCGCTGCGTCTCGCGAACTTGCCACCGCCCATCCGGGCGCGCGCCTCCTGATTGGGCTGAGTGGAGAGCAGCTGAGCGACGCAATTCTGAGCACGACACCAGACCTCGTCGTTGCCGCTGCAACGGGGCTCGTTGGCATCCACACCACAATCGCCGCCCTTGATGCTGGCGCCGCCGTCGCGATTGCCAACAAGGAGACGATTGTTGCTGGTGGTGAGATGGTGATCGGTGCGGCGCGCCGCGCAGCCACACGGAGTGGGACGTCGATTCTTGAGCGACTGCGGCCCGTAGATAGCGAGCACTCAGCCCTCTGGCAGTGCCTCGCTGGCGAGTCGCCAGAGCGCGTTGAGCGACTCTGGCTCACCGCAAGTGGTGGTCCGTTCCGTACCTGGGATGCGTCGCGGATCGCCAGCGCAACAGTTGACGACGCACTGAATCATCCAACGTGGAAGATGGGCGGGAAGATCACGATCGACTCCGCCTCTCTCGTGAACAAGGGGCTCGAAGTCATTGAGGCACACCGGCTCTTTGAGGTGCCGATGGAGCGCATCTCCATCCTTGTCCACCCTCAGAGCATCTTGCATGGTGCAGTGAGCTTCACCGATGGTTCGATGAAGGGGCAGATGGGTGAGCCGGATATGCGCGTTCCGATCAGCTATGCGCTCAACTATCCAGAACGAAGCGCGCACCCAGCACGCAGCGTTGATCTTGCCGCAGCGGGGGGGCTCACCTTTGAGGCACCCGATCTCGTACGCTTCCCAGGGCTCGCCGTTGCCCTGGCCGCGGGTGAGCGTGGCGGGGCGGCACCCGCCGCGCTGATCGTTGCCGATGATGTCGCCACAGCCCGCTTCCTCGCCGGAGAGATCAGCTTCGGCGCGATCCCAACACTCCTCTCTGCCGCCGTTGAGCGCTTCGGCGGGCTCCCTGAGGCGGGCGACCTTGCCACCCTCTCGAGCCTTCAGCTCGACGTTCGGAACTTCGCCGAAACGTGGCGCCCAGCATGAGTGCGCGCGCCAGCGTAGGCTGAGGACATGGCTGAACTACTTGGGCTCATCGGTGGGGTCATAGGGCCACTCTTGGTCTTGATTCTTCTTGTTGTGCCGTTGATCGTGGTGCACGAGCTCGGCCACCTGCTCGTCGCTCGTTGGCGGGGAATCGCCGTTGAAGAGTTTGGCATCGGCTTCCCGCCACGGATCGCCGTGCTGCATCGTGGCTCACGCATCCTCCTCACACTGAACGCCCTCCCATTCGGCGGCTTTGTTCGCATGGCTGGAGCCACGGAGGGGAGCAGTGAGCTAGATGGGTGGGAGCGCGCATCGCTCCTCTCAAAGACGATGGTCATGCTCGCGGGTGTTCTCGTCAATCTTCTTCTCGCCTTTGCGCTGATGCTCCTCCTCGCCGGCCCACTAGCGGAGCGCGGTGAGCTAACGCTTGACGCGGTGCAGCCTGGTTCGCCAGCTGCAGTGGCGGGGATCGTTGCAAGCGACAAGATCTCCGCGCTGAATGGCGTTCCATTCGACCGATTCGAGACACCTCTCGCCGATATTCGCTCACTCGCTGGCGAGCAGGTGAGCCTGACAATCGTCTCCTCTTCAAACGTGACGCGAGAGATCTCCGTCCGTCTGCGCACGTTGGAGGAGGCGGTAGACCAGGGGGTACTCGGCATTCAGATCAGTGGGCTCGCCCCAGCCGGCCCGCTGACACGACCAGTTGATCATGTCATCGCTGTTGCCACAGCGCGCACAGCGGAGGCGAGCGGCGCCATCCTTGGTGGGTTAGCGGAACTGGTGAGCGCACCATTTCGCTCCGACAGCGAAGCACCAACACTTGCCGGTCCCGTTGGCATTGCCGTTGGAGTTGCTGGCGCGGCTGAACGGCTCGGGTTCAGCGGCCTCCTGCAGATCGCTGCACTCCTCTCCGCCAACCTTGCGATCTTGAACCTGCTCCCTATCCCGCCGCTCGATGGCGGGAGGGTTGCCGTTCTCGTGCTGCGACGTGTGCTCGGTGGCGAGCGAGGTCGCCGTGCCGAGCAGGCGCTCGTCACTGGCGGGGCGCTCGCGATGCTGCTGCTCTTTGTCTGGATCACGCTTGGCGACCTTGCTGGCATCTTTACTGGAGTGGCGCAGTGAGCCGCGATCTTCCTGTGGTGCCACGACCGGCCGCGGATCGACCTGACCTACTGCGCCCAACGCGACGCAGCACTCCATCGGTGAGCATCGGCGGAGTGCTTGTTGGTGCAGCGCATCCGATCGTCGTGCAGTCAATGACGAATACCGACACCGCCGACGCGGTTGGTACGGCGGCGCAGGTTGCACACCTCGCGCGTGGAGGGAGTCAGATCGTCCGCATTACGGTGAATCACGAAGCGGCGGCGGCGGCGGTCCCTGAGATCGTGCAGCGCGTTGCTGATGAGGGATTGCAGGTGCCAATCGTTGGCGATTTCCACTACAACGGGCATAAGCTCCTCGCCGCCTTCCCTGAAGCCGCTGCAGCGCTTGCCAAGTATCGCATCAATCCGGGGAATGTTGGGACGAAGCGGCGCGATGAAAACTTCCAGACCATCGTCAAGATTGCGAACGACAACGCGAAGCCGGTACGCATTGGCGTGAACTGGGGCTCACTCGATCAGGATCTACTGACCCTCCTGATGGAAGAGAATGCGAAGGCGCCGCAGCCAGCGAGCGCGCGTGCCGTCACCATGGAAGCGATCGTTCGTAGCGCGCTGCAGTCAGCGGAGCTCGCCGAATCGACCGGGATGCCACACGACCGCATCCTCCTCTCCGCCAAAACCTCCAACGTGCGCGACCTCATTGATGTCTATCGCGAACTCGGGTCACGCTGTGACTACCCGTTGCACCTCGGCCTCACAGAGGCGGGGATGGGGATGAAGGGGATCGTGGCCACAACTGCGGCGCTTGCCAATCTGCTGAACGAGGGGATCGGCGACACGATCCGTGTCTCGCTCACCCCAGAGCCAGGTGCCGACCGCGCACTTGAGGTGGAAGTTGCACAGCAGATCCTCCAGTCACTCGGCCTTCGCGCCTTTGCGCCGCAGGTCACCTCGTGTCCAGGGTGTGGCCGCACCACCAGCGTCTTCTTCCAGGAGATGGCGCAAGAGATCCAGAACTACCTGAAGGCGCAGATGCCGAGCTGGCGTGAGCGCCATCCGGGCGTTGAGAGCATGGAGGTGGCGGTGATGGGCTGTGTGGTGAATGGACCGGGAGAATCGAAGCACGCCAACCTTGGGATCAGCCTCCCTGGCACCTTTGAGGAGCCGGTCGCCCCAGTCTTCCAGGACGGCGCCCTCCTCACCACCCTGCGCGGGGAGCGCATCGTGGCCGAGTTCACGGAGATCCTCGAGCGCTACGTGCAGGGGCACTACCCGAGCCGATAGCCCCTCTGGCGGGCGTGCTATGATTTTGGAGATAACGGCCGCCGAACGATAGACGTGGGTGACCCCCGCGTCTTTTTTATCGGGGCTGCCAAGTGTGAAGGGAGGCCTGAAATGAGCAAGGAGCTTGTTGGCGCCCTCGTACAGTTGGGGGCAGAGCGGGGGATCGACCGCGAGAGCGTGCTTCAGGCGGCCGAAGAGGCCTACGCCGTTGCCCTCAATCGACGCCACAGTTCAGCTGATATCCACGTCCGACTCGACCCTGAGACGGGATCGATGCGGGTCTTCCGCGCGCGTCGCGTCGTCGAAGAGGTGCTCGTCCCTGGTGCCGAATGGACCCTCGCAGAGGCGCAGGCTGAACACCCTGAAGCGGCGGTCGGCGCCCTGATTGAGACCGAAGAGATGAACGGCGACATGGGGCGCATCGTGGCGGCGCAGGCGCGCCAGACGCTCCAGGCGCGACTTGTGCAGATCCAGCGCGACCAGGTGATGCGCTCCTTCGCTGAGCGCGAAGGGGAGATCCTCACCGGCGTAGTGATGCGTGTGGATCGTCGCAACCTCGTCCTTGATGTGGGGCGTGCTGAGGCATACCTCCCGTCAACCGAGCTCTCACCGCTCGACACCTTCCGCATTGGGGAGAACGTCAAGGCGCTCCTTCTTGAGGTCCGCACCACCGTGCGCGGCCCAGAGATTCTCCTGACGCGCTCACATAAAAACTTCGTCAAGAAGCTCTTTGAGCTTGAGGTACCAGAGATCGGCACCGGTCTCGTTGAGATCAGCTCGATTGCACGTGAGCCAGGGCACCGCAGCAAGGTGATCGTCACTGCGCACCAGGTTGGACTTGATCCCGTTGGCACCGTTGTTGGGCAGCGCGGCGCGCGCGTCCAGGCGGTGGTTGAAGAGCTTGGCGGCGAAAAGGTAGACATCATCGCCTTCGCAGATGATCCGGCTGAGATGATCGGCCGTGCACTCTCCCCAGCGCCAGTGATCTCTGTTGTGGTGGATGAGGCGGCGAAGGCTGCCGTTGTTACCGTCCCTGAGCACGCACTCTCCTTGGCGATCGGACGCGAAGGACAGAATGCACGACTCGCCGCTCGCCTCACCGGCTATCGCATTGATATTGCAAGCGACGGATCTGGAACTCCACCTGCCGCAGAGCCGACCGACGGCGAAGCAGTTGCAGTAGAGGGCGAGGCATAGCACGCGCACTCCGTCGGAGCGCACCTGTGCGCTCTGCAAGTGGCGGGGTGAGTCGCGACTAATGTTGCGCATCAGCCGCCAGCCCTCAGGTGAAATCGTTGCTGGAGGAGTTGGAGGTCGAGGCGTTTGGATCTGTGCAGCGCGGGACGCAGCGCATGAGACAGATCTCCGCGCTGCGGTGAGTCGTGGTCTACGCGGTGAAGTGAAGCGTGAAGAGGTTGATCTGATTGAACAGGCGCGTCGCGCCTGGGTAGAGAAATAGGAAGGAGGGGAGCATGACGAAGCAACGAAAGAGCGTGCGCCCCGTACGTCCAGACCGCGCCGATCCTGCGCCGCGCCCACCGAAGCCACTGCAGGTGCATGAGACAGGAGTGCTCGTGCTCCCCCCATCGATGACTGTGGGTGAGCTCGCTCAGATCCTCAAGGTGAACCCGGCCGACATCATCAATCCGCTGATCAGGAGCGGTGTCTTCGCAACGATGAACCAAGGGATTGATCGCGAGACCGCATCACTGATCGCAACGGAACTCGGCTTCACCGTTGCTGAGCCTGAGCCAGAGGAGGCCGAAGCGGCTCCTGAAGAGGTGCCAGAGGCTCTCCCGGCGGCAACAAAGGAGATCCTCTTTGAGGAGCGCGTCGGCGCGAAGCTTGAGACGCGTGCGCCGATCGTCACGGTGATGGGTCACGTTGACCACGGCAAGACAAGCTTGCTGGACGCACTACGCAAGACAACTGTGGCCGCTGGCGAGCGCGGCGGCATCACGCAGCATCTTGGTGCGAGCCGGGTGAAGCGTGGTGATCGCAGCATCCTCTTCCTTGATACCCCTGGACATGAGGCCTTCACCGCCATGCGGGCACGTGGTGCACGTGTCACCGATATCGCGATCATCGTGGTTGCCGCTGATGACGGCGTGATGCCACAAACGAAAGAGGCGATCAGCCACGCTCGTGCCGCAAACGTCCCGATCATCATCGCCCTGAACAAGGTCGATAAGCCTGACGCCAACCCTGACCGCGTCAAGACGGAACTCGCTGAGTCGAACGTGGTGATCGAGGCATACGGTGGCGACGTGCCGCTCGTTGCCGTCTCCGCCCGTACTGGCGCTGGACTCGACGACCTCCTCGACATGATCCTCCTCGTCGCCGATCTTGGCGACTACAAGGCCGATCCAACCCGACCAGCAATCGGCACCGTCATCGAGGCGCAGCGCGACAAGGGTCGAGGTCCGATCGCCACAGTGATCGTCCAGACCGGCACCCTCCGCATCGGCGATGCGGTCGTTGCTGGGGCGATCTCTGGAAAGGTGCGCTCGCTTGAGACCACGGACGGGGCGCGTGTGAAGCTTTCTGGGCCCTCCACCGCAGTCGTGATCTCTGGCCTCCCTGAGGTGCCGTCAAGCGGCGATGTCTTCCGCGTTGCGGCGGATGAGCGTGAGGCACGCGACATGGCAGAGAGCGCGAAGAATGAAGCGACTGCGGCCCGAGATGGTGGCGGCCGCGCCACGATGGAAGAGCTGTATCGACGCATTCAATCTGGTGCTGGGAAAGAGGTTCGCGTCATCCTGAAGTCAGATGTTGCCGGTTCGCTTGGCGCCATTGAGCATCAACTAGAGAAGTTGCAGAGCGACGAGGTGCGCATCAACGTCTTGATGTCTGCCGCCGGTGAGATTACCGAGAATGACATTCTGCTCGCGAGCGCATCGGATGCGATCGTGCTTGGCTTCACCACCACGCTGACTCCAGGTGCGCGCCGCATGGCGGATAACGAGAAGGTGGACGTGCGCCTCTACGAGATCATCTATGAGCTTGCTGACGATATGAAGGCGGCAATCGAGGGGATGCTTGATCCTGAGAAGTCCGAGACGATTGATGGCCGCGCCGAAGTGAAGCAGATCTTCCCAGGGAAGGGCTTCGTTATCGCCGGCTGCGTTGTTCGTGAGGGTCGCGTGACGCGCGGATCAAAGGTTCGACTGATGCGCGGCGGCAACGTTGTGGCAACAGATGTCGTGGAGTCGCTCCGACGCTTCCGCGACGATGTTCGCGAGGTGAAGGAGGGGCAGGAGTGCGGAATCGGACTCGGCCCAACGATCACGATCCAGGAGGGTGACATCCTGGAGATCCTCGGAGAGCAGTCCACACGAAGGACGCTCTAATGAGCGAGCGCATGCCGCGCGTAGACGAGCTGCTCCGCGAGGAGATCAGTACGCACCTCTCGCGCTCCATTAGCGATCCACGCCTAGGCTTTGTCACCGTGGTTGGAGTTGAGACATCGCCTGATCTGCGCCATGCGAAGGTGTACGTCAGCATGATTGGAAGCGATGAGCAGCGCGCCGCTTCACTCACGGCGCTACGTAGTGCAACGCCATATCTACGCACCGTGATTTCGAAGGGGCTCCGCATTCGTCGCGTGCCCGCACTCCACTTTGAGCTTGATGCGGCAGGGGAGCGCGGCACCCGCATCCAGCAGCTGCTCGGCAGCCTTGAGCAGGGGCGCAACCTTCCCGACGAGGGCCTCGCACCACTGCCTAGCCCTGGTGCACCAAAAGAGGAGCCGGTATGAGCGCCGTTGAGCGATCTGCAGCACTGCGCGCTGAAGCGAGTGCCGCCGTACCCGCAGCACTCATTGCGCTGCTCCGCAGCGTCAAACGGATCTGGGTTGTGCCGCACGAGCGACCCGACGGCGATGCGCTCGGTGCAGCACTCGGACTCCAGGGGATCCTTGCGCAGCGTGGCGTTGAGGTTGCTGTTCTCTGTTCAGAGGTTCCGCCAAAGGTGTACGAGGTCATTCCAACACTTGATCATGTGCTGCTCAGCCCACCGGACTGGACCCCAGACGCGGTGATCCTCGTTGATTGCGGGGATACCAAGCGAGCTGGGAGCGTTGGGGCGTTGGTGCAGGAGCTCCCGAGTAACGTGCAGCGCGCAACAATTGATCACCACGTCTCTAACACCAGCGCGAGCCCTCTTGAGTGGATTGACCCGAAGGCGGCGGCCACCTGCGAGATGGTTGCGCTGATCGGCGTTGCACTTGAGGCGGATCTTGCTGTTGACGGTGGGGCACTGGCGACCACACTCGCGACTGGGGTGATCATGGATACCGCCACCTTCCAGCACAACAACACCACCCCTCGAACGCTCCAGGTTGCTGGGCTCCTCCTCGCCGCAGGGGCACCGATCAGCGAGATCTCCCGCCGTCTCTATCGCGCCAAGCCCTTCACGCAGGTGCAGCTTCATGCCCGCGTGCTTGACCGGGTGGAGCATGCAGATAGCGGGAAGACCGTCTGGGCGGCGATGCTCCGCTCAGATCTCGCCGCCTCTGGGGCAACTGTGGAGGAGAGCGAAGGGATCGTCGACACGCTTGCGCAGATCAACGAAGCTGATGTCGCCCTCTTCTTTAAGGAGGAGAGCGCGGGCGAGACGCGACTATCTATTCGCACGAAGGAGAGCGGCCTTGACGCAACGGCGATCGCCGCCGCCTTCTCTGGTGGCGGTCACGCCCGTGCGGCGGGGGCGAGCATCCCCAGCCCACTTGATGCCGCGGTTGCGGCCGTCTTGCGATGTGTCACCTCACTTCGCGCGGAGCGCGGCGAAGCGAGCTGAGTCGTGGCACGGCGACGCCCGAGCACCCCAGGGATTGATGGCATCCTGCTCGTCGATAAGTCGAACGGGCCAACGAGCCACGATGTTGTGGCGAAGGTGCGCCGACTCGCCGGTCAGCCACGCATTGGGCACGGCGGAACGCTCGATCCATTTGCAACGGGTCTCCTCGTCTTGGTCTTAGGGCGTGCTACGCGGCTCGCCGCACTCCATCAGGGTGGTGCGAAGCGGTATGAAGCGACATTCTCTTTCGGTGGCGCAACAACAACAGATGATCTCGATGGTGAGAAGATCCTGAGCAGCGGTCCCGCTGCAACTCGAGAGCGTGTTGAGGCGCTACTCCCGCGCTTCCGTGGTGCGCTTGAACAGGTGCCGCCGAGCCACTCAGCGAAGCGCACGGACGGTGTGCGCGCCTATGAGCGCGCGCGTGCGGGGGAGATCGTGGAGCTTGCACCACGTGCGGTTGAAGTGACGCGCTTTGAGATCACCTCATGGGACGAGAGCCATCCAGAGGAGCCACTCATGGGCGCCGTCCTTGATGTGAGCTCGGGAACCTACATCCGTGCGATTGCGCGAGATCTTGGTGCCGCGCTCGGCTGCGGCGCACACCTTGTTGCGCTGCGCCGTATCGGATCGGGGCCATTCACCGTTGCGCAGGCACACACCATGGAGGCGGTTGCCGAAGCAGCGCTCAGTGGATCGCTGACCCGCCTACTGTTGCCGCTCGATGCTGGCATTGAGGTGATCCCAGCAATCATGCTGGGAGAGCTCGGCACAGATCTTCTCCGTGACGGTGCCGCAATCCCAGATGCGCTTCTAAATGAACATCTGTCCGTCTCTGTTGGGGAGCAGGTGCGACTGATTGCTGAGGGTGTGCTTGTGGCACTCGGTCGACGCACCGAGGCTGGCGTGCAGCCGGAGCGTGTCTTCATCACCCCGAATGCGGCGCCACCTGTGAAGGGCGCATGATGCCGCGCGCTGCTGAGGGATCGAAGCGCATGATCGGCTGGGAGGGGTTCGCAGGCGACGAACTCGTCACGGCGAAAGAGCGCGGTGCGGTGGTCACGATCGGCGTCTTCGATGGACTTCACCGTGGACATCTTCGCCTTCTCGCTGCAGCTGAGCGACTGGCGCTCTCCGCTGGCCTTGCGCGCGTCCATTTAGGCTTTGATCCACATCCGGATCTTCTCTTGCGCGGTTCCACACCGCTCCGACTCCTTGACCCGATTGAGTTTGAGATGCGACTCGCTGGTGCTGGCGTTGAACACTGGTGCGATCTCCCATTTGACGAAGCGATGCGTGACACCCCGTGGGAGGAGTTCCTTGAACGCGTCGTGGATCTGACCGGAGCGAAAAGCTTCGTGCTCTCTCCAGAGAGCGCCTTCGGGCGCAACCGTGAAGGGCGACTCGACCGCGTCCGGGCCTGGGGGGCGGGGCGGGGGATCCAGGTGCATCCGGTGAGTGAGGCGCGCACTGGCGGCGAGAAGATCAGCAGCACAAGCATTCGCGCGGCAATCGCCTCTGGGGAGCTCTCCACTGCGGCACGGGCGCTCGGGCGACCCCACGCCATCGTGGCGCACGCGCTAGGGGGAGGCGGGACCAACGCCACTGGAGCCCTAACCCTTGAGGCCGAAGGGTTCGCCCTCCCCCCAGAGGGGGAGTACCAACTCCGCGTTGGGTCCGCCGCGCACTTCACGGGACGTCTCCCGCTCACAGGACGCCTGATGCGCGGTCACCTCGACCCAGTGGCGGGGAGGCTCCAGATCGCCCCTGAGGGGCTCCAGCGCCTCCCTGAAGGGGGAGGGCGCCTCAGGGCTGCCCTCCTCGGGCGCCTCGCTGGACGTAGTGGGCGCTGATTGCTACGCTTCACGCATCCAAGAGAGATGTAAGTAGATGACGGGGCGACCTTGGAGTCCCCCAGACAGGAGAGAGAACCCTTGCCACTAGACCGAACGACCACGGAGCGCATCGTTGCCGCAAACGGGCGACACGCTCAGGACACCGGTTCAGCCGAGGTCCAGATCGCACTCCTCACGGAGCGCATTGAGGGGCTCACAGGGCACCTCCAGACATTTAAGCAGGACAATCACTCGCGCCGTGGGCTCTTGAAGCTCGTCGGCCAGCGACGTCGCCTGCTTACCTTCCTACGACGCGAGGATGTGGCTCGACACGCCGCACTCACCGAGAAGCTCGGCCTCCGTCGCTAACCCCCGCTCAGCACCGCTGAGCAACTAGATCGGCCGGGCGCCATGTGGGCGCGGCCTGAAGAGGAGCAACATGGAAATCACAACCGTATCCGCCGAGTTTGGCGGCCAGACACTCACCATTGAGACGGGACGAATGGCACGCCTTGCAGGCGGCGCCGTGACGGTTCGCTACGGCGACACAGTCGTCCTCGGCACCGCAAACCGAAGCGACCCACGACCGGGTCTCGACTTCTTCCCACTGACGATTGAATTTGAAGAGCGCATGTATGCGGCGGGAAAGATCCCTGGCGGCTACATCAAGCGCGAAGGGAAGGCGTCAGAGAACGCAACGCTCTCTGCGCGGCTAACCGACCGACCGATTCGCCCACTCTTCCCTGAAGGCTACAAGGACGACGTCCAGGTGGTCATCACGGTACTCAGCGCAGATCAGGAGAACGATCCGGATATCCTTGGGACGATCGCCGCATCAGCGGCGCTCACGATCTCGGAGATCCCGTTCCTTGGCCCAATCGGTGCCGTTCGCGTTGGCCTTGTCGACGACAAGTTCATCTTGAACCCAACCTTTGAGCAGCTTGAGACAAGCGATCTCGACCTTGTGGTCTCCGGCACAGCAGACGCCATCATGATGGTTGAGGCTGGTGCGAATCTGATCAACGAAGCGAAGATGGCAGAGGCGATTGAGTTCGGCCACGACGCCATCAAGGCGCTGATCTCCTTGCAGGAGCAGCTGCGCGCAAAGGTAGGGAAGGCGAAGCGCGTTCCATACATTGAGCCTGGCGTTGACAGCGTCCTCACCTTCGCAGAGGCCGCCGCAAACGGTGCCGTCTTTGTTGTGGTGGACACTGAGACCACCGGACTCGACGCGAAGCTCTCCGACCTCGTTGAGGTTGCCGCCGTCAAGATCAAGGGCGGCAAGATCACCGACCGTTGGAGCACGCTCGTCAACGCGGGGAATCCAATCGTCGGCGCGCAGATGCATGGCATCACCACTGCGGACCTGAAGAAGGGGGCTGCACCAAAGGAGGCGGCGGAGAAGTTCGCCGACTTTGCGAAGGGGGCAATCGTCGTTGGCCATAACCTTGGCTTTGACGTCTCCTTCCTTGACGAAGCGCTCGGCAAGGGCCGCAGCTTCGCCACGGAGCAGGGGCAGTACCTCGACACGTTTGTCCTCTTCCGTGAGGCGTACCCGGAGAGCGAGTCATTCAAGCTCGGCGACCTGGCGCGCATCTACGGCGTAGCGACGGCCCCAACGCACCGCGCAGGGACCGACGCAGAGGCAACAGCAGAGCTACTGCTCCTCCTCGCCGCAGAGCTGCCAGAGCGACTCGCCACCCTCAAGGAGGGGATCAGCGACTCAATCCGTGCAGCACGCAGCGGGAAGGGCGAACCGAAGGCGCTCCTTGAAGCGGCACGTCGCAAGGCGCGCCTCGGAAAGAACCTCTTCGGCTACATGCATAAGAAGACCGGTCGCGCCCTCACGATGAAAGAGGGGATCCGCATTGACGGCCGAAAGGTGGATCAGATCCGCCCGATCACCGTTGAGGTTGGACTCCTACCGCGTGCCCACGGCACGGGGCTCTTCACGCGAGGCGAGACGCAGGCGCTCAGCATTGCAACACTCGGACCGATCGCTCAGGCACAGCGCCTGGATACGATCTCGCCAGTTGCAACGAAGCGCTACCTGCATCACTACAACATGCCGCCATACAGCACCGGTGAGAATAAGCCGATGCGCGGACCTGGTCGCCGAGAGATCGGACACGGTGCACTCGCAGAGCGAGCGCTCCTTCCGGTTCTTCCGTCGGCTGAAGAGTTCCCATACACAATTCGCGTCGTCTCCGAGTGCGTCACATCAAACGGCTCCACTTCGATGGCCTCCACGTGTGGCTCGAGCTTGGCGCTTCTTGATGCAGGCGTACCGATCAAGGCCTCTGTTGCCGGCGCGGCGATGGGCCTGATGTCTGAGCCAGGCGGCGAGTTCGTTGTCCTTACCGACATTCTCGGCAAGGAAGACGCATTCGGCGACATGGACTTCAAGGTGACCGGCACCCGCGAAGGGATCTCGGCACTGCAGATGGACATCAAGGTGCAGGGGATCACAGGGAAGATCATTCGAACGGGGCTTAAGGATGCGCTCGCTGCGCGACTTGAGATCCTTGACAAGATGGATGCGGTGATCTCAACGGCGCGACCTGAGCTTTCAGACTTTGCCCCGCGAATCACTACCATCAAGATCAACCCTGAGAAGATCCGCGACATCATCGGCAAGGGCGGAGCAGTGATCCGCAAGCTGCAGGATGACTTCCAGGTCAATATCAACGTTGAGGATGATGGAACCGTGCAGATCGCGTCGAGCGACCCTGAGCGCACCAAGCGTGCACTTGATGCCATCAACGGCATCACCAAGGAGGTCGAGGTCGGCACGTTGTATATGGGTAAAGTGACCCGCATCATGGGCTTCGGCTGCTTCGTTGAGATCCTTCCTGGCAAAGAGGGACTCGTCCGAATCAGTGAGCTCGCCGATTACCGTGTTAATACGGTTGAGGATGAGGTTGCCGTTGGTGACGAGATCATGGTGGTCGTCCTTGAGGTTGATCGCCAAGGGCGTGTTAACCTTTCGCGCCGAGCGGCAATGCAGCGCCATAAGGCCGCCCCAAAGGAGTAGCGCCCTGAGGCCTCTAAACCTGAGCAGTTATGAGCGACCCGTCGACAGTTCGGCGGGTCGCTCGTTTATACTCGCCGTATGAGTAACCCAGCGAGCGAGCAGACGAAGAGCACGGCGGACGGCTATGTCGTCGCCGTGGTTGGCGCGACCGGCCTCGTCGGTCGCACGATGATCAGCGTTCTGGAGGAGCGCAACTTCCCTGTGCGCAGGCTTGTCCCACTCGCCGCCTCTGCCGCTGGCCGCAGCGTCACCTTCCGCGGCGAACAGGTCGCCGTAGCCGAAGCAGCGCCTGACGCCTTCCGTGGCGTTGACATTGCGCTCTTTAGCGCCGGGGCTGATGTGAGTCTCCTCCTCGCACCGGAGGCTGCGGCGCGAGGCTGCGCCGTCGTGGACAACTCAAGCGCCTGGCGGATGGATCCAACCGTACCGTTGGTCGTCTCGCAGGTGAACCCTGAAGCGCTCAAGGAGCATCGCGGGATCATTGCGAATCCGAACTGCTCCACGATGCAGCTTGCGCCGCTCCTGCAGGCGCTCCACGTAGAGGCCGGCCTTCGACGCGTGGTTGTTGCCACGTATCAAGCAGTCTCTGGCGCTGGCGCGGAGTCAGTGAACGATCTGATCCAGCAACGAGCGGCCGTTGTGGCAGGGGAGAAGCCTGTCTCGACGATCTATCCACACCCAGTGATCCTCAGCCCAATCCCCGCGATTGACGTCTTCCTTGAAGACGGATCGACGAAAGAAGAGGAGAAGGTGGTGCGCGAGAGCCGCAAGATCCTGAGCCTCCCCGAGCTGCGCATCAGTGCAACCGCGGTGCGCATTCCAGTAGAGGTGAGCCACTCGGAAGCCGTGCACGTAGAGTTGGATCGACCGATCTCGCCTGTCCGTGCACGGACAGTCTTTGCACAGACAGATGGTGTCTTTGTACAGGATGATCCATCAACGCATACATACCCACTTGCTGAAACCTCCACCGGTAGTGATGGAATCTTTGTCGGCCGCATCCGTGTTGATGCAAGCGTTGACCACGGGATTGCCTTCTGGGTGGTGAGTGACAACGTGCGTAAGGGCGCAGCAACGAACGCGGTGCAGATCGCCGAGCTGCTCGTGCGGGATCAACTCCTCTGGGGAAGCGCACCGCGTGCCTGACGAGCGAGCTGCGGCGCTCGCCGCGCTTGCCGTAGAGATCGAGGCCTGTCGCGCCTGCCCACTCGGGAGCCAGCGAACGCAGAGTGTGCCAGGCGAGGGGAGCCCCCACGCAGAGCTCCTGCTTGTTGGTGAGGCGCCAGGGGCGCATGAAGATGCGGCCGGACGCCCCTTTGTTGGCGCCGCTGGCAAACTGCTCGACCTCCTCTTGAACCTGATCGGCCTGCAGAGACCGCAGGTCTATGTCCTCAATGTCGTCAAGTGTCGCCCCCCAGAGAACCGTGATCCAGAGCCCACGGAGATCGCCGCCTGCTCAGGGTTCCTTGAGCGTCAGCTCGCCCTCCTGCAGCCGGTCATCATCGCGCCGCTCGGGCGGCACGCGCTCCGCGCATTCGCCCCAGAGGCGAAGATCTCGGAGACTCACGGCGCTCCGTTCCAGGGAGAGACGAGGCAGACGCCGGTGGGGACAACGCTCTTTCCGCTCTATCACCCGGCGGCGGCACTTCACAACGGGGCGCTCCGCCCAACCCTCGAGCGGGACATGGGAGCGCTCTCGCGTGCCCTCCCCGCAGCACGCTCCGCATGGCGAGTTGCTCGCGGAGGGGCGGGGGAGGCTAGTCTGTCTGAGATAGAAGCGGCAGCGGAGCGAGATCAGCTTCGCCTCTTTGAAAGTGAGGCTCAGTGAATCAACGCAGTCAGCGTCCACCTGCACGCTCGCAGGGTCAGGCTCAGGGCGGAGGGCGGAGCCAGGGGCGACCGCAGCCGCGTGCCGCAGCGCCCGCGCGTCCCACAGGGCAGCGCGCGCCAGTCGGTCGACGTCCCGATCGAGCGGCTCCGAGTGGACCGCCGCTCCGCCTGATTCCGCTCGGCGGGATGGGTGAGATCGGAAAGAACCTCTACCTCTACGAGTATCAAGAGACGATCATCCTGGTCGACTGCGGACTCGCCTTCCCGGATGAGACCACGCTCGGCGTAGACATCATCATTCCAGACATCACCTACCTCCGAGAGCGGAAGAGCGCGGTCAAGGCGGTCCTGATCACACACGGACACGAGGATCATGTTGGTGCGTTGCCGCACATCCTCCCAGAGCTTCCTGGCGTCCCTGTCTATGCGAGCACCCTCGCACGCGGACTCCTAGCGAACAAGCTGAAGGAGTACAAGGTCACGGCGAATCCGCTGCGACCACTCGACCCTGGCGACCAGATCGAGATTGGGCCGTTCATGATTGAGCCGTTCCGCGTCGGACACTCCATCCCAGACGCGATGGGATATGCGATCCACACACCGGTCGGCACCGTGGTGCACACGGGCGACTTTAAGTTTGACCAGACTCCAGCGGACGGGAAGGCGGCCGACTTTGCGATCCTTGCCCGCCTCGGCGCGCAGGGAGTCCTTGCGCTCGTCTCCGACAGCACGCGCGCCGAGTCACCTGGTTACACGCCGAGCGAGCAGGTCGTAGGGCAGGCGTTCCGTTCGATCATCAGCGATGCGCCTGGCCGCGTGATCGTTGCCACCTTCGCATCAAACATCGCGCGCATTCAGCAGGTGCTTGATGCGGCGGGGGAGTTCCACCGCAAGGTAGCGGTTGTCGGTCGCTCGATGGAGCAGAACGTCAAGATCGCACGCGACCTCGGCTATCTCACCTTCCCAACGCCGCTGATCGCCAAGGAAGAGATTGGGCGACGTAGCAAGGAGCCGCTCGTAATTGCTACGACTGGCGCGCAGGGTGAGCCAATGGCGGGCCTTGCCAAGATGGCGAACGGCGAGCACCGCAACGTAGAGATTCAGAACGGCGACACGGTGATCGTCTCGGCATCGCCGATCCCAGGGAATGAGGAGGCGGTCGGTCGCACGATCGATAACCTCTTTAAGTCTGGTGCAAACGTGATCTATCACTCCATTGCACAGGTGCACGTCTCCGGGCACGCGTCGCAAGAGGAGCTCAAGATGATGCTCGCGCTCACCAAGCCAAAGCACTTTGTTCCTATGCACGGCGAGATGCGCATGCAGGTTGCGCATGGTCGCCTCGCAACGCAGATGGGAGTGAGCCCGTCAAACATCTTCATCGCTGATAACGGGACGCCCATTGAATTCTATGCCGATGGGAGTGCGCGCCGCGCCACGCCAGTAGCCCACGGTGCGGTTTTCGTTGATGGCTCGTCGGTAGGCGAAATCAGCGAGATCGTCTTGCGGGATCGTCGCACCCTTGCAGATGACGGTATTGTGGTGATCTTCGCAACGGTAGATGCACAGTCAGGGAAGCCGATCGGTCGCCCAGTCCTTGTGACGCGTGGCTTCTTGAATGGCGATGAAGACAACAAGCTTGTTGAGGCGACGATCGATATCGCGCTGAAGTCAATCCAACATAAGGGTGACCGGAGCGCGGAGACTGGCCTGATCAAGGCGCAGTTGAGCGAATCCGTCTCGCGCTTCTTGAATCGTGAGACGAGGCGGCGACCACTCGTCGTACCGGTTGTCGTAGAGATCTAACGTGGCACGACGAAGTCGTACCCCCCGAGGCCGTGACGGTGGCGGCTCACCCATCGTGAGTGGTGCTGCTGCGCGCACGCTGGTCTTCTTGCTCTTCGCCGTGACTGGCGTTGTGCTCGCGGTTGGCTTGATCCTTCCGGGACGTGGCCTCCTTGCTGATGCGCTGCGCGACGTCCTCGCCCCCTGGTTCGGTGCGGGCCGCTGGCTCCTGCCGCCAGCACTGATCACGTTCGGCGTCTGGTTTGAGCGACGAGCAGAGAAGAGCAGGGCCTCGATCCTTCGTGCCTTCCTTGCGATCGCCGCACTCCCAGCACTCCTCGCAATCATCGAGATCATCTTTCCTGAGCGCGGCGGACTGATCGGATCGATCGCGGGGAACGGCGTAGCGAGCCTACTGACACCAATCGGCGCACTTGCAGCGTGGCTCGCCGTCCTTACCGGCATCGGACTGGTGCTGGCAGAGGGACCGGTGCGCAGAGCCTTTGCGGCACTCTTCGGCGGGGCGAAGGCTGGCGCAATCGCAAGTGCTGAGGTGATCGCGCGTGGCGTAGAGGAGCTTGCCGAGCGACGAGATCAGGCGCAACGCGAACGCGAAGCACGCGCCGCTGAAGCTCATGATGTTGAAGACGCGCCTGACTCAATAGAGGAGGATGCTGCGCAGATCACTGAGGATGCGGTAGCTGCGCCGCTACGTGTTCCGGATGCTGCCGCCGTTCCGCTCTCTGCGACATTTGCACCAGCGCGAACGCCGGGGGCTTCTCTCCGCGATGGCGCATCACTCAGAGGCGGCGGGGGGGCACGCGGCGAAGAGGGCGATCGAACGTATACGCTGCCAGACCTCTCCATCCTCGAATCGCGTGCCCCTTCACGATCTGGTGCAGGGATGGATCACGATGCGAATAGCAAGATCATCGTCACGAAACTGGCGAGTTTCGGGATCCCAACGCAAGTGGTTGGGATTAATGCTGGTCCCGTCGTCACGCAGTACGAACTAGAGCCGGATCCATCCGTGCGCGTCAGCCGTATTGAAGCACTCTCTGATGACCTGGCGATGGCGCTCTCTGCGCGTTCGATTCGCATTGAGGCACCGATTCCTGGTCGATCGGTTGTCGGCATTGAGATACCAAACCGTGATAGCCACCTTGTTGGACTGAAGAGCATCTTTGAGGAGGTCGAATTCAAAGAGTCAACGGATAGCCTCATCTTTGCTCTTGGTCGCGATGTTGCCGGCGCCGCACGAGCGACCGATCTCACGAAGATGCCACACCTGCTCATCGCCGGTGCAACTGGTTCAGGGAAGAGCGTGATGGTGAATGCACTCATTGCGTCGCTCCTCTTCCGTGCGCGACCGCAAGATCTCCGTCTCATCCTTGTTGATCCGAAGCGCGTTGAGCTCTCTGGATATAACGGCCTGCCGCACCTGCTCGTCCCGGTGATCACAGAATCCGAGAAGGCCGCCGCCGCACTGCGCTGGACGGTCTTTGAGATGGAGAACCGCTACCGCCTCTTCGCCGAAGCCGGCGCTCGAAACATCGCCGCATATAATGAGGGTCGTGAGGATGAGAACGATCGGCTGCCGTTCATTGTGATCATCATTGATGAGCTCGCAGATCTGATGATGCAGGATGGGCGCTCAACGGAAGAGCCGATTGTCAGAATTGCGCAGAAGGCGCGTGCCACAGGCATTCACATGGTCCTCGCAACTCAACGTCCATCGGTGAACGTGGTGACGGGTCTGATCAAGGCCAACATCCCAAGTCGCATCGCCTTCTCTATGGCGAGCCAGATTGACTCGCGTACCGTGCTCGATGCGCCAGGCGCTGAAGATCTGATCGGCCGCGGTGACATGCTGTTCCAGCCGTCTGACGCCCCGAAGCCGATCCGACTCCAGGGCGTCTTCGTCTCGGACAAAGAGATTGAGGCGGTCGTTAATCACTGGCGCGCACAGGGACTCCCTGACTATCAGCTCGAGATCATTGAGTCTGCGCCGAATGCGGGCGGGACGAACACATCAACTGCGGATGGTGGTGACCGCGATCGACTCTTCGACGAGGCCGCCGCGGTGATCCAGGAGCACGACCGGGCATCCGCCTCGCTGCTGCAGCGTCGTCTTCGCATCGGCTACGCACGTGCGGCGCGCATCATTGATCAGTTGGAGGCGGCGGGCTACATCGGCGCGTTTGACGGATCAAACGCGCGCACTGTGAACCGAGACGCGGGGGCGAACTCGTCAGCGGGGGGCGAACGAGATGACACTGGACAATGAACCGGTACAGGGTGGTGCGCCAGGCATAGGGGCGCGACTCCGCTCCGCACGCGAAGCCCGTGGCCTCAGCTACGAAGCGATAGCGGCGGAACTGCGCATCCGCGTTGTCATCCTTGCCGCGTTAGAGCGCGAGGATCACGCCGCGCTTCCAGAGCGCGTCTACCTCCTCGGCCACCTTCGCACCTATGCGCGCTACCTTGGACTCGATCCGGCAACCGTAGCGGCTGGATGGGCCGGTGAACCGAACGCAAAAGAAGAGGCGGGGGAGCGGGTCTGGCGGACGGAGAAACCTGCCACCATGATTGAGCGTGCCCTTCGCCAGTCGCTCCGCAACCTCCTCAGCCTTGGACTGGTCGGACTTGTTGTCCTTGGGGCGATTGGCTTCCTTGCGGCGCAGGCGATTCGCTTTGCCAGCCCACCGGTGATCAGTGTCACCAGCCCAGCTGAAGAGGTGCTCTCGCTTGTGGCGGGCACACCATCAACCGTTGTTCGGGGCACGGCGGGTGCGGGGACACAGATCCTGATCCAGAACGCCGTGGGAGACTCTGTGACTACGCAGGCAGACAGCTCTGGGGTCTGGAGCATTGAGGTCCCTCTAAGCGGCGGACGAAATGAATTCGATATCAGTGCTGCAGACCCTGCAACGGGTACCGCGAGCGGAGACCCATCACGCCGCGTCTTCATCGTTGCACTCCCCAGCAACGACGCACCAACGCTCGATGTGCTGAGCCCTACGGCGGACCTACGGGTGAGCGGTGGGCCGATCCCAATCTCGCTGACGACCCTGCCAAACGGGGAGCTGCTCATTGTCGCGACGAGTGGTGGTGGCGAGGTGATCAACAGCTCGCTGACCGCTCAGCCTGACGGGAAGGTACAGGGCGACCTCCTCCTCCCAGCCGGTGCATGGCGCCTCACCCTCCAGGTGCGCAGCTCAGGGGGGACGGTGAGTGAGGTGGTTCGTGATGTTGAGGTTGTCTTTGCAGGGGTGACAGTGACCCTCACCGGGAGCGATGGTGCGACCTGGGTGCGCATCTGGATCGATGGCGTCGTTGACCCCGGCACTGGACCGAGCGGGATCACGCTTGCGAATGGTGCCACTCGCACCGTTCGCGGTGTGAGCATGGTGGAGGTTCGATTCGGCAACCCGCGCGGTGCACTGGTTGCACTCAACGGTCGTATGCTTGGCGAGCTAGGGACGGCTGGCGTCCCTGAGAGTTGGAGCTTCCGCGCTGATGGGCGCGTGCTCAGTTCAAACCGAAAGTAGGAGGTTGTATGGCGGCAGACAACTCGTTCGACGTGGTCTCCGATTTTGATCGCCAGGAGATGAAGAATGCCCTGGATCAGACCCGGCGGGAGATTGCCACGCGCTATGACTTCCGTGGCGCAACCGCCGAGATTGAGGAGGAGAAGGCTGAACTCATCATCCGTGTGGATGGCGAGCTCCGGCTGAAGGCGCTCCGTGACATCTTGGAGTCAAAGGCGGTGAAGCGCGGCATTGATCTGCGAACCTTCGGGTGGGGGAAGCCGGAGGCGGCTGGAAGTGAGACGCTTCGGATTCACGTGAAACTTCGTAGCGGTCTCGATGACCCCACGGCGAAGAAGGTGGTGAAGGTGATCCGTGACACTTTCCCGAAGGTAAAGACACAGATTCAGGGCGAAACTGTCCGTGTGACCGGCAAGTCACGCGATGAGCTGCAGGCGGTTATGGACTCCCTTCGGAGTATGGAGTTGGACCGACCGCTGCAGTTTGAGAACTATCGCTGAGGCGAGGCGGGTGACACGCTCGATCAACGAGATCGGAGCTGGACTCGCCCCATCGCGTCCGGGGGCACCGCTCCTCCTCCCGCTCGCCCTCCATATCGTCGGCATCGGCGGCACTGCGGCAACGGGCGCCGCGCTCCATGCAGCGGCACTCGGTGTATCGGTGACCGGGTGCGACGGCCACCTGAGCCGCGAAACTGCCCTCCTGCTTGAGGCGGCGGGGGTTCAGGTGAGCGATGAGAGCGACCTCGCTCCAGTGGATCGCGCCACTCTTGTCGCCGTCTCAAAGGCGATCACGAGTACGCAGCCAGATCACCCGCAGCTCCATGCGGCACGGGCTGCTGGCGTCCCGATCGTCTCCCTGCAGCAGGTGATCGCGGACGCTGCCGCGAGCCGCGGCGCGCCACTCCTCGGCGTTGCAGGGACGCATGGGAAGACGACCTCCACCGGTTGGCTCCTCGCCGCACTCCGCGCGTCAGGGCGAGACCTCTCCGCGTTCGTGGGAGGGCCACTCCCAGCGGGGCAGGGGAGTCCAGCAGGCTCGCCAATCCACCTTGGAACAGAGTCGGGCTTCATCGTGGAGGCGGACGAATACGGGGGGAACTTCGACCCGTACGCCGTAGACGCGGCCCTGATCCTCAACGTTGATTGGGATCACCCCGACATCTTCGCCGACCGCGCCGCCGTCGTCGCCACGTTTGTCGCTTGGGGGGCGCCAGTCCTTGGACGCGGTACGCTCGTGGTGAACGTTGCCGATGTTGGCGGCGCAGAGGCGGCTGCCGCGCTTGAGCAGCACGACCGGGGGAGTCTCATTCGCTACGCCGTCCGTGCGCACGGACACGCAGAGACAGTTGCGGATGTGACTGCCGATCTTGAACTCACCTCGACGGGAGCGGTGCAGCTCAACAATCTGACGCTGAGCGAGCGGGGGGCTCGACTCGCCCCTGCGCTCGCTGAGCTGCAGGGGAAGGCGCTGAAGATTGGCCTCCTCGGCGCGCACAACGCGGCGAATGCGCTCGGTGTGGCGGCCCTCGCTGCGACTTCAGGGGGGACAGGGGCGGGGATCGCCGCAGCACTCGCCGGCTACCCAGGGGTAGGGCGGCGGATGGAGGTGCGCTATGACCGGAACGGAATCACGGTGCTCGACGACTACGGCCACCACCCCACGGCGATTGATGCCACCATCTCCACGGTGCGCCTCCGCTACGCAGGGCGACCACTCATCCTCGCCATCGAACCGCTGACCTACCACCGCACCGCGGCACTCCTCCCTGCGCTCGCGCGCTCGTGCGCCGCCGCAGACCGGGTCGCAGTTGCCGACATCTTCGCCGTGCGCGACACCGACCTGACGATCACGAGCGCTGCGAAGCTTGCCGCCGCGATCAGTGCACTCGGGACGCAGGCGGATGCGCCGGGCTCTGTTGAGGCCGCCGCGGACACCATCTTCGCTGCACTCCCAGCGGAGGCGGTCATCCTGGTGATGGGCGGGGGGCGTTCTACCGACCTTGCAACCCGACTCGCCGCGGCACTCGCCGCGCGCTAGCTCCCTTCAGGTCCGCCTGAGAACTGATCTGGCCGTGGTGGCTCGCTCCCCGCAACGCGCGAGGCGTGCTCCTGCGCAGCTGGACTGACCGGACGAGCGAAGAGCGGGTGCCCCTCTGAGGTGAGACATCGACCACTCGCAAGATCCCACTGCCAGCCGTGGATGCTACAGGTGAGGGTCTCACCATCTTCCGTGCCGAAGCGTGTCAGATCCGCCTTCATGTGCGGGCAGCGCCGCTGCACCTGCCAGCCGTTCAGGTCGAAGGTCCCCTCGGTGGGGCCATTCTCCGCGTAGAAGCCCTCTGCGTACTGGATCCGCGCCACAGAGAGGCACTTGAACCAGGTGTAGATGTAATCGTTGTAGGGGCCGCGCCGCCAAGCGCTGAAGCGCAGCGAGAGGAAGAGCGAGTTGACCCAGTCATCGGTCCGCGTCCGGACCAGATGATCGAGGAGGAGGCGGGGGATGGTGAAGCGGAAGTCAACTTCGCGCCCGTCGTCAGCGACGACTGCGCGCTCAGGGAAGTCGAGCAACAGGCTGGTGTCGTCAGTCTGAATGCGAACCGGCCCGCCGATCCCATCGCAGACGCGCGGGCCGAGAGCCATAAGCGGTTCAAACCACGCTTTCGCCTCTGCCAATAGATCGGTGCGGGGTCCCGCCCACGATGCCTTCTCTGCAGCGATGCGCGGCGCCACATCCATTGCGTACGTGCGCAAGTACGCCTCCTTATCAGCAAAGACGCTCTGCACGGACAGTTCGCCCTCCAGATGCTGCACATCAAACTTCCCACCCGCATCGAACGTACCGATGCTCCCAGGCAGCATCAAGACTGCCTGCTGGCCAGCCTGTTGCAGATAGTCGACCATAAGGCGCTGGTCAGGGAAGATTGAATCTTCGGCGTTGTTGACGTCGTTCCACTGGAAGAGCTCATCGTCAAGGAAACAAGGGGGACCCGCCGAGGGGATTACGACACGTGGGCTAATTATCTCCACGTAACGGGCGGCGCGGGCGAACTGTGCGGTGCGCTTCTTCTTTGCGAGCGCCTCCTTGGCCCGTTCAGGGAGTTCATACACCATCGGATACCAGATGGCGCCGCTGAACTGCAGCAGACAGATATCAATCACCCCTTGTACCAAGAGGCGATCAGGGTCGATCGGCCGGCTGTCATTCAGGTTGAGCAGGCGTTCTACGCCGTCGTCCACGAGGAGGGCAGAGTCGCCGATCGGCCCATCTGTTGGCGCTGTGAGTGCCTCAACGACCAGTGTGAGGCCGCCGTGCTGCACTGGGACGCCTGAGACCGTCTCAATGAACCTGCTGAAGCCGAGTTCGGTGAGCGCCTCACGCAGCTCCGGGAGCGGGTAGGCGGGGAGGATGACCGTGGCCTCCTTGCTGCACCAGCGGGCGAGCCACTCAGGGTCGAAGTGATCTCTGTGGAGGTGGCTGACGTAGAGGTAGTCCGTGGCGCCTAGAGCGGCGTGATCAAGACCATCATTTCGTGGGTACGGGAACCAGCCTGCGTAGTACGCCGGATTGAACCAAGGGTCACAGAGGATGGAGCCGTGGGCGGTATGGATCTTCACGCCAGCCTGAGCGATGAATTCGATCCGCATGGGGAGAGGATACGCCCTAAGGGGAGATTTCGTGCTCAGCCGCCCGATATCTTCGTCACATAACTATCATTATCGGAACCAAGAGGGAGGGTCTTGGCGCCTCCCCCTGAGCCCCTTAAAGCACTCGGCCGATCGCCCGCCGTTTCAGTTGCTGCAGTTCTGCCGCCACATCTGTTGGCGCAAATCCCGTCACATGCAGCGCCGCATCTTCATATGCCACCTGAATCCCAGTCCGGGCTCGGAGCGCCTCAACCTCGCCGACCACCCCATATGGGAGCTCGAGGTCGATCGCCACCCCCTGCCGCTGCAGGACCTCCTCAAGGTGATCCCTGAGCGCTGGGAGGCCATCCCCTGTTGCTGCGGCCACCCGGAGCGCCCCCTCAATAAGCGCGCCAGCATTCGGGCGGTCGCACTTATTGGCGACCGCGATACGCGGCTTCTCATCCACGCCGAGCTCTTCGAGTACCTCCTGAACTGTGGCGCGATGTTCGGCCCAATGGCGGTCAGAGGCGTCGACGACCTCAAGGAGGAGATCGGCGCGTGCAACCTCTTCCAGCGTGGCTCGGAAGGCGTCAACGAGCTGATGTGGCAGCTTGTGAATGAAGCCCACCGTGTCGGTGACGATCGCATGTGCACCACTCGGGAGGCGTAGGCGTCGACTCGTCGGATCAAGCGTGGCGAAGAGTCGATCCTCAGCGAGTACTGCGTTGCTCCCAACAAGACTATTCAGCAGCGTTGACTTACCAGCGTTGGTGTATCCAACAATTGCCACGGTTGGCACACCGCCAGCTGAACGCGCACGTGCGCCAGTTTCGCGACTGCGACGCACCTGATCAACACGCGCCTTCATGAGCGAGATACGGTCGCGGATCAGGCGACGGTCAGTTTCAAGTTGCGACTCACCAGGTCCACGCGTCCCAATACCGCCACCGGTGCGTGAAAGGTGCGTCCACAGCTTTGTGAGGCGCGGGAGTTGGTACTCAAGTTGCGCAAGCTCAACCTGTAGCCGTCCTTCATGCGTCCGCGCATGCATCGCAAAGATGTCAAGGATGAGACGGCTTCGGTCAATCACCTTCACTTCAAGCACCTCTTCAAGGCCGCGCTGCTGCGTTGGTGAAAGTTCATCGTCGGCAATGAGAAGTGTGAATCCAGTCTCCGCCTTTGCGGCAAGTAACTCGCGCGCCTTGCCGGCACCGATATATGTATCTGGATCGGCGTGCCGTCGCTGCTGCCACTCGGCTCCAACAATTTCAGCGCCAGCGGTACGCGCGAGGCTCGCCAACTCTTCGAGGCTATCCACTGCAGGCCAGCCAGGATCGTTGCCAGTGTCTACCGCAATCAAGAATGCACGCTCAACTGGTGGGGCAATCTCAATTGGTGCTCGTCGCTGGCGCACTGTGCGCTCCCCCATCTTACGCTCCAGTCTGCTCGATCAGCGTCCGTGCAAGCGCGTGAAGATCAGCGGCAACACGTGCAGTGGTCTGGCTGCTGCCGGCATTGATCGTGGTGCTAATTGGCTCTCCGCGATACCAGGTGCGCTGTCGACGCGCATAGGCCCAACTCCTTCCGCTCGAGTGCGTGATCGCCTTCTCTTCGCTGATCTCACCGAGACGATACTGCAGCGCTTCGCGGTAGCCAATACCCGAGAGGGCTGGCGTCTCGGCTGGAAGACGTGCTGCAAGCGCCTCTGTCTCTGCAACGAGGCCGTTCGCAAACTGTGCGGCGGCTCGCTCAGCAATCGCCGTGCGATGGGCGGCGCTATCTGGCTCGTCGAGGAGGACGTACGTGTTTGGGCCACTCCACGGCTCCTCCTCGGTGGCGGTGGGGTCTCCTCCGAGCTGTGCGATCTCTAGCGCTCGCAGCAGTCGCCGTGGGCTCGCGGTCGCAACGGCATCTGCCGCAGCGGCGTTCAGCCCGCGTAGCTGCACCTCAATGTGCTCGCGCCCCTCTTCGGCAAGCTCACGCTCAAGGCGCACCCGAAGCTCAGGGTCGTGCGGACGTGCGCCTCCGGTCAGAAAGCCACGCAGTAGCCCTCGGTGATAGAGGCCGGTCCCGCCAACCACAATGGCGATCTGCGGCGCGCCGCTCGCTGTCGGTGCGATAATCGCCTCGCGTGCAGTAGCGAGCCAGTCGTAGAGGGTGAAGGGTTGATCAGCCTCGGCAACGTCGATCCCTGCGTGAGGGCGACGCGCACGCACCTCAGCTGAGAGCTTATCCGTGCCGATATCAAACCCACGGAAGACCTGTCGTGAATCGGCAGAGACGAGCGTAAAGCGCACGCCATCGCGTTCAAGCAGATCGGCGAGGGCGAGCACCGCAGCACTCTTCCCTACCGCCGTAGGGCCGGCGACGGCGAGGAGGGGCGTTGCCCGCTCAGCGGGCGTAATCAACCGCCCGCGTCTCACGAATCACGGTGACACGAATCTGCCCCGGATATGAGAGCTGCTCCTCAATGCGCTTCACAACGTCACGTGCGATCTCTCGTGCACGTTCGTCGTCAACGTGATCTGGTCGAACGAGGATGCGGACTTCGCGCCCAGCCTGAACGGCGTAGACCTTCTCCACCCCCTCAAAGCTCATCGCGATGTTCTGCAGATCCTCAAGTCGACGCAGATGTGCTTCGGCCTGATTGCCGCGAGCGCCTGGTCGTGCGGCGCTGATCGCGTCAGCGACTTGCACGATTGGTGCTTCGCGCGCCGTGCACTCCACCTCCTGATGGTGTGCGGCGATCGCGTTGACGATCCCCTCAGGCATGCCGTGACGGCGTGCCAAGTCGGCACCGATTGCGGCGTGCGTCCCTTCAATCTCGTGATCGAGCGCCTTCCCAATGTCATGCAGTAGTCCGCCAACCTTTGCGGCGCGGATATCCATGCCGAGCTCGCCAGCAACAGCACCGGCAACCTGCGCCGTCTCAATCGAGTGCAGCAGCACATTCTGTCCGTACGACGTGCGCCACTGCAAGCGTCCAAGAATGCGGAGCAGTTCGGTTGGGATGCCGGTGACACCAACCTCGAGCGCCGCCTCTTCGCCATTCTTCAGTGCGGTGGCGTCAACCTCACCCTGTGCCTTTGCAACAACCTCTTCAATGCGCACGGGATGAATGCGACCGTCCTGCATCAGTCGGTCAATCGTGACGCGCGCAACCTCTCGTCGCACCGGATCAAAGGAGGAGAGCGTCACCTGCATCGGCGTTTCGTCAATGAGCAGCTCAACGCCAGTTGCAGCCTCAAGTGCGCGAATATTGCGCCCTTCGCGACCAATCAGTCGCCCCTTCATCTCTTCACTCCCGAGCTTGATGTGTGTGACGGAGTGTTCTGTGCTGTGGTCGGCGGCAACGCGCTGCATCGCGGTCAGGATCATGTCGCGGGCGCGATCGGCCGCCTCTTCGGCGGCGCGGCGCTCCAGCGTTGCGCGGAGTCTGTTCGCCTCGGTCTCGGCATCTTCGATGAGTCGGGCGAGCACCTCCTTGCGGGCCGCCTCCGCATCAAGGCCGGCGACCTCAGCGAGTCGTGCGTTCACTGAGGCACGCGCTGCTTCAAGCCCTGCCGACTCTTCAAGAAGTCCACGCTCTCGTTCAGCAATGGAGACCTCACGCTCGGCAAAGAAGGTTTCACGCTCGCCAAGGGCGACTTCGCGGAGACGGAAGCGCTCGCTCTCTGCCGTGACCTGTTCACGCTCCTGGCGGAGCCCATCCTCAGCGGCGAGCCGCATGCGGGAGATCTCCCCCTTCGCAGTGATGATCAACGCACTCTGCTGCTGACGTGCCTCTTCCACGATGCTGCGCGCACGAACGGTGGCGGCACGAATGCCCGCGGCTGCGATGAACTGTCGAACGAGGATGCCTGCGACGAGACCGAATACGACGGCAACTACGGGGAGGACCCCGCCAAGGTTTTCCATAGGTTCCCTTTGCCAGTCATGCTCCGCGGGCTGGCGCGCGGTAGTAGGTCAATAGTCCAGCCGGATGGCTGAATGATGAAGGCTACGACCTCTAGGGGGAGTGGTCAAACGCCTCGTGGCGGGGTGCCTGAAGCCTCCTGGCAGGGCCTACGCCTCGTCTACGGGCTCCGCAGGGTCGGGCCCCTCCCCCACCTCTAAAAGCCGCTCCCGCGCAATGCGCCAGGAGAGACCAGATGGAAATCCGCGTCGCGCCAGTGCCTGCGCAACCCGTTGCACCTCTGCGCGGGTGTCGCCACCACGGAGGCGAACCTTCGCCGCTGCGGCCCGAGCCGCGCGCTCTTCCGCACCTGTGACCTCAGGCTCTCCAGGCGCCGACTCCGGCACCTCCGCCCGCTCAGCGAGCAGGCGCGTTGCGATCTCATCCGGCACCCCACGACGCCGCAGCTCTTGCACTAGCGCCCGATCACCACGCTGCCGTGAGCGGTCACGCGACTCAATCAGCGAGCGCGCGAGCCGTTCGTCGTCAATGATGCCGATCGCCTCAAGGCGATCTGTTGCGGTGATCACGTGCTCTTCTAGATAGCCCGCGGCGATGAGTCGCTCGACGAGCGAACGCTTACTCCGTGGGGCGCCAGAGAGCGAACGCGCAGCGGCCTCTAAGACCGCTGCGGCGTCTGCTGCTGCATGGCGCTCCTTGATGAGCGCCGGATCCTTGCGGCGTCTCACCGCGCGCCGCGACTACTCCCCGTCGCCAGGAGGTGCAACCGGCACGTCTAGCGTGGCGGTAGCGGCGCGAATCTTCGCGTCAATCTCTGCGGCAACCGTTGGGTTCGCCTTGAGGAACTCCTTCGACTGCTCGCGACCCTGACCGAGTCGCACCTCACCGAAGTTGAACCAAGCGCCAGTCTTGGAGACGATATCCCCCGCGACGCCAACGTCAAGGAGGCCACCCTCCATGCTGATCCCTTCGCCGTACATGATGTCGAACTCAGCGATGCGGAATGGTGCCGCAACCTTGTTCTTCACCACCTTCACGCGCACACGCGATCCAACGGCCTCAGTGCCAGTCTTGATCGTCTCAATGCGACGAATGTCGAGTCGGACCGACGCGTAGAACTTCAGCGCGCGACCACCTGGGGTGGTCTCCGGACTGCCGTACATCACACCGATCTTCTCGCGCAGCTGGTTGGTGAAGAGGAGCGTTGTATTCGAACGCGCCACCGCACCGGTCAACTTGCGCAACGCCTGGCTCATCAGGCGCGCCTGAATGCCGACGAACGAGTCGCCCATCTCGCCTTCAATCTCCGCGCGCGGCACGAGTGCCGCCACGGAGTCGATCACGACGATATCCACGCCACCCGATCGGATCAGCGTTTCGGCGATCTCTAGCGCCTGCTCGCCAGTATCTGGCTGTGAGACAAGGAGCTCATCAACGTTGACGCCGGTCGCTGCCGCATAGGCAGAGTCGAGCGCATGCTCAACGTCAATGAAGGCGGCAACCCCGCCCCGACGCTGTGCTTCAGCGATGATGTGCTGGCAGATCGTGGTCTTACCAGAAGACTCTGGCCCAAAGATCTCGCTGATGCGCCCGCGTGGCAGTCCGCCAACGCCGAGCGCTAGGTCCAACGAGATCGCACCAGTTGGAATGGTGTCAACCTCAAGTCGCTCACGCGACCCGAGCTTCATGATCGCCCCGCGACCGAACTGCTTCTCAATGGTGAGGATTGCGGCATCTACCGCGCGGCTGCGCTCCGTTGACGCCTTCGCATCAACCTTCGCGTCAACTTTCGCTTCAGACTTGTCGGGCGCCGCCGACTTCGGGCTCTTGCTTTCGCTCTTCTCGGCCATCTCTATTCCCTGCCTTCTCTTGCTGTTGCCCTCTGTCGATTGACTTCGCGAAGCCTGCCATCCTCGGCGTACCGTGGACGCATCGCGCCGCGAGCGGGCTCTTCGGAGGGCTCATCGCCGACTCCTAAGCGAGGGGTCCCCGGCCCCCCAGCCGCGGCACGAAGCCGTGGCAGCTCGGCTGCGAGTGTACCCGAGCGGAGTGCCAACCGAATGGCACGCATGAAGGCGCTGAGGTGGCGCAGGTTGTGGATCGTGAGGAGGCGGTAGGCGAGCAGCTCCTCCGCACGGAAGAGGTGTGCCAGATAGGCCCGGCTGAACCTACGGCAGGTTGAGCAGTCACAGAGCGCATCAAGGGGCTGATCCTCGTCCAGGTGTCGCGCGTTCCGGAGGTTCATCCTTCCGCCAGTCACCCAGGCCTGGCCGTTGCGTGCCACTCGCGCTGGTAAGACGGAATCAAAGAGGTCAACTCCGCGCAGTACCGCTTCCAACAGATCAACTGGGGATCCGAGCCCCATCAGATAGCGCACGCGATGATCTCCTTGAAGTGCCGCGATCGTTGCCTCAACCGCCGTGTTGCGCTCCTCTGGTGTCTCGTCACCAGCGAGGCCACCAAGGTTGATCCCTTCAAACGGAAGTGAACGGATATAGGTCGCCGACTCAGCCCGCAGTTCAGGATCAATACCCCCCTGCGCAATACCAAAAAGCGCTTGATCCCCCAGCGAGTGCGCACGGAGAGAGCGCACCGCCCAACGATGGGTGCGCTGCATCGCTCGCAGTACATCGCGGCGCTCGCTTGCACCTGGCATCACCGGCTGATCAAACGCCACGGCGATATCTGGCCCAAGCGCTTCCTGGATCTCAATCGAACGCTCTGGCGTGAAGAGGTGCTGACTCCCATCAAGATGGCTGTGGAATCGCGCCCCCTCTTCACGGATGCGCATCAGCGGACCGAGCGAAACTACCTGAAAGCCGCCCGAATCCGTCAACATCGGCTTACTCCACGCCGCAAACCTGTTGAGGCCGCCGAGCCGCTTGATCCGCTCATGTCCAGGTCGCAGGTAGAGGTGATATGTGTTCGCCAAGATGATCTGCGCGCCGATGCCATGCAGATCATCTGGGTCAAGCGACTTCACGGTGGCATTGGTACCGACAGGCATGAAGTCGGGCGTTTCAACGACGCCGTGCGGCAGCGTGAGCGTGCCAGCACGAGCGTTTGAGTCGGGGTCGGTTGCCGTGACGCTAAAACGCAGTGAACGCTCTGCGCGCGCTGGAAGTGTCGCTGGATCAGAGAGTGCGGCGAGCCGCGCGCTCTCGCTCAGCTCCCACTCCAGAGCGAGGCACTTCCGCGACCGAGATGCGTCCGACCGCGCTCGGTAACCACGCGACCCTGAGGCGTGCGATCAAGGAAGCCGATGCGCAACAGGAATGGTTCAAACACATCCTCAAGTGTGTCTGGCGACTCACCCAGGAGTGCCGCCATGGCGGCAACACCGACCGGTCCCCCATCAAACTTGTCGAGCATCATCTGCAGCAGTTTTCGATCGGTGGCATCAAGGCCAGCATCGTCAATCTGCAGGCCGGCAAGTGCCTTCGCGGCGCGCTCCAGCGTGATTTCACTCGACCCGGCGACCTGCACCTCGTCGCGCACGCGACGAAGGAGGCGGTTGGCGATGCGTGGTGTGCCGCGACTTCGTGCCGCAATGAGCGCCGCCGCTTCGCCTGTGATGCTGACGCCGAGGATTCCGGCGGAGCGTTGCACGATTGCGGTGAGCTCGTCGTCAGCATAGAAGTCGAGGCGCTGCACCGCGCCGAATCGATCACGCAGTGGTGCTGAGAGCATGCCGATGCGTGTGGTCGCACCGATGAGCGTGAATGGGGGCACCTCAAGACGGAGCGGCTGCGCGGAGGGTCCCTTCCCGATCACGATATCAATGGAGCGATCCTCCATCGCCGGATAGAGCACCTCCTCCACGGCGCGACCGAGACGGTGAATCTCGTCAATAAAGAGCACCTGCCGTGGGACGAGGTTCGTCAGGATCGCGGCGAGATCTCCGCCGTGGTCAATGGCGGTGCCAGAGGTGAAGCGAATCTGCACGCCGAGCTCGTGCGCAACAATCGCCGCCAGTGTCGTCTTCCCAAGGCCAGGTGGCCCGTGCAAGAGAAGGTGATCGGCCGCCTCACCACGCTCGCGCGCAGCCTGCAGCAGGGTGGTTAGTGAGCGCTTCGCCTCACCCTGGCCGATGTACTCGCCGAGCGACGCTGGGCGCAGTGTCGCCTCAAGGCTTCGCTCTTCCCCCTCGTTGATCTGCGGCTCACTCACGCGTCCCCTCCCCCGCCACCTTACGCGCGCTCGCGGAGCGCGGCACGGAGTCGCTCATCAAGTGGTGCGCTTCGTAGCGAAGCATCCGCCTCAACGAGTGCGGCGAGTTCACGCGCGTCGCGCGGCGGGAAGCCGAGGCTGCGGAGCGCGGTGGCAAGATCAGAGCCGCCAGCACTTCGAGGCACGTCAGAAGTGCCGCCTGCCCCAGCGGCGTCACGGGCGATGCGATCACGCAACTCAAGGATGATGCGCGCGGCGAGTCGGCGACCGACACCGGGCGCAGTTGCGAGCAGCTTCTCGTCGCCGTCCACGAGTCCAAGACGGAGCGTCTCCGCCCCATGTGTGCCGAGCAGCGCAAGAGCAACCTTCGGTCCAACGCCGCTCACATCAAGGAGCGTGGCGAAGAGACGCTCTTGGTCGCGACTGGTGAAGCCAACAAGCCCTTCGCTATCTTCTCGAACAAGGTGATGGAGATAGAGCTCAACCTTCGCACCCTCTGCGAGCGAACTGATCAGTTGTGGCAAGACGCGGATGCGCAGGCCGAGCCCGCCGCTCTGCACCACCACGGCATCATCCTCAATCCAGCTGACGCTTCCTGCAATGAACGCGTACATTGCTACGCTCGCTCCCCGCGGAGCGCCTTACGCACTGCACGATCAAAGCCACTCTCCACTGCGGCGCCGGAGGCGGCCGAGCGATCGAGGCGCGCAGAGCCAGAGCCTGTGAGTCCACGTGCAGCGCCACCACCCCAGATTGCGAGCGCCAACGCATCGGACGCGTCATCTGGAGTCGGCGCGCGCTCCAGTGCAAGAAGTCGTGTCACGGCGCGAGTGACCGCACCCTTCGCAGCGCGACCATCTCCTGCGATCGCCCGCTTCATCTCCGAAGGGGTCGCCTCAACAAGATCAATCTTCAGTTCGGCGGCAATCATGAGCGCAACACCGCGCGCCGCAGCAACGGCAACCGCCGATTGCACATTCCCTTGGCTGAAGATGCGCTCGATTGCGATGCGGTCGGGCTTTTCGCTTCGCGCAATCTGACGGAGTTCGGTGTGAATCTGAAGAAGACGTTCACCAAGTCCAAGCGATGCTGAGGTGGTGATGACACCGTGACGCAGGTGCTTCGGACGATCGCCGCCACTCTCCACCAGCCCCCAACCGAAGGTTGCGGTGCCAGGGTCCAAGCCGAGGACCCGCAGCTTCATCGCGTCAGCTCGGCGAAGAGTTCAGACGAGAGCTCAAAATTGGCGGTGACGCGCTGGACATCGTCAAGCTCTTCCAACGCATCAATCAGCTTCATATTCTTTCGGGCATCGTCGGCGTTCACGTCAATAGTGGACTTTGCCACGATGCTCGCCTCAGCAGACTTCACCGAGACGCCGGCCGCCTCAAGCCCAGCGCGAACCGTCTCAATGGATGCTGGGTCGGCGTAGACGAAGACGCTGCCACTATCTTCGTCAACGTCGTCCGCGCCAGCCTCGATCGCCGCTTCGCCCACCGTCGCGAGCGCGCCGTTGCACTCAATGATGCCGCGCGCCTCAAACTGCCAGGCCACCGCTCCGCTGCTTGCGAGTGATCCACCCGCCTTGGTGAAGAGGCTGCGCACATCCGATGCGGTGCGATTGCGATTATCTGTGGCCGCCTCGACAAGAACGGCGACGCCGCCCGGGCCGTAGCCCTCATAGGTGATCTCTTCATAGGCGTCGCTCTGCCCAAGGCCAGCGGCACGCTCAATGGCGCGCTTGATGTTGTCGTTCGGCATGTTGAGCGATCGACCCTTATCTACGGCGAGCCTAAGGCGCGGGTTGGATGCTGGGTCAGGGCCGCTGATACGTGCGGCGATGGTGATCTCGCGTGAGACCTTGGTGAACTGGGCGGCACGCTTTGCGTCGGTTGCCCCCTTGGCGCGCTTGATCGTTGACCATTTTGAATGTCCAGACATGCTCGGAGTATAGGCGAGCGGCTCAGCCGGCTCGCAGCATCCTGTAGTCGCGCCGACCCTTCCGGAGGAGGAGCGAGCCATCTGCGAGTCGGGTGAAGCTACTGGCACTCGCGGCAGGATCCCCAGCCGCTTCACCGTTGACGCTGATGCCCCCCTGCTCCACCAGACGCCGCGCCTCACTCTTGGAGGTGGCGAAACCAGCAGCACTGACAAGATCGAGCAGGGTTGCATCGGCAGCTGATGGGAGCGGCGCCGTTGGGATCTCGGCGGCGAGTGTTGCAAGGCCGGCAGCGTCAAGCGCACGCGGATCAGAGCCGCGACCATCTGGACCGCCAAAGAGTGTCTCCGCAACCGCGCGCACACGCAGCTCTTCACTCTCACCGTGCACCAGCGTGGTGACCGCGGTGGCGAGTCGCCGCTGACCGGTTCGCGCACCAGGGTTCTTCGCATGATCTGCGAGTAGTTCACCGATTGATTCGGTTGAATCAAGCGTCAGGCGCTGAAGGAGCCCCTCCAAACCTTCGTCTGGCTGGTCCATGAAGAACTGTCGGAAGGCGAATGGGCTGGTGCGCTCTGCGCTGAGCCAGACCGCCCCTTCCGCCGTCTTGCCGAACTTCTCACCACTCTTTGCGAGCAGCAGCGGATAGCAGAGTCCGAAGGCGAGCTGCGAACCCTCGCGGCCGTCGCCGTCAACACGACGGATCAGCTCTGAGCCAGCGGTGATGTTCCCCCACTGGTCACTTCCGCCCATCTGGAGCTCAACACCGTGCAGCTTGCGTAGCATCAGGAAGTCATAACTCTGCAGCAGCATGTAGCTAAACTCGGTGAAGGAGAGACCCCCCTCAAGTCGACTCTTGACCGAGTCCTTCGCCAGCATGTAGCTAACGGTGAGATGCTTCCCGGTGTCGCGGAGGAAGTCAATCATGCCGAGGCCGCCGAGCCACTCAAGATTATCAAGGAGCAGTGCGCCAGAGGCCCCTGAGAAGTCGAGCAGCCTGCCCAGCTGCCCGCCGATTGATGCGCG
>Ga0209768_10000002_pt1 | contig 212706 bp, 204 predicted proteins | sample LauGreSBDMM110SD_3_FD_187564 | JGI IMG/M metagenome (GOLD analysis project Ga0209768, IMG submission 187564) | Freshwater lake microbial communities from Lake Michigan, USA - Sp13.BD.MM110.SD (SPAdes) (version 2) | ecosystem: Environmental > Aquatic > Freshwater > Lake | place: Lake Michigan... | reverse complement strand
TGTAAATTACGAATAGGAATAGTAGTACCAATACCAATAGATCCACTTACAACTGCATTTCCTCCTTGAATATCTAAAAGTTGTCTTGTAATTGTAGTTCCAATACCGATTGTACTACTAAAATAGCTATCACCAATTACATGAAGGGGTCTTATAGGTACAGTTGTACCGATACCAATAGAGCCTGTTGTAATAATATTTCCCCCTTCTACATCTACTAATTGCCGAGAAATAGTAGTTCCAATACCTATATTGGTACTAAAATAGCTTTGCCCTTGTATATGCAGTGTACGTATAGGAACAGTAGTTCCAACTCCAATAGAACCACTTACAATTGCATTTCCTCCAAAAACGTCTAATAATTGTCGGAAAATAGTGGTACCAATTCCCACATTAGTACTGTGATAACTTTGACCAACGATATGTAAAGGAAAAATGGGAATAGTAGTACCAATGCCAAGATTTCCAGAGTTTAGAATTATATTTCCACCATGAATATCCAAAACTTGACGAGAAATAGTAGTACCAATACCAAGATTAGTTGTAATGTAGGAAGACCCAACAACATGAAGAGGTTGAAGGGCAATGCTTGTACCAATTCCAATATTGCCTGCAATGAATGTCGTTCCAATGATATGCAATGGTACAATTGGTATTGTAGTACCAATACCAATATTTCCAGTAATAGATACATTTCCTCCAAAAATATCAAGAATTTGACGAGCAATGGTAGTACCAATACCAACGTTTGTACTGAGGAAGGTTTGTCCAACTACATGTAATGATTGAAGGGGAATAGTTGTTCCAATACCAATAGATCCACTTACAATAGCATTTCCTCCTTGAATATCAAGTAATTGTCTGAATATTGTAGTTCCTATTCCAATACTTGCAGTAACATAAGTATTTCCAACTACATGAAGAGCCTGATTTGGTATTGTAGTTCCAATACCAATATTTCCTTGATTCACAATCAAACTGCCTCCTTGAACATCAAGTAATTGTCTTGGAATGGTAGTACCAATACCAACGTTGGTACTAAGATAACTTTTTCCAATTACATAAAGTGGATAGATTGGAATGGTAGTACCAATACCAAGATTTCCAGAGACAATGAAGCTCCCACCAGATACATCTAAATTTTGACGGGTAATGGTAGTACCAATACCGACTTGGGTTGCAAAGTAAGATTGTCCAATAACATGTAATGGAGTAATTGGAATGGTAGTACCAATACCAACATTTCCATTATTTAGAATAATATTTCCACTAACAACATCTAATCCTTGACGAACAATAGTAGTACCAATGCCGATATTTCCGCTCACAATAATATTGCCACCTTGTACATCTAGAGATTGTCTTGGATTTACAATACCAATACCAAGTGATTGTGAGATATATTGGGAACCATATACATCAAGTTTTTGCTGTACAGTACTTGTACCGATTCCAATACTTCCTGTATTTCCAATATAGAGAGCAATACCAGATTCGGCATCATAAAATTCTGCAACAGAATTGTTTCCAGTTTGTATAACTTTTAGAGCGGGACCCGATCCATCATTTTTGATAATAAGTTGTTCTGTATTGCTTGTTTGAGTATTAAATGTTGTAAATCCTCCAATTACTTGTAAATTAGAGGCATAAATAGTATTTGTAACTAAAAGATTACCTTCTACATGTAATTTTTCAAGAGGTGTAAAAACACCAATCCCTAAATTTCCAGTAGATGTTAGAATAGCCGTCTGTTGACTATTGTTATAGAAACGAATATTGTTATCTCCTGCTCCATGGTATTCTTCAGGAGTAATAAATGTATTATAATCTGCACTTCGTACTCCTCCAAGAGAAATCCATTGATTACATAAACTATATCCTTCAAAATCATTAATGTCTGTATTAAATCGTATTTGTCCATATTCTAAATTTACTGGGCGTTGTAATGAAGTGCCTCTTGGTAAAAGAATAGCATCTGTATTATGGATTTCAAAACTATTAACAGTATATGTTGTTCCAATTCCAATAGAAGTTGTAGCATATGTATTTCTCGTACCTAAATCTGCACGAATTGTTGGATTTCCAGATAAGCTAATATTTAGTTGTGTTGTAGATGTATCTTGAGTTACCATTACATTGCCAATATGAAGTGAGTCTCCAGATAAATAAATATCTTTAAAGCGTTTATCTGCAGAACCTAAATTATATGTTTCTGAGATGGAAGGTACAATGGATCCATCCATTGTTGTGGTGCCTTTTACATGAAATGTGGTAAGAGGAATGGTAGTTCCAATACCAAGATTTGCAGAATCAAAGTAAATGTTAGAGGTATCGGTTACGGAACTAAAATAAGCTGTATTGAAATATTGCACTACAAATCCAGGTTGATTTGTTCCCTCAGGATCTATATATCTAGGCCATACTGTAATATCCAAAATGTCACCATAATTAGCAGGGTCCTCCAATGTAACGGTATATGTAGTTTGATTAGATGAAATATTGTTTGTATAAGTAACATCATAATCCTTACTATTTGAAGAGTTATATCCAAGTTTATATCCATTAAAATAAACTTCTAGATCTTCCGGGAGAGCTTGAAATACACCTTCGTATGTAAGAACAAAAACATTAGAAGAGGGTCCTTCAATTTTAGTTACATAATGATAAGGTTGTATTTGATAATACTTTTTAGACTGACCAGTTTCTGGTAAAAAATAGAAGTTACCTAGAACATATAAATTACTCGTATAGAGATTAGATGTAAATAATGTTTTATTTATATTTGCAGTTCCTTCTACATGAAGATCATACAACGGAAGTGTAGTACCAATACCTAATTTGTTTTGAATAATAGAATTACCAGTTTCTATGTCTAATTGAGCACGTGGTAAGACAGTACCAATACCTATATTTCCGTCTGCTATTTGGAAAACATCCCCTAATATTTTCATTGGATGACGGGTATATACTCTAAATATAAAATCATAAATATAAAATTGGTAGATACATTCATGAGTTAAAAAGTAATAATCAAAAATATACTAAAGTAATAAGATAGAGTAATGTCATATTCATTGAATGACAAGTTTTCAATAAATACGCTAACATCAACAGCGAAATTGGATGGAAATCTAGAATTACGAAATTATTTATCCTACGAAACCAACAATGGTACTATTAGTTTACGTGCTTCTGTTGTACCAAATACATATGATATAGAACCGATCGCCACTATGACACCAATATATAGTTCTAATATACTTACATTTGGAAATATTATTATAGGAAATCCATACAGAAAATTGGTTGGAGGAAATTATCAGTCAAATATAGATTGTATTTTTCAAGTTCAAAACTTTTCAACAGATCCAATAAATATACATATACCCAATTATACATCTCCGGCAGAAGTTATAGATGAGAGGACAAGTGTTCATAAACTGATTATATACAATGTAGGAATAGATCCAATAGTTCAATATGGTAGTACGGTGGATTTATCAGTAGATATTTATCCATATACTGATCCATATTTACCAACATACTGTACAAAAATAGTAAGGGAATCTGTTGATAATATTTATTTAGTATATAATACACCTTTATATTTTCCAAGCGGATATTTTGGAATTATAAATTTTTATGGTTCTGTGTTACGAACATATCTGTCAGGAGTAAGTAGATATTTTCGCTTATATATAAATGAAGCAAAACCGTTTGTACGAATTACAGATATAGCAGTAGTTGATAGTGCAAATGTAGTGATTGTCGGATTTTATAGATTAGATACAGGTTTTGCAAATCTTGAGAGAGCTGATAAAGTAGACTTTCAATCTGGTTTAACTAGCAAAGAAGATGTATTATTAAATACTAATTTTCAAGTTAACATCTTTGTTATTTCTATAAACACTGTAAATAATACAATTAATTGGGGAAGGTATATTGTAGGATTACAAAATAGTTATCCATATAACTTTGATGCAAAGATAGCTTTAACAGAGAATCAAGAAAAAGTTATTTTAACAACCTATGTACGTACAGAAAATCAACCAGTTTCAATATATAAACGTGATGTTTCTGTGGAAGAAGTTATTTCTTATTCCTTAGAAGAAACTATTTTTGGAACAGAACTAAATGATACAACCAGTCAATTTGTAGTTATAAAGATGTCAACAAATACAGGTATTGTTGAGAATACCACCAGAATTATACCATCCTCTTTAGATACTACAGGATATACAGGAGAGCCAACAGATAGTAGTTTTTATGAATTAACAGCGTTAGAGAATGGAGATTTTATAATATATATAAAAAATTATAATACAACAACTAACTATAACGTTGCAAACTCGGATGGCACATATAGATTAGGAATTAGTTATGAGAACTGTTTGATATATTATAATACATTACTACAATCGCAATGGATTGCAAATGTATTATCTCTAAATGATCGTACATATAAAACAATTTCTACAATAGAAAAAAATAAGGTGATTGTACAAGCCATTAATAGTTCTTTTGATGACATAAATATATATAATTCCGATAATAGTATTTATACAGTAATACAAAAAGACACATCTTACGATACTGTGGCTGTAAATACAATTTATAACGATAATGGTACAGTACTAAATACTTCATATACAAGATATGTTGATGCATTATCAAATATATATTATTCAACGTATGCAGTTACAGATAATAGCTATTTTACAACGTTTGCAAATTCACGTACCCTACCAAATAGTGATTATATTTACATAGATAGTTTTACAAATAAATATTCCATAACCAGTACACCGTCATATGTAATGAATATGTTTAGGTATAATGAAACAGTTCCTTATAAACTATTTCGGATTGGAGATCAATTAGATAAGACAATTATTGACACATCTACGTTATATCTATCTGGAGATCTTCAGATAGATGGTAATACAGACTTTCAAAATGGTAATGTAGGAATTGGAACTACTATAACACTGCAGTTATTAGATGTGAATGGAAATGCACTAATTCGTGGAAATGCATATATTGGTAAAAATACTTCTTATGTTAATAATCTTATACCAAGTGCTAGTGGAAAAATAAATGGTGTGAATATTGGAGCTCTAAATAAACGTACCAGAGCCAGTTATGCTTCTTCTATAAATGCGGTAAGTACTTGGACAAGTCGTACCAGTGCTACAAATAATAACTGGAAATCTATATGTTGGGCTCCTGAACTATATCTCTTCTGTGCTGTTGCTATTACAGGAACTGGAGACCGTGTGATGACTTCTTCCGATGGTATTACATGGACATCGCGTGCGAGTGCTGTAAATAATGACTGGAATTCTGTATGTTGGTCTCCTGAATTATCGTTATTTTGTGCGGTTGCATCATCAGGAACAGGTGATCGTGTGATGACTAGTACAAATGGTATTATATGGACAGCAGGAACCTCTATTTTAAACAATGCTTGGCAAAGTGTATGTTGGGCTTCTGAATTGTCTATTTTTGTGGCAGTAGGTATTGATTCAGGAACAGGTTATTGTATTATGACAAGTCCAAATGGTATAATTTGGACGCCTCAAACATTTAATGTTTATAACTCATGGAGGAGTGTATGTTGGTCTCCCGAGTTATCTATTTTTGTTGCAGTTTCAGATGATGGAGATAATCGCGTGATGATAAGCACGGATGGTATTATATGGAGTATAAAAACGGCTGCTATAAATAACTTGTGGCAAAGTGTGTGTTGGTCGGGAGAACTATCACTATTTGTGGCAGTATCAAGTACAGGAGTAACACAACGTGTTATGACAAGTTCTGACGGTATATTATGGAGTGCAAGAACTACACCCGTTGATAATTCTTGGTGGAATGTATGTTGGGCACCAGAGCTCTCTATATTTGTGGCAGTTGGAGCAAATGCAGGTACTGCGAAACGCATTATGACAAGCCCAGATGGTATTGTATGGAGTTCACAAACACAACCTGTAAACAATTTTTGGCGTAGCGTATGTTGGTCCTCTGAATTATCTACATTCGTTGCAGTATCTCAAACAGGTACTGATAATCGTGTGATGACTTCTGCCATTGGTATGCCTAATTCACAAAGTGTAGTAAAAGCTTTACCAACTCAAATGATGGTAAATGCCCTTGGCAATGTAGGAATAGGAACTACACTACCAGTTCAATCACTTCATGTAGTTGGAGGAAGTTACTTTACAGGAAATGTAGGAATAGGTACTACCATTCCTCTTGCAATACTTCATGTAAATGGAGATATACAAACGCCCGTATTAACAGGAATGGTTTCCTATTTCTGTACTACGACTGCTCCTACAGGATGGCTAAAATGTAATGGGGCGGACCCCTCTCGTACATTATATGCTTCTCTTTTTAATGTAATTGGAACAACCTTTGGTATAGGTGATGGAATTAATACATTTAATGTTCCAGACCTTCGTGGACAATTTATTCGTTCCTATGATGATTCTGGATTAATTGATGTGCCATGGTCTGAAGTAGGAACAACTACAATTAATACGGCGAATATCACAGCAGTAAATACATACGGATTCAATGTAGGATGGATTGTAACATCATCTGTAGCTGGAGTAATTCCTGCTGGAACTACAATCTTATCTATTACTTCTACAATAGCTGCGGTAATGAGCGCAAATGCTACAGCAACAAATAGTGTACAGACACTTACCTTTACGAGACCCTTAGGTTTACTAGAGAATGATACTCTCCAAGACCATCGTCATTATATGGACACACAAACAAATGTTCCAACAACTGGTGGTACTACTGTTGCTGACACCGGTACCACTACATCAAGTACAGGTGGATATATAAATCCTGTAGCCGGGAATGCTGCGAGTGAAACCAGACCAAAAAATATAGCGCTTTTGGCTTGTATTAAATATTAAATATATATAATAACAATCCATATCTATGAAAATATACCATTATCATCCAGCGACACGAAAATATTTATATCAAGATATTGCAGACGAAAGCCCATTAGAACCAGGTGTGTTTTTATTACCAGCCTATGCAACATTAGTAGAGCCACCAAAAGATATTCCAAAGGATAGTTATCTTTCTTGGAATGGTAATGATTGGGAAATTTTAAAAATACCAGAAGTACCAAAAGCTTTGGAACCCATTCCAGAAGAAAAAGAACTCACAGATCCTTGGGAAGAATTACGTCTTCAAAGAAATCACTTACTCGTAAGTACAGATTACCTTTTCCTTCGCGATTATCAAGATTTAACTGCAGAAAAAGAAACAATTTGGAGGGCATATCGTCAAGCCTTGAGAGACCTTCCAAAGAATACAATTGACCCAACTATGCCAGAATGGCCTATTAAACCCACATTTGTAGAATAATATATCTTTTCAAATATTTAAAAAGATATATTCTAGTAAATAGTACGTATAACTATATAGTTCTTGTATATTTGTAGTTAGTTATGTAGTCCAATATGTAGACAAAGAAGAACAAAAGTATTTTCATACATTTCTTATTTTTTGCTTAAAGCAATAATTCTCTGACCAAATAACAGAGGTTATTTCTTAGATGACGATTAATAATCCAGAATACTATACATATAGACCGACGAAATTAAAAGTAAGTCGTCTAGGTGTGAATATTTCGGATGAACTCAATGCAAGTCTAAATCTACGTCCTTCCGAATATATGATTGTTGGAGAACAGTTTATAAATCATGGAGGATATACAAGTAATTCGTTAGCATTGATCGTAGATGATGAAGGAATCGCGGTGAACTGCAGTTTATCAAATCGTCGTTTAAATGCAAGTGATTATGCAGTACAACTTTATGGAAATACGTATATAGACGGAAATCTAATTGTAAAAGGTATTATTAGTACAGGAGAGACAAGTAATTCCAGTGGAGGAAGTAGTAATTTTTGGCGTTATGCTGGCGAAAACAATATTTATTATAATGGAAATATGACTCTTGGTAATTACCTAGATGCAGCTACAAATCAATATACACTTAATATATCTGAAACAGCAAATTATAATATAAATAAGGCACAAGTTGCACTTCAAAATCGTCAAAACAGTGTATTTAGGATGTCTATTCTTGGTGAATCCTCAAATTCACCCATTGTGATGAACACGCTTCCAAATGTTCCTGTTGAATTTCATGTAGGGAGAACCCAAGAGTTTTTCCAAAAGATATATCAAAAGTCTTTTTCAAATTACGGAGAATGGGTTACGATTGATGTAGATAGTCCAAGCTATACGAATATATACGATGCGCCTCATTTAAATATTGATGCAAACGGAAATGTAGGTATAAAAACCAATTATAATCAACCATTACGATACATTTTGCGGAAAAGAGATACTCTTATGCCAAATACAATGGTTTATCAAGAACAGTATGCTCCTGCTGCATTACATGTAGAAGGTACAATGTATGCTTGTAATATATTACAATATGACTATGAAGGAGGTGTTCCAAAAAGTTTAGATGATCTTTATGTACGAAGATTAGGTGTAAGTATACCTGCGTGTAATATTGTTCCAGGAGAATTTGCTCGTGGACAATTCACATTTACATCTAATCTTTCTATATTTGGACCAATAGATAACGATCGTTCTCTAAAAGTATATGGAGTAACTGAGGTAACTTCAAATCTGTATGTAGGAGAAGATATAGTTGCGGGAAAAGATATTGTAGGTGATTCTATATTTATTCATAACAATGGATCTTTCAGTAATAATGTTATTGTACAAAATAACGTTTATTTCAAAGCAAACTTATTCAAACAACGTCTAAATTTAGAGACAGGTAGTAATGAATGGGAAATGATTCAATTTGATGATCGTTTCTTTGAAAAGCCAACACTTTCTAATATTTATTATATTGGAGATGGAATTGCTACTGTTGGACGCCTTGGAGTGGGAGCAGATCCAACAAGAGATGAAATAAATCACCAAACAGTTATTACAAAGAGAGATTTGTCTTATTTTGAATTAGAATTATCTGATAAATCCACTTTAGGATATCAGCGGGCAGCTTTTATTGGGCACCCGACCGTATCAGATGATTTTAGAAGTGATGGTAGTTTAGTGTTTTTAACTCCAGGAGTACGAGATAATAACTATAATAATAAATTTGCAAATGGAGAGCAAAACATGTATTTTTATCCAGGTTTTGATCAACGTATTTCACAATTCCGCGTAGAGGCATGTAACTTACCAACGTTAGGAGTCTTTGTAAATAAGCGAATTGGTATTCGTACATTTACACCTACTCATGAATTGGATGTAAATGGTGATATTGCAGTTACTGGTAATTATTATGTTAAATTTGCAAATGAATTAGATCCAGTTAAATTGGGTGTTTGGAGAGATAACACATATAGTTACATCCATAATGGTAGTAATGCAATTTATAAGGGAATACAATACAATAGTCCAGATGCAGCACATGTGGGTATTAATACAATTCCTCAAGCAGAATTTGGTGCAGTTGTAGCAGGTAAGCTATTATCAATTGATGGATATTATACAAATGAAGGTAATCGCATGGTTCCTATTTTCAATTCGTATGAAATATATGGAAAACAGACACCGTCTTATGAAACAATGTATGCAAATGGTCGTCTTGGATTAGGTGTATTATTTCCACAAGGAACTCTTCACGTACGTGATACACAAGGCTCAACTTCCCTAAAACTGTCTCAAAGCAGTATCTCACCAAGTACGTTATTACAGTTTAGTGGAAACCATAATGAGTTTATGTGGCATATGAATGACGATCTTAATACATTTGAAATGTATCAAGGATCATCTAACCAAATTTATAATCAATCTAATCTCAGACCATTTCTTGTTCATCGCACACCAAATAATAGTTATCAAATTGTAATTAATTCAAACATAGGATATGCAAAAAATAAATCTTCTGATGTACTTCTCGTGAATGGAAATGTAGATATTCAAGGAGATATTAACATTTCCGGAAATTACAGAGTGAGAGGAGCCAGTATTTTGATTGCTGGATCTCAAGCCGAATACTTTACTGATAATATTAGTCCAGATAACATCTATATTGCAGGAGAGAACATATATATGAATACAAATACAGACGTCGGTGGGGCTGTTTATGTTGGATGGGGAGGCGCTACTTCTGCTGATTTTCCAGCAGAGTTGTTAGGAGATTCATTTGATAAATCTACGATCTATGTACGACAAAAAGATACAGCAAGTGCATTTGTTACAAAATACGAATCAAAAGGATATTATTGTTTAACACGGTATAAGAATTCTCGTGATAATACAGCAATTGTAGGTGTTACAAATCGTAATGCATTTTATATTGGTAATTCTATAGATATACCTTATATTACAGTAAACGATTTAGGTGGAAATAGAAATACTATTGGTATTGGTACAAATAACCCAAATGATGCAAAATTACAAGTTTTTAGTCCAGATCAACAAACAATCGCTCGTTTTACTCATTATAGTTTAACACCAGATGTAGATGATTTTGTAACAGATATTACACTTGAAAAAATTGTGGATGGCGTGGATAGTTATGCTTGGAAGTTACAAGGTCCTAACAAAGCCTATAATCAAAAATTACAGTTTATGTATATGGAAAATAATACTTCCAATGAAGTAATATCTATTACAAAAGACGGTTGTATTGGAATTGGTAATACGTGCCCTACATTTGCAATAGATATTATGGAAATGGGAGACCAAGGATCTATCCGTATGTTGCAAACAAATCCAGCAATTGCAAAACCCCAGCTTCTTTTCCAAAGTGGAAGTAACCAATATGGTGCAGATTTCTCATCAGATTATCGGATGTATGCATACCAGAATAACTTTTATATAGATATGCAAGATGCTATGATTGGTGAAAAAGTTTTACTTCATTTTACATCAAATAATTCTATGGGTATTCATCAACATGCAGACAGTAGATATGGTGTATCTATTGGAGGAAGTCTAAATGTATCTGATTCAATTTATATTAATGGACGTCCTTTCTTCTCTGTTGGTGATTCTATTTTAGATTTAGGAACTTTCATTCAGGGATATAATATTTTCCTAAATCCAGAAGCTGCATCTTATGGAGGTGTTACTGTAAATGGGGCGGCGTTTACAAGTAATATATTCCAAATAAATAGTGGAAGAAATGGAAATACTGGAGTATTTAGTTCAGATTATTTGCAATCATTGATCCATTTCCGTAATACATATAACCCTATTGGGAACCAAATGAGACTTTGGAGAATGGGGGCAAGTAATAATAGCTTTATTACAGAATATCGTAGCAATATACCTGCAGATGAATTACTTATTACAGATGAGCTAGATAATTATGCCCGAGCAACTGAATTAATTCAGACGGAAACGCTAGGAGAATTTGTTCAAAAAATACAAGGATCTATTCAATTAAGTGCAAGAAATCCCGAAATAGTTCTAAACACGAAAAGTGCAATCGGTAGTTCCAATCAACAAATGTACGTCATGACAAGTAACTTTGGAATAGGAACGTATTATCCATTATCAAAACTACATGTGTATAATCAGGATATAACAAATAGTGTTTTTATTCAACAAACAAATACTCTAAGTAATATTGTTACAGTAAACAATTTTGAAAACCAAAATAAATTTATTATCAATGCTCTTGGAAACATAGGTATTGGTACTACAATATCTAAAGCTGCTTTAGATGTTGTAGGACAAGTATATTTAAGTAGTGGTACATCAAATAATCCGTCTTATAGTTTCTCATCTGCGCCAAACACAGGTATATACTTTGATAACAATAGTCTTGAAATATCTATGCAAGGAAAACGGGCAACTACCGTTACAAACGTTGGAGAGGTTGGTATTGGAACAAATGTACCGCTTTCACATGTTCATATTCATACATCAAATGTAGCTACAAAATCAACACTAAGATTATCACAATATACAAATGCAAATATATTTGAAGCTTATTCAAATGTAGATCAAAAAGTAGTGATTAATACTGTTGGAAACATTGGTGTTGGAACAACACTTCCTCAATACCCCTTGCATATTGTTGGAACTCTTGGTATGGATGGACCAATTCTTCCAAACGGTGATGCTGTTTATAATTTAGGTTCTGCCAGCAAACGTTGGAAAGATTTATATCTTTCTGGAACAAGCCTTTACTTGGATGATGTTTCTGTAAACAAATATTCAATGGATAAGGTTAGTTTCTGTAATGTAAATGGATTGATCCCGATTGTATCTAAATCACTCTTCCTTGATACATTAGATCAAAACCCTGTAATTATTACGAAAGATCCTTTCCACGAAGTAAATCTTCCATCTATTATTACAAGCAATGTGTATACAAATTCAAGTATATCTTATACCCCAATCGTTTTAGAAAAGGGTTCTAATGTAGTAGGCGTGGGAACTTATACTACAAAGGGATATATGCATGTTTACTCAAGTAATAGTACTCAACAGGATGCGTTTGTACTCACTCAGAAAGGAAGTGGAAAAGCATTTATCATAGAAGGAACAAATTTTGTTGATAAAGTTTATACACCTTACACAATTAATGTTACAAATGATGGATCCATGGCAATTGGAGGGGAAGCAGATTCTGGAGCACGAATGACTATTCAAGATAATAACTATAAGACAGTATTATTACTAAATCAGCAAAATGATTATCAAGATATTATGCAATTATATCATCAAGATGTATCAAAAGTTGTATTTGATAAAGATGGACATCTTGGAATTGGTACAATAATTCCACAGTCTTCATTACATGTACTTGGTAAAACAATCGTAAATAATGAAAATATGAACATTGCATTAGATGTATATGGAAATAGTTCTTTTAGTAGCAATGTAAGTGTCTATGGAAAGGCATATGTACAAGGAGATCTTGAAATTCATGGAAACTTTATTAACGATTCAGATCGCCGCATTAAGTATGATATTCAACCCATTGAAAGTGCTCTTGCAAAGATACAAAAATTATCCGGATATACTTTCTATAAAATAAATCAAACCAGAAGAGAAACAGGTGTTATTGCACAAGAAATTCAAGCAGTTTTACCAGAGGCAGTTTTTGAAAATGATAGAGGTGTTTTAGGAGTAGCATATGGTAATTTAATGGGTTTGATGATTGAGGGTATTAAAGAGTTATCGCTACAATTAGAGGAAATAAAACAAAAAATAAATTAATTTAGTTTTGAAATGTCAATCATTAAGAAAATATTGTCATTTGAGATAAGTCCAGTTCCTCTTGGTTTTCCAAGACCATCTGTACTTGAAAATTCAGTCCAGTGTTGAATATAATAATTTTCAGAGGTAGTGCTTTGTGTAAAAATAGTATCTAAATACGCTTCTATTTCTATATTAGAAGCAGCATAATGAGACATTCCATATGCAACCTCGGTAATACCTCTTATTAGACGAATTCTGTTATATCCACAGTTATATGCAGAGGCTCTTGCTGAACATTTATAAGTACCTTTTGAAAGTGTAAAGTAAGAACTTGCTGTAGTAATTCCCACATTTGTAATATCATTATAAATAATAGTATTTATAGGTCTATTAATCCATGTGCCTGTAGGAGATATTCCTCCTCCTACAGTAACTGCTGTGGTATATGCTAATAGTGCTTTATTGAGAACATTTGTAAGAAGAGATCCGTTTGTATAAATATTACCAGATACATGTAATGGATAATTTGGGACATTTGTTCCAACTCCAATATTTCCAAAGAAAAGTGAATCTCCTTGAATATCTATGATAGATCTTGGGAATGTTGTTCCAATTCCAATGTTTCCAGAGAAGAGTGTAGTTCCTTGAACATCAAGTTGTGATTTTGGGAAAGCTGTTCCAATTCCAATGTTTCCAGAAAAGAGTGTAGTACCTTGAACATCCAGCTGTGATCTAGGATTTATCGTTCCAATACCTAAATTACCCATAAAGATAGAATTAACGGATATTTGTAGAGGATATACTGGGTTTGTGGTACCAATTCCAATGTTTCCATTAGATTTAAAGCGCATCCTTTCTATGCTATTTGTAGCGATAGCAATATCTGTGGTACTTCTTGTTTGAATAAATGCATTGGAGTTATTTGAAGCTCCATAGAGACCGATTTCAAAATTTCGTACATTACTTGCTACCATAAAAATACCAATATCCTTTGTTTTTTGATTATCTTCGTATAAAAGAATGGAAGCTTTTCTTGCATCTTGTGTATTATAGATAGATACACTATCATTTTGAGATCCGATGATTGTTCCAATTACAAGATTACTGTTTATACTAAATCCTTCGGATAAGATAGTTTGATAATTAAATGTAATAGATTTGTTTGCTGTATCAAACAGTGCATAAGACATAATAGCTCTATTAATAGAGCAGATGAATTTTATAATTCTGAATCTACGGTCCAATGGAATGCATAATTTCTTCCCTGTTGAGCACTAACAAGGGTATGCCATCCAAAGCTATTATCTCCTTTTGTACCAAATACAGTATTAGATGCAGCTGGCTGTGTTCCAAATGCTCCAGCAGCGTAAATTCCAGACGTTTGACGTACAGATAAAGCGCTTTCAGTCCCTATAAAATTCCAGAATCTACCAATCCATTCTGAATCTTTCTTTGGAACTCTAAAAGGAACTGTTCCACATATCCAATCAAATGAAGCAGTTCCTGGAGCAAATGCAAATTGAATACCTTTTACTGTGTTTGCAGTACCAGGTTTTACATCAATATTATATGATTTTTCATAATATCTTTCACATAATATTCTTTCCACAGTGACGGGTCGTTTTTCAAATACAGTAGGATGATATCCTACTTCAACTTGAAAATTAGTAATATTTAGATTTGTATTTATAGTACCTACAAAAGCAGAGCTACTTGTTCGTCCATAGTATTGTCCTGCTAACCAGGTACTTTCGGTTGCATTAACATAAGTTGCTCCAACGCCTGTATTTAGTGAAATTACAATACCAGTATCATTAGATCCATATACTATATTGGGAGAACCAGGACCATATGGATTTCTCCAATTTGCAGAAGTACTATTATCCCCAGATATTGTAAATGCATATCTATTTGGTGTTGTACTTGCAGTAATGGCTACATCACGAATATAAGATCTTGTACGATCAATATTTTGAATAGCTAAATAATAAGTATGCGAGAGTGTACTGATAGCATCAAAACTAACAGTAATTGGTAAAGGTGAAGAGGTTCCCCATCCAAGCTCACTTGTAAGTATATTTTCAATTTTATGACTAAATAGTGTATGTAATGCTATTGTATTAAGAGATGATGTACTTACTCCAACCTTACAATTATAATAAGCACTTTGTTGTACAAATCCTGCAGCATTATTTGTAATGTTACTTTGTAATACTAATAGTTGTGCAGTAGAATTACGAATAACAGTTTCATAACGATCTAATGTGTAAGTAGTTGGATAAGGGGTTGTTTGAGAAATAGTTGCAGATGTATTTGTATAACGTTGATTAATAGTCATATTTCCATTTATTGCTAAATTTCGGAAAGGATAGAAGTTAGTAAAATTTGCAAACCCATTTACATAAAGATTATTATTTATTTGTAGTGGTGGATTAACAAGATAATCTACAATACCTCCAGTGATAGTTTTTTGAACATTATATCCATCACCTTTATAAACAGGAGAAATTGCATGAGAAATAACAGTGTTCTGTGTTACAGAAGTAGTATTTCCAACAATAAGATTGCATGTATATGTATTGAGATAAGGAAGATCTTGAGCACCGATAGAGTGAACGTCAGTAATAGATATAATATTTGAGGTATAGATATCTGAAACATACGAAATTCCTTCTGTATATAAGCTAACATTGTATGGATCATCTGTAGTAATATTTATGCTACCATTTACAATATCAATATTTCCATTATTAATACGTAAATCTCCATTATCAATTAGTTCAGATCCTTCTACAATGTGAAGTTTTTCTATAGGAGAAAGAGTTCCAATTCCTACATTTCCTCTTGTAAATGAAAAGTAGGTTTCATTACTATTAATTAGTAAACCTCCTCCATATATATTAATTTTTTCTGAAATAATATCTGTACCAATTCCCACGTTATTAATTAACATGGTACTATTTGGAGGAGTAAACGCATCAATTGTAATATTTGTGTTAATGGATGTTCTTCCAATAGAAACACTACCACTTCTAATAAGTACATTACCAAAACCAACGTCTATTCCTGAAATAGGACTTGTTATTCCAATACCAATATTACCAGTATAAAGATCACCAAATACATTCTTTGTGTATTTTCCAAGCGAGTCTACAATTTCAATACCTCTATTTATAGGAGCAAATGTGGTACTCGCTTTACGAATCTGAACATCTCCATTTAATGTAACGCTGTTTTGTAAGAAAATATTACTATATGGCTTTGTAATAAGACCAATATCGTATAGTCCATCAGAATAGATATTTCCATCTACCCGAAGATTTCCATTTACATGAAGTTTTTCACTAGGTGTAAGAATTCCTACACCAAGATATCCGTCAAGTAAGTTAAGATTATTGATACTAACTGCATAATCATCAATTTCATTAGATGTAATACATTTTTGAACAATGTTGCTTCTTACGACTCCTCCAAGAGCAATTTGATAGTTTGTAATACTTCTAGGAGCATAATTTAACGTTCCTATACTATTTTCGGCAATATTTCTTTGAAGAATAGCATTATTTGGAATTAATAAATTGGAGATGGAATAATAAGCAATTTTTGGATAGGTAATACTTCGGTCCTTGTATTTAACTGTAGTGATAGAATCATCTGCAATGGCTTCTGTACTTCCCTGGAAAACGGAAGCTTGTACTTGCCCTTTAATATATACATCGCCGTCAACATATAGTCCACGACCTCTTGGAATTTCTTGGGTATTTACAGTGACTTCTCCAAAGTTACAGCCAACATATAAAATTTTATTTTTAAGATCTAGTTTGCTTGGATGGATACTATTTGTAATTATTTTATCACTATTGACAGAATTTGGACCTAACTTACCAAGTGTTACTGAACCGTCAATTAAATTTAATGTACCAACTACATTACATGTAATTGTTAGGTCTCCTGTAGGTAAACCAGACGTAAATATATCTGTATTGCATCCACCTACAATATTTCCTCGGACAATCAGGTTCCCATCCACAACAACATCTTTAGGGTATCTGATTCCCGCCCCATTAACAACATTTAACCATTGGGTAGGATATGTATTAATTTGCTGATAATAGTAACCAGAAGAATATAGAGTGTCTGCAGTTGCATATGGCCAAATAGCAATATCTATAACATCGTCCTTTTGAGCCGCTTCAGAAAGGCTTATATTAAAGGTAGTGTATTGAGTTGCATTATCAAATATATAGGAAATATCGTAATCTTTACGATCGTCATTATAGTAAACATATTTGAGTCCATTAATAAAGATATCTACATTGCAAGCAGTTGCAGTATAATATCCTAATGTGGATAAACTAAAATTAGATGTATCGGATGCTAATATTTCTTGTTTACGAATGGGTGTAATTTGTAGCGCTTTTTGAACAGTAAAGGAGTCATCAATTCCAATACCTTTAATCGGAAATACGCGAAGTGTTTGATCCAGCTCTATATAGGCACGATTATCTTGATTTATGCTAATTCCTCCAAATTCTAACGTATGTCCTTTTCCACGAATAGCAATGGTGTAAGTAACATTTCCAGTTGCCTCAATAAAGAATTCTATGGATTGAGTATTTCGTAAATTTACAGAACGTATTTCTAAAGGAATTTTTGAGATAATACTTGTAGTACTAGTATATTGAGCCGCACTTGTTTGACAAATGACAATGTCTGCCCAATTTTGGTTATCTACAAAGATAAAAGGAGAGCGATTAATATAAGGTATGTTCATGAAGATAAGATATCTCCCGCTCTTTACATTAAACTCGTAGAGTACAGTATTTAAATTATTTACATCATTTGTAACAATGGTTTTATTTTCATAATTTGGATTAATACCATATAATTCAAATGTCTTATAAGAGTTTGCAGCTGCACCAGAATAGGATACATAGTCATTTGCATATATTTTACCATCAATTGCAACGTCACCTTTAACAAATAGTTGATATCTTACTAGTTCGTTACAGGAATTCGTACCAATACCAACATTATGGAGATAAAACATATTTGATAACATGATGTCTGCAGGTGCATTGTTTGATGCAGCATTTCCAACCAAATATTGAAAGGGACTTTCTCTGTATTCTACGTCATTATGAAGTAATCTACTTGTAAAGTTTATATCTTTAGTAACATCAAGTGCATATTTTGGAACAGTAGTTCCAATACCTACATTTGCGTATGTATAAATATCAGTATTGATATATTCTGTTGGATTAACATTTGTCCATGGTGCAATGAAAGGTTTTCCCTGTCTAAAAATAGTACCATTAAATGTAATATCATTAATATTTGAAAGTGTTGTATTTGTAAGATTAATAGCCTTGATATTAGAAAATGTAGTAATGTTATTTACAGAAAGTGTGCCCTCTACGTCAAGAGTAGATCTTCCATAGATTGTATTAATGCCCACAGATGTAGTTTTGGTATTATTGATAATAACGAATGATTGATTACATAAACCAATGTTATATCCAGTATCTATAGGATTATTAGAAGTATAGAATGTAATATATGCTGCATTACTATAATTACCAATCGTCATTACTTGAGGATCATTCGGCGACAAAATATCATATAAATGTCTACCAAGGAGTTGTTGTCCAGTAGTTGACATAGAACTTGCTACTTCTACTATATATTTTTTCCAAACCATTTCATCCATATTTATTTAAAGATAGACACAGATACCTTAGTATTCAAGATGGATATCGTTCCTAAAAAGAAACGTATTATTATTGCTCTTCCAGGCAATCGGTTTTCAAATAACTTTCTTATGTCATGGACACGTACACTTGACACTCTATGGAAAATGAATTATGAAATTATCGTACTATGCCGCTATGCAAGTTTTGTAACTTTCTCAAGAATGCAAACACTTGGTCTAGATGTGCGTCGGGGACCAGACCAAAAACCTTTTAATGGAGAAGTAGATTATGACGTATGGTTAACGATTGATTCTGATATTGTGTTTACTCCTGAAGATATTATTGAGATCATTCAAAATACAGATATTCATCCAGTTGTTTCTGGACTTTATCTAATGCAAGATATGCAACATTATCCATGCATTATAGAGTGGGATGAAGTGTATTTCCGTGACAATGGATCATTTAAGTTTTTGACACCGGCAGATATTGATAACTATAAGAAAGAGACTAGTCAAAAGTTTATGGAAGTGGTATACAATGGAATGGGTCTTTTTGCATGCAAGAAAGGTGTTATTGAAAAACTAAACTACCCATACTTCTATAGAGATCTTCAAGAGATTCATGATGTAAATGGAAAGGTTGTTATGCGTGATATGTGTTCAGAGGATGTTGCATTCTGTAAGAATCTAAAAGATGCAGGATTTAACGTGTATGTAAATTGCAATGTTCGTGTAGGTCATGAAAAATCTTATGTGATTTAAAAAGATTACTTCTTATTTTTACAATGAATATTTGTATATCTGGTTATTTTGATCCTCTTCATAAGGGACATATAGAATATATACGGCGTGGAAAAGAATATGTTGGAGATATTGGGAAACTAACAATTATAGTAAATAATGACGAACAAGCAATTTTAAAAAAAGGAAAATACTTTATGACATGTGAAGAAAGAATGGAAATTATTCGTTCTATTCGCTGGGTAGATGAGGTAGTAGAATCTATTGATAAAGATTTAACAGTTTGTAAAACTCTAGAAAAAATTCATCCAGATATATTTGCAAATGGTGGAGACCAGTTTAATACAAGTATTCCTGAAAAAGATATATGTGATCGTTTAGAAATTATATTGGTTGATGGATTTGGAGATAAGATTCAATCCTCATCTTGGTTAACTGGGTTAAAGAAATTGAGTATTGAATAAATTAGTAATGAAAGGACCGATACGTTTATTTATTCCTGTAATATGCTATAATCACACTTGTCATACTGCATTTATGTTTTCATTATTGAAACTTATAATGACATTAAAGGATTTGAAGATATATGCATCAATTTTTCCAATAGGATTTGATAGTCTTGTAAATCGTGCAAGAAATGCTGCGGTGGCTCATTTTATGTCGGGAGATTTTACACATCTTTTATTCTTAGATGCAGACATAGAGTTTCAGGTAGAAGATATTATTAAGTTAATTATTGCAGAAGAGAAACTAATTGGTGCAGCATATGCACAAAAATGGCTTAATACAAGTAAATTACAAAAAGTGTTTCAACAAGATCCTTTACCAGAAAACCCAATGCATTTATGTACTAATCATTCCATTCATGCAAACATAACTGAAGTAACAGACAAGATAGAGGTAGATTACTTAACAACAGGATGTATGTTAATTGAACGCTCTGTCGTAGAAACATTAATGAATGCTTATCCGGAAAGAAAATATAAAAATGATATTGATGGTTATTTTGGAGCAAATCAGGAATTATTCTACAACCTATTTGGTGTTGAAATTAATTCAACTACAAGACGTTATGAAAGTGAAGATTATTGCTTTTGTCGTTTATGGAAAGAACAAGGAGGAAAAGTGTATGTAATACCTGATGTAACCCTTACCCATTATGGTTGGTATGGATATAGTATAAATCTAAAAAATCAATTAGAATACGAACGAAAGTAAAAAAGTATAATTTTTGTATGTTATCAAAAATAGAGGAACATGTCATCTAAGTCTATCTTATTTGATACCATACGTTTTTCCACACGAAACTATATCTTTGAAAACAAAGATGAAACATCAAGTGGATCAAACCTGATAGGTATTTTTGATAATCGGATTGGGATTGGTACAAACCTTCCCGCTGAAAACTATATATGTACGATTGACGGTGATACACTAATTCGTGGAAATCTTACTGCGACATCTTTAAATTATATAACAAGTAATTTGTCTTACATTGAACTGAATAGTACTGGAGGATACCCTGCATTGGATATTATTCAAACAGGATCAGAGCCATTTATTCGTATGATGTCTAGTAGCAACGATCCAACTGCAATTCTTAATGTTTTTGAAAGTGATGGAAATGTTGGAATTGGTACATCAATTGCGTATGAAAAATTAGTTGTAAATGGAAACATTGTTGCTTCTAATATACAACTGTTAGGAACATTTTTAGAGAAGAAAGCTTTAATATTAAAACCTGTACAAAAAACACATATAGTAGAAACGTATCTTCAATCCAATTTTTCAGTATTTACAGAGGGAATTTATGACGGAAGTGCTGATAATGCAGCAATTTATTTGGATGGCTATAAACTTGCTTATTCAAATATAGGATCTACTGATTATAGACTTACAAAATTGAATGATTATGCTGGAAACCATACTGAGTACGTCATAACGCTGACAAGACAAGTTACATATGGTACAATTGTAGATATTACAGTTTGGCCATATTATTTAACTTCAGATACTCAAGGTTTGCAACCAGGATGGGCATCACAAAGTATTACATCCACGTATTTTTCAAAAAATCCAAACGATGATGTATATATTATTCGTAATGTAGGAATTGGTGAATTATATCCTACTGGAAAATTACATATAAAACATTTAACAGGAGAAAGTTATAGAAAAAGTATTTATGTTACTAACTCAAATAGTGAAGGGGTTTTTGTTGTAGATAAAGATGGAAGTGTTGGTGTGGGTACAAATATCCCTTTAGCAAAAATAGATGTGCGAGGAGATGCATCCTATGTTGGAAATCTAAACGTTACACAGATTGTATCAGGGGCAGATCTAAGAATATTGAATAAGATTGGTGTAGGTACTGGTGTTGTACGAGAATCATTAGATGTTATTGGGACAAGTATTATTTCTGGAAATTTGGGTGTTGGATTTTCAAATCCGATTAATAAACTTGCTGTAAATGGAACAAGCTATTTTGCATGCAATATTGGAATTGGAACTTTTAATACACGTCAGTTAGTGGATATTGATGGAGGAAATATGATCCTTTCGGGTTCTTTTGGAATTGGAACCATTATCCCTATTCAACCATTTCATGTTTCAGGTGTTAGTTACTTTGGTGCAAATGTTGGAATTGGTACTACTATAATAAGACAAAAATTAGATGTTCAAGGAGGAGATATCATTTGTAGTGGAAATTTAGGAATTGGTACAGTTTCTCCATATATTCCTCTATTTGTTACGGGTAATGGATACATAAGTGGAAATCTTGGAATTGGTACAACCATTTCAAAAAATTCTGTAGATATTATTGGAAATACAACCATACGTGGAAACTTGGGAATAGGTATAGATTCTCCAAGTTTACCATTATATGTAACAGGTACAAGTTATCTTTCTGGAAACGTAGGCATTGGAACAACACTTCCACGTCAAGTTATGGATATACAAGGTTCAGCTATTATTAGTGGAAATTTAGGAATAGGAACGACAATTCCTTATATTCCATTCTATGTTAAAGGTCAAACATTTATCAGTGGAAATTTGGGAGTTGGTACAACTATTCCACAACAATTACTACATGTACAAGGAGGAAGTATCTTTAGTGGAAATATTGGCATTGGAACAACAATACCACGTCAATTAGTAGATATAGTTGGTGGTAATATTACAATATTGGGTAATATTGGTATTGGTACAATAACACCTTTGGCTTGTCTTGATGTAAAAGGAGGCTCTACAGGAATTCCTCCTTTACTTGTTCGTTCAGGAACCGTTATTACAACACCAGTAGCAGGTACCATAGAATATGACGGTACGTCTTTCTATGGTACAACTGCAATTACACACGGAAGAGCATTTACACAAAATTCCCAAATATTTAGATTAACTACAAACGGATTAGCTATAAGCAATCCTACCGTAGGATCTTTATTTGGTACAACAAGTGGCATTACACTTGCAGCAAATACAAACTATGAGATAGATTATCAAATATATATTTTGAAAGCATCAGGCACAAATACGGTTACATTCTCTCTTCTTTTCAGTGGAGCTTCTACATCTATTCAATTGTTAAATGCAACATATATTGGATCTCCTGTTGGAGGATTAGCACTGGGACAACCTCAGATAGCAAGTTTAACTTATGTATATACTACTGGTCAAACTACATTTACACTTCCAACAACAGGACTTCTTACGAGTGCTGTAAATCATTATTATAGTATTAAGGTGTTTATAGAAAATGGTAGTGATTCAGGAACTATTACATTAAGAGGAACTGCTGCTGCAGGAAGTATTCAAGCATTAAGGGGTAGTTATTATAAAGTAACGAATTTTCCTTCTGGAAATGTAGGAGCATTTGCATAAAAAAATGAAAGTAATTTAAAATAATGACACTATACAAATACAAGCATATATTAAATTATTAAAAAATATGACCCAAGTAATTATTCAAGAAGACGGTGTGGTAAAGGTATATGATGAAAATAAAAAGGAATATGTTCGGATTCTTCTTCAACTGGATGAGACAGATAATCTAAAAGTTCAACTAAAAGTAAAGGAATGTTACTCATATGGAAACAAACTGTATCCTAAAAGTCCACTAAATCTAAGAGCAATCACTGATTTTATAGACGAAGATCTTAAAATTTCGGAAGATAATCTTGATATTGCTCGTACAACTCCTTCCTTTGCAAAACATTTCAATACAGTAATTGGAGATATTCTAGAATGTCAAGGACATGGTGACATTATGCCATATACGAATAGCTATTCTGATGGATATTCTTTTGTAGGAGAAGCATTTATCAACTTTGTTACGGCACTTGTTGTATATGATATGTATCCAGATGATACATCATCCGAGTTGACAAATTATGCAAATTCGCTAAGGAATAATGATTATCTTGCAGGTGTAAGCATGAATATGGGATGGTCTCGTTATCTTACAAAGATGAAACAAACATCAAAGCATCATAAATATTTTAAAAAGGAACTTGCATCTTCATATAAAGGACTTGTTGGAAGTCTGTATGAAGATAATGGAATTGATAAAATTACAGAGCTTATGAAGTTTGTAAAAAATACAGTAACTCCAGAATCTACTTTGGAGCTACCAGATACAAAAAATTACCAAACCAATCTAATGTATTTGATGATCACTATCTTTAGCACGGTATTTGGATGGATGGTATGTTACATGACACTTACCATGTTCCAGAAAAAATATGAACCGTTCCACGTATGCTATAGCAATACAACTTTCTAAATATAATAAATGATTTAAGAAATAAATGATAATATAATTTGGGAAGCATACTTCCTAGGTAATTTGCCCGATCGGATAAGGGGGTCCTCTCAAGAAGGACTGCATATGCTTAGCAGGTTCAACTCCTGCAATTACCAATAAACTTATTTTTACTCTATAAAATGATAGGTTTCCCGAGCGGTCAAAGGGGTTGCACTTAAGATGCAATGCGTAAGCTTCAGGGGTTCGAATCCCCTACTTATCATTATATACATTACTTAGTTACGTGGAGAAATATACATGATACTATATCTATATTTTTTTGGATTTATTTCTATTGGTGTTGAAAAAGTTGTTTTTGTACCTTCTTCAATATTATTATAAATTTCTGTTTTGTTTGTGATTAGTGATATTGTTTGAATATATACACTGTACCCATTTGGTACACTTATTTTTGAAATTGAATACGGAATTGATACAATTGTATTTTTATCAGAGCTATAAAATTCTTTATTTAGAAGGTCAATTCCTGTTTTATATATAGAAGGAAACACAGAGGGTAATACGAAAGTTATTTTTTCATTATTTAATGTTTCAATAACTATAGCTGAACTACTTTCTGCTGGGACTTTTTTAATTTTTATCTTGGTTCGTTTGTTTGTTGCTTTTTCAGTTTCAATAGAGGCTGGTGTAGAAGTAATCTTTCCTTCATGAGGAACGCTTTTCTGACTGTCTCTTCCTAATTTAGATTGTACTTCTTCTCCCTTCTTTTCTATAAACCCTGTTTGTAAATCTCCCGCTTTTCCTCCACGTGAAGTAGATAAACCTGGTTGGTCATCTTTTGTTTCTGCATAAGGAGGATTCTTTGGTTCATAATTTATTTTTTGGGACATTGCTTGTTGTTTTTCTACTTTTTGATAATTTGACTGGTTACTTACTGATAATGTTGCAGAAGATCCAAAATCAGATGTAACAAATATAGGAGCAGTTGTTGGAGAAGCTACAATAATAGAAGGACTTGGTGAGGGAGAGGGAGTTGTGAACAAAGGACTTGGTCCGGGAGAAGGGGTTGCAAATAGAGAACTTGATGCGGGGGAAGGAGTTGCTAATAGAGGACTTGGTGCGGGGGAAGGAGTTGCTAATAGAGGACTTGGTGCGGAGGAGGGAGTTGCTAATAGAGGACTTGGTGCGGGGGAGGGAGTTGCTAATAGAGGACTTGGTGCGGGGGAAGGAGTTGCTAATAGAGGACTTGGTGCGGGAGACTTTATAGAAATAGCTTTATCCTTATCTTTTTTATCCCTATCTTTTTTATCAAACCCTTCTGTGTAACTATTTTTATTTCTTACAGATGCTATATATAGTATATACATACTCGTAATAATAAATACACTAATTACAAATATAATCATTAATTTTCCTATATAAATCATATCACTCTACACACCGTATATATATTTTTATTAGAAAAATTGATATTTAGTATCATATTACTATTGAAAATGGATGTTACACATCATATAAGGTATCTTTCATATGAAATATTACGTGTATCTATTGATATTTTGATTATAGATCATATATTTCTTCAATTTATGAATGCTCTAAAACATAATACATTGGTTAAAATCCATGCAAGTTATTTTTATGATAATACTCATGAAGATGAATGGTACTCTTTTGAAGGAATTAATGAATTGTTAGATGGTTTATTACAATTAAGCTATGGCACACATAATGATGAAATGAATGTGTTTGTAGAAAAATTAGAATCTTCTATACAAATGTATCGTTTAACAGAAGATATGGCTATTCTATAAATCGTGTATTAAATCGTTTGATACCATTGATACTATCAGCTGCAAAGTAGTTTATCGGAAAATTAAAATCAACCAATTCTATTCCATTACGATAAATATGCTGTGCCATAAAATGTTCATTTTGACGAAAATGACTATCGTAATTACATAATTCTAAATATAATTCAGGTGCAGCATCGTGAAAAGACGCAATTACATCCATACTTTTAGAATTTCCAATCAATATCTGTTCTCGTATTTGAGGAACACAATAGGATGGACAGTTATGTGCATGAAAATATATTTTTGCATATAGATGTGTAAGGGGTCTATTTATAATAATATTATCTAATAAAGCGATATCTAATCTTACCATAATCATGGCATCATATGTTATATGTTCATCTTTCTCATACATATTTTTAAGTTCTACAACTTTTTTACGAGAATCACTTTGATTCCGAATAGTATGATATAGCATTTTTACCTGTTCATAAGATGTATTGTCTGCACCTGCATCCATAGGATGTAGTTTTTTCATAATTTCTAATAATTCAGGCGCATTATAGTTTGGTCGGGCATCTAAAAGTATTTTTTTAGGTTTAAAAATATTAAAGAGTTCCTTAGGAGGATAATAATTAACCCCTTTTTCTAAAACGTTATAATACGATTCAAATACCTTTTTTTCTTCAGCAGACATATGTTTACAAAAATCTGGATCATAATATACATGATGCATAAATACGTCAGCATTATTTGGTAAAACAACTTTATTATATATATCCATCCAAGCATCTGGTGTACCGCGTATTTCTCCAAAAAAAAGTACAGCAACCTTCATTTATAAGTATTGAATAAAACAGAGTTTAAATAATTTCTTATTATAATTAAATTTTTAACAGTATTGTATTCGTAGAAATTTTTTTGTTTTCTAAATAAATATATTCACATCCTTTCAGTGCTCGTTTATGAGTCTTATATAACCAACGATTTGCAAATTTCTTTATAAGTAATTGATTATAAGCTTCATGAATCATATAATCTTTATAGAACTTCTCAATAAAGATAGAACGAATTAATTGAAATATAAGTACCACATTCCATAATTGAGTAACAATTTGAATACCTATAGATAATATTTGGAATATAAACATACTTTGTTCTATTAGAGGTAGAATTTCTGCTAAATAAAGACGACGAGCCATTAATAAGCAAAGACCACTTACATATGTACCAAGTTCGCATATATTTGATGAAATATCTGTAAACTGGTCTTTTGATGTATTAAATGGAGATACGAATAGCATAAAATATACATGAATTGTTAATAAAGTAATTAATATACACGATTGAGCAGCATTTCCATGTGAACTATATGAAAATGCATTTAATAACAAACAAATAAATATATTTCGTGCAATGAAATAGGATTTATAATAAGAACGAATATGTACAAATTTATCAGGTACATATATTACCTTACCCCATTTGTATTTATATTTTTTTTGGTCATAACGAATTATTTTATCTTTAAAAATATAAATTGGACCTCTTATAGATTTGAAAAATACACCATACCTATCTAGTATGTTATGATTATCCTCTTTCCAATAACCTTTATTTGCAGATGCAAAAATACCTCGTTTAATAAAAGGTATAATTCCATGAACTTGTTCTACATTATGGAACATTAAGAACTTAACAGATCTGTTTTCTATAATGTATTTACGTACAGCATATATACTAAATATAAGTATAGGAATAGGAATTGTTAATAACATACCAATTCCTGCAAATATACTTTTTGTTGTGCCTAATGAAAATAATTTTGCAGCATTTTTTGCATAGGGATTAATTAATAATAATGCAACTGTTAATTCTATTTGGGGAAACATAAGTAATCCAGAAACTTGTATTTTCTTTTTTATTGCTAAATAATACTGAATTAGGTAATGGATTATACTTATTGGAAGAAGAAACATTAGAAATGAGTAAATAAATAAAGATTTTGTTTTATCAAAAATAGCTTCATTACTACTTAATAGATTTCGTCTTCGGTTAGAATTAGGTAAAGAAAAATCTAAATTAATCCATCCTATTCCTCCTGCAAGTCCTTTAATTGTTTCTGGAGTACCACCTATTTGCAAGTTCATTTTCATATTCATCATTTGTACTGTACTAATCATACTAACAAGTCCAGCAGGAGAAGGAACAGAAGATGCTCCCCCTACAGATCCTCCCACAGATCCAGCAACACTTGAAGAAATAACTGCAGATACACTTGTTGCAACAGCTGTAGATATAGCTGTTGTAACAGCTGCTGCTATTTGTTGAACAGTCTCAGTACTTATAAAGGTTTCCATAATTATTTCTGGCGGGGGTGGTGGTGATGGTATTTGTGGTTCAGGAGGAGGCGGTGAAGGAGGTGGTGATGGTTCAGGAGGGACAGGAGGAGGAGGTGGGGGTGGGGGAGGTGGTAGATATGGTTCAGGGGAAGGTGGAGGAGATAGTGATGGTTCGGGGGGAGGAGGAGATAGTATATTTTCTTCAATTACAAATTGTTGTATGCATGATTCTGTACATCCATCATTATTACATGCATATACCTTCCAATAATATACTCCACTTATAAGTTCTGTAAGATTGTAAATAGGAATTATCAATTCATTATTATTGTAAACAATATTTGATAAATATGGGTCTGATGCTACAAATAATTTATAATAAAGTGCAGTATTTGAGTTCCAATTAAGTATAATAGTACTATCCCTATAAAAAACACTTGTATCTGATGGACTTATGATAATTGGAGTGCTTGGAAGTGTTATAGGAAGAAGAATAGTATAGTCAGTATCTATCATAGATACATAGGTATATTCATCAGATTCAGAATTATAATGTAATATGTATGTTTTTCCTGTAGATAAACTAGATTGTCTATAGGAAATAAGGGTACCTTTTGTTCCATCTATATTCTCTATTCCAATGGTTGCACTTGATCCAAAAGCAACTTCTGACCCCATCAATACTATGTAACGTAAGTGAATAGTACCATTACTATAGAGTATTACTTGAAAAGTTCCAAGTGGAGTTTGTGTTCCAAAAAAACCCATATTTGTCCATTGAATAACTGCATAAGATTCTGTTTGATACATAAAAATGCTTTTATCATTCGTTATTAAGTCTGCCCAAAAAGGAGCAATGAAATTATTTGGAGAATTTAAAGTAGGGATAATTGTATTTATAAAACTACTTGATGTTTCACCAAATGTAAGAAGACCATTGGTAGAAACACCTATAGAATTGTAGCTATTGTTGTAAAATGGAAATGTAAATAATAAAGAAGTTTCTATTGCATAATCATCACCTGACAAATCAAGGATTGATGCATCATAATACCGTGGTATAATACATGATTGGTTATATACTGTATTTAACTGTCTGTTATATTTCTGGTAACTCTGTACAGGTATTATTAATTTTGAATAAATAGAAAGATATATAGTTGTATATTTTAGTATATTTTTACATAGATTTTCTATGGTTTCACCCAAATATCCCATACAACTTTCTATTTTTAAGTATCTATTTAAAATAAGGAAATATGGAGTCCTTGACACTCTTTAAGAATGAACAAGGAAGAGGAATTTTTGGATATATTGCCGCTGCAATTATTGTAAATTATATAAATATATACCTGTCTAAGGTAACCAAGTTAACACTTACACAAAGTACATTTATATCTATTTATATTATTGGAAATATTATTGTATATAGCAGTGATATTCTATTTGCTAAAGAAAGTTTTTATTTGGACAATTATAACGGTGTAAAAGATTTTGTTGGAAAGGTTCCATATACAGACATTTCTACAAGAGCAAAATGGTTAGCAAACTCTTTTTATAAAAAATATTTCTTCCGATTTTTAGTGACTGTAGTTATTGATACAATTATTGGAATTACATTACTAAAATACACAATAAAGAAATTAGATGATTTAAATATTCTTACAACGTGGAAATATAGAAATTACATTATAGCTACAATTGTATCTGCATTTACCTACTTCTTATACCTAAGCACTTTACGTTTCAAATGGGCATATCAATATGATGAAAATATACTAATGAACATTCTTGTAATGGTATGGGTGTCTCTTGCCCTATTAATAAGTGCAAGTACAAACCCAGTTTTGTCTAATAACAATTCTGTAAAATGGAGAAATCTATATTAATTTTGATTTAAGATTTACTTTATAATTTTTTTTATATGGAAGAGATCATTAAAACGATTCCTATTTCAGAAGCAAAGGTAGCTATAGATGCGCTTGGAAAAAAAGAATTTATATGGGATTATGGAGTAAAAGTTTATTCTCAAAATCAAGAAGATGGTATTTTATATTATCTATTATCTCAACTAAAAGAACGAAATGGTATTGCAATTGAGATTGGAGCGGGGGACGGTTTAGAATGTAATACTGGATTCTTGGTAAGAAACCATGGATACACTTCCTATTTTATAGACGGTAGTCCGTATTGGCTAAATATTGGGAAAAATGCTTATCAATCAATAGATATAAAAGGAACTCCAATATTTGTTTGCTCTTGGATAACAAAAGATAATATTATAGATATTTTTGATGAAAATAGTGTACCAAAAGAGGTAGATGTTCTCTCAATAGATATAGATGGAAATGACTATTGGGTATTACAAGAAATAATGACACGTGGATGTGTAGATCCAAAGATTATTATTGTAGAATATCAAGACATCATTGGTCCAGATCAAGCACTTACAATTCCATATGATCCATATTTTAACCATACAAATTATGATTGCTGGAATGGTCCAAACTATTGTGGTGCATCATTGCCAGCATTTATTTATTTATTAAAAGATACTCATGTGTTCGTTGGTTGTGAAAAACAAGGATTTAATGGTTTCTTTATAAGAAAAGATCTTGTAAGTAATACTTTACCAGAAATGAAAGATATACAACCATGCTTTGAAATGGAAAAGGTAAAATTTGGAATGATGCATCGCTTTCCTCGAACATCACATATGAACTGGATAAACGTAAAAAAATGAAGCGTATTAATAGGAAATGTCAGAACAAAATCGTAAAACACCTACGGATATAAACAATATTATAGAAAGTCTTTCAGATTTATCTATTGAAAATAAAGTTCCTTTACGAAGAAGTAGTAGGAGGATACTTGAGAAAGAAAGTACTAAAGATATAATGGTACGAAAATCTAGTCCAAGGAATAAAAAATCGTCAGGAATATCTAAGAATAAAATTGTAAAACAGTTAAAACATACCTCCGATAAAAAGGCTTTGCCTCCCCTATTGTTTAAAAAACCGATTGTTGCAAAATGCAAGGATATATATATGATGGAAATATCTTCGTCTGATAAGAAAGCATACTATCTAAGTGGTCCAGCAGGAGCTGGTAAAAGTACAATTTACCGATCAGTATTTGCTCCAATCAAACATAGTTATTACAATCTGGATACATATTATGAATATCTTCTAGACATTAATCATTTATTGATGAATCATAATGAGAAGGAAACATACGAATCTCTTAAGAAGGAAATATATAATGAACTGAAACGATTAAAAATAGATTTTGATACGCCAGAAAAGGAAGGAGATGCTATAAAATTCCTTGCTTCTAGAAATATTAGCAGTATTAAATCCTATTTAATGACAATTGCTCAAAAATGTATCAAAGAAGATTTGGATGAGATATTAAAGAAAACTCCAACCATTGTAATTGACAAACCTGCAGCAAACTATAATGCTATTGTAAAATCTATATACGAACCACTTGAAAAAGAACATTATTCTCAATATATGGTATTTGTATATACTCCTCTATTTACTGCTCTAAAGAACAACCAGTGTCGTGGAGAAGAAGAAATATGCGGAAGAGTTATCTATGATTTTATTATCCTTGAATCGTGGATTGATTCCATAGAAAATATACCTAAATTTCAAAAGCTATTTGGGGAAAACATGATTTGTATAGATAACTCTCGCAATACTAAAATGATATTTGAAGAAAAAGAATTAAGAGAAACTCTATCAAATTATAAAATAGACAAAGTTAATAGGATTATTTCACGTATCAAAGCTACAGAAAGCATTATAGAGTCATTAGTATTTACACCTATAGATACTCTTAACGAAAAACTGGATATAAATTAAGTTTATATAATTCCATCAAATACAGGTTCTTTCATACGAACAAACTGGTCTTTTCCACCCATAATATTTTTTGTATTTGCAAGTGGTTCCATCATAACACTTGCATGCTTATATATATAGTAATAAATCGCTACAATTAAAAATATAGTGAGAACACTAGTTACTAATTTTAGAATGTTGAAAGATGGCAGTTTATCTTTGGGAGTCATGGTTAATCTTCTAATATAAAAAGTGATATTAATTAGATTTTAATTTCTTTGTAAAAACATGCATAAAACATATTATACAACAAGTGGATTTGAAATATGGGTTGGTAAAAATCATACAGAGAATGAGGTTCTAACATTTGAAAAATCTAAATGGAATGATCTATGGTTTCATGCAAAAGGTATTGGGGGAGCTCATGTGCTTTTAAAATATAATCATGAACGAGAATTTCAAGAAAATGATATTATAGAAACTGCACGAATCGCTGCAGAACATTCAAGTAATAAAAATGTAAAGGTCGTTACTTATACAGAATGTATAAATATAGAAAAGCCTAAAAGATCAAGAAAAGGTACAGTAGTTCTTACTGGAAATGTTAGAGAGGTTCATCTATAGTTCTTCATTCACAACAATTTTTGGCATGTTCCATAGAACCAGAATTAGTAAGATTCCTAGAAGGACCAATAATTTTTTACAAACAATGTATATAATATCTTCTTCAATATAGTTCTCTTTTGGAATTAGAATGATTGTAATGGTATTATCAATATTTGTTTCTCCAAATGATGTATGCTCTACGTAGATGACACTATTTCCAGTATCATCCTGTGCAGTTTCATCAACATTATATTTTTCAAGCAATGAGAGTGAAACATTATCTAATGAAAAGTATTTATTTTTATGAACATTTACATGTGCAAGAATTTGCCTATCTAATAGATGTGATATTTTATCATTTGGACAATTAACAACACAAATAATACTATCCCCTGTTGAAAGAGAATTGAAATGAATAGACATTTTCTTAGACATGGTATCAAATGAACATCATTTTGATTAACTAATTCATTTTTTTTATACAGAAAATAACAAGTAATATAAGTATCAGTAAAGAGATTAAAAAATATTTATTACAATATATAAAATCCATAATCCATGTATCATAGGAGTGCCAAGACCCTCCCTGAATTGGCATAATATAGTATTTATCATTTCTTGCACAAGTGGAAATTTCACAAATATTACATGGTACAGATATGCTGTGAAGCATTTCTGCAATATTTATGTTTCTTTTATAAACTCGATGTAACATAAAAGGTCCAGTTGTTGTAAATATTTCTAAATGTTTTGTGATTGCCCATAATGGTTTTGGTTTTTTCATTTCTTCTATACATTCTAACCAAAATTTAGACTTTGGTTGAGAAATCATAAAAGAATTTGTAACTATATTCTTTTTATTATTAGATTCCAGTAAACCTACTTCTTTTCCAGGTGATAATGCTATTGTATCAAACGGTTTTATTACTTCATAATCAAGATCTATGTAAATACCTCCATATAGATACAATATAATATATCTTATTGCATCTGCCCTTTGAATCGGATATTTGAATCCAATATAATAAGGAAGAAAATCTGGAAAATATTGTTTAACCATTTGAAGATTGTCTTCATCGGTTAATAAACGATATTTCCAATTATTATTTTGTTTTATCACAGATGTTTGTGCTTCTTTCCATATATCAGGAACTTCGTTTGTTTTCCAAGTTTGAAAGATAAGTTTTGGTATCATTTACTAATAAAAATAAATATTATTCTTTATAAAGTATGTGGAGGGAACTATTACTTTTATTGTTTATTCTCTTGCTTTTCGTAACCATTACTTATCTGGAGCATTTCCAAGGATATTTAAACCCAGAAGGAAGCAGATTTCGCTGTCCTACACGTAATATGAGCTATGATCTTCGTGGAGATGTTCCAATAATACCTCAGGAAGTTGGGATGATGAATCAAAGTACCGTTGGTCCGGAAGATCCTTATGCTTGTTCTTTTAGAAAAAGCATTTTTATATAGTCTCTAATATCTTCAGAAGTATCCTTTGTAAATGTAGTAATGTATCGCTTTCCTTTTTGTAAATTCCAAAGCTCTACTGTTTTGTTTTCTAACGAAGAATAATGAATTAATGAATATAAGAATAATTGAATATGAGAATGTAGAGTTATTTCTTGACAAAACTTAAATTCATATATGACATTTTTATCATCCAATGCATCCATAACCCCTTTTAAATGAATCTCTGGATCTATAATGGGAATTTGAAAAAGAGTGTTTCTATTAAACGTTTTGATTTCATCTATTTTTTCTATATACGGCAATACCGTAATCCAATGGTTTGAAAAATCTTTATGTAGTAAATATTTACATTCAAAATCCAATTGATATTGAAAGAGAACAACGTTCCATACCAGTTCTATTTTTTCAAGAAGTGTCGTAGCTGTATATAGTTTTTCTAAATAGGAATGATATATACGTTGATGATATTCACATACATGATTATCTAAACAAAATTCAAAATAATCATTTTTACACTCTAATGTATCCTGAATTATCTTTAATATTTCCTTATCTTCCAAACTTTCAGGATTCATATAATTCACAAAATCGCTATAATAATGTAGCTGTTTCTTCTGTTTCATTTGTACTTTTATATATTTCCATAATTCCTTTGGAAGAGGTATCTTTACTTCAAACCAACGTTTTTTTGAATGGATATAACTTTCCAATGGTACCGTTTTAAAGAACATCCAATCATCCATAAATGACCCATATATGATAGAATAGGATTCATATTCATATAGTTCTACATCTACATGAAACAATTCTTCTGTTTTCATTTCATACTGAAACAATTTATGTAATTCATATAATTTATCTTCATCTAAGATAGTTTTTGTAGTGATAAAGTTTTTAATAGAATGATATAAATGTTTATCACTTTTATGTTTACTAAACTGATGTGTTTTTTCTATGACTAATGTATTACACTTATACAATTCAGTTGGACAATTATAAATGGTTGGAAAGAGAACGCTTTCTGATAGTCCATAGATATACATTTCTTCCATTGCCCTTGACAAACCAACGTACCATAAATATCTATTTTCTAAAAACTCTTCCTTTGTGGGTGTATATACTTTTGTATTAAAATGAAAATTGCACAAAAACACCTTTTTAAATTCCAACCCTTTGGAAGCATGAATCGTAAAGAGGTTGATTTTTCCAGGAGAAATCTCACGAACTTTCTTATAGCTATGGTCCCAATCTGAATCCTGATAATGTTTTACAAAAGGAATATTCATCTGGTCTAGATAATTTGTAATTATAGATAAGCTTAAACAGTAGGTATGACTAAGCTTTACAGGTGCAATAATTGCCATTTCATGAAGACCACATGTTGACGAAATAATTCGTTTCCATAAATGTAATAAACATGATTCCACTCCTCCAAGAAATAGCATTGGTTTCTTTCCCTCTCCATTGTGAGCCGTAATATGTCCATAGGTTTCCCAAGGACGAAAATGATTTAGAAAAGATACAATGGAACTATTTGAACGGTAATTGTACTTTAGATAGAGAGCTTCTCCTGGATGCTGGAGAAGAAACTTATCCGTTCCATTTTGGAACTGGAAAATGGTTTGATTTGGGTCACCCACAAGAATTACTGGACAGTTATATAGTTTTCCAAGTGTAGAAATGAAACGATATTGTAGTTCTGAAATATCCTGTGCTTCATCTACAAGAATAATCTTCTTAGAAGACCATATACGGTCAGTAATGAGAGACTCAGATAATCCTTCTTTTTCTAACCATTCTACACATTCATATATTAAGGTTGCAATATTCATATAGGAGTCAGATTTGTAGTGATACAAAATAGAAGAACAAGTAGAATGAATCGTCCGAATGCTTTTATTATGAAAAAGTGTTTTGTTCCTTGCTTTTCCTTTTTTAAGTAAATCCTCACAGGATTGTCTTGAAAATGTAAGTACTAAGTAATCATTCCAATCATGTACAAATCCAGTTTGTTGTAAATAACATAACTTCTCAATAATACATTTAGTTTTTCCTCCTCCTGGAACACCATATAGCTTACGATATTGAAATTCATTGTCTACTACAAATTGTTTTTGCTCATTATTTAATGATTCCATTATAAAAATAATAACTAATGGGTTTAAACCTTTTTGGGACGACCTCTTCCCTTTTTCGTAATAATTGTTCCAGTTTCATTATTAAATACAGGTAGATCTGGATAATCTATTCCATATTGAATAGATGAAAATGGATCTTTTCTATCAATATTAATATTCACATGACTGCATTCTCTAACAGAGTCTAAATGTGACATAAGCAAAATGCTTTCATAATCTCCATAACGTAGGATACTTTCCAATAGCAATGGAACTTTTTCTATATTTACACTATCACATGCTGTAAATCCTTCATCAATAAATAAATGCTTTAGCTGTTGACCAACGGCTCCAATTCTTGTGAGAATAATACGAAGTGCAAGTCCAATAATAAAGTTTTGATATCCACTCGCTTTGTCTAATGTAGGTTTATTCCCACGATCCTCTACCAAATAGATAAAATTCTTCTTTTCATAGATCATTTCAAAGGAAAAGTTTTCAAACATTTTTAGGAAAGTATTCATTTCTTTATTTAATAGTGGAATCACTTGGTTTTTGTAAATCCATTCTTTGTATCCATCACTCTGAGTTTTGTCTCCCATAAACAACAAGTCCAATTCCTTGATTTTCTTTACACGTTCTTCGTATGTTTTCTCAAGTGTGATTAATTTATCAAAGGATTCTTTATGTTTTTGACTCATTTCCTCAGAAGCTTCTATTTTTACTTTTTCTACAAGAACCACTTCTCTTTTCTCTACCAATTCATCCAATTGTTTAATAATTCCATGTAGTTTATGGCAATAATACATATTTTTATAAGTTTCATATGTTTTATACACATGTACCTTTTCCTTACGTTGCAAATATTCACTTTCATATAAATTTTTTTGTTCTTCAAGTTTTCGTTTTCGGATAGAATTTTCATAGTTTGTCAAATGACCTTGGATAATTTTATGTTCATCCGACCATATCTCATATAGTTCATAGATATCTTTGTATTGTTCTAGATTAATAAGGATTTTTTTCCATTCTTGATATTCATTCTTGTATATCTTTATCCTTTCATATAATTCTTTATTGTGTTGATATTTTTCCAATAAATTCTTATGTTCTTCTTCTTGGTTTCTATAACGTTTCCATGCAAGAGATAATTGATAATTTTCATAATCTTGAATATTCGTTTGGAGTGCTTCTAATTCTTGTTTCCACAAATCATATTTATTCCACATCAGTAAGATGTCCTCCCAATAAGAACATTCTTTTTGATAAATGTCTTTCTTTGAAATATATCTTTGATAATCATTAATCAATTTCTGCGCAGTTTCTATTTTATTATTCCATTTTGAAACAAGTTCTGATTTTACAATACTTTGAATATACTTTGTAAGTTGTTTATAGTAAGTAACATTTTCTTGTTGTTGTTCTTCCAAAAGGGTTTTCTTATGATGGTATGGATTCTTTTTACAAGCCCAACATTCTGGATTAAACTCAATATGCTTTAGAGTTTCTAACTCTTTTGTTATTTGATCCATTGTATTTTCCATTTCAGATGTTTCTTGATCTTTTTCTGAGAAAGTCGCTACTTTTTTCTGATGAATTTGAAGTGTTTCTTCTACGGTTTTAATGTCAATATTCTTTACATGTTGAATAGATGCATTCCATCCATCATATATTTTCTTCCATTCATTGTATTCATTATGATTTCTGTTTTTTTCTACTGGATTTTCCATGAGAGACAAGTATTTTTTCTTCTGATATTGATAATCTGTATCTGTCATATTCATTGCATGTTCAGTAAACGCTGTTTCTTTGGAAAGAGGTTTTTCAACCTTTACATATTGCAAAACGATTGCTTCTATTTCTAAAAATTCTTTCTCAATTTCTTCTACATCTAGTTCTTGGAATTCCGCATATTTTTCTTCCCATGCTTTAAATTTATCAAATGTTTCTTGAATCCATTCCATGTTTACATTGCATTTGGGTTGCTTTGGAAGAAATTTATCATATTTTAGTTTCCACTTCTTTAGTAGTTTTTCATCATCTTTTACGAGACATACATCTTCCAATGATGTAAGCTCTTCTTGAATATGTTCAAGCTTCTCGCGATATACAATAGCTGTTTCCATATCTTCAGGAGAAATAGGAGTTTTTGAATTCATTTCAAGATAGTTAATTTCTGCTTCATGATATTGATGTTCAATATCCTCTGAAATCTCATCATATGAAACTTGTTTTGTAATATGTTGTGTAATATTTCCCTTCCATGATTGTAATTCATAAATTTTATCTTCCAAAGATGCTAATATTTCATATACCTTTTCTTTTTGAAGATCTGAATCTATTGGAATTACAGATTGTACTGTTTGTTGAGCAGTCTTTATTTGTTGCAGAATATCTTGGTGAGCTAAGATAGATTCTCGTAAGATCTTTCCATACAAAGACACAGTATCTAATCGCAATGCTTTATCCAAAATTGTTTTTTGATCATCTTGTTTTAGATGAAAAAAGTTGTTTAGATCTATTTGGCAAATCATTGTACTCATTAATACAGACTCCATTGTTCCAATATTTTCTTGAATCCATTTATCTACTAGGGTACTTCCTTCACATAAAAGAGCTTTGTAATTTTCATTATCAGACATAGTAATCTTATAAATTTGTACATTTGTCTGTAAGATAAGATGCTCTTTATTTTTTGCTGCTTGGGTACCAAAAGAACGAAATAGTTCATAATGATTATTACCAATACGGAACATGAGTCTTACAAAAGGTGCAACCTTATTAGCTGGACGTTGATCATGAATAATCTTATCAGTATATTTTTTTCCAGTAACAATATGACGCATCTTTGTAGGTTCTCCATAAAGGGCAATACATAGAATATCTAAAAACGACGATTTTCCCATTGCATTTTTACCATTTAGTAAAGCGATCATTTTTTTTAACGAATGAAATTCAAAATGGTTTGCCCCTCCATAACACATAAGATATGCCCAAGACATATTAACAAGTTCTACCCTCTCTGCAGTTGTATGAACCTTTGTAGTTTCTTCTACATATTCATCAATTACCTTTTGTATTTTATCATTTCTATCTTGGTATTTTTTCAAGAAGTCAAATCCTTTTTCCATACAAGGAAGTTTTAGAAGTTCTGGATGTAGAATAAAATCACGAATTTGTTGAACATCAGTATATTTTTCAAGATATTCAAACCATTTATCTGTAGTATTTAGTTCTTCTATTTGTTGAAGATCACCTGTAGTTGTATCAACTTTTTCTGCATTATTTTCAGTAGTTTCTTCTATCTGAGATTGATTTGTCCATTGTAGAATGCAAAGAGGATCCAATGAATGTAATTTACAAAAGGCTTCTACTTTAGAAATAAGTTCTTTTGTGAATACACGAAAAGATGGATATGTTGGAAACTTTGGAATTTTTGAAAGTTCTGTCCATGTTTTATGTTTAATATGAGCATATAAGGTTCCTTGATTTTCTTTTACCGTACAGTATCCGTAATCATTAAATACTATCTGTGAAGAAATTGTCTTTTTTTCTAAGTTCCATTGCAGGTATCCATGTTCTAAGAAGTGCTCTCCAAAGTCTTGTTGGATTAGAGAACCTGGATATCCCCATAGTTTTCCATCAGACTGTGACCATTGCATCCTGTGGTTATCTCCAAGCATAACATATTCGTAATCATCAAACCAAGACAATTCATATCCACTTGAGAGTTGTAGATTATTTATAAATCTACTCGGAAGAATTGTACCATGAAATAGTGCAATGGGATAGTCAATGTAAGGATATTCTTTATAAGCATTTTTTGGAGGAAAACAGGAAAGAGTTTCTTTTCTCCCAAAGGTATTGTAATTTTTAAGGGTATCCCTAATATCTACGAGTGTAAAACCAACATTATGATATAAGTAATACCCGGTTTTGTTCAAATAAAAAGCTTTATGTTTTGTTTGTACTTTATTATGAATATAGTTTTGATAGATAGTTTCTATAAGATCAGGAATGGTAGGATTATCTTGACGATAATCATGATTTCCACAAATCATACATACATCAACATATTCCAAAAGATTTGTCAATAATTTTTGTGCAAGCTTAATCCCAGAAGGTTCAATCTTTCCTTTATGATGAAAGATGTCTCCTGTAAGGACAAGAACAGATTTATCTAAATGTTCCAGTTTTGAAATAGAAGTAACGAATTCTTGAAACACCTGTTTGTATTCATGAAATCTACTTTTCTCCAAATCTCCTGTTCGGATATGAATGTCCGAAGCATGGATAACATAAGAAATCTTATTCGTAGGTGGAGAAAGTATGAATGTCTCCATTTATATATAAAAATAAACGTATATTTTTAAGTCATAATAATAATAAATTACTTTAACCATTGTGAATTATTTAATGTCCAAAGAACTGTTGTTTTAAGAGATTCTATAATGTTCCCTTCTGGTTTCCATCCAAGAGATAGAAGTTTTGTTCCATCTAATCCATACCGAAGATCATGACCAGGACGAGTACTATGGAAATCCACAAGATTATATTGTGGTATTTTGTTTAATAACTCTCCAATAAACATCGGAATTTCTAAATTATCTATTTCTTTCTCCCCAGGAATATTATATCGTTCACCAACATTACCATTTTCTAATAAGAAATAGATGGCGGAAGCTACATTTTTAGCATAAATATAGAAGCGAGACCCTGGTTTTTCACAGTTTGGATAACTATGAATAGAAACAGGAATATCGTGAAGAATATTACGAATACATATAGGAATATATTTTTCAATATGTTGACGTTCTCCAAAAACATTCATTGTATTACATATCATAATTGGAATTTTATAGGTATTTTCATATGCTAAACAAATTGCTTCTGATGCAGATTTAGATGCCGAATATGGATTGGTTGGATGATGTCTATCTGTTTCTTTATACATCCGTTCACCAAGTGCAGGACCATATACTTCGTCCGTGCTAAAATACAGAAATTTTTGAAGATGAGGAAGTTTTCTTGCAAATTCTAATAATTTTACAGTAGACATAATATTATTTTCAATGCAATATTCTGGTTGTATAATGCTATTATCTACATGTGTTTCTGCTGCAAGATGTACAATATAGTCTATATTGGATAATTCTTCAACCAATCCTTCGTCTATTGTATTTGTTAGATCATATGTTATCATACATACGCGAGAATGTTGATAAGCATTAATTTCTCGGAGACGTTGAAATCCTTTAGATGCATAAGATAATTTATCTACGATTGTAATATTCCAATTTGTTTTTTCTAATAAATATTCTACAAAATGATGTCCAATAAACCCACATGCCCCAGTAATTAATATATGCTTCATGATTTATATCTATAAATTTAGAAATGTTTAATACATAACTACTCCATCGTATATAAAGAAATATGCACTCATTTTATAAAGTAATATGAAGACATACCTGTTTTGCCCTCGTGTAAGAACGGGGGGTCCTGAAAATATGCATCAAATGTGTGATTATTTGAATAGTATAGGATATGAAAGTTATATTTACTATTTTCCAAATCCAAAAGAAGATTATACACCTCTATATAAAGAGTTTGAACACCTTTGTATTGCAGATACTGTGGAAGATAGTAAAGAAACATTAATTATTATTCCTGAAATTCAGAATGTTAAAAAAGTTCAGGCTTTACTAAAACATAGTATTATCGCAATTTGGTGGCTTTCCTTTACAAATGCTTGCATGTTTAATATGCTTCGGGAGAATCTTGTAGATAATGTAATACATTTATTTCATTCTTATTACGAATATGCTATGATTAGACCATTATTACATCCTACTTCTAGATGGTTTTTTGCATCTGAATGTATTCACGACGATTTCTTAAAGCTAAATCCTGATGAATATGTAGACCATAAAGAGAACATAATTGCATTTAATGGATCTAAAGATAGAATGACACCTGCAATTTGCCATATGTTAAATCTTCCTACAATTAATTTAAGAAATCTACCCAGGGAAAAGGTCATAGAATCTTTACAAAAATGTAAATTGTACGTTGATTTTGGATTTCATCCAGGGAAAGATCATCTTCCCCGAGAGGCTGCCATGTGTGGTTGTGTAGTTGTTACAAATAAATCAGGATCTGCAGCTTATGATGAAGATGTTCCAATTAAAGAGAAAGTTACCTTTGAAAAAGATCTTCTAGAATTAATTCCTTATTTCTTGGAAAACTATAAAGAAGTATACAATGGACAAGAACAATATCGTACAATAATTAAAGATGAGAAAAATGTATTTCATGGAAACGCTAAGTTTTTTATGGTAAGAATAAAAAATGAGTTCATTGATAACCGTAAAGATAAAGAAATTAACGATATTCCTTCTTCTCCAGAATCTTTTACAGATGAATAAATTTTTATCTGATTGGCTATCTCATTCTGAGTATTGGTTTAGTAAGGATCATCTATATGATGATTATATTACAGAAACATATGGATCTTTATTGGAAACACATATATGGGAAAAAAATCAAACGTCATTAGAATATCATTTATCCTGTATTATTTTATTTGATCAAGTACCCCGATATGTTTACCGTACGGAAGATCCTGAAAAAAAGATAGAATTTTATCTTGAAAAGGCATTACATATATATACGTATCTTCAAAAGACCTATGATATATCTTGTTTGAGTGCAATTCAATGGTCTTTTATGGCTCTACCAATGCGACATACAAGAGATTCTTCCAATATTATTCAGGTAATTCAAACTACATGGTCACGTCTAAAGAATGAAGATGATCCGAATGAAAAACTGCAATATCTCCGTTTTCTAAAGGCTTGTTATCAAAGAATGCCTCTCTCTCAAAGAAAATATATAGAAACAAGTGTTTCCCCAGATACACCACTTTGTTATGATCTTCATGATTTCTCCCAATATATAAATATCCTTAGCCATTGTCCTATTGCACATATGACACAGGTTGATATAGAAAATGGGAATATCTATTGCACAATGGAAGAGTTTATTGTGAAAAATAAAATTAAAAGACTATTAATATCTCTTTCTGGAGGTGTTGATTCACTTGTATGTAGTTATGTTTTAAAGAAACTTCAAGTAAAGTGGAAGTTTACTCTTACAGCAGTTCATATTGATTATACAAATCGTTCTCCAATGGAGTATGAATTTGTAAAAGATTGGTGTATTTATCAAAAGATTCCTCTATATACACGTCATATTACAGAGATTCAACGTGAGTCTTGTATGAAAAATGGGTTACGAACAACTTATGAAGACTATACGAAACAGGTAAGATTTCAAACATATAAAGATGTATGGAATCATTTATGCGTTTATCCAGATTTTCCAAAGGTACTTCTTGGTCATAATCAAGACGATTGTTTTGAAAACATTTTAACAAACATTTGTCAAAAAAGTAGATACGAAAATTTAATGGGAATGTATAAGGATCATATCATTGATGATATCATATTCATGAGACCGTTGTTATCTATTTCTAAAAAGGAGATCTATAGCTTTGCTCATAACGTAGGGATTCCTTATCTGCATGACAGCACTCCTGCTTGGAGCCAACGAGGAAAGATTCGTGATACAGTTCGTCCTGCAATGGAATACTGGAATTCTGAAATGGTACCTGCATTGTTTGAGTTAGTAGAACGAATTAATGAATATGAAGATATCTCAGAAAGCTTTGTAAAAAGTATGATAGATGATACATCCTCTGGTTCAGATGGAAGTAAAGAAATAAAGCTTTCTTATAACACATCCCTATTTTCAAAAACTCTCTGGAAAAAGTATTTTAAACGTCTTTATATTCCTGTTAGTTATAAATCACTAATACATTTTATTGGACATTTTGAGAAAGATGTTCATAATAATGTACAACAATCTCAAGTAATGCTAAATAAAAATACAAAAATGAAAATTTATATGAAAAAAGAACATATACATATTAAAATTTGTACAATAAATGAGGTAAAATTATAGAGCAATAGTCATATATCCATATACACCTTCTGTATATCCGAGTTTTTCATAATATCTTTTTGTACCTTCTCCAGAAATAACCCAGATGCTTGTTTTTTGATGGAAGACCGCAATTTTTTTTGCAAATTCCATCAATTGTTTTCCAATCCCCTTATGTTGTGTTGCGGTTGTTGGAGTAGATTCTATATTTTTTGCGTGTGTTTTTTGCAATTGTCCATATACATGCAATTCACGAATCCAAGCTTTCTCCATTGTATCTTTTACGCGCAGTCGCACAAAACCACATAGAATGTCTCCGACTGGATTTTCTGCTGCAATAAAGTATTCCGTAGCATTGGATGCTTCATATTCATATACACGATAGAATATCTCATCAGGTACTTTGTTTTGTTTTACTTCCCTACAGCGAATACATTGACATTTCCACCCTTTTTTTTTCATTTTTAGCTGTAGACTTTGACGCATATTTGGATGGTCTCCAGACGAGATGATATAGTCTGTAGGAATATCTCGGATAATCCGATTCAAACGAATCCATGGAAACATATTTCTCTTTACATCCAAGAGAATCGGTTCCAGTTCAGTCTCAGAATAAGGTTTATATGTTCCATCTTCATGCCATTTTTGAATTTCTGTATAAGGAACTACTTCACAAGGATATATTTTCCATTGATCTAATTGGAATTCTGGGAATGCAATTGACCAAACACACCATTCGTGTATTCCATCAACTTTACTTGGAACTATTTTCATAGGACATTCTTGTCCAAGGAGTTGATCTACCAGCATCCAGCGGTCTTTTTCAGGAGAAGCTCCTGGAAGATTGGGCATCCAATGACCATCTACTTTATATCCCCAATCTTTTAGCAATTCAATTGCTTGAATAGTTTTATAAGTAGGACATTTACGATTAATTTTTCTAAGAATTTCATCATCTGTGTGTTGAATTCCAATTTGAAACCGCGTACATCCTAGTTCCCGAGCATCTAGAATACTTTTTTCTGAAATATTATCGGGACGAGTTTCTAAAGTTAGACCAATAATCTTACAAACTGCATCACGATTTGTATCGCGTTCAATTGCAAGACTTGCTTTCATCCTTCGTGTAGAAGGCTCATTCCAAAAGGTGTTTGCTGCATAGTACATATCACGAATATACTCCTTCCGATATTCTTCAGGATAAGATTCCCATGTACCTCCAAGTACAAGTACTTCTAGCTTATCAATTGGATGACCAGTATTGTATAGAGTTTCCATACGATCCCACATCTGACGACAGCAGTCAAACTCATTTGCATTTGCACGAAGAACACCAGGTTCACCCTCCAAATAGCTTCTTGGCTGACCAGGCTGGTTTGGACAATAATGACAATTCCATTTACATGTAAATGCTTGCATAACTTTATCTCCCTCTTTATTGATATATTCTGGATAAGGGCTTGTAAATATAGTAACTACTAGCACACCAGAATGACTTTTGCAACGTTTAATCCGAAGTATATTTTCAATGATTGAAACTTCTTCTGTAGTAAGATTACCATGTTCAAGCAATCGTCTTGCATATTGAAGAATGACAGAGTTTTTACGAACAATTCCATAAGACATTTTTAGATTTGCAAGGTGTACATTCCCTTCAATATCTGCTGCTAAAAGCTTTTGAATAAATGTATCATATAATATTGCTTCTCTTTCAGAAATTTGATTATTATATTTTTGATTATTTTCAATAATTGTCTGAAACTTTTGATGAATAGTCTCAATATCTTGGATTTCGTAGTCCATGATTATAGTAAAATGAATTTTACTTTACATACAATAATATAATGTAGGTGTATCAAAAGAAATCATTTTTTATATTTCCATAATGCAACGACGGATTCCGTGCCCATATTTTTCTATAATATCTAAAGGGATATGAATAATATTTTTAAAAACAGCCTTTTGTTCTTCTGTAAAATAAGAATATGAACGTGACGACATAAGTGTGTATGTTTCTCCATGTTTATTTGTAATTTCTATGATATTTCCACAATAGTTTTGTAATTGTTCACTAGTAATATCAATGACAGTTTTAGTTTTTTGAAGATTTTCAATGGTAGTTTTTTTATAATAATCATCAAGAACATCACTACAAATAACTGCCCATGTTCTTCCAATAGACATTACAAAGCTTGTATATGGAATTCTCTCGTCCTTTCCAGAATAACCAATTAAATATATATTATATCCTAATTTATGTTTAAAAGGTAACAATTTCCAATAATATGTTTTTGAGGACAGAAATGCATATACTGTTTTTGTATATCTATCAATGACAATAGAATCAAGACCTTCTAGGTATGCCCAATCATTGTCAAATCGTAAATCATAATAGATGAATTCTTTATATTGTTGTTGAATATATAGTAATATACTTTGTTCTATAGATTCTTTCATTGAATGAGAATTGTATACAGGATAAATAATTCCATACGTATTTGATGCACCTGTTTCTATTGGATGATGTACACTTACAAACCTATTACAAAACATACTATCAATTGTTGAATCTTTATTATCTATATAAGTAACGTAAAAGTCTTTGTTATAAAGAGTTTCATATATATTATGATGTTCTTGGAAAACCTTTTCTTCAAGTTCTTCCTTAGTGAGTTTTAGTTGAGAAAGACTTGCTTTCAGACCATTCTTTATAATAGATAAATAAGATGGGCGAACTAATAATAAACGAGAAGGTGTTTTTAATACCTCTATATTTTTTGTACTCTGAGGAGTGGTACTTTGATTTTTCAAAGAACCTTTCCTAGTAGGAGCCGGATAAAGTCTTTGTAGCATACTAATAGAAAGTATAAAATCTTTAATTAAAGTAATGGACGCAACAATAAATCCTTTTTGTAAATATCGCCATATATTTGGTGTAGAAGGACAAGGTGCTCATAAATATCGTATTTTTAATATTGCAATTGTAGATACCGTTTTAACGATTCTAGGAGCATGGTTAATTGCTTACTTCTTTCACCTATCTTTCTGGAAAGTATTTGTAGTTGTATTTATTCTTGGACTTTTATTACATCGGCTTTTCTGTGTAAAAACAACTCTTACAAAATGGGTATTTGGTAATTGGTAAACAATTATTACGTATATAATAAGCTTTTTGACTTGGATGTTTCTTTTTGTTGGGTAAGTTCTTTGTAGTTTTTTAGAATTTCATGAGGAGTTTTACGATACTTGAAGAAGTATTGTTGAAGGTCAGATATGGTAAATTGGATATGTTGTATTTTATCGTAGAGTTTTTCAGCAAGATCCACTTCCGAAGGGAAATAAAAGGAAATGATGTCCTTCAACTGTTCTTCCTTACAATAATCAAACTTGACTTCATGATCAATTCTTCCAGAACGAAAGATTGCTTCATCTAAGACTTCTTTCCGATTGGTTGTAATAAATACAACGATTCCTTCGTTTCTCATAATACCATCCAAAAAGTTTAGGAGACCACTTAGAGTAACGCTATTCTTTGAACTATCGTGAGCCTTACGATCATCACTAAAAATACTATCAATGTCTTCTAAAACTAGTATCTTGCAGTTGTCCAATCGAGTTATGGAATTTATGGCTTTGGTAAGGTGAATGTCATCCACCTGACGATTAAACTGAATGATTCCTATATCTGAATTGATAAGAGAAGCAAGACAATGAATGGAGGATGTTTTTCCAGTTCCTGGGATTCCGTGAAAAAGAATATTGCATTTATAAGGAATTCCATATTTTTCATATTCTGCTTTTGTTTCTTCTGTAAAGAAATTTTGGACCGTCTCTAAAAGCTCTGTTTTTTCTTTTTTGGGAAGAAACAAAGACCCCAGTTCCCGTTTTTTCCCAACATTTAGGATATGCCAATCTCCATAGTTCCCATCTATTTCATACATATATTTACGAATGGTCGTATTAATATTTCTTCCAAGCTGGTTGATCTCATTTTCAATTGTTACTTTTGCCTCGTTTACAAAAGAAACTAAGAGGGTTTCGTCTTCCCCAAATAGATCATATTGATAGATAAACTCACCATGGTTATTTATAACGACCGGATTTGTATATTTATGGATCTTTAGCTGAATGGTTTGATCTTTATAAGGAATCTTATATTCTCCAATCCCAAGAGAGATTACTTTAATATCTTTACGCTCCTTCAGACATAAGTAATCCCATGTAGGTAAGCTATGATCGTACATATATTCCAAGGAAACATGGTCTTTCGTATCTTTAAGGAGTTTATATGAAAAGACAGAGATATATTTTGCAAGAACATTGTTGGAATAAAACGTTACTGTAATCATTTTGTAAATAGTACAGTTCAAAGCTTTATACGGGTTTGGTTTAATAAATGTCTTCGGATAATTCTTCGCCATGACTACATTGACGAATCGTTACTTTAGAATATACATCCAATAGAATCAACGCTTTTGCTGCTTTTCGTAAGAAGTCAAGCAATTGTTTTTTTTTCTGTTGAGATACCTCCACAGGGATGTTTGTTAGAAGAGGATCTTCTGTGTATTCGTAGGTGATGACAATGTCGTTTTCATGAATACAATAGGAGTACCCTTTTTCAGGAATAAGTTTATAATGAATATATTGATCAAGTACGTTAGATACTTTTAGCAAGACACTATGTTGTTGCATAGATAGATATAAAAAAGAAATTTTTAAATTATTTTGTAAACTTTGTCATTTTTGTAGTACATGTTTCACAGTTTCCTTGAAGCATAGGTCTTCCATTTTTTGCAATTTTCTTAACACATTCTAGCATATTTTTTGACACTTTACACTTTACACAGTATCCGGTACATCCTTCAATAACAGTAGATGCAGAAGTAGATGATGATGCAACTTTGGCTTTAGGTGGCATTCCTATTTATAGAGGATATTTAATTGGATGTAAATTTGAAATACATTTCTTAATGGCGTCTATAGCATTTGGTACATCACGATATAACATCTCTAATCGTGTTGTATCTAATATATTATTGCATCTTTTTGCACATACAATATTCCCCATTTCTTCTTGAGAAACGTTCTTCCATGAAATAAAAGGGTCTACTGTATCTTTATATAATTCTAATATCTCATTATGGGTAATAAATCCAGGATTTACAAGATTTACTACTCCTGTATATGTATGTTTCATCATATCTAAAATATATGGTATCAGTGTAGGTAATACAGAAACAGAATTAGGCTCAGATAGGATAGATTTATACTTTACCAATTTTGTAATAAAATTACGCGGATGATGAGAATCTGTTACAGGTAATCGGATTCTTAAGATAAGGGAATTTGTTTGATTTCTTAGTAATTGATCTGTAAACCCTTTGACGATAGAATAAGAAGAACCAAAGAAATTAGGAGAATCATATTCTTGAAAAGAATACTCTGTTGGATCTTCCATATGGTATATACAGCCTGTTCCAATATACGTAAAATGATAAGTGTATTTACTACTTAGTTGTGATAGAAGTAGTGGAACAAATAGATTATCACGTAGATTTTCCATTAATTTTCCTGGCTGTTCCAGATAATCAATTGTAGGATATCCAGGACCATGTGTTCTACCAACTATAGATAAGACATGTGTAGGTTTTTCAATTTCTAAGAAATGTTCTACATCAGATTGATTGTCTGCACGGAGAGAATCATCATATACTACATCTATTTTCTGAGAAGCAAAGTATTCTAAAATATAGGAAGCAATCCATCCTTTGTGCCCAAAAATTGCAACCTTCATATCTTAATTATAAAAAATGAAACCTGTTTAAATCATAAATTACATCTACTAACGTACAAACGAATATGGAGTTTAATCATCAAGATTGGGAACCTGTAGTTTTTCATAAGACAGGAACATTGTCAGATAAAGAAAATCTAAAGCATGCACTCCGTAATGGAGGGAAAGTAGAAACTCTAAGGAAAACAGGAGACCATCTATCTGATGCTTCAAAGAAACGTAAACTGGAAGCAGATCTACATACACCAGCTACAGAAGCTGCACCAGAACAAAAGCCTCTTCCTAAACTGAGTCAAGAAGATCGTCAGCTTATGATTAAAGCCCGTACAGAAAAGAAGCTTACTCAAGTACAGCTTGCCCAACAACTAAACCTTCGTCCAAACCAAATTCAAAATATAGAAAATGGGAAGATTGTGGAAGATCCATCCATTCTGCAAAAAATTAATCGTCTTCTTGGTACGAAACTTCGCGTTATTTCGTAATAACTAAAACTTTATCATCTTCCTTTCTTTCTAAAAAATAGGTATCTATTTCTGGCTGCATTCGTTTTCCTTTTTCTGTTAATTTTATCATACCGTGTTCTGTATAATAAATATCTTCTTCTATATTATATTTATTTTTGATAAGTATATTCCATCGGTCTACATATTTACGATTTACTAAACTTCCATGGAAATGATGTAGAATGGTTCCTTGAATATAGTTTACTTTGAATCCTTTGCATTTGTGTTGAAAAGCAGCGACTTTCTTTTTGTAGCTTTCATGAATATTCCCAGGATAACTTAAATCACATTTTCCAATAAATGAAAGAGCCATATGACGATCCCCAGAACCTAAAATACTAAAATCTATTAACGAATCCATTTGGTGGTATGCATGACGTGTACATGCCCACGCAAATCCTGGATGCCAAACACCATATTTGGATGTCTTATGATAAGGCTCCCCACTTTTTACATACATGTACATGAAGCTTTGTTCTACTTTTAGCGTTTCGCCATCAGGCCCCATATTAACTGCACTGTGAAACATTTGTACAACATCGTGTGTTTTTAAGACATCAATTGTATTTTTTGCCCAATGATCATTTAAAAATGTAATATCTGCATCTACCCATGCAACATAATACCAATCTGCTGGAAGATTCTTAATGGCAATATTTATCATATTCTCTTTGATCCATACTCTATCAGTTAGTTCTATTTTGATATGTAAATAGACTTTATCGTTAAATTCAGGCAGTTGAAAATGAGTTCCTTTTGGCGTTCCTTCTACAATTACAATTTTTATATTTGGTGTAGAGGAATATCGCTCTACAAATTCTAAAAACAACTGCTTTCTTCTATAAAAATTACAATAGTTAAAATAGGGGAGGATTACATAAAGGGGAGAAATATGAAAGCTTTCACGAGGAGGATTAGGTTTGATAGATGGTATTATAAATGGAGTAGGTTGTATCTCGGTTATTTTTTTAACTTTTGAAGATTTTTCATTACCGAAAAATCGTTTTAAGAATTTCATACTTCCCTATTCTAATAATATGTAAAAAAAGATTTAGAAATCCTATTAAAGAGTTTTATACAAACGTGTGTAGTATGAAGATCTATTTGTTGTCTCCTCTGGTAAAAAATAATAGGTCTTATAGCGTTCATCAACTATGTAGTTACATAAATGCATTGGGAAGAGAGGGCTATATACTTTATGCACCAAATCCAAATAATGAATTTAATAGTATTTATCCAGAAATACCTCGTGTTAAAATTCATCCTATTGGAATGCTTGCAGACGATGTAAAAAACATGATTATTCTACCAGATATTAGTCTTGTTCCACTCATACGAAATCAATGTAAGAATATTCGCATAGCTATATGGTGGGTTGGCTCAAGTATAGTGTCAGATTTAGAAAATATATTCAACGAATTGCAAGGAACCTCTCTAATCCACATTTTTCCAACCTATTTCTCTTATGTAACGATTCGTCCTCTTTTACCCATTGGTACAAAAGTTTTCTTTATTGGTGATAATGTAGAGGATACTTTTATCGTATCTAATCCAGATATTTATAAGCTACAAAAAGAAAACTTAGTTGCTTATTCTGGAATAATGGATAACATGAGCCGTTTACTATGTGAAAATTCTAATATTAAATGTGTAGATGTTGGTATGTTAAGAAAAGAAGACCGCATTGAGATATATAAAAAAGCAAAAGTATTTACTAACTTTGGTTATTACCTTGGGAAAGATAGATTTATGCGGGAAGCTGCAAGTAGTGGCTGTGTAATAGTAACACATAAATCTGGTGCAGCTGGATATAAAGAGGATGTACCTATTGAAGAAAAAGTAGGGTTTGATACAGATGCACCCGTTATGATTGCAAATATATTTAATGATTTTGAAACTTATTATATAAAACAAGAACCCCTTCGTGCAGTAATTAAATCTGAAAAAACTGAAAATATTATAAAGACTCAAATGTTCTTAGAAAATATAGTGTCTATTTAATGTAATAAAATGAGGAGATCTTCTATAAGTTTAGCACAAGAAGAGATCCTAATAAATATTATACAAAGAATTCGTAGAGTAGGATTTTATGAACAGCTCATTTCTGATAATAAACCAGAATGGATTGTTTTTCAAAAAAAGTTTTTATTATCTATTTACATACAAAAGTTATATTCCGAATTATATCATTTCTTTCATGGTCTATACACTGTAAATACAAAGGACTTATTAGTTGCATACATGCTTTTATATTATGAAGTGGAGAAAGATGAGAACTTTAATGAAGTAAAAGAAAGTGCATATAATCTAATTCAATGTATTCATACAGATGCTATTGATTCTTTCTTCCGTTCAAAGTTATATCAACGCATTCATCGTTTTGAAAGATTATATATTCCTTGGAAGATAGACGACAGAGAAAGAATATTAAAAAAGTTAACAAATATATATTGGGAATATGAAATCGGTTGGGAAATATATAAAGATTACCTTACCAAGGAAGAGCAAGAATATTTTATTAAAATTAAAACAGAAAAACAAAAAGAATCTCTTGTAACTATGCAAAAAATAGATAATTTATGTTACTTTAATCAATTTCAACCTATAGATATAAATAATGATATTACTACAAAATTGTTTGAAATACCTACAGACTTTCATGAAGAAAGTACTTGACAAATCATATTGTCAAAAATTTGCATTACTTTTTGTGGGGTATATTGCTGATATGGATTTTTAGACATATCTCTCTTATATTTTTCAAAATGAAGAAGAATATCTTCTAGACTTTGTTTATCATAATAGATGATCGCTTTGTCCTGTAATATTTGTAAATGTCCATTATTAAAATAACTAATACCCGTAATAATATTCTTTTGTTTGATTGCAAATTCTCCACAGGATAATCCAAAAGTTTCTCCATCAGCTCTTGCATGGATCATTGCATCACACGTATTTATAAATAATACCTTTTTATCTAAGGCAGTTTCATACGGAAGATGTATAATATTTTTTCTTGGAGAGCAGAATAATGGTGTATTCATAAATAAGAAATATATATGATCGTTTTGTTGAGTAATTTTATCAATTACTTCATACACAAATGGAATTGAGAATGTATCACTTGAACCATATCTTCCATACACAATAGCATCTATTGGAATATCTAGAATTTCACGAAGGTTTCCTTCTACATGAGGAATATCTATCATATGTGGGAGTACGGGATAATTACTACCAAATCGTGTATTCATCCAATTTGATATACAGCAATATATATCGCCTTCTGGATAATCTGTACGAAGAACAGTATGCTTTATTGTTTTACAATTTTTCCAAATTTGTTTATTAGAGAATTGATAATAATCTATTCCTCCATGTGTAAGAGTATAGAAAATATCTAATTTATATGCATCAATCAGACGTGTTATATTATCTATACGATCTATTTCAAGAACTGGAAACCTTTTCTTAAATTTATCATAGGAATAAGAAACTACATGAAGACCATACTGTAACAAAGTTTTTCTACTCCAACAAATAATATAAGATTGGTTTCCCAATATATCTTCATTGTACTTTGCATAATCGTAAATAGCAACCTCTGTGCCTCTTTCTGAGAAGTGTCTTACAAAAAATCCAACAGATACCATATATCCAAAGTGGAAGGATACTTTTAAGTATTATTTAAGAAAGTATTTGGTACACCATATATGTTTCACCGTTTAGAAAAGTTAAAAGCATTAGGATATATCCCAGATACAATTCTTGACATTGGTGCATGTCGGGGACTTTGGACATATGAATGTAAGAAATTATACCCTGAAGCTATCTATTATTTATTTGAACCAATTGCTTATCCAGAATTGGAACAACTAAGAAATAATTCGTCAAGCACTCTTATATTCCATACATTGTTAGATGAAAGCGAAAGAATGGTAGATTGGTATGAGAAACGTAATACGGGAGATTCAATGTTTCGTGAAAAAACAATACATTATAATGACTGTATCCCAGTCAAGCGAAGAACAACCCCTTTATCTACAGTAATTCATCCATTTTTACCATCCATGAAGCATGTATTCCTAAAGATAGATTGTCAGGGAGCAGAGATTCCTATTTTGAAGGGGGTAGGAGAGATTCTTTCTAAGACAGACTTTATTCTTCTAGAGATTCCATTCTTTGGACAATACAATGAGAATGTGCCAACCTTTTTAGAACATATTCAGTTTATGGATACAATTGGTTATGTTCCGTTTGATATTTTAGAAGTTCATACTATAAAAAACTTTTCACTACAAATAGATGCTCTGTTTATTTCAAAGACACATTCATTTCATCAAAGAGTGCAAGAAGTTTTATTAGAATAAATGGGTATAAAAGGATTTCTATAATAGTAGTAAAATATGATATATCATACTCAATTGAAATGTACACAGTACAGGGATGAAGTAATTCAATATATATTGAAAAAGAAAGCAGAAGGACCATTTCGGGTGATTGATGTGGGAGGATCTATTGGAGGATGGAGCATGCCATATATTGATGCTTTATTTGATTTTCAAATTCCTGAAATGATTCCTACGAATATCAAATATTTTCACGGTGACATAACGCATCCTGACGCCTGGAAAGAAATTCATTCTTATGTAGAACAATATGGGAAGTTTGATTTCTGTATATGCACACATACATTAGAAGATATTATGAATCCTGGTTACGTATGTGAAAAGATTAGTAAGATATCAGGAGAGGGATATATTGCTGTTCCTAGTAAATATATAGAGTTATCAAGAATCGCAGGTCCATATAGAGGATATATTCATCATCGTTGGATTTTTGTAGTGAGAGGTGGAAACTTTCTTGGATATCCTAAATTAAACTTTATTGAATACATGGATGTTGATAAGTATATCCAAGAGAAAATACACTATGATGACGTTTCTTTCTTTTGGAAAGACAATATATCTGTTACATATCTAAATAATAATTATATGGGACCGCGTGATATAGAAGTAATCCAATATTTCAATACTCTTTTGGAGAGAGATGACTACGATTGAACCTTCATAGTATTTACTTGTTGAGATTCGGTAAGTTTAGTTTCTCCAAAGTAAGGGTATGCTAAGTTTTCTTCTATAAGGATGTTACCTAATTCGGTAAGGTCCTCTTTATCTTTGTATACTTGAATTAAAAGTCTTCCATACTTATCCCAGTCACCACATTTTATCCATATCAGATAAACGTCTTGAGAAAGCATAGCTTGGACTTCTTTGCGGGTATATGTTTTTTCAAGAAACACATTGGGTACATTACATAATTGTAACATACGATTACGTGCTTTGTTTGCTGTTGATTTGTTTTCAGCAATTTTACTTTTCATTTCACTGCTATCTATTCCATAGACTCTTCCAGAGAATTTGAAATAGCCACTTTGTAAAGGAAGAATAATGGTTAATGTGTCTGCATCATACATATCTACAAGTCTTGCAAACACTGTTCTGCCTTGGAGACTCCAATTAGGGGTCTTACAATCATAAGCACGAAAGAGTTCTTTTACAGTATCCATTCTTATAGTAGAATCTTATAAAAATAAATTAAAGAAAATAGTTATTTATATAATATGGATCCATCAGCTCCTGCTTACAATACAAGATCAAAGAGATATGTACTTACAGAAGTAGAAGCCGCAAAGATTTTACTGTCTTTAAAAGATACATGATGGAGTTTACAAGAAATGCACATAAATACGTTTTTTTACAAAAAAAATGAATAAACCAATTAAAGTAGTTTATACAATTACAGCTGTCTATATCCCTTTCAGTCTATATTATGAAAAACTGTAACGTTTTTACTCTACGTACTCCAGCGTTTCTGGATATTAGCGACGATGATTCACTTGAAGATTATGAGTACCCTCTCTCTTATCGTAAGACTCGGAGGGACGTGCTTACTGTTCCTGATGCAATTAGATCAAGTAAGGCAAGCAAAAATCACAAACTTAAACCTCGTATTACCAGTTATGATCGCACAAAGTCTGCTGAAGCAAGGACGAAAACTTGTATGAAAAAGTTTGAACGTGAAGAAAACGTTTATTAAAAACAAAAGAAATAGATAAAAAGACAAAAATTTTATATTTTAGGTTCTTTTGCAATTGCATTGAGGACCGCATGGACATACTGATTTAATAGGAATATCTTGAGGTCTCCAATTTCCTACAAGAGGGTTAAAATGGAAAAAGATTTCTTCTAACGAATGTTGAATAGAATGAGCAGATATTGCGATTGCAAATAGGAGAACAATCATAACTGCATGCTCAGCATGGATATATTTATAATTCATAAGAACAACAATAATAGATAGAAAGATTAACAGACCTGAAGCAATTAGACCAAGGAAACTAGGACGCATTTGTATTCTATATAGAAACTATAAAATTTTTTAAACATAGTATATAAAGAATATAAATTCTATTTTAATAGATGAAAACATGCCCGCATGCGAATATTGTTCTTATGAGTCAAATCACCAATCCGTTTTATCAAGACATGTAAAAAATAAACATGGTATCATTCTAAGCACCTTACATAATACATGTATTCATTGTAAAAAAGTTTTTTCTTCTTCTTCTAGTTGTTCAAGACATGTTGCAAATAAAATATGTATAAAAAAACCAACAATACTACCAGAAGAGACACCATTAGTTATAGAAGAGATGCCAGAGCAACCACCTATAGAAATAGAAGAATTTGATTCTGTTGTTGCAAGAGACGTAAGAGAGGAGGTTCTTTCAGAGCTACAAAGTTTTCCAATTAAACTAGAAGATAAAAAAGAAAAACAACCCCCATTCATATATACTCTTATAAAACATAGCTATTTGCTGATTATTATTTGTCCTTTTTTATACAAAAAATATAGTAAATGGTGATTATTTAAGCAGCCTTTTACAACTATGAAGGATTTTTAGAAATTTCCCAAATAAAAGCGTACTACGAATTATATGTATTCTAATGCTATTTGTAAAATCCTTATTATCTTTAAGTCGTTCTCCAATATCTCCATACTCTTCTTCATATTCAATAAATAATTCAATAGGATCATATATCTTTATAATAAAAATTTGTTCTTCTATAGACATTTTCAAAATACACGCACTGATATAATCATCTATCATTTCATCTCGGCTAGATTTATCTATAATATCTTTATCATAAATATATTCATAAAAATCCTTTATAAACTTATCTTCAAAATGCTGTATCTGTGTCATGTTTATTTATATGGTATAGAATAATGATCATATCATTTTTTATTATTCTATATTTACATTAAGATATACGTTCGTAATTGTATTTTCTTCTATAATAAATTTAGTTTTTCCGGGCATTTTGTTATGGAGTTTAATTAGTTTTAATACTAGTTTGTTGTTTTGTTTTTCCAAATATTGAATATTTTTATCATAGTATTTTTGTATAAATAAGATATATTCGTAAGCAATTCTATCTATAGAAGGATAAGAAGATCTTTCTATACTAAATAAACATTGTTCCATTACAAATTCTTCAAATACTGCAATTAAGTCATACCCATAACATCCCCCAAAGTTAATACAATTAAAATTCATAATGTAATTATATAAGTGATAACGATTTTCATTTTTTACACATATTTTTGGCAAAATCCATTAAAATTGAAAGCTCTATTATAATAAATATCACTAGATTTAGTTAGAATACAGCCAACCTTTGTTGTCAACTGTATTAAATAATGTTAATATTTGGTAATGAGAACTTGGTAATGTGAATACTGAATACTTAAATTGTATAGATGTATTGAAAATTTTAAACTTGTTCTAATTATTTAATAGATTGTAATGAATATTAAAAATATATTCAACAATTATTATCGGTATACATTTGTAATCTAAATAAATATATAAAACCAAAAATTTTATATTTTGGAACTTATGAATGTGTTGGTTTATTTGATAGATAATATTATCTTCTAGAAAATTAGAAAAATGATCTACGATATTCGCTCCCCTTATTTTCAACGCTTGTTAATAAAACGTGGTTTATCCTCCAAAGAAAAAGAAACAAATGTTATGCTTTCAAAGATGCTAAGTAATATGAAAGTTGTAAATTCTATTCCTGTAAATGCAACCTCTGCATAATATTTTTATTTTATAAATCTACTTAAAATCTTCACTATAAACAGGTATTATCTAATGAGTGTAATGCAGGAACGTATAGATAAATTAACTAGTATAAAAAGTTTATTGTTAACGTATTTGAGCAAATGTAATGACGAAACTCGTCGTCAAATTATTATTGAGGAACTTAAAATAGTGAAGCGACAGATAGATGAGTTGTTTTAATCCTTTTTATGCTTTTATAATTATTAATTATTGAGAATATATTAACATTTATTAAACTAAAAATTGAGTCTGAATTAATATTTTTAGTATGTAAAATGGAACCACCTATTCTTGAAAATCATGGGAAACGATGGTCGTTGGAACAAGACGAATGGTTGTTTAAAACAGTAAAAGGAAAAGGTCCTGTTTATTGTGCAACAGAAATGAAACGAACTGTTGGAAGTATCCGCTCACGTCTAAACCATATTGTACACGGTTTTATCAAAGATAATCAACTTTCCATAGAAGCTGCTGCAGAACATATTCATGCAAGTATTGAAAGTATTGAAGAATACATTGCAAAGAAAAGTTCTGAGACACATCCTATTTTAAAAGAAGATGGATCCATTACACCTGTAAAACCTCAAAAGATATACTTCTATGCAGTTAGAATGGGAAAACAACCAGGTATTTATACAACATGGGAAGAATGCAAGGCACAAGTACAATTATTTCATAGTAAGTATAAGAAATTCTCTACCTTGGAGGAAGCAGAAAAATATATGCAAGAAGAGGAAGTAACTCCGATAATTCAGAATACTTCATCTCTAGTACAGAAGAAGTCATCCATTGTTCTAAATGAGCAACAATTACAAGTCCTTGATTATATAAAAGACGGGAAAAACATCTTTCTTTCAGGAGCTGCAGGTACTGGAAAGACTACAACAATCCATGCTATTGTAAATTATGCAAATACAAATAGGGTTAGTGTTGGTCTTACTGCTACCACGGGATGTGCAGCAGTTTTGATTAATGGAAAAACTATTCATTCTTATTTGGGAATTGGTTTGGGGAAACTATCTCCACAAGCACTTGCAAGCAAGGTTGTTTCAAGGTATCCAAAAAAATTTAAGGAACTGAATGAGTTGAAAATATTAATTATAGATGAAATTTCAATGATGCCTTCTAATTTATTTACTAAAATCTCAAAATTTCTATCGGTTCTTCGTCAAAAGGATGCACCTTTTGGAGGTGTTAAGGTAGTTCTTTCAGGTGACTTTTACCAATTACCTCCTATAGAAGACGTATTCTGTTTCAAGGCTCTGGAATGGAAAGAGATGAACTTTATCACACATATACTAACATATAATTATCGTCAAGATACAGATCATTTGCTACAAGATATTCTTAATCGCATTCGTAATAATGAAATTACGAAAGAAGATATACAGGTGTTAAATGAGTGTAGAAATACTGAATTTCCAGCACATATTTTTCCTACACGTATCTATCCTTTGAACAAGAATGTAGATCAGATTAATAAGGATTGTTTTAATAAAATTTTTCTAAAAAAGAAAGGAACTGAATGCACGTATATGACATATTATGAGAATAAGAAATCAAAAGAATTTGCAGAACGTATTCGTATTCCAGAATCATTAATTCTTTGTACACATGCTCAAGTAATGATTACGCGAAACATTGATATTGAAAAAGGTATTATCAATGGAACAAGAGGAAGGGTTGAAAGGTTGTCAGATACAAGCGTATGGATTAAACTTCTTAATGGAAAAGAAATAGAGATATCATTCGTGGATGTAAGAGACGATGATGATGCAAATATCCTCATTCGTTACATTCCTCTCACACTTGCATATGCAATTACAGTTCACAAAAGTCAAGGAATTACATTGGATGCAGCTGAATTAGATATTGGATCAAGAATTTTTGAGTATGGTCAAGCATATACAGCATTGTCTCGTGTAAAAAACTTGAAAAGTCTACGTATTGTAGATGTAGAAATGTCTTCCTTCCGTACACATCCAGATGTAATTAAGTTTTACCAACAAATGGTATAGAATATAACAAAAATAATTAATTTATAATTTTATAAGTTCTTGTTGCATAATCTGATGAGTAGTTTTTGAAAAATCTATAGGAGATTGATTATCAGGTGGATATATCATTGGAAGAATACTTACATCATAATATAATCGTGGTCCAGATATACGCTTCCAGAAAATAGATGAAACAGGAACACCTTTTTCCCAGATTTCATGATGAGAATAACGTATCAATACTGGAAGAACAGGAATCATAGGGACAAACGCTCCTGTTTTAAATTCTGGAAGGAATGTTGGGTCTTTTTCAAATCCTGATCCCCCTGCAGGTGCAATTGCAACTGTTCCAAATATAGTTGAATTAGGAATTGCTTCAAGTATTTGTTTTATTGTACCTTTCGTTTCGTTTACATAGATAAGTTTATACTGTTTAAGGATTGATTCAGCTCCTTTTAGATTTGAATGTTTTGATACAAATCTCAAGGGAATATTAAGTATATTATATAATACAAGAGGTTCATAAAAGGTAGGGTGATTAAATACAACAATAAATGGTTTTTTTGTTTGTAAGGCGTTGTATAAGTTTATTTTTCCTTGAACACTTCTTTTATGTACACCCATTACATAAAGTAAAACAATAGACATAAAATATATGCTACATGTTGGTAATATTAATGTAATAAATGTACATATTATAAGTATAAATATTCTAAACCATGATACTATAAATTCCCATTGTAACATAGTTTAGAATTATATATAAAAAATATTAAAAAATAATTTTTATTATATATGCGTTTACGTAAATATAACATCCATTGTAGTAGATATTTGTAAATTAGTAGGTATATCTATGTTCCGATAGGAATATTCCATTCTTCGTAGATCATTTAAAATTTTATAAGGAGATGTGATTACAGTAATAATAGTTGCAATTGGAAACATAAATATCTTATCTGTTAATAAAATATAATTATCATAGATATCTTTTTCAGGAAGTTTAGACATATGATATGTATTTCTAAAAAGAGAATATCCTAGAATAGATGTTTCTAAGAATAACCGTAATGAATTTTTAGGAAGAGACTTTCTTATTTGTAATGCAGTAGACATATATTTTAGTAATAGATATATATTTAAATCAGTCTATATAAAAATTGATCTATATTTAATTGTAAGATATAATATTTTAGTATAAGTTATGACAACATCTCATGTTATTATTGTTGGGTGGAAGGGAGAGGAAGGGGTTGTATCACAAATTCCTTGTATTTTAAAAGAAGTGGATATTGAAGTCAACGATGTTCATAAATTATTTATAAATGTAGAGTATTATGGTACAATTACAGAATATTTATCCGATAAACCATATAGTGTATATGAGGAACTGCTTACTAAAATTCAAGAACATATAGATATGGAATCCGATGATTATAAAGACTATACAAGTATGGGTCTTATTTTAGATAATACTGTACTTTTTATGGACATGCTAACTAACTTTGATGATTATACAGATCATCCAATGACTGCTATAGGAAAAGCATATATACTTCGTGAAAAATTAGACAATCTATTTACTGATAGAAAACTTACGTACTTTAAACAATGTATTAGTAGGATTAATGATGAAATTGAAAAATATAAAAAAAGACAGGAACAAGAGAATACTATTAAAGTACAGTTTGAACTTCTTAAAATGCTAAAATAGTTAGATAATTGTTTTATGTTGTTAGATTCTTCATTAGATTATTAAATGGTATGTCATTTTTAAGATAATTATAAGCGGTGCGTATTTTGTAATTTAATTGATTTGATTCTGTATTTGAATAACATAACATATTATTAGTATAAATAAATGTATAGATTACTCCCAAGGGATCGGTTTCTTTAACATCTGGTGATAATGCGATATCTATTAATATTAGGTTAGAAGAGACTTTGTTTATACGAATATGATACTCTGATTCTGTATGAAGCCATTTAGTGTTATTTAATCGTGTTGTTATTGTATTAATATCCTCTACTTGTTTATTATTTTTTACTCTGTGTAACGTTTGCATTTCAATTAAAGTAGAAGTAATTTTTGTTAATTGGAAATTAATTTTTGTTGATTCATTACATAGATTTAGTATGATATTATTTATCTTGATTATCCCACTTATTTTATCTTCCATTATCTTTATGCGATGAACTAGTTTGGTCATAGCAGACAACAGTGTAAATACAATAAGTATAGCACCATACGTTATCATATACCATTCCATATTTGAATATTTAACCATTTGGTCTGTATAGAGATTAATAGATTTTTCTGTATTTGCTTTCATTTTAACTTATTGAAATGAAAGCAAACTGTAAATCATTTTTTATATACTTATTACTAAATATTCACAATGGATTTACATTTACAATGAAAAAATGAACTTGCCATATTATGATAAACTATATACGTAACTATAATGGAGTCTTTCTTCTTCCAGAATGGTGACCGCTTGAGCTGGAAGATGTACGATGGCAATGAGCTATCTCGTGTTATTCATAGGTTGCCTACTTTTAGCGAGCAACTTATGAATACATCTTTGGAGATCAATAGTGTAAGGTCTGAACAATGGAGTGTTATGTTGGCAGATTATGGTTACTCAGATGTAATAGGTATTGCTCAACAAGACCGTAGGGATATGCTTCAAAAGGCGATGGATAATGTTGGTTGGAAAAAGGTTATATCTAAGTTGCTATGGTTGATGGAAATCTATAACTCTGATAAATACTGTGATATCAACTTATACGATACATTCTATTATGATTATGAATGGGTGAAGCAACAGGCGATACTAACATTGCAAAAGGTTATGAAACCTTGTTCTAAGATGGATTATGATACGATAATCATGAACGACTATGGTACACTGATTTGGAGAGATGACGGTTGTAGCCAGAATAGCACTCCATTAAAGGCGAATAATATCACGTTGAAATATATTATTGATAGCGTGATGTTTTATTATAAAACAACAAACAGGAAGCCGTCAAATGAGTGTGTGCTAGACTATCTAATGTATGATAATGAGAAGCATATTATTTACCTTCACTTTGGTAACTAAAAAACTATTAACGAAACATAAAAAAGGGGTGGGGGGAAATATATTTTTTCAATTTTGTCCAAAGAGATGTTTGTTTTTTTGTGGATATATACAATTCTGGATCTATAATGCTACCAAATATATAGTCTTGAAATACAAGACCAGTATTTTTTTGTTGCCATCGTGGGTGCATATCAGAAAGTTCTTTACACGGATAATCCATTCCTTGCCAACTATACCATACAAATGGAGCAGGTTCTTTATAAAGAAGATGATTTTTCATAAGTGACCATAAGAAGAGATCTATTTGAAATAGGGAAGATGATTGAAGTACAATTTCTAAAAGTTTTAGGGCGCCTTCATAGGTTACCGTATAAGCATGTGTACAAAATATAGGGATACTGTCAATTGCATTTACTTTATACTCTGGAAAGTTTGCTGCCATCCACTTTGGATGAAATTCACTTCCAAGGTATAATATATCAAAATCTTTTGGAGTAAGTTGATAAAATCTATTTGATAAGAAAGACCATTTTGGGTGAAATAGAACATCATCTTCAAATATTGTAGCAACTGGTATTTTTTCACGAACAATGTGTTTCCAAATATTTATATGTGACAAGAAACATGCTTTAGCTTCTGGGCTACAGTCTTCAGAAACGCGAGGATATATCCATTGTTCGTGTAGATTTTTAGATTTTCCATTTATTGCAACCCATTTAGATATATTTGTAAAGCCAGCATTTTCTATACGTTTTGAAACAATATTCCATCTATCAGTACAGTAATCTAAATTAATAACAAAACAATGACTTTCAAGAATATTTGGAAAATAATTTGGTGGAGACATTCTATAAATATGTAAATACTTCCTTAAGATCTTAATTATACTAATTCGTTGTAAAATATATATACGTTTAAAAAATCCCGCCCGGAAATATAATTGCTCCGGAGCTTCTCCGGAGCAATTTAAGGTATCCTGTAACAAAATATACGTTTAAAGATTTATTTTCTATACCATTTATAATGTCTGCTCCGATTGCTCCCAAATTCAATTGTGAACATTGTAGTGTTTTGTTCACTAAAAAATATAATCTATTACGACATATGGCAAGACAACATACTATAAGTGACAAAAATAGCACAACACAAAATAGTCATGATTCAACACAAAATAGTCATGATTCAACACAAAATAGTCATGATTCAACACAAAATAGTCATGATTCAACACAAAATAGTCATGATTCAACACAAAATAGTCATGATGTAACACAAAATAGTCATGATAATTCCTGCCCTTTTTGTTATAAAGTATTTACACGTAATTGGTGTCTTATACGCCATGTTGAGATATGCAAAGGAGAAAATAACAAGCATCAATGTATATATTGTCAAAAAGAATTCAAACATAATAAGTCAAGGTTTCAACATTATAAAATTTGTAAAGTAAAGAAAGAAATAGATTCTAAGGCATTAATAACAATAGAAGATGAAGATACACCAGCTACAATAGCTATTCCAGGTACAGTAAATACATATCAAGAAGCAAATAATATAAATAATATAAATACTTTAGAAACACAAAACAATATTCAAAATCAACAAAACAATATTATTATTGTGTATAATCCAGGGAATACTGACTTTAAAACAGACCACTTGAAGGCAGAAGATTTACAAAAGATACTACAATTAGCAAGTCCTTATGTAGACAATCAGGCAATGAGAGAATACACTAAGAAGATTTTCTCTAATCCTGAGAATCAGTGTATTAAAAAAGAAGACTTAAAATCAGGACATTCTGAGATACATTTAGGTGACAATCAATGGGAATTAGAATTAGATACAAACATTTATCCCAAACTTGCAAGTAATATGGCGAATAATATGGCAGAATTCTTACATACAAAACGAGACCAGATGCGCAGAGAAGTATTTGATAGATTAACAAAATTCGTAGATTATATGGCAGATGAGGGATATATTAATACAGACGATATAGATAAACAAAAAGTAATACAAAAAGAATATAAAACATTTACAAAAGGGTTGAAGTTAATAGTATTCGGAAAGAAAAAAACAAAATAGAAACTTTAAATAAATATATAGGATATAAATAATATGGATCAATTGGAATTATCTGCCAGAGAACCATATCATGACTTTGCAGAGGAAAAGTATATCCAGTAACAACTTCCATAAAAACAGAAAATATATATGATATATATACACGAGTAACACAAGAAGTATTTCAAGAAATAGATATAAAAGAGTTTATAGAACAACCTTTTATTGTAAAAAAATATATTGCAAATTGTGAATTTCCTAAAAAAGAACAATTATTAAAGGATGTATTTATGCATTATTATAAGTTAAAAACTGTAAGTAAATTAGTAGATAATATACCTCTAGAATATAATGCTCTTATATCTGCGATTCCTTCTATAAATACTGACTATCCTCTTATAAGTAATGATAAACATATACAAATAATATATATACTGTTCCGAAATTACATTTCAATTTTCCCAGAATATCTAGATACAGAAACATTAATAATACTTAAGTATATGACTGATAAGACACCCTTATATCCAACCTATATGAAAGAAGAACTAAAACAATTAGAAAATCAAATAGAAAAGGAAAACACAAAAACAATGGGAGGTAAGAGAAAGACAAAGCCGAATGTAAAATAGACCTAAATATGTAACGCTACTATTTTGGAGAGATTTACATATCCTCTACGTAGATATATCTATTGTATTCAGTAATATTTATTTTTACATAATAAATCCAATCACTTATAACCATATTGCATTTACATATTATTTTTTCGCTCATTATTAAATGTTTCGTATATTTCCCATTCTTCTCCTGTAAGTTGTTGAGAACGTTCTTTGTTTGTAATTTTGAAATCTTTTCCAAGGAAGTATGCTACAGTATTTAGAATAGATCCTTCATCAATTAATTCATTTGGTAAAATATAGTAATCGCTTTCAACAACTTCATTTTTACTGTCATATTTTTCATAATATATATCATCTATATACACATGTTTGTTTTCTAACTCTAAAGAAAGGTGAACAATCACAGAAATACTTGGCTCTTCATAATCACGTCTAGTAATAAATAAATATGCATCTGTTTCATTTTCTTGATAGAATAGATCAGAATTATACGAGTAAAAAAGTCTAGGGTTATCACTTGATTCAAAAGAACGGTAGGAAGACTGTCCAGGATTCTCCTGGAGGTACTTAGAAAAAGAATCTATCTTTGTGAAGAACATGATGAGTATATAGATATATGAAACCTTTTTACAATTCACTAGATAACTAAAAATTTAATAATAAATATCATTTTTTTGAAATATAGATTAGATTATGTGAATATGTTGTAAAAATATTCATTATATAATAGATGACAAAACAAAAATATCAAACTAGAGTAGATATGTGTTTTGGAAAAAATTGGTCGGCAGCCTCCTTTTCTATATTAATTGGTGCAGCGGCAATAACATCTTATTTAAATGTTAATTGGAGAGTACCAGTATGCTTTTTGTTCTTTGCAGCAAAAGAAGCAATACAGTATGCTACATACATACATATAGATACATGTAATGACGCGAACAGATTTTTAACATCTTTATCATGGTTGCATATTTCATTACAACCATTCTTTTTGACTTTACTCATTCAAGCATACTCTTCTGTACCAGAGTTATACACAGTGCCTTTGGTTATGTGTGCAACCTACGCTGTATTTAATACCATCCGATTAAAAGAATTTAAAGGAAATCTAATAAAACGTTGTACAGAAGTGAATGAAAATGATAAAACAAAAACGATATGTAAACAGAGTACTTGTAGTATAAATGGAAAGTATCATCTGGCGTATGGGTTTGAATTAGAATCAGCAGATAGTGCATGGTATATACCCACTTGGTTTACATATATGTTACTAACGTTTATTCCTGCATTGGTGTTGGGTGATTGGGTAATACCTCTTTGTAACTTGATAGTGATCTACATTGCATATTATGTTATAGATGGTATTTCGTATGGAGAATCTGCAGCAATATGGTGTCTAAATACAGTTTGGTTAGTCCCTATTGTTTATTATCTTGAGTCCCAAAAATAAAACACACTTTATACACATAAATAAATCGGAAGATGTATAAAATTCAAAGCATTAAAAACTTATTTAGTAGGTCAGTCTCGTCGTATTATTTTTGATAACAAGTCATATTCTCCAAGATGAAGTGTTTTAACAATATCTATAACGTTTTGGTGTTTCGGAGTAATATTTAATTACCCCCAAAAAATATAAGAAATAAATTCTCCCCAATATTTCTACAATGTCTCATCCAATTAAATAGAAGTTTTTTACAAGCAGCATTGGAGCTACAACGTACAGCAAAAAAGGTAGGAAAACCTTCTAGAGAGATACCGATTGCTACGAGAGAGTTTGAAGATAAGTTCCAAAAAGTAATAGATGTGTATATTAAAGATGTGGATAATCTTGTTACGTTTCTAAAAACCTTTTTAAAAAAGTACATAGAGCGCCGTGTTACTGATGAGTCTTTAGATATAGAAGATTTTCTGAATGATCCGTCCGCCCTTTCTGACGAACACGATACTGACGACGAAAATAACGTCCAATCTATTCCATTAGATAATATAAATGATGGACTACTTAAACTTACATCTAATGGTGAAATTCTTGAAAATCTCTCAAATAAGTATAAACGAATCGTAGGTACTATCGTTGATAAATATAATAAAAAATATAATATTAGTACTGTAAAAGAAAAGTTAGATGCTGCGTATGATGAACTATACTTAGGATTTACAGAAGGAGAGGTAGATTTTGTAAAGGTTATGGCTAATATAATTGAAGCACATCAGTTACTAATATCTCAGTTTGGTAAATAGTTTTATTTTCTTAGATACAAATTGGTAATTATTTTTTGTTGTTTATTGATATTGATTTTTATTTTTGTAGATTTTAGTTTATTGTAGATTGCTACTAGTTTTAAAAGAAGTTTTGCATTTGCTTTTTCTTGATAAGGAACGGTACCATCGTAGTTTTGTTGTAAAAAAGTTATATAATTAAATGTAATATCACGTATACTGATAGCTACAGTAGGACTATTTAAAAAGTAAAAGATATACATGATAAACATGTGGTCAATTAGTGACTTGAAAAAGAAACTAGCTGAGGTTAGAAAAAATGTTTTAATTGGAACATTAGATAATGACTCTCCTATATCTGTGTTGCGTGGCAATAGATATGTATTAGAAGATATGTTAGAATTAATAGAAAAACCAATTTATGAAGAGTTTTATAAACAACGAATTAATAAACTAAGCATACCTTATATGATATGGCCTAGACCCAGTCGTTACCAACCAAGTGATGGATCATATGTTAGGACAACACCAGAAGTAGTATTTCCTCCACCCAAAGATATCAACATTAATATGATGCCAATTAAAATGGGAGGATACCTTTATAGAGAATTACCAGATAATTGTAAACATTATGTTGATTTTATATATCACCATTGTATGGCTACATATTACAAAACAGGTGAATATCTAAAGGATCGTATTGCTTATCTAACTATTCAAGAAGGACTCGTTCCTGTTGGAGAAACTCAAAGAAGACCAGGATTGCATATAGAAAGACCAGGTGCAATCAAATGTGGAGGGAAGTGGCACGAAGCAAACAGTGAAGAATATGGAAACATTGCATGGGGACTTGGGTGTTGGGGAGAGGATGGTTTACCTGAAGATGGGATATACATGGCAAGTACAGTACATAATTCATGTGCTATTTATGATTGTGTTATTGATAATCCAGAGGAGGTAACTGATAACAACGGAGGTCTTGAAAATATTCGTCACCTGCTGGGAGAACCAAAAAAGCTTCAAGCGAATGAAATGTGTTGGTTTACTGATAGAACACCTCACGAAAGTCTTCCTATAGAGGCTCCTGAAGATGATCCAGGAGCTACCCATGTATACAGACAATTTTTTAGATTGGTTGTTGGACCAATATCAGCATGGTATTCAAAACAGAATACACCGAATCCTAGAGTAGAACCAGATGCTCCTATATCTGATGATGATAAGTTTATATAAACAAATTATTTGAATCAATACTACTAGATATGAGGAATATTTATATTGTTACGTTATCAAACGGTAAGGTACTACGTATTTTTTCTTCAGAAGAGAATATTGAAGAGGAAGCAAAAAGATATGTAGAAACACATAATAAGTATTATCAAGTGGATCATACGATTATTTCAATAAGTAACACAAAAAACTAAAAATAAGATATATTTTATACACATGGATACTGTGTAAGTAATATTTCTATATTGTATATAAGATCTTCTTTATTTGTCCAAAAACCTGGTTCCCATACTTCGGAATAACGAACTTTGTAGTGTACTTTTGCTCTTCATCATGTAGTGTAAATCATCTGTTCCGGGATTGACCTATCCACCTCCTGTAGCTTCCCTTCATACTCCCCTTCCGGACTAGGCTCGTGTTCCAAATACAGCCACGGTGCCGTCTCTCTCGCTGCCATCGGTGCACTCCATATTGACAGCTCTCCCCACTGTCTGTCCGTCATGTACAGCGTCACTTTCCACACTCTTTCGCCTCTTTCTGTCACTCTGGAAAGGTTAGGTGTGTCTTCCATATTACCCTTTAACAATGTTATTTTTATAACTACAAAATAATAAATCAATTTTTTAGATTTGTATGAAAAATAATCATTTAATACAACTGGAAAATATAAGAATTTAATTATTTTTATAATTTATAATATGTCTCATAACAACGTTGTTATGAGACATTGTAGAAATATTGGGGAGAATTGTTTTATTCTTTTTGACGAGGATAATTAAATATTATGAAACATCTCACTCAAAAACCTGGTGCCGGACCCCCAAACGGACTGATATTATCCATTATAATCGTATTTAGAAAAAGATAAACTATGGGGAGGGGCATGTATGTTTGCAAAACTTTATAGGGAAAATCCTGATAAATGGAAGTCAGAGTATCAAAAATATATTTAAAATTATGGTGTTAGTATCTTTGCAAAATAAGATAAATTAATATTGAATATTATATTTCCTTACCCAGTCCCATACATACATATCATTTGTTTGTTTTAAATATGATGGAAGAGATTGTTCTAGTATTTTAACTTTGGTATATTTCTCATCTTGAAAGTCATCATCATTACAGTTTTCCCATTTGTCAATAAAATTATAAATATTTCTTTTTTGTATTTGTAATATTTTGTCAGATTCAATTCTTCCTTCCATTAATTTATCATTATCATACTGTTCTCGCCATTTTATTGCTTCTACTAACTTGGTTTCATATTTCTTTATTAAATTGTTTAACTCATCTTCAAAATGGCGAGATATACTATCATGTTCATTTACTTTAAAAATAATAAAGTTAGATACGTCATAAAATTTTCTATAAAGAGTTGAAATCCTGTTAAGGTAAATATCTTCTGTTATATACAATTGCTTACTATTCTCTGCATCTTCAAATGTTTTATATACACCAATAGGTTCATGTTTTAAACTATTATATTCACCAATCTCTTTAACAAGGACATAGTACATTATATAGTATCTAATTTATATTTATTTAAATGTAAAAGCTTCATTTTAATAAAGCCAAATGCTTTTCAGGGGCAATTGTACGCAAGCGTTTTATATGCATAACAGCATCCTCAATTGATATATCATATAATTTTGATTGTACCATTGCTGCTATAGCTGGACTACGATTATATCCTAATACACAATGTAAAAATACTTTATTACCTTCATTCATTAATTCAATACATTTATCTCTTGCTTTATACATATTTTCTCTTGACACCTGGTCTGAAGTCAAAAAAGACACAGGAAAACGATAAAATATAATATCTATCATTTCTGGTACTTCCTCTTCTGGTGCAACACATATACTCACTGTTATATTATGTTTCAATAAATACGTACATGGTACTTCTTTTGAACCAAGGAATAAGTTTGGTAAAATTTTACTACAATCAACCATATTCTTTTTTATTACAAGTTGTTTATATGGTATGAAAAATATTTACCATTTTCTATGTAACCTCTTCCGATTTATATCATAATTAACATATTATCAAATAATTTTTACTATTCAAATTTATCATCCTTCATATTTTCTGTAATATATTTTATTATTAAAGGAATATGCGCTGCAATAAACTTACGAATTGCAGTATTATCATCTACTTTATCCCATATACCATCTCGTCCTTTTACATAAACAATAATCAAAGTCCTGAGATATCTTCAATACAATACGATTGGTAGATATAGATTGGTACCAGCTTATAATATTACATAAAGGATCATTGTCTAGTTCTTCAATGCCCAGTTTATAATCATTGGATACGTCCATTACTATATCTGTATAAAAATTATTTTAAATGCTATTTTAAAATTATAAAAATATATTCTTATAATATAATAATGAGTTCTAAAAATCAATTGAAAACTGGAAAAAAGAAGATTCGTGGAGGACAGTTTTCAAATTATGTTATAAAAACTGGTACGGGCTGGTTTGGTCTTTCTTCGGTTAATATGATTGTAACCTTTAGTGAGGAAGATGCTAACAAATTAATGGATATGTCAAAAGCATATTGCAAGCTTGTAGAGTCTTCTACTTCAAAAATATATAGTAGGATGATATCTAAAGAAAGGATATACACTATAATTGAATACTTTATGCAAAAAGATGCTACTGCTTTACCTGATAAGGAGAAGGAATGTGTAGAATATATACAAGATTTTGTCAATAAAATAATTCCACTTGTTGGTGAAGGGGTGGACGCGAAGAAGAATGATAAAGGCATATATTATATAGAGATAGATATTGTGTTTACTCATACATGGCGAGATAATATCCTAAAAACAGTTATACCTTTTAGTAATCTGGCGAAAGTGTTTATGCATCAAGAATATATGAGAGTGTTCTTAGAAGATATCTGCAAATATATTATCTACAGTACAGATATTATAAAAAAACAACCAGAGGCTGGCAGATTAGAAACTAGTATAGAAGAGATTTTTAAAATCAAAGTATTTCCAGCAGAGGAAATGCTTTCTATTTTATCAAAGGGTATAAATGAAGCATTAAAAGACGTAGTTAGTGGTAGTCAACCTGTTAAAAATGGTGGTACTCGTAAACGGGTGTCTCTTACAAAAAAAACTACTAAGTAAATATATATTATCTAAATACCAACACACGAGGAATATAGAATCCTGCTCTCGTAAGAATTTCATCAATAATGTCCCGAGGAATCCCTTAGTATTCTAGGTATTTTCTTGCAAATACTTGTGCTTTTTCTTCTCTTTCACGAAAGGTTTCTGCAATCTTGGTACCTTCTTGTAGAATTGTTTTTCCTATATTCAATAACGTTGACATAAAACCATGTGTATTTTTAGTATTGATTGTATTAACTACATTACGGAATGACTCTCCGTACTTTTCATAGTTCTCCGTCTGTTTATTGATTATCGGTGTCGGCTCGGTTTTAACATTTATAGGGATAACATACGATAGAAATGCCCTACTATGTCCACCAGCCCACGTGTGGTCAATTTCAATCAGCATCTCTGTATTACGAGAGAATTGGACTACACCACCATCTAAACCTGCTGATTTACTCGGTAAGCAATATACCTTTCCTTCATGCAGTATAAATATAGCTCTTAGTCCCGCATGCCAGATTGCCTTACACCCAATCAGAAAGTCGGGATATAGTGGTTTTGGTATTTTCCAGTCAGGGTTTTCATCCCACACTTCTCCTAATTTTTGTAGAACGCTTTGTGTCGTTGTAAGACTGGAATGTGTTCGTTTTATTTCTGAATATTTTTGACTGATAAACATTATCATCTCTCTTGCTGAGGCTGGCATAATTATATTAGGAAATGTTTCTTGTGTTGTCGGTTGACGATTCGCTGTATTCACTTCTGCTTTGGGCTCTATATCTTTTATCCTTACCATGTTGTTTTTGTCATCATCGTCCAGAGGAGACCCGTCTGCTTTTGTTATGGCATAGCAATGATTCACAAAATGTCCGGAACGGTTACAACGGAAGCATAAATCCTGAGCACTACATAGTTCTTTTTCTATTGCCATACGTAAATAGTCTGGTAAAACGAGTTGCGTATATGTGCCGCCACGAACATTATCAATTCCATATTTTTTCATATACATCTTGGTGTATTTATCTTCATCAAATTCGTCAGCTTCCTCTTTAATTTCCACAACATTTATTGGCGCATATCTCTTCGTCCATTCACTTCCGTTTTCTCTAAAGTGCTCTGTAATTCTAGTATGTAAAGGACGATTTGTCTTTCCTACATAATAGTGTTCCTTTTCGCATTCTAATACATATACGGTTGGCATTTCTATGATATTCTTATGTTAAAGAAAACGTTATTTATAATCAATTTTTACACATTTAGTTATTTGTAAGATATTTTGAAAAGTCAAAATTGATTGAATTTAACAAAAAAATTGATTTCAAATAATACTGAAAGTACACATAATACACTAAAAATGGAGTTATCTAAATTATCTAAAAAAGATCTTCTAGTTGAATGTGATAGATTGGGAATAAATAAATCTAACTCAAAATGCAAGGATGAAATAATTAAATTAATTAACGAAGAAAACGTTAAAATTAATAATACTTCGGTTAATGTTACTGATGATATATCTCCATATATTCATACCACTAATATATCACCACTTAGATATCCAGGTGGAAAAACAAGAGCATGTAAAATTATTGATGATGTTATTTTACAGCATTTTGATTTAACTTGTTTTGACACAGCTATTTCTCCTTTCTTTGGAGGAGGTTCATTTGAGTTTTATTTACAGAATAAATATGGTTTAAAGTTAATAGTAAATGACAAATTTACACCACTATATAATTTTTGGAAACAAGTAAAATTAAATAAAACTATACTATGCGAAGAGTTAAGAAAAATAAAATCTGTTTCAAAAGAACAATTTATAGCCTATAGAAATACTATTATGAATTTAAACGATAATGTATTACAACAATCAATTCAATATTTTATTATAAATAGATGTTCCTTTAGTGGTTCAACTTTGTCAGGAGGGTTTTCAGAAGAAGCCAGTAGTAAAAGATTTACTACATCGTCTATAAATAAAATAGAAGCACTTGATTTTACACATATTGAAATATACAATAATGATTTCTACGACTTTATAAATAATTTAACTAACGATAAAATATTAATATTCGCAGACCCTCCATATTATTTAGAAAGTAAATCAAAACTATATGGAAATAATGGAGATATGCACGAAGGATTTAATCATAAATTATTATTTGATGTATTAAATACAAAAAAAAATTGGATCATTACATATAATAATTGTGAGCATATTAGAAATATGTATAAAGATTATACAATAATAGATGTAAATTGGAGTTATGGAATGAATACATCTAAAACATCCTCTGAAATTATTATTATTTCCAAATAATTTAATTATCATCATAAACCAAATTATTTGGTAATTTTATTTGATTATCCAAACTGTATTCACTGTTTACTAAATTATTAATATTTTTGGGTTGACAAGCAATTGTAACAGATAATTTACAAAACCCCTTTTTATTTTTTCTTTCATGTATTTTTGTTCTTACTCTCAATCGCTGTTCACATATAAATACAGGGACTTTAAAACCACATATATCGCTACCTAAATGATATAGACCTTTTTTAGATATTTGTATATACGAACAACCTTTTTCTCTATATAACTTCATTATAGTATCATTTGGACAATCAATATAACTATCATTATAGTATGTTGTTTCATTTTTAATATTTATCCATTCTTCGTGTGTTATATCTTTTAACATAAAAGGGGGTATATTTCCATTAAATAATGTAATTGTTGAAACAAGATCTTCAAACACTCTTTTTGAAGCTTCTGGTATTTTATTTCTTGAACTTCCTATCCATTTCTTATTCAGATTATCATATTTTAAAGAACACTGCATCCAATCAGGCGTTTTTGATTTTTTTATTTCAATTGATACATCCCTTACCGAGTTCATATTACATTCTATGTCATTTTTAGAAGTACAACCACCTAACTCATCTTCAAGCTGTGTATTAAAATTATTTCCATTTAATTTACTTTTTTTAACTATATTATAAACTTCTAATTCATATTTTTTTCCATTAATAGAACATCTTGAACCTTTTTCGGTCATTTCTTGTAATAATATTTATTATCATTTTTTTACCAAGTAATTCTTTACTTGACATATCTGTCTGATTCGGAAAATAGGCTAGAAGATGCTATTGTATTTTTGAAGGGAGAAAAGCCAGAATTATATTTATGAGCGATAATAATATAAAAATGCCAAAATTCGGCATTTTTTCGTTTTTATTCTTTTTTCTTTATAGAGATTCTATATCTTCATCAGTATCTGATTCTTCTGTACTACAAGTATTTACAAATTCATTGGGAGGATTAATTAGATTGTTATATCCTGTCTTCCAACGATTTAGTGTCCAGTTACGTGATCCTGGTTTATTATAGTGTAGCAAATCAATCGTCTGTTTTCCTTCATGAATATCTTTCATATATGTTATCCATATATCTGTCCATCTATTTATATCATCATTGAATACAAATAATGTTGCAAGAATATATCCTGTAATATATCCAGTATCCCATTGTTTCTTTTTACTTTTCTTAGAAATTGTAACTAACTGATCTACTTTTTCAAAGATGCTTAGCAATTGATCTACATATTTATCTGCTTCTACTTCATTAAATGTTTTATTAAGAATTGGACCTAGAATATCATACGACGTTGTAATAAAATTTGCTCCATGTGCGACTCCTCCTGCAACTGCCATTATATTTTTAAGATAACTCTTTGACTTAGTATCTTTTATACAGTTATGCTCTCCAAAAATATTTGACATGCGATTGTAAAAGTGTTTTTCTTTTGTCATAAAACGTTCAATTGCATAGGTTACAAGAAGTGTGTTTTTTTGCGCATGAAACCTTTGACCTGGTGTTAATGCTACACCATTTTGAAAGTTATCAAAAATTTTTATTCTTTCTTCTTGAGTTGCATTAGAATACTTAATAATACACATTTTATACGTCATAAAATGTAATCTCTGATCCTCATTAAAATCTTTATAAAATATTCCATTCCATACAGTTTTATTTTCAAAGAAACTTTTTATAGTATGAAATCTTTGCTGCCCATCTTCAAGCCATTTAATAATTTCAGCAGGAAAGTTTGTTTTACGAACCATATATTCTTCAGAAAATAATAGGTTAGGCATAGGCAAACCACACATAATAGTATCAATTAACTTTTCTTGACGCTTTATATCCCAAATAAATGGTCTTTGATGTTCTGGAATATCAATAGCCGGATCAAGAATAATCTGCTTGATACAAAGAATGTTATAGTCATATGTAAGCATTTTTTTGATTAATACGATCTGATAACTTTTTGAGAGTATAATATTTGATTACAGTGAAATTTTTATAAAAGCGATATAATAATTATATATACTATATTCAAATTTTTATAAATATAATAATCTATAGTACATTTTATGTAATCATATATTTTATACAAAACTTATGTCTTAAACTAAAAATGAAATATTTATTAACTTCATAAATGCTACAATATAAGGTATCATTAGTAAATTCAAAGCAGTACGTAATGTTCGGGATGATTTTTGAATATATAAAATATATGACTTCTTAAAAATGATATATATATATACAAATATCCACATAAATATAAAATTCTGGTGAAATGTAATTTCTTTTTGCTCTTTCTGTATTTCATCTATTTCATAGAGAAGATTTGAGATGTCTGTGTCTGTGTACGTGTCTTCATTCTCAAGTACTTCCATTCTATATCTGGAGAACCATAACTTCTTTATATGCAAAAATAATATATATTTAATATAGCATGGAGGTTTACTATTTTTCACCTGAACTATTATTCTACTGGATCGTCGCATTTAGTGTATACGAATGGATCGCCATTTCTACTATTTTAGCCTTGTCTAAAAATAGATTTATAACACCTGTTGAGTATTATACCAAAGTACCTAGCTGGGTTGCCGTGGGAGGTGACTTTATTTACACTACTGCCATTCTGTTAACTGTACAATTCTTATTCAAATGGGTTGAACCACTCGCTTTACAATCTAACATGCCCAAATTACTAGCATTTATTCTATTAGCGATTGCTGTTCAATGGGTATTTGATTTAGTATTTGCTCAAAGTATATTAGCATTACCATCTGGTTTTAGCCAATATGTCGCTTACTTCCAAAAATATATCAAGGAAGTTACCTTTGGAGCTGCAATCTCTGATTCTATTTGGATGGTTGGATGGCTACTACTAACTATTTTATTCATAAAATACGTACCACTTCATATAGCAACTTTGATTTTATCAATGTCTTTATTCCTCTGGCTTGTTGTTAAATGGTAAAATAACTTATATTACAATTGTCAGTTGAATCTCATTATACAACCCCTCCTAATTCTTTTAGTAATTTTTCTTCCTCCATTAATTCTTTTGTAAAGTTAACAATTGCGAGTTTTACACGCTGTATGGTATCCTTATATACATCTTCTTCATCACTCATTTCATTAATCTCTTTCACTTGTCTACGAAAACTCTTGATAGACTCTATAAGAGACGATGCTTTTGTCTCTACTTCAACTATCTTTCCTAAAGCAACCGTTGTCATATGATGTGTTATTACAGGAATGGTATCCTTGTCAATCGCATATTCCCATTTTCCTTCTCCTAGATGTATTAGACTATGATTATCCTTTGGATTTGTCTTCCGAATGACCCTATTCTTTGGATTTTCAAAAACTTTCTTTATAAAACGATTAAACCGAACCGAAGAATCTTTGCTTGTACTTACAATCTGCTTCAAAATATTATATGTTATGTTATCTGTATCAAAATCAAAGTTCTCTTCTCGTGTTACTGGGCAGGGAAGAATAATGTTGTATGTATTATTCGTATTGTTATTGTTATTTTGAATATTATTTGCATTTTGAATATTATTTGCATTTTGAATGTTGTTATTTGTAATAGAAGGAACTATCATTCCCCCTTGGTTTTCGGAAACAGGAACCAACCCTTTACAATACTTTTTATGATGATATAGAGCACTATATCCTGAAAATACTTGTTTACATTCTACACACTGGTTCGGGTATTCTTTATGATTACATACAGGCATATGTTTCTTGAGTGTATACGGCGTAGCAAACTTTTTATAACAAGTAGGACACTTATGCTGTTCTATTAGCTGTGTATCTATATTTGGTACGTATGTATCGCTATTTGATAAATCTGTATCTATTTTTGGTAAATCAGTGTCTATTTTTGGTAAATCTGTATCTATTTTTGGTAAATCAGTGTCTATTTTTGGTAAATCTGTATCTATTTTTGGTAAATCAGTGTCTATTTTTGGTAAATCTGTATCTATTTTTGGTAAATTTTTATCTATTTCTGTTATTTTCTCATTATGCACCATTACGATATGTCTTTCATAGTTATACTTTCTATTTGTAGTATAGTTACATAGTGAGCATTTATACTTATATTGTGAGCAAGTGAGCAACATATATATAATGGTTTAGAAAATAAATCTTTATATATATATTTGTTACGGTAGAAAAGAAGTTGCTCATGAGTAAAATATCGGGGGGCGCGCAAAATATATGTAAAATATTTGGGAAAATATAAAGATGTCTTAATTTGAAGTTATAAAAAATATACTATCATGCATTTCACATATATGTAACACATATGTATAAAATTTGATAAACTATCTCAAGCATTTTCATATTATCTTAAGAAACAACTACACAATGGCTTTCTCTGTGATCTACAGCACTGAAGATGTTACTATGAAAGAGTATATGCCACATATTATAGACGCTTCCTATATTGATTGGTACAAAAATCATCTTACTAAACGTATATTACTCAGCCATTCATACAAATCTAATGACGATACAGAACATCTCTATTTCTATCCAGACGAAGATGGAAAAGCTGGATACATTGCATTCTATGCAAATTATTATAATGAATTCTATAAAATATATGCTCGCATTATGATACATCTTGATAAGAAAGAAATATATATATCTGATGCTGTAATAGACTTTGAATCTATTTTTTGGGCAACTGCAAAAAAGTATAGTGGAAAAATGCGCGCAGTTAAAAGATTACAAGATCATAAACGAATCTTTGAAAATATGATAGGATTGTTTTTTGGAAAAGGATGGAGATATCATCTATATTATAAAGAACGTCGTGTAAATAATATTAATAAATCTTATATCAAACGTTTACATTCTATTTCTAAATATATGGATCTCCCTTCAGATCTTCAAAACATTATTAAAGAAAAAGCTTTGCCGTGGAATAAAAATACAACAACAACACTATCCTCAGACATGATTGAATATTTAACAAATCTGCATAAAAAGAATATAGGTGGTTATAATACGTTGGGAACCAACTATGCATGGGGTTCTGTAATTGGGGTGTTTAATCCACAGTAATTTACACAAATACTCCTCTATCATTATTTTTACAATTCTTACAAATCTCGTTCGTCTTTTCCCCATTTTCTTGTAAAGTTAACCAACATTAGCTTGGTTCGCTGTAAAGACAAATTATAGTTATCATTCTGGTCATTTTCAGTATTGATATCATCTATATATTTTCTTAATTTCTCTATATCTACTTGCAGTTCACCTAATTTCTTTTTATTTTTTAGTATGTCTTCAAAAGAAGACCTCGTTACATGATGGGCAAGCACAGGAATTGCGTCATTATCTAAGATCAAATCCCATTGATTTTCTCCTGTATGAACTGTACAATAGTTAACATTTGGACTATTTTTCTTTATCATCCGATTTTCTTCTTTTTGCATAAGTGTTCCAATATAGTTCGCAAATGCTTGTTCTGGTTTCTTCTTCATAATGCTTGCAAATATTGCGGGTGTAATATGGTCTTTTACAAAAGCAAAATTTTCATCTTGCATTCCATTTGGAAAAGCTAAAATGTTTATTGTATTGTTTTGCGTTTGAGTATTACTAATTGTATTGTGTTCACCAATTGTATGAAAAACTGCATTTGGACCACTTGTCTCTGAAGATGGTATGGATAAATCTGTTACAATTTCCTTCTTTTTGATACACGTTTTCTTATGTCTAGATAAAGATTGTTTACATGATAAAATTAAATTACATGTAGGACACTCTAATTCGTCGTTTATTTTTTCACATTTTGGCATATGTATATATAACGACTTTTTATGAATAAATCTCTTGTAACAATCTGAACATTTATAATATGTTTTGTTATCAGCATCTATAACGATGTTTACTTTTGGTCCACAAGTGTTTACTTTTGGTCCATTTGTGTTTACTTTTGGTCCATTTGTGTTTACTTTTGGTCCATTTGTGTTTACTTTTGGTCCATCTATGTCCAGATTTGCCAAATGACAATTATGTACCACACTCATATGTCTTTCAAGATTATATCGTCTACTTGTAGTATAGGGACATAAAGTACATTCGTGAGTAATTATAGACATATTTTATCTATTACTATATTATATATTAAATTATATACATACTTCTTAAATTTGTTATCATAAAGTTACGTGAGTATCTGTTACTCATGAGTAACCGTGAGTAGTGGGGGGGGGAAATACAATGGATCCATAAAGAAAAAGAATTGGTTTTGATTATTTATCTAACTGTTTTAACATGATTACATATAAAATGAAAATGATACCTCCTGTTATTTCTATCATAATATGATATGGAAGTGGTTTCTTATCTAACATCTTCTTACAGTTTTCTTGTTCATTTATAAATAGTAAAATAATTAGTACTACTAACATAAAGAAAGAGATGAGATAATAGTAAGAAATATTTGCAGTAATATAATTGAAATAATATAAATTTATGACTACAAATAAACTTATTTGTGTTGTGAAATATCCTAAGAATATATTCTTATTAAAAAATACCATATCCAGTAAGATTATAGATACATATACTGCCATTATTTTATAAGAAGGCACTCTCTTTGTCAAATGAATAAAGATAGCAAAGTAGCTAAAATTAACTAAGTAAGCTACAAAATGAATCGTATTAATTTGAATACGCCCAGGAATGTGAGTAAAATGAGAACAAGTATGAATAAATTCAAATAGAAACAATAATCCAAAGAATACTTTAATATAAATATCCTTTGTTGTAAATGCGGCATATAAGAGTATACATGATGATATAAAGTTCAGTACAAAGGAATATGGTTGTGCAATTATAGAATTGGCATGATAGGGTATTTCACAAGTATCAAATGGGAAAGTATATTCTTTCATTACAACTATTGAAGAAATTAATGTCTTTTAATTAATTATACCTTGTAAAGAAATCACATCGTTTACAGGTATAGTAAAATCTACTATTATGATAGTCATCATCTCGCTCTTTTAAAAAGTCATGTCCTTTTTTACCACAAAGTTCTTGTAGGGTACATAACGTTGTATAGTATTCACTCTCCAGATCCTGTAGCTCTTGACGTAATAGTTTATGCTTTCTACGTAATTCTTGAATCTCTTCCATTAGTTCTGTCTCTTCCTGTGAAATCTCCATTCGTAATAGATAACTTTTATTTTTTGTTTACATTTAAACCAAAATAATTATATATTATTAATAAAATGAAATATCCTGAATTTTTATGGCTTGTAATTACTGGTTCTTTTGGTGCATTTGGCTTCGGTTGGGGAACTGGAGCAAATGACGTTGCAAATGCTTTTGGAACCTCTATTGGTTCTAAAACATTAACTCTTAAACAAGCAGTCATCCTTGCTTCTATTTTTGAATTTACTGGGGCAATGGTCCTCGGAAGAGTCTCTACAGATACTATTGCTGGAGGTATTGCAAATATAAATTATTTTACAGATAATCCTACTGTATACGCATATGGAATGTGTTGTACATTATTTATGGGTTTTATATGGCAAGCATTTGCTTCCTATAAGGAATGGAATGTTTCTGCAACACATTCTATTATTGGTGGAATTATTGGATTTGCATTAACATACAAAGGAAAAGAAGGAGTTAACTGGATTACACCAGTAACAGATGGTTCCAGTTTTCCTCCATATAAAGGTGTTGTTCCAATCGTTTTATCTTGGTTTATTTCCCCAATCCTTACAGGGCTCGCAGCAGCCTTTATCTTTGGTATGATAAGAACGATTGTATTACGTCGTACAAATTCATATCAAATATCGTTCTATACGATACCTTTTATTGTAATGTTAACAACATGGATTAATATATACTTTGTCTTTACAAAAGGTGCTAAAAAGGTGTTAACAAATGTAGACGAATGGACTCCTGAAAAGGCGGCATGGATCGCAGCTATTATTGCAGGAGGTCTATCTACAATATCTACTATATTTGGAATTCCATTCCTTAGAAAGAGAATTGATAAGACGTATCGTCCTGTAGATAATTCATATCTTCCCGTAATAGAAGAACTTCCAAAAGAGGAAAGAACAGAAGCTATACAGACAGAACCACCCACAGAAACTACTACTGGAAACCGCTTCTCTAAATTTCTTCTAAAAGGTATCAACACAGATATTCATGCAGATATCCATAAAGATAAACTTGTCTCAGATATCCACGAAAATGCAGAGATATTTGATCAAAAAACAGAACATGTATTTAAATATTTACAAGTGTTTTCTGCCATCTGTGTTATCTTTGCACATGGAGCAGGAGAAGTAGGTTATATGGCAGGTCCTCTTGGAAGTATATGGAAAATTGTAAATGATGGACAAATGGTTTCCTCCATAAGTGCCCCCATTTGGGTTATTTCAATAGGAGCATCTGGTTTAGTTGTCGGTTTAGCAACGTATGGATACAATGTATCACGTGCAATGGGTACAAAACTAGCAAAACTTACAGCTACCAGAGGTTTTGCGGCGGAACTAGCAACTGCTCTTGTAATCCTAATTGCTTCTCAGTATGGTTTACCAACATCTTCTTCTCAATGTATTACTGGAGGAATTGTCGGAGTGGGACTTATGGAAGGAGTACGTGGAGTGAATTGGAAACTATTTGGTGCTACATTCTTCTCGTGGATAGGTACTATGTTTGTTATGGGAGTTGGCACATCTGCCCTCTTTTCACAAGGTGTTTATGCTCCTCATAGAATTACGGCTTAATGGTATGTATTCTTTTTTTATTACTTAAAACGAAGTTACGAAATATAATTAAGGGTTCATTTATATGAAACTACAGTTTTGTTCTGATCTTCATCAGGATAATCATTCTAAAATATTAAATATTCCAGTGCTTGCGCCAAATCTTGCATTAATTGGAGATATTGGAGGGGCTTTTCACACAAGCACTTATCAGTTCTTAGATAACATTTCTCATGAATTTGAAAGAGTCTTTTATATTCCAGGAAACCATGAGTATTATGGTCACTCTATTGCCGAAACAGATATACGTCTTGAAGAACTATGTTCCGACCTTGATATAGAACTATTACAAAAGAAAACAGTAGAGGTAGATGACGTACTCATCTCTGGATGCACCCTTTGGAGTAATGCAACAGAAGAAGGTTTTCATAAAACCAATGATAAACGATGGATTAAAGAATTTTCAAGAAAAGAAATGGTATCCCTTCATAAAGACCATCTATCTTTCTTACAAGAAACACTATCAAAAAATAAAACAATACCTCATGTATTTCTTACACACTATGCCCCCTTGTTTGATATGAATGGTTCATTTCAAGGAGGTTTAAATAATTGTATGTTTGCATCTGATTTAGAGTATATGTTTCAGCCTCCCTTAACACATTGGTTATGTGGTCACGTACATCAAAATCTTACGGTTCTTAAAAATAATATTCCATGTATTACAAACTGTTTTGGAGATCCAGACGAAATAGATATTAAGGAATCTTTTGAATTAGGTAAATATATAGAAGTAGGAAATAGTTAATGGGCTCCATACATGTATGGACTTCCATGAGATACATTCCAATGTTCTTGTGATTGTTGTTTTATACAATCAAAGCATTTCGTGGAACATCTATATTCTGGACTACCTTGAAAAGGTTTTTCTACGACCACTATGGTATTTTCTTTCTTAGCCACTGGACGTAGCATCATATATAATACAGCAATTATTACTATGGAAACGATCATATATATTGATGATTCCCGAATAGTGACCATGTAAATGTATATCTACTTTTATATACATGTAAAAAACTATGCTAATTGTAACAAGAAGTGTAGTCTAACAATTTATTGTTTTTTATACTATTATTTTATTATGTTCATCTAAGGATAGATAACTATGTTTCTAAGCTATTTTGAACTATTTGCTTATAGATTTGTGTATTTTCTTATGATATTTTTAACCTTATGGGTTTCTCTCGTTATACTATGCCCAGATGGAGAAACTCATTTCAATGGTATTAAGAAAGAAGAAGATGAAACATTTACAGATAAACTATTTAATAGATTTTACTTCTCTATTGTTACTGGAACTACACTTGGGTATGGTGATATCTCTCCAAAATCTAAAATTGCCAGAACAATTGTTATTATATTCTTATTCTTAATGTTCTTTGGATTCTTAAATATAATCTCTGAAATGCACCATTTTAAAGCGACAAGTCATATGAATCGTCTATAATACATTCTTTTTATTTAAGGTTTCTACACTACAAAACTTATATTGATTATGTTACAAGTTGTTATTCCTATGGCTGGTACGGGTTCACGTTTTATGGATTATGGATTTCATGAACACAAGTACCTATTACCAGTCAATGCAAAACTTCAACCAATGATAGAACTAGCTATTTCTTCATTAGATATATCTGTTCCATGTAAATTTATATATATTATCCGAGAAGATAATGGTGTTAAAAATAATGAACTTCGTACTATATTGGATTCTATCTCTAATACATATAATCTGTCCTATGTAATTCATGCAATTTCTCATCTGACAGAAGGACCTGCATCTACCGTCTATGAAGCAAAACACTTGCTTGATCCAGAATTACCCCTTCTTGTATCAAATTCAGATCAGATATTAGATTGGAATTTTAAAGAATTCTTTCAAACATGTCAAAGCTATGACGGGTGCGTATTAACATATACACTAAATGGCTCTCTTGTTATTGGTAATAATGACAAACACAGTTTTATTAGATTAAATGACGAGAATCAGGTTGTAGAATGTAAGGAAAAGATTGTCCTTAGTAAAAATGCCCTTGTAGGTGTTCATTATTTTAAAACAACAAGAACCTTTCTAGATGCATATGATTATATGTATGCAACTTCTCTACGGGCTCCAAATGGAGAGTTTTACTTATCATTATCATACCAAGCAATGATAGAAAAAGGGCTGAAAATTGGTTACTATGATATTCAAACTTGCAAAGGTACATTTTATCCAGTTGGAGAACCAGAAGATTATTTTGCATATCTTTATCGTAAAGGAAATTATAGTAATAATCTATCTAATCTAAAAGATAAGACTATTCTAATGGAAACAGATTCTATACGAATTACATATGAAGTATATGGTGCAAATATTCGGATTAAGAACGAAGGGTTACTTATGATGGTATCTGGATTTGCAGATGTGGATGGTTTTTGCTTAAATGACAATGATATTACAAATTATGATATTATGACACATACAGTATCTAGTATAATCAGTATATGGTATAAAGATCATTCTCTTAAAGAAAAACATATTTGGAATACTTCTGAATTTACAAAAGGGTGGTTTATTGGAAATTTTGTTCATTGTATACTATCTACAAATGAGTTTGAAGTAGGAAATATACATTATAAAAAAGATGCACAATATAAATATTCATATTACATAGAAACGATTGAATATAATGTCTTACTAAGTGGTTCAATGATCTTAAATGGACAAATTCTTGAATTAGGTACTTGTTTTACAAATTATCCAAAACAAATGATTTGTCCAATATTTCTTGAAGATTGTCAAATATTATCTATTAAAATGCCAATAGTTCCAATGAATAAAGATTGTTAATTATTTTTGAAAGACTTTTTATTATACCAGTTACATTTACATTACCTCTATGAGAAATCTATTAGATTTATAATCCAGAAAATGGATTAATATATATTTTAAATATGCTTAGTGTATAAGAAATGTCTATAAAACCAAATGAAAAAATTGCAGCTTGTATCAAAGAGAAAGGTAATTGGGGAAAATTAGACCCAGAACATAAATTTGATCATAAAGATTTCAATGCTGTACTGGTACAAGATCATATTACGATCGCTTCACCAAAACTTGTAGCTCTTCTTGAAAATATTCAATCGCTAGATGACGAAGATATGAAGAAACATGGTCATTATTTCAAACATTTTATCTATTCTGACATAAAATCTGCGTATGGAGCAAAACTAATCGCATCTGCTTTGGCATCTGCAGGATTCCAACATGCATACGGTCTAAAGAAAACTTCACGTGGCATGTCATTTACTATTGATAAAAACCTTTTACGTGAAAAAACATCTCATGTCTTTGCTACTCTCACTTCTGTATCGTTTTTTGAAAAACCTATTGGAGTTAACTTTCGTAAAGATCTGTTAGCAACCTTTAATAAACGCCCGGAAAACATAAACGGGGAGGAAATTCGGATTATCATTCTGGACTCTGGTTTCCGAGAAGGAGTAGATTTGTTTGATGTTAAATATGTTCACCTTTTTGAACCGATTGCTACAAAATCAGATGAAAAACAAGCAATTGGTCGTGGGACCAGATATTGTGGACAAAAAGGGTTACGTTTTGATCCACAAACTGGATGGCCTCTTCATGTATATAAATATGAAACTATCTTAACTCCTTCTATTCAACAATATCTAATCGCAAATGATGTTGCTCTTGCCCCAGCAGATTCATTCTTTCAATTATTCATGAAATTTAGTGATATAGATCCTAAAAAACTAACATTCGCAAATGAACTAGAAACTGTCGCTATTGGAAGTGCAGTAGATCGCGACCTTACAAAGAAACTTCATGAATTTAAATTACCCGGAATGGAACAGGCAGGAGGACGTTCTTATGAAAAACTTCGTGCTGAGATTTTAAAGAAATATGGAGACCTTGCTTGGTCTAAAATAGAAGTTAAAAACATGTGTGTTCCTTCTGGAGGAGCATCAATCCTTCCTTTTACACCTACCCAAGACTTTGTACGAAAATACTTTACTCCCGAATATCCAAATCCTGGTATGTTACTATGGCATTCCGTTGGCACTGGTAAAACATGTACAGCAATTGCTACTGCTTCTTCTACCTTTGAAAAAGAAGACTATACTATTCTATATGTAACTCGTTATACACTGAAAGGAGACGTATGGAAAAATATGTTTGAACAGGCATGTAGTGTAATTATTCAAGATCTTCTTAAAAATGGAGCCACCCTTCCAGAGGCACATGCTGCAAGACTTCGCCTTCTTTCTAAAGGATGGTTTGAACCAATGTCTTATCGCCAATTTAGTAACCTATTAGCTGGAAAGAACCAACAAACAAAGGTTCTTATGGAACGTAATGGAAAGAAGGATATTCTTCACAAAACCTTAATTATCATAGACGAAGCTCATAAGTTATTTGCATTAGATGTAGAAGGACAAGAAAAAGCTGACATGGATGTGGTTCGGGAAGCATTAATGAATTCAAGTCGTGTTTCTGGAAAGGATGGAGCGAAATTACTTCTCATGACAGCTACACCTTATACAAGTGATCCAATGGATTTAATACGATTACTAAATCTTTGTAGACCTGCTTCAGAACAACTTCCAGAAACCTTTGATACATTTGCAGAAAAGTATCTAAATGAATCTGGTACCTTTACAGAAAAAACGAAAGAAACTTTTTATAATGAAGTAGCTGGGTATATTAGTTATCTAAATCGTGAGAAGGATATACGTTCTTTCTCATATCCAGTAGTTAAAAATATTCAAGTTCCCATGTCCGATTATAGTTTCTTTGAATCTATTCATTCACTTCGTGCTTTAGAATTAAATGTAAATCGTTCCTCTCAAGATATTTCTAATAATCGTGCTTTAATAGAACAAGATGCTGCAGCTATGACAAATAACTTAGAGACTGCATTACAGGGACTTGTACAACCAGCTTATCAACGCCATAAACAATGTTTAATAGATGTTCATACTGACAAGAATAAACTAATCACAAAAGTAAAGATGGATCATAAAAAGAGATTAAAAGACTGTGATAAAATGATTACTGTAATGAAAAGCAAATTACGAGAACAATATAAGAACATGATTAAACAAGTACGAGATGGCGTAAAAAATAAAATCAAAGAAAAAGAATTTCCAAAGGAAGAAAAGGATAAACTGAAGGTATATGTAAAACAAATGGTACAACGTTATCATGAAGACTTACAATTTGATTTGGAAGAAATTGAGAAAAATGAATCGATTGATAATTGTCGTATTCGTGAGGGAGAAATCTATGCTTTGGAACTTGCAGAAGTTTTAAAACAGCCAGTTACAAAGGAATCATGTGACCTCTTATTAGAATCTATTAAACAAATAGAAAAAGAAAACCGAGAGGCAAATCATAAAATTGTACAAGAATTAAGAGAAAAAGGGCAGAAGAATCTAAAATTAGACCAAGAAAGATTAGATATTCTTCGTAAGAAATATCACAAATTATCAAATGATACACATAATGAAATCACTACAGACAAAAGTCAGAGATCTGGATTAGAAAAATGTCTTCAAGGAAAAGTAAAACCTGCTTATCAACTTCTCTTAAAAGGAGATTCTCTTATTGGAAATGAAGAGGAAGAAGAGGAAGAAATAATAGAAGAGGAAGGAAAGAAGAAAAATGTATTTTTAATTATTGGACATGGTTCTGAAAATGTACTTGAATTTAACAGACGAAATAAAGTCCCACAGGATAAAGTAATTGTTGTCTTCCCTGTATGTGCCCGACCAAATTTCATGGATACTGGATGTCAATTCATGGACTTATTTAATAATCCAAAATATGAAAAAATACTCAAAAATCCCATCAAATATCGTAGTAACATCAGTCAACTTCTACACCGTCCAATTCGTATCTATCTACCCGGTGAATATATTCCAGATATGTCTACCAATTTGTTCTTAGATTTTGAAAAAGAAACCACGGTTCTTTCAAAATCTGGTGTTTATCGTATTCAAAAAATTCCTGAGATAAACCGAGAAGTTCTACCAAAAGGAACAAAGGTAAAAGAAGAATTAGGAAGTCCATTCTGCAAACAATTTACAGGTGTTATTAAAACTCCTTCTGAATATAATTCAAAGGTACATCAAGAAGTGTACAAAGGAAATCTGTATAAGCCTGCAGGGAAAAAGGATACTTTCAAGAACCTATCGTATCGTAACTTCAAATTAATGGATATTATGAACGATGTTGGTTCAGGTATCTATTATTACATTGGTTGTCGTAGTTCTATTATAAATGTTCAACCTGAAAAATATGTACGTGTGCTTGAGGCAAGTGAAGTTCAACAAGAAGAACGACACCGTTCCAAGAAGATTCAATCTGTCTTACCACTTATCTATGAAGTTGGACTAGATGAAGAAGAGAATGAGGTGTTGCGAGAAAGTCCTGTTTCCGAAAGTTCTTCCCGAAAATCTTCAAAGAAAGAAGAGAAAAAGGAAGAACCTCCGAAGAAGAAAAAGAAGATGCTTGTAAACACCAAACAGGAAATTGAACACTTAAAACAATTAATTCCGCTCATTTATAAGGCAAAAGAAGACTTGTCTTCTCTAAATAACCTGAATGTTTGGAGAAATGAACTATTACAAATGGTTCAAACTACAAAGGTAAAAGACTTATTAAAAGAACTTGATATTATTGAAGAAATGGATAAACATAAGGATAATGCTACAGAAGAATTATTCGTAAAAACAATTACCCTAGATTCTAAACAATATTTCCAATTCCTTCATGTTTCTGTTGTAAAAATAAATAATAGAAAACAACAATTTAATCCTCGCATCTATGGAATGATTCAAACAACAATGAAGGATGTACCTATGAAATGTTCTGCAACTCTTCTTAAAAAACATATACTTGCTCTTTCTCAGAAAAAAGTCTTTATTGACCTTCCAAAAACAATAGAAGCTGCTTCTAACCAAGAAGTCTTCAGTGATCTATGCAAACAAGTAAGATCACATTACTAAAATTCTAGATTCATTACTAACTGCTTGCTTTAATTCATTCATTCTTTTTTCTAATTCTACAATATTTCGTGTATATCTATTAACAAGTTCTATAACGGTTTCTGTTGTTTCTACACCATAGATGGAATGCACTTTGTTTTCTTTAACAGAATTTTCACGATGGGCTTCATATACCCTTTTCATAAAATCTAAACAAATTATTTCAGTTTGTAGCTTATTCATACTATCCTGTAATGGTTTGATTCTTAAATCGTTTTAACGGCGACGATTTTTTCCAAATAGTTGTAGGATACGTAAGAATAAATTTTGGAAAGTTAAGAGAAGACTTGTGCTTTCACGTACATAGTCTGGACCACCATCTTTTTCACAACTGTCTCTGTGTTCAATCATCCGTTTGGTCTTTACCAAAACGAGATAGCATATAACCATCAAAACGATCAAAACGATTGCTTTCTCTAAAAGACTACCTGGTAAGAAGACGCTAATAAGGAATTCTATAATAACAAGTAATATGAAAACAATTATCATAATGAGCGTAATCTTAGAAGAAATCTTATCTTGAAATTTCCAGGCAATTAGTGTTAAGAGGATAAACAATACCATTGTCATGAAAAGGGTGAATACAAGGCTTCCCGGAACATATAATGTAAAGATAACTGCCAATGTAATACTTGTGATAATGATATAGAGAATAGACACAAAGTGTTTGAGTAGAATTTGTTCTTTTGGAATAGATATTAATCCGATATATGCAATGATTTCTAGAAGAATAATTCCAAAGAAACCAAGAACTCCTATTCTGTTTAGTTTATCTTCATATTGTAATAAAATACTTACAAAGTAGCTCAACAATGCAAGGTAAAACAATGCATATAGATAACTTACAAGAATGTAGTTATCACATATCTGTTTTCCTTCCTTAAAAGAAATCATATAGATTACAAGAGCACATGTCAATGGTATAAGAAAGAGAAGATGTGGTGTCATTATTATAAACACGATAGAAAATAATATAATATTCCTTAAAAATCTTTACTATCAATCGTCTTCGCAAACATATTTGATTCATTTTCATACTTAAATGGTTCGCAGTTAAGTGATATCCCTTTAAAACGATCATTGCAGTCTGTTTTTGTTAACCATTCGTGTTCTAAACATTCTTTCGCACTAAGACGTTTCCTATAATCCTTTTCCAGACATTTCTTAATAAAATCTTTTGCTTCTACACTTACTTTTTCCCAACGATGTCCTGTAAGAATTGGTTCTTCGTGTAAAATTCCTTTCCAGATACGTGCAATACTTGGATTCCCTGGATTTTCTTTGTCATTAAATGGTAGTTTTCCACTTAATAGTTGGTATGTCATAATACCTAAACTCCAAACATCCGACACTGTATGGTATTGATAACTTAGATTTTCTGGAGCCATAAACCATGGGGTACCTACAAGGTCATCTACCTCTACAATACTGTTAACATTTGTTACGATGGCAGTACCAAGGTCTCCTATTTTTATATCGGCATCTTCGCTTGTGTCTCCAAGAAGTACATTTCCAGCTTTGATGTCACAATGGATAATGCCTTTTTCGTGCATATGATATAGTCCGCGTAAGGTTCCGCGTAAAATACTTGCTATGGTATTTTCTCCATAATCTGGATACGCCCGCACATATTCTTGGACAGATCCTCCACGGCACCATTCTTGAAAGATATAAAAATTATCGTTATCTTCTCCTGCATCTACAAACTTTACTACTTTAGGTGACTGTACAAGAGCCTTCATAACGAATATTTCTTGGGTTACACGAGACCTTTTGTTTTTTATTTTTGGAAGTTGTTTACATACGTAACGTATTCCAATTGTATCTGTACATTTATATACGTAAGAATACCCGCCTTCTGCAATTTTATCATGAATTGTATAATTTCCAATCATTTCTTCTGATCTATTCTACAACATGGGACTTTAAATCGCTTCAGACGACTCTATGTTCACTTTTCTACACGGTGATCGTATGCTCCTATCTTGATGACATCCATTACACGTTTTGCTTTTTTAATCATTTCTCTCCCAATGTCTTCTTCTGAATCAGCAGATACAAATTCAAGAGCTTCCGTAGCTTCTTGGTAATATTGTTGTAATTGTTTTAGGTTATTTCCATCTATATACACTTGGATACAACGAGAGATATGGAAACTAATTAATCCAAACACTTCTTTATCTTGTCGCATTTCCCATTTATCGTCCCCTAAATGGATATAGGAATATTCTGATTTAATGTTTTTCTTTTTGACGGGTAGATTTTCTTTGTTTTCTAAAACCATTCGTAAAGAGGTTCCAACTGCTTCCGCAATAGACTGGTCTTTGATAGATTTCTTTAGCCTTTTGATATCCATATGGTCTGTATTTATGTTATAGTCTGATTTGAGATTAGAAGGAAATACATTGATTGTAATATTCTGTTGGTTGTTTTGTTCATTGATAACTGTTTGTTCTTGCACGTTGTTTTGGGTTTGGATTACTTGTTGTTCTTGAATATTATTCTGAATGATGGTATTTACAGTATCAAGTCCAACACTAGAATCGGCATAGAGACTGGGAGGGAGGGGGGGCGGAACTACTATTAGGGCAGTACTTTTACATATTTTTTCATGATTGCATTTACTTTGTTTACACGACAGTTCTCTATGACAATATCTACATTCTGTAGGAGAACTTATCTTTTTACATTTTTCATTATGTCTTTCTAACCATCTTTCAGTAGTAAATACCTTATAGCAATGACAACACTTTAATTTCTCAGATGCAACGTTTACTTTTTCTCCGCCAACGTTTACTTTTTCTCCGCCAACGTTTACTTTTTCTCCGCCAACGTTTACTTTTTCTCCACCAACGTTTACTTTTTCTCCGATAACGTTTACTTTTTCTCCGATATTATATTCTTTATCTTCGTCAAATTCTATATCATAATGTTGTGTTAGTATATGTCTATTTAGATTATACCGTCTGGGGGTTTTATACTCACAATGAGCACAATTGAGCATATACTTATAATAGTAATGGAAAATAAATACTTAAATAAAAATCTTACCGGAAAAAACTCACGAGTTGCTCAATTGAGCAACGTAAAAAAAAGGGGGGGGGAATTTTTTATTTTTATTTTTTTTGTTTGGGGCTTTGTTTCTTTCTAAACGTTTACAGATATTTACAGATTTTACAGATTTTTATAGAATTTAATCCATAATAGTATTTGTAACAAACCCTACTCCTTGTGCAGCTTGATACATTTTATACTTCATTGTAAGATAAAGAGAAAAGGCACCTCCTCCAATTATAAGAATACCAATTAGTAAAAGTATCCAACCAATCGTTTTTCCAGAAATAGTATGTAATGCAACATCAGAAGGGTTTCCAGAATCGTAAGCAACTGCTACTTTTTGTCCAGTAATATATGTATTTTTACTATCTGTAGTTAACTTTGAAGTATATGATTTGCCATCATTTGCAGTATACGATAAATCTATTATACAATTACGGGTTAATGTTTTTGTACCATTTGTTTCTTTAATAACATCATTGCATTCTGATTTAGTAATAGTTGCGTCAGTGATTATAGCCGTACTTTTTCGGAGTAACAAATAGATACTTATTCCGAATATTAAGACTCCGATAAGTATTCCAAAAGATGCACCAAAGATACCTACGATTTTTCCAAGATTTGCAGAACCATCATATGCAGTTTCTGCAATTTTCCAACCATAGCTTGGTTGTTCTTGTGGGGGGGAAGGTGCTGCGTAGTATGTAACAGGTTGTTGAGGTTGAGGCTGTACTTGCATATTATAGTAAGTATATAAAAATTATAAAAATCCTTTTATGATTCTTTTTGGAATATTATGATTATTTAATGTTTTTTCTCCTTTGATACGTTGTATATGTGTTCTTTCTTCTTTTACTTTACAGTATATATCTCGTAACTTTGTAACTGGACATTTGTGATATATTTTATCTATTTCCACACCACTGTTAGATTTTTTAATGGGTGGGGAAGCACGTATACGTGTATAGGATAATTCTAAATCAAAAATAGGTGTTTCAACACCGGCACTGCTCTTTTTCTTCACGAAATATATCGTCATTTTGAGGAGTTACTTTGATAATACGGCAGATATTGTAATTATCTTCACGGGGAATCACTTTCATATGTTCTATATAATTATATAGAAATTTCTTTTAATACGATATTCGTAATGTTTTCTTCGTCATATAGTAAGTCAGTTGCAATATTATAAATTTTAATATGATCCGATTCTACGTGATATTCTTTTTCCCTAGAATAACATTGGTTACATATTAGAATCACTACAATTTTGTAGTGAAGTTGAGAGAACTGTTGTTTAAGAACTTGATCTAATAAAACAGCGTCTTCTATTTCATTGCATAAAGAATCTTTGTATAATTCCTCATGATTATGAATTGCATGGCATTTTCGTATAAATATAACGGGTTCTGTAGTTGTTTGTAATAAGTCTACTAAGCGATAAATTCTTCGCACATATTTCTCACAGGCGTCTGGAAAGGAATCATGCATAAACCATGTTCCATAGTAAGGATTCCAATTAGTATCTGTTGGAAGAAATCCACGAAACATTTCTTGGAAAATCTTTCCTACACCACCATAGGTAACATTCCAATCAAAAGGATATGCAATTGTTCGTTTCTCATGTTTTCGTAACAATTCAGCAATTCCACAGTCAATTCCAATAGAAATAATATGGACCATACTTTGTATTTATGTTTCTTTTTTAGATAGACAGACGATCGTATTAGTTTCGGAAAAAATCTAGGGCAGAAGTATCTTCTATTTCATTTTTATCATGATCTTTAAAATCTGCTACAAATTGTCTCATTTCTGGTAAGTCTGCTCTTCCTCGGATACATTTATGTAAAAATTCCTGTTCTGATTTTGTAAAGTAGTGATGTACTGCTGCAACATCTTCCACTCCAGAGTAGTGTAACGATTCTGTAACTTCTACTCCATTTGTATCTAATGCCTTTCCATTAAAAAGCTTTCCGAAATGAGGAGTAACCATAGTATCTAAATCAGATAACTTAACAATCCATTTTGTGTGTATATTTATATTTTTTTCACGTTTTGTAAATCGTTCCAATACTGGTTTGTTTTCATATACTTTATGATGATTGCTTCCAAATAAAATCCAATTTAAGACCAATGCACCTGAACTACATTTTTCTCGTAATAATTCTTTAATAGATTTGTGTTTTCGTAATACGATAAACTCGTCTACGTCAACAAATGCTACCCATGTATGTTGAAAACAATAATTCATTACAAATCCATAGTAAGCACGTAATTGTAAACATCTTCCAGGATAATAAATAACGGTTACCTTTCCAGGATACATAGATTCTAATACTTTGAGTGGGTAGTTATCATCATTATCATATACATAAATATGATCAAATCCTAGTTTAAAATGGTATTGAAGCCATTCTTCAATGTAACAATTTTCATTTTTAGCAATTACACAGATTACTGCACTTTCTGGTAGCATGTATTCTTTTTTGATTGTTGATACTCTTTAATTAAAGGATTCTGTTGCTAAATAACCAACGATGCTTGTTGTATTCCCTCTATGTGGTTTTGATGAAACCTTTATAGAGCAAGGGTATCATGTTCCAAAACCATTAATTAGTATTCATGGAAAATATATGATTTACCATATGATTGATTCACTTACGCTTTCAGAAGAAGATAAAGTGTTATGTATATGTCCATATAATTTTAAAATGTTTGATTTAAATCATCCAAAGATACATTTTATATATCTATTGGAACCAACCAAAGGAGCTCTCCATACATGTATCAAAGGATTACAGCTTTATCCAGGCTTTAAAAAAGAAGAACTTGTTCTAATGGATGGAGACATGCTTTATACGATAGATATTATGTCTCGTGTGAAGGACATTCTCTCTACAAAGATTGATTGTGCAATTACATCTTTTGTTGATAAAAGTACAAGAACAGACTTTTCTTTTATTACGTTAGATAACGAGAAGGTTATATCTATTGCAGAAAAAGATAGGATATCAGATCACGCAGTCTCAGGATGCTATATTTTTAAAGAGAGTGATCAATTTCTTAAAAATGCACAACAAGTCTTTTTAGATTCATCCTATATGGTACATGAAAAGTACTACATGTCAAGTGTCATTAAATATATGATTGAACATCACTATAATTGTGGACATATTTCTTTAGAAACTTCTCATATGTTATCATGTCATTCTCCTAACAATTTTTGTCATTCTTTAAAATCAATTCCCAATGGAAACCGTAAGATGCGTTTTTGTTTTGACTTAGATGGTACTCTCGTGACAGCTCCTTTAAAGACAGGAGACTATCGTACAGTACAACCAATTTTACGAAATATTAATTACGTTAGATATTTAAAATCCTTAGGACATACAATTATCATTCATACTGCACGAAGAATGAAGACTCATTCTGGGAATGTGGGTGCAGTTATAAAAGATATTGGAAAGTTAACACTAGATATGTTAGAACAAATGGACATTCCATATGATGAAATCTATTTTGGGAAACCCTATGCTGATTTCTATATTGATGATAAAGCTATTCCTGCTTATTCTCAGATGCAGAAGATGACAGGTCTCTACGAATGGTATAATAAAGTAGAAAGTCGTTCATTTAATACAGTTAAGATAGAGGGTTCTAAAATTACAAAACGAAGTTGTCATCTTGAAAAACTAAATGCAGAAATGTACTATTATTTGCATATTCCTGAGGAAGTAAAATTCTTGTTTCCGAAAATGTGGGACTATATACGAAACGAATATTATACGTTAGAATATATTGAATCTCCCACAGCATCTATTCTTTATATTACAGAATCTTTGTCTACCGTACAGTTTATGAATATTCTAATGAATCTTAAAAAAATTCATACCATTCTTCCTATGGAAGGAGAAGTAGTATCTACTGATATTTGGAAATACTATATAGAAAAATTAGAAGAACGTACACAGAACTTGATAGATCGTTTTGAAGGAATAGATGTATTGATTAATCACTGCCGTAATTTTTTACAAGAGGAATATCCTTATGGTAATGAATTAACAATGATACATGGAGATCCTGTATTTACAAATATTCTTTGTAAGGAAGACACATGTGTTTTTATTGATATGCGTGGAACATTTGCGAATCAAAATACCATTTATGGTCATTCTATTTACGATTATGCGAAGATTTATCAAAGTCTACTTGGATATGATGAAATTATTCATGCATCCGTTGTTTCTCATTATTATAAAGATACATTGTTACAAATTTTTTGGAATAGTATACCTTCTGAGCTTAAGAAGCCTATAAAAAATATGACTTTGTATTTACTAATCACACTTCTTTCATTACATGAAGAACGGGTAGCAAAAGAATGTTATCAACTTGCATGTGAATTGTTTTATTCAATATAAAGATTCTTTATATTACATATATACAAATGAGCATTATTTCATCTAAACAGTACATAGCCACTGTTTCTAAAAACAATAAAAATATTGGTTTTTATCATAAAAATAAACCCTATGTTATTGGATTTAAAAATGCAAACACTGCAAGAAAGGTAATGTACAATATGCATCCAGAGCCAGTTTTTACATTATTAACTGGAAATCCAAGGGAGGAGTTAGATTATAAATATAACAAGCATATTACAATTGATAATGAAGCAATTCTATTTATTCCAAAATCAGAATATAGAATTTTTACACTTCCAGAACATAATTTGTATTATTTAGAAAATGTAGATTATGAAGAATTTATTATTTATCCATATACAAAAAATATAGGCATTATTATCCCATATATGTTGCTAAATGAAACGAATGAAGAACTTGTATTTCGTTCACATACAATAGATCCTGTTGATTCATCTTATTTTCTAAGATAAGAAAGAATGAGAGCAATCCGATGCATCATAAATCCAAAAACTCCCAATAAAAAATATGCATGATCTTGTGAAATTTCAACAGCATACCTTTGAATAAATGCGATTGCTACTGTAGAGATAATTCCGAGACGAAACAGCTGCTCAATAAACGTACTTTGGTTTTTCCCTAAAGTATCTATATTCATTTCTAAAAGATTAACATATATATACCCAATGGTCCCTCCAATACCAAATGCGAATCCTTTTTCTATCGTAGATAAATAGTTTATGACCAAAGACCCTGCAAATGTTAGTTCTATGGTATACTGTAATACTTTATCTTTGAGTATTATATATTCTGCATCATAGAGAGGTTTCATATCTATTTTTGATTTATAAAAGGCGGGAAGATAGATAGCAGCGTCTTTTGTTCTTGCTCCAACGATTCCATAATATGGAAAAGATGCTGTTAGATCCTTATACGATATAGTAACTTCTTCTAATTTCCAACAGTCTTGTTCAGGTGCAAGATAGATCCCTTCTAGATTTATTTCAGGACCCGTAAATTCATATATTTCTTTTGTGTCCTCGTAGATTGTTCTATATAAAATTCCATTTTCTTTGTTATCCACAAGACACAGTTGAATGGGTGTATATGGGGGTGGAGGTTTCAAAGAGCGAAATCGGACTTCATATTTTATAGAACCATGACTTGGCAATAGTTTTTTTGGTATATTCATTTGTAAGGCAATATACGATAATGTTTAATAGGATGTATTTTTCTACAATTTAATAAATAAATGTGAAATTATGTACTATATTTTTACTAACGTTGAATATGTAAAAGGGATGTTAACCATTTATAAAATTGACGAATTTTTTGATCTTCGTCGTTTTCTTTAAAATCTATAAGAGTTTCCATATATTCTTTATTAACTTCACAGATCATTTGTCCACCTTGTTTTCTTGAAATATGTGGTCCATACAATATTCGTCTTCCGGTATTAATATCATGAGATAGGTTACATTTATATGATTCACATAGAGTAATGACCTCTTTTATGACAAATGGAAGGTTATTTTCTTTATAAGAATAATATGAATTTATCTCAATAGATAATTCTGAAACAATATAATATATTTGAGTTGTTTTTTGTTCTGCAACCTTATAGATTACCAGACGATCATCGCATGTAGTAATACAACCCCATATATTAAGAATGATTCCGAGTACCATTTGAATATTAAAGATATCACTGGTTTTGTTTAATATGGGAAAGCTATCTGTGTGTGATTTTCTTCAGGTTGTACAGAATACTCCATTAATTGCATTAGATCTTATTGTAAAGGATCCTACAACTCAACAAATCCTTCTAGGATATCGTAAACATGAACCTGCAAAAAATACATGGTTTGTTCCAGGGGGAAGAATCTATAAAAATGAAACGGTTGAATGTGCATTACAAAGAGTTTTAAAAGAAGAATTAGGTGTTTGTTCTTTTTCTGGAGAATATAAAATTGCAAGTGTATCAAATCATATTTACGATACATGTTTTTATGAAGAAAATCCTTTGTATACAAACACTCACTATGTTGTTATAGGTATTCAAATTAATATTTCTTCATCAAATATTGACTATGATCAATTATTAGAACAACACAGTAGCTATAAATGGCTGACATCAAATGAAATAATTCATCAAAAAGATATACATATTAATACAATTCAACATCTACAAGGGAATGGTATGACTTCAACCATTTCTTTTTAAATAAAATGGTTTATGATATAGATTGATAGTATATAAAAATAATATATTAATATATACTATTTATTTATGAAGAAAAAACAGAATGGTTCTGGAATAACAAGTTCTAAGCCAAGTCAATCTAAAACAAGAAGTGATATTTTACCTATAGAAGAACCTATTGATTTTCAAGGTTTACCAGTTGATGTTCAGGAAATTATTCTTAAAAAAGGATTACTTGAAAATAATAAACTATCATATACTGAAGTAGTACAGTTAATGGTAAAAAACAATCCATATATAACTCAATATCAAATGAATGACTTACTTGTCCCTGAAAATATTACTATAACAAGTACTCCACCTATTACCCCCGAGTATATTCCTATAATAAATGAGGCAGGTGTTCAAACAACATTATCTAAGCGTAGCTTTAAGAAATTATCTGATTACATAGATCATATTAATAAACTCCAAGATAATGACATTGAGAAAATAAAGGACATTATATTTGAGGGAAGGGGTCTTTCTGTAAAAGTATACCTTACACCAGGTAGTAATAAAGGAAGTATAAATATACAGATTAACGACACATTTTTACCTAAAACGTTAATATGTTCACTTGTACTAGACTATATGTATTTTAAGGGCAAACCATTACATGCATCCATAAGTTCAATAAAATTTACAATGTATTTAAGTAAAAATACAACAACGAATGACGAAGGAGTGATTAATATTACTAATATTCTGGATATGGTAGTTAGTACACTATGGTTAAAGAATATCTTTAAAACAATAAGTTGGGTAAATACTGTGAAATTTAATGAAATAGGTAATATTGATATAGTGTTTATTACAGAGGAGGGAAATATTCATGTAATTGATTTTACAAAATTTAACAAATATTATCCTAATTCAGAATTAATTCCAAATCTTCAAAAATTACTTAAAACAATGGAAGGAAAACTTCTAAAGTATTATCCTAAAAAAATAGTACGGCAAACTAGAAGTACTATTACTACAGTGTAGTTTTATATTTTATATTTTATTTTTCAATAACAACGAACGGTTTTATATGTTCTGGCATTGATAAATTATAAAATTTCTTATATTGATGTTGTACAATTATATCATTATTTTTCCCATCATAACCATCACAATGACCGTTATATGGACCGACTGTTCCCTTATTTAATAAAGCAATACTGGAACATAGAAAATCTACACATATAGTTACTGGAAAACCATAGTCTAACCAATGTAATAATATATCGTCTATTGTTTCTTTATTCTGAAAATAGTTTATCATATTATCTTTATGATAAACTGAACCTCCGTGTCCAGAAAAACGATAAACTACGTCTTCTGATAAAAATGGGTATTTATCTTTAACTTTTTGAATAGGAAATAAGTTTGGACAAAAACCATTTATATCATATCTAAACGTATCTGTAATTTTACTATTTATAGACACATCATCTTCTAACCACATAATATATTCTTCCTTAAACAATTGGAAGACCTTCAATAGTCGTTTAATTAAGTTGTTTGTGTGTATAATATGATATCCACTCTCTAATTCAGTATATGTTGGACTTATAGATTCTGTTTCATGTATATATGTACAATTAAAATGAGATGCCATTTCGGTATAGTCATAACCATTGTCAGATACAACAATAATTGTAGCTTCAGGATAATGTTCTCTTGCAGATTTCAATGCTTCATATGTTGCATATGGCTGTTTATAACATTGGATGAATATTCCAAAAGGCTGCGTCATTTACTATGTATAGACAAAAATATATACTTTAAATAGTTGTTATTATTTTGATATCATTGTGAGTTGTTGTAGTTCTTCAAATTGTCGTATAAGTCTTCGTTTACAAAAGGCAGTCGTTGGATCATAATAATTTTTTAGATAAATTGATTGAATACATACAATCGCTCTTTTCTTTTTAACATATTCTTCAAATTGAAGAGAATATTGATTTATCATAGACATAACAGTGGGTAGAGCTTTTACTTGGAAGATACTATCTATTTTGTTTTCACTACATGCTTCAGATAGAAGTTTTGCTGCAAGAGAGCTCGCAATATAGTATACTGGTTGTTGTTCCTCTAAGAGCTGTTCACATAATCTAACTAAGCGAATATCTGTAAAAAAATCTGTCTTTTTACCCAATGTACAACAAAGAGTAGAGTATGAGATCTTTTCGCTAAATGGTATTTTTTCTGTAAAATTAAATAGTTTAATAACGTGGGTAGGCGGGGAAGAAAAAGGATATAGATATACTGGAATCTTCGGTATTTGTTCCATCTTTAAAAAATGATACTCTTGTAAAAGATATTCTATCATTTTTTATTATGAAGCACGATAAAGCAGTTAAATATTTTGAACTCGCAAAGCATCTTGCAAATAGTTTCTCTAAGGATTCTTCTACCAAGGTAGGAGCTATATTTTTAGCTCCTACTTCTTTTCAGATTCTTTCTATGGGCTATAATGGAATGCCGCGAGGTTTTGACGAAACAAACTCTGAACGATGGGAACGTCCTCAAAAATATTTGTATGTAGAGCATGCCGAAAGAAATGCAATCTATAATGCATGTAGAAACGGTACACCACTTGAAAATAGCATTGCTATAGTAACGATGTTTCCGTGTGCTGATTGTATGAGAGCATTAATACAATCAGGTGTAAAAGAAATCATAACAGTACAACCAGATCTTGAATGTGCTCGCTGGGGTACACATTTCCAAGCCTCTATGGAGATGTGTATAGAATGTAATATTAACCTTATATTTATAGATAATGATATTGAATTACTTGAAAAAAATATACTGAAGTAATTATTAATTACATAAATTGATAGGGTGGATATACAAAAAGACGGTCATCTCCTCTGTTTTTAATATGGGTAATATCTACAAATCCAAATTGATTCTCAAACTCATAAGGATATGTATTTTCTGGATAAACGTCTTCAATTACATATCTACCAATAGCAGATAGTCTATATTTTAGCATTTTAAAGGTATTTATTTGATCTGTGGCACCATGGGATGCATCGTCAATAATTAAATCAAACTCAACTCCTGGAAATAATCCCTGTACACGTGGATCAGATTGAGACAGTTGTTCTACTTTCATACGATGGTCATTGATAACAACGGGATCTATAATAGCAACATTCCAGTCAATTCCATAAAAGTGTGCCTTCGGAAATATTTCCATCCAACACTTCATAGAACCTCCTTTGTATACTCCAACCTCTAAGATATGTAGATCTTCTTCTTTCTTTGAAAGGAGGTACTGTAGAAACTTAGGATAAAAATATTCAAGAGCATGATATGAAGCCTTATCTGTCATATCCATGTTTGAATATTTAATAAGAGTATCTCTTACCTTATCTTGAAATTCTGTATTTTCTTGCGTCATGTTTAGTAATAATGTATATCTTTCTTTAAATCGGTTAGATTTATCTTTCAAAAATATCTATTTAAAAGAATAGTTATTTCTTTATAATGAGAGATCATTTATTTAAAATATTTTATGGTCTCTCCCATGTAGATTTTTAATGTAGATACGTACTACAAATAAAAATCTACATGTGTTTTACATATGGTGTACTTCTACTCACATCAACATGGTACCGTGTTGTTAATATATTGAGTCGTTTACAATAACTATATGTAAAAGATAGTTTCTAGTAAGGATTATATCTTTAGTAAAGAAACTATTAAACACATACCATGTAATTCTTACAAGATTATGTGTAATTTAGATTTAATGTAGACGTACATTTAGATTTAGATGTAGATGTAGATGTAGATGTAGATTAGCATTTCATTAGGGAGGTTGGTTGGGGAATGTGGTGGAATGGGGTGGGAACTTTTACAATGACCTAAATCTTTGTTTAGGTAGGGTTTATTTTTCTAAATTTTTAACTGAAATAGTAATAAAATGAACTTGGAATTAAATGCAATAAAGGAGGAATTAGCTGTTCTTAAGAACGAATTTTCTACTTTAAAAGATATTGTAAAAATAAGTGAAAAATCACAGTATTTTGTCATATACTATGAGTTGGAATATATTGAACCTATAGATATTCAAAAACTATTGAGAGAAATGATTGAGCCTCCTTCTTCTTTCCCTATAGACGAAATATATACTATTGTTTTACAAGAAAGCGATAAGACTTACGAGAATCCCCTACTCAACATTTATAGATACATTATAAAGGCAACACTTTTTCTTAAATGTACAGAAAAAATGTCTTTACATACGTTGGACTTTTTCTTTGAGAACAAACTTGGTAAGGTATTCGTTGATTATTATTATTCGTCTTCTGAATTTTTAAAAACCATTAAAATGTCCATGGCAGAAATAGATGGGCATTATAAAATAGAAAAGGGAACTTTAGTAAAACAAGTAATAGTTAAGTAACATTATTCTTTTTATTAGGATTATTTATAATATTTCCTACAACACATGGTAGTTCTTTTAGTTTTTCCTCCAGTTGGGGAAGAAGAATTGCAACCCCTCTAATTATAAAACTAATCATATTGAACAGTGGAAATGTTCGTAAAGGACATGTCATTTTATTATAAATCTAACAAATGATCCTTTTAGTTACTTTTACAAATATTAATAAGCAGAGCCAAAGTATTGGGGAGCATCTGTTTTATAAATGGTTGCCGTAAATTCACGTCCTTGATAGATACTTACTCCAAGTTTGTCTCCCGTATATAATTCATTACAACCTACAGTATCCTCACATTCTCTAGAACCAATTTGTAAAGGAATTCTCATCATGTTATTTTTATCTGTTGCAGTATAATATTGCCAACGGTCAGAACGACCATATACTTTTCTTCCGAAAAGAGGAAGAATTACAGGTTCTTTATCTGTTTCTTGAGAAGTAAGTATTCCAACTTGTTGATAATCTAATGGTGCTTGCGAGTTGGAATAGCGAGGAAGTTGTTTAGGATATATTGGAACATCACCTCCTCCAGTAGAGCCTGATTTACTATCAATAATAATGATTGGTTGTTTTTCAGGGGGGGATGGAAGTCTATTTTCTTTGCTTCGTTTACTATTCTTATGAGACATGGTTAGGAGAATAAATAAAATTACAACCAACGTAACAAAGATACCTATGTATATCCAAGACATAGAGAAAGGTTTTGATACGATACGGCGCATAATCTACCTTAATATTATATAAAAAATGAGAATTTGTTTGTTGAAAATCATAAATGGTACAATGGAAGATCTACTACAAAAGTGTTCTCATCTTTCACTAAAAGACTCTCCTTCTTCATGGTATGATAATACATCACGTAGTCTCTATTGTATTCAATCAGAACACAATGATTACGTATATTCATCCATAAATATTCATACAGGGGAATTTATTGGACACATTGTAGGTGAACGAAAATATACTTGGGAAATTCTTCCACATAAATATTGTATATGGTTAAATGATTCCTATGTAATTGACTGTCGGGAGACACCAAGGTGTATTACGTCAATGATTCGTGAAACACATGATGAAACATTAAAACATAATTGTGAAATTGCATTTGCATACACAAACGACACAATTGATGTATATATAATTGCTACCTCTGAGATTTGTCGTGGAGAAGAATTAATCATAAAAAAAGAATGTATGGAAGACTATTATTAAATATACAATCTTTACAAAAAAGATAGTTATGTCTTAGATATATATAACTTTTGGTGCCGTTATATTATTGAGCTGTGATTTTAGATTTTCTTTTTGTATACCTTTATGATCATAACTACAAACATGATCTTCTGGAAGCTTATGTTTTTTGCAGAATACTTCTTTACATTTACAAAGACCAATCGTCTCGTCTAAAAGAGATAACTTCTTCTGACATAAAAAACATATTTTCATGTTGTGTTTTATGAATACAATGTATAAAAAATATTCACTTTTTATACATCATATTCTCTACACTCCATACTTGATTCATCAATCTCACAGTAAGAATCTAGAGCATCACGTTTAGATTTTTCTTCTGCCAAATATTTCTCTTGGCGTGCATAATGGACAAAAATTTCGTGGGCAATATCCCACTGTACACTTATGTATTTCTTATCCGTATGTGTCTTGGATGCATGTGACGCTTCCTCAATTGCTTTATCTACATCTTCTCTTGTGAGACGTGTCTTCTTATTTGTATAATGTTTAGAAATAGAATATACACGTGTGCACCGTGTATTTATTTGCTTAAAATTAGAGAATGTATTTATGCGAAGCATTTCCTCTCCTGTTAAAGATAACAGAATATAAATTCTTAAATACATTTGAAATGCAAAAAGTATATATTATCACGGCAACTGTAGGTACAGAGTTTTTGGATATTTGTATACAAAGTGTTCAACAACAAATCTATACAAATATAGAACATGTAGTCGTATGTGATGGAAAAGAACATGTGGAAAAAGTAAATATCGTTCTTGAGAAATATAAAGATATGGCAATTCCAATCTCCGTAATTGTATTACCATGGAACAGCGGGAGAAACAAATATATTTGCCATAAAATATATGCATCTATCCCACATTTGCTCCATGGTCCAGCATATGTTAATTTCTTAGATGAAGATAATTTTATAGAACCAACCCATATCTCGTCTATGATAGAAACCATTCAAAAAGAAAATTATTTGTGGACATATTGTTTACGAAATGTAGTTGGAAAAAAGAATCAGTTTATCTGTAAAGATATTTGTGAATCATTAGGAAGCCTCAGTATGACGTGGTTATCTGAATTTAATAGGATAGATTACCTTGTAGATACATCTTGTTATTTGGTTCCATTAGATATTCTTCAAGAATTTTCTATATGTTGGCAACGTCCAGCGAGAAGTACACCAGAGGCAGACCGTTTATTTTATAAAGAATTATCACATCGTTATAAGAATTATGGATGTACTATGAAGTTTACACTAAATTATCGCATTGATGGACGACCGGACTCTGTAAAGGCAGACTTCTTTATGTTAGGAAATTCAAAAATACGTTCAAAGTATAAAGAAGCGGTTCCTTGGGATCTTTAGACGGGTCTCTTTTTTTCACGAATAATTTCCATTTTCTTTGAAATTACATAGGGAACCATAGGATATTGCTTTACGAGTTGTTGAAATACTTCATTGCAATATTTTCGGATTCCTCGTATTGTCATAAAACATTCATCATACTGTTCTGCTGTAGTGTTAGCAGCAAGTATTAGATGAAACTGTTCTATTGAAATACGATTAAATAATAGCATAACATCTTTTACTTTTGTCCATTTTTCTGTTTTCTTAAGATTTGAAATAAGAGTTTTTTTCCACTGTTCTTCTGTAATTAAATTCCGGAGATAGTTTTTTCGGAATAATTCTTTCATCTCTTCTGAACTTCCCATATCTATCTGACGATTTAGCCTTGGAATTTCAGACCATTGAAGATGTCCAATTAATCGGTGTACTGCTAACATGCATTCTTTTTGCTGAGGAGTAAGTGGTAAGCGATTTAAGTAATGTAACTCAGGGCGAACAAGTTCTCCTTGTGGGTTACATACAGGTTGATCTCCATCTGCACGAGGAATTGTTTGCCCGTTTCGTCTCATCCATTCATAATAATGTGGATTATGAATATGGTTTTCAATTTCATTTGTTTTCCAACTAAATGCAGTATGACACATGATACACCACATTTGGTCACATCCATCTATTTTATAAATCATTTCTCTACATTTAGGACACGGTTTCGTATTGGTTGTAAGAATTTTTGCAGTTTCTATATCTTCTTTATTACATATATGCTCTTCATCATTTGTAACAAGGATAATATGACATTGATTGCAAAGTTTAGTAGAACAAACACCACATTTAAAAGAACTTTTCGTAATAAATCCTTTACAATTTTCTTGGGGGCAGCCACGAACGACGGCATCTATTTTTCTCCTTGCATCATTCATTGATATTCTGGTATATCCAATAACTTCGCGAATTTCAGCGATTCGTTTCAATACCATTGGGTAATAGGTAGGTTTTATATTGGTGTTTTCATAAAAGAACACCATATCATCTAATGGAAGAATCTCCGCGCGTAACTGTTCACAATAGATTTTGTGTTGTGTTTCTGGCAATTGTAATTTTTCTCTTTCAAACAAAATATTTGCCCGATGTGTTTCCAATTCTGTATTATAAAAGACATGAGTAAACGATTGCCAAATAAAATCGGTTCCCCAAGGTACTTTACAACTCATACAACTTGGCTCATTGATGCTTTGAAGAATATATGTACGACTACATACTCTACATGTCTGAAATTGACAGTAATTGCACTCAATTGGTTTTCTGGTAGATTTGTTGAAAGTTTCACAACAGATACTACAGTCCTTCATTTTATAGAATAGATACTGAGAAAAAAGTAGTAGGCATCATTTTTTATTTACGTCTGCTAGAGATTACAATAAATTATATGGTACATTGTTAATGATCTTCGCATTTGGAGGTAGTTTCTTTTTATCAAAATAAATGTGAGAAAGATATTGGTCTTTTCTATCCATTAAATATCGCATCACTATTGTTTCAGAAGGATATGTAGACATATATGATAGGAGATGTCTAAAGGGAGTAAATACATTTTCTGGGACAGGTAGCATTTGTTTATCTTGATAAAATTTAGACATTGAGATAGATTCAACCAACCGAAGAGCTCTGTAATAATCTATAAACGGGTTATATGGTTGGTACTTATCATTAATGGGGCGAGCCATTCCAGGGTCCCACAAAACAACAAGATATCCTTCATTTGGTATAAATACATCAGTTTTACCAGAGACATAATGCCAATATCCACCAGGTGTAATCTTATGGTATAAGAAGTTTCCAAGATGAGCATCATTATGAACATGCTGTGTATATTTATGAAAAGCTCTTAGTGCAAAAATCATTTGCATAATCACACTTTCATACTGGGCTGCAGAATACTTGTATTTGAAAAAGTCGTGCATATCTCCATTTGCTAATTCATTTAATACTACATAATATTTTCCTGTTTTAAGCAAAGCAGGAACATTTCTGGTTTTTATAAGTTTGTTTTCATTTGAAATGGACACATTCTTACAGTGGAATGTAGTATACATAATTGGCATATTCGGAGATAAGCCTGTTTCTGCAATAAATGACATTTTTGTTAAATGTTCTATTTCTTCATGAAAGCTGTCCTGCATTATCTTTGCAGAAAAGCGTAATAGTTTTCCTAAGCCCTTTCCTGCATTCATATATGCCATCCCATAAACAGACTCGGTTCCAATACGAGCATCAAAATAGATTTTCTCTTCTACCTTTCTACTTTTGGGAAAACTCTTTACAAGTACTAATTTATTTGATTTTTCTACACTGGATTCTATACAAGGTTTTATCATTTCTGTATATCTCCGAAGCACTTTTGCAAAATGTATTCGGTTTTCAATGCTATCTGTAGTATGAAAAATTGGTTGAAGTGCAGCTCGGAGAGCATTACGGAGACGTACTTTTTGTAATTTCAATAATTCTTCACTAGTGGGACGATAATCTCCATCCGATGGTTTTGCGTCTTCTTCTACTTCAGCCTTTATTTCATTGCATTCTTTTAACAACCGTTGATATACACTGTTTAAGGCGTTTGGATCAATCGTTCGGTGTGTAATTGGATTTGTATGAGGGTCTTTCTGTAGCTCTTTGCATTGTTCAACCGTAATGGTATGTTTTGTAGTATTTCTTTTTACAATCTTCCCGTCTGCTTCCTGTCTTGATAAATGGGGTTCTACGTTATGTAATTGTTTACAATTCTTTTTTAATGTTGCATAGACACCTGTTTCACTTACTTTTAGTATTCGTTTCTTCTGAACGAGAGGATTCTGTAAAGGATTATCTACCCATTCTTTACAAACTTTTTTTGTATATATAGTCCCAGGGTCTTCTTTCGGTTTCCTTGGCATATAGATCTATACCTAGGTAAGGTAATTTTGCAAGGATTTAAAGTCGTCTATATTATAAGATATATTTCCGATGGGACAGGAGCAATCAAGAACAAATACCTATCAAACATATTATCATGCTCTACAACAAAACAAAGAGGTAGATATGAATCAATTAGATCCCTATGCAGTTTTAAACGTCTCTAAGAACTTTACCTGGGATGAACTTGTAGCATCCTATCGTAAACTTGCAAAACAAGTACATCCTGATAAGGGAGGTTCTGAAATGTTATTTAATACGGTTACTAATTGTTTTAAGACTTTAGCACATGAATATAAACTCAAAGAGGTAGATAAACCACATCATGTTCTGAAACAAAACTTTAATACATTTGAAAAACAAAATGTAGCAAAACCTTCTATGCCAGCATTTGCAGAGGCGCCAAACTTTCAAGATAAGTTTAATAGATTATTTGAGGAAAACAAATTGGAAGATGATGAAGCAGACCGTGGATATGGGCATATGATGGAAGAATCTACGAAGGAAAGAGAAGACATTAATATTCCAAGATTAATGAAAAAATTTAATGAAAAAACGTTTAATTCAAATTTTGATAAGATGGTCAAACCTGGAAAGGAGGTAATTATCTATAAGGAACCAGAACCATTGCTTCTTGCAAAGAAATTGGATTTTACAGAATTAGGTGGAAAAACTGAAGATTTTACCACAGACCCTTCTAGAAAAACATCATTACGCTATACTGACTTTATGAAAGCTCATACTACAACACGTTTAGTAGATCCAAGATCTGTAAAAGATAGAAAAGAATATAAAACAGTAAAAGACTATGAGATAGATCGCGCGGCAATTACAGAAAAACAAATGGATGAATCTGAAATTCGTTATCAAAAAGAAATGGAATTATTTAAATTAAAACAAGAAGAAATACGTGTTCAACGTCTACAAGCAAGAGACGAACTTCATGGTAAACATTATGAAAAAGTTAATCAATTAATGTTAGGTCTAAGGTAGGTTTATATATCTTCGTCACAACAGTCTTCACAATGATCTTCATCTTCATCATCTTCTTTCTCATCTTCTTCATCATATTCTTCATCATATTCTTCATCATATCCTTCTTCTTTCTTACCTAATGGATCTGTATTTCCACATAAAAACATATCTATCATGGATAAAACTTCTTTAGATAACCGAAATTTATTTTTATTATCACCTTTTATATCTTTTAACAGGGAATGATAAGCATTTGCATCATAAATGCTAACATTTTCTAAATATTCTAAATGTTTATACCATGTTTCTTTTACTTCTTTAGAATCAAAGCTAAATTCTCCAATAAAAACATGGGTCGTAAACCGAGAAGATATTCTTTGTAATCTTCCAACAAGATCATGTACTATATCTATATCTATAACACTATTATCATATTCTACTAAAGGTACTTTTGTTTTTGTTTCTTTTTGAATTGTACTTAGGTTTTTTGTTAATTCATTGTTACAACTAAATACCATACTACATTGGTTTGTTTTAAAAGTTTCCATGATCATATTATATATTTTTTGAAAAGGGAGGTTCGTTTTTCCTATAATAAAAGTCACATCATAGCTATTATCTGATACACTTTCTAATGAACTTTGTATACGCTCCATCAATTTATTCATATAAATATTTACATTCACAATTTCTTCTAAGAAACATTTTCCATAATGCAAAGGAATTTGTATTTTTTGTAAATAGGAAATTGCATCTTTATCAAAATCCAATACATCTAAAATTGCTTTTTTAAAATGTGAATTGTCAGGTTCTGAAATAACAAGGTCTTCTTTTAATAAATAAATTGTCTTTGCATTGTGATATTCCATAAATTGAGGGTTTTTTAATAGTTGTAAATTAGATAACCATTGCATTTCTACTCCATATACTTGCTCATATAACTGAATGATGTCATTTCTAAAATCAATTCCATTTACACATGCGACAATATATCTTGGTTTTGCGAGACGTATTTCTTGTATGGTTTCCCGAAATTCTTGAAAAAGTTCTTCATTTTCAATACTTTGAATTGTTGTTATATTTGGTAATAACAGCAATATAGTATCATCTTTTTCAATAATATTCCATACAATTTTTGTACGAATAGGAAGCGGGACTTTCTTACCACCCATTCCTCCTCCTTCTGCAAGTTGTTTTAGTTTTTCTAGGAAGTCCATTGTTGATTTACTTATATTATATCTATGTACAATTTATTTAAGCAATTATATATTTAATAGTAACACAACGATGGGTCATAAATTATATGATGTACTTGGTGTATCAATGAATTGTACACCAGAAGAATTAAAAAAATCTTATAAGAAACTTGCGATTCAACATCATCCTGATAAGGGAGGTGACTCCGAAAAATTTAAAGAAATCGCACATGCATATGATGTGCTAAGTGATTCAGAGAAAAAACAACGTTATGATCAACTTGGAGACGAAGCATATGAGATGGGAGGAGCTAACAATGGTCCTTCATTTGATCCAAATAGTATTTTTGAACAATTCTTTGGTGGACGAGGTGGAGGTATGCCAGGATTCTTTGGGGGAGATTTCTTTGGAGGAATGCATGGACATGGACGTCCTTCTCCAAAGAAATGCAGAAATTTACAACATGTTGTTCAGATGACAAATAGAGATGCTTATTTTGGAGGTCATAAGGTTCTCAAAGTAACTCTTCATAAAAAATGTATGCGTTGCATGGAAACATGTTTTGCATGCCAAGGACAAGGGCAAATAAATGAATTACAACGGGTTGGTCCTTTTACCACTGTAGCTTCCAGACCATGTGATGCGTGTAGAGGAACTGGACAAGCTGTAAAGGGTAAATCTTCGTGTACAGAATGTAGTGGAAAAGGAGATTATACAGAAGAGAAAAAAATAGATTTACATATTCCGATTGGTACAGAAACTGGAAAACAAGTAGTGTTTCCTGGATATGGTGAACAACCACAGCATCCAGGAGATCTTCCAGGAGATTTAATCTTTGAAATGTTAGTAAACTTAGATACTACATTTGAACGAAAAGGACTAGATTTAATTTATAAACAAATGCTTTCCTTTACAGAATCTATTCTTGGAAAGAAAATTGATGTTCCTCTATATGATGGAATTTATACTGTACATACGAGTGAATTTGGAATAATCCAACCAAACAAACAATATACGATTTCTAACAAAGGTATGAAAACAGAAAAACAAACTGGTAATTTAATTATTGTATTCCAGGTGGTGTATCCCACAAAACAATTATCAGAAGAATGCAAACAAGAAATGAATACATTATTTAAGAAGTATGACCTGTAATTTACATAACTATAACTACCTGAATACTGTGTTTATTAAAGTAACATTTTCTCAAAGAAGTCAGTGTTTGAATATTGCATAAAACGAACCAATTCTGGATATCCGCGATATACCACATTGGTTCCTCCTCCCAAATCAAAGTTTTCCTCACAGTTAAATACTTTATCCATCTCTTCCAAACTGTAAGTTTCTAAACTATAAACAGGAAGTTTCACTCTATTTTGTACATTTCCAGGAGTACATACCTGGTTAACAGTAAATGTTTTGGCACCAAAATCATATAGAACTTCAAATATTTCTTTTCCACTCATAGAATATCCTTTTACTGTATAAATACCTACATTTGGTCTATTAATCAAAGCATCTCTATAACATCTGGATTCTTCTTTAATTCTTCTTTGAATTGCGGTATGATGAAATAAATTGATAATAATTATGACAAGAGTTATTGTAATAACAAATAAGAATCCTTCTGTAAACGATATAGGAATCCATGATAATAGAAAAGCTTTAAACTTATCCCATATTTCTGATAATAACATTTTACTTCTACTCTACTATTCTCATTTTATTTTTATTCACGTGCCTTTATATTGGAGTAGTGTTTTAACTTCTCTACATTACAAGTGATTGCCACCTTGTTATTATTTATATTTGCTTTTAGTTTTTGGAACATACCCATATCTGGAGTTATTTCCGCATATTGTTGTTCTATACATTGTTGAAATTCTTTTTCAACAAAAATATTACCTTCTTTGCTATAATTTGCTTTATATCCAGGTTCTGCACCACCTTCATTATTTAACATAGGGTCTTCACTATTTGGAGCTCTTTTCTTTTTCAAAGCATTTGAACGTTTTTCTACGGTAGATGAAGGCTTTTCTACTCTAACTAACGAACCAGTATTTCCTGCACTTTGTTGTGCTGTACCAACAATAGCTTGTTTTAAGGGGGATAATTCATCAGATATAAATCCAATAGATTTCATTAAAAATTCACCTACACCTGTAAATACTCCATAGAGCCGCTGTGAAAAAGGCATACTTGAAAGAACTACATCTGTAAGTCTATCCATTAATGGAAAAATACCTGAAACACGTAATTCATACAAAGGTGTTAGATCAAGTAAGGGTTGTCGTAAAGGAATGAAAATAATCATTTCAGGTACAAATTTACGAATAATGCAATAAATTACATACATAATCAGTAAGAAGATGAGAATATAGTGAAAGATTGCTTTCGTTCCTTCTAGTACAACTGTATAGATCCCTTTAATCACGGGTACAGGTGGAAGATTTGGAAAGATCTTATCTACCGCTGGTAAGACAAGCATTCGCCCAATAAACCATGCAATCGTAATAACAATAATTAATATCATAAAACGAATAGCTGAAAACATATCCATGATCGTCTATGTCTCTCCCTTGTATAATTAGTGGAAATTAATGTCCCTTGACGAACACTAAACTTAGTCCAATAAAGATGAATACAATTCCAGCCATATCATAGCGATTTACTTCTTCGTGAAAGAATAAAACACCTACTGTTAAAATACTTAAAATACTTAGACACGACCAAATAAGGTTTACAGAACCCATTGCTTTATAGCCATACATTGTATAAAGTCCTAAACAGACTAAACTATAAAAGAACACTGCTAGAAGGTAAAATCTCCATTGTTGTGTTATTTTACATTTTTTTATACATGTTTGTGCAATTGCTTCTGATGCCACAATAAATAATATTATACTTACCATGTATGCTTTTTCCATATGTTCTTCTGAATCAGTGCTTGTCATATTTTCTATTATTATAGAAGATTTTCAAAAACCAATTGGTTGCATTTGCTCCAATAGATCTGAGAAAATATCGCTATTTGATTGTTGAATAATAGACAACACAGCTTCTTTTGTTTTTTGTATAAATATAACTGTTTCTTGTGGACAACTTTCCACATTCTTCAGCAATTCTACAAAAAGTTCTTCAATTTGTTCTTTCTGGTCCACCATTTTTGAATTTATACTTTTCGTTTATTTATGAATCATTTTTTTATAAATTTACATCAAATAGCGTGTAACATCTGCAATTATACCCGCACCGTGTCAAAAAGAACCTATTATTTCCATTCTTTTACGAAAAGAATTTCTCACATATATCTACTAACTATAATTCACTGATTTTTATAGTTTTTGCACCATTATTTACTATAATCCTGACCTTTACAAATTTTACACGCATTTTCTTTCGTTTATAAAAAAATTGAAATTCCTTTTTTTATCGTAATTATATTGCCAATACAGTTAACACAACAAAACAATCAATCAATCTCAAAGCTTTCTGCTATCAACAACTCTACAGTTATTTTTCCAAGGTTCTTAACAACAACCATGGTTGCTTCCAAGATGACCTGCAAGAACAACGACAAGTTCATGTACACCGGCAAGGAGATGTCTCCTCTTGGTCTAGGTTTCTGTGCCGATTCTGAGAAGGTTGGTACGCAGATGATCGGTCGTGATGGTAAGGACTGGATCGTCGGTATCAAGAATGGTGAGAAGATCTGGATCCGTGCCCCTGAGAAGATGGTTCTTTCCAAGGAGGATCCCGTTCTGGAGTCTGCCAGCCCTATTGAGGAGACGAAGAAGTCTGAGGAGAAGCCTAAAAAGAAGGTTGCTCGCAAGCTGAAGATGGAGGAGAAGCCTGAGGAGGAGGAGAAGCCTGAGGAAGAGAAGCCTGAGGAGGAGGAGAAGCCTGAGGAGGAGAAGCCTGAGGAGGAGGAGAAGCCTGAGGAGGAGGAGAAGCCTAAGAAGAAGGCGACTCGCAAGCCTAAGGTTGTTGAGGAGAAGGCTGAGGATCACGTGGTTATCCAGATTGATGAGGAGAAACCCACGAAGAAGATCATTGTTCGTAAGGCGCCTGCTGAAAAGGCAGGTGATTTTGAGGAGGGCGAGGAGAAGGAAGGAGCCAATGGTGATATGTTTGTGGTCAAGACCGATAAGAATGGTACCAAGAAGTGGATGAAGAAGACATCTGAGAAGAAGGAAGTTTCCGAGGAGAACGAGAAGCCCAAGCGCAAATATACCCGGAAGCCAAAGGCGGAGAATGACGATGCTGTTCCCAAGAAGGAGAGGAAGAAGCGGGGTCCGACGGCATACAACCTTTTCATTGGCGCAAAGCTCAAGGAGCTGCGCGAGAAGAACCCTGGAAAGGAGACCACTGTATACATGCGCGAGGCTCTGGATATCTGGGGTGCTCTGACGAAGGAGGAGAAGGAGGTTATCAGCAACAACACGACGGTAGATGCCTAAATAATTAACAACACTACATAAAAATAAAAAACAACTACAAAAATAAAAAATAAAAAATGCAAAAAAACATTTTACCTTTTTAGGGTTTCATGTCAATTGAATATAAGATAGGTATTTCAAAAGTTAATAAAAGAACAGGAGTTTTAGATGTACTCTTTGAAAAAGATACAAATGAAGGATATACAAAATCATTAGTTTCAGAAGATCGTTATTTTACACTTTCTTTTAAAAAGGATACTCTATACACAGATGTAGAAAAAGCAGATTCTAAAATTGCAATTGCAAGAGAGTTGTGGAAAGAATTTCAAATAGATACAGTTATTATTAATTTACCATCCGCTTTACTATATGATAAAATTGCATTGGAACATATTCTCAGTAATATTGTACGATCATTTTTTGTAAATATTTATAAAGAAACATCAACTATTATAGTTACACACTCGGGTAATGCTTTTAATGATCTTGTAAAAGATAATGCTTCAATGATCCGTAAAGTGCAAGCAGCACGTCTTATGTCTATGTTACCTGCAAATGAAGCAACTCCTGAGAAAATAGCAATTCGTTTACAAAAATTCTTTAAAAAGATTCCGAAGGTGACAACAAAAGTATTAAAACATACCTATCTTTACAAGCATGAATTTAACTTGATTAGAGCAGTGGGGGAGGGTGCTATTAATCCTCCATGTATGCTGGTAGTAGAACGTATTGTATCTCCGAAATACCCAACTGTATGTATTATTGGAAAAGGGATTACATTTGATAGTGGAGGTTTAGCAATCAAATCTTATAAAGGAATTATTAAAATGAAGTTTGATAAAATAGGTGCTATCAACGCTTCTATGTCATTGTTACATTTACTTGAAAATAAGGAAATGGATCACGTTAATTTGGTAGGTATTTTTCCATTTGCAGAAAATGCTATTTCTGAAAAAGCGGTTCATCCAGGAGACGTTGTTAAGAGTTATCTTGGAAAAACAGTAGAGATTATAGATCCTGATGCTGAAGGAAGATTAATTCTTGCGGATGCTCTTGCTTATGCTCGTAAATATCATCCAACACTTGTGATTGATATCGCTACATTGACAGGGCATGCAGAAAAAATTAACTGTTGGCACTATGGATACTATTTTGCAAGACCAGATTCTCTAAAGAGAGAGTTTGAAACATTAACGAATGATATTGGAGAAAGAATGATTCCTATGCCTACATGGGATGATTATAATGAAATATTAAAAAGTCCAGTAGCAGATTTAATAAATTCACCTTCAAAATGTAGTGATGCATTTGTTGCAGCTCTGTTCCTAAAAGAATTCGTTCCAGAAAAAAGTGATTGGATCCATATTGATGTAACACACGAATTTGATGGCAATGTTCCTAAAGGAAATGGAATTCGTAGTATCATTGCAATTGCAAAACAAGCAATCCAAAAGAAAAAGTGATTTATTTTTGTATTCCAAAACATATATTTAGGTTAATAAGATGAAAAACGTAACTCTAACAAAATCACTTCCGGTTGTTTTGATTGACACAAGTTACTTTATATTCTATAGGTACTTTAGCTCTGTAAAATGGTATCAATTTCGTAAAAAAGATATTGATTTCTCAACAATTGATCAAGACGATGACTTTATGAAAGCATTTCTAAAACACACATATGATGATCTAAAAAAACTATGTAAAACATGGAAGACAAATCTATCACAATTTATCTTCTGTTGTGATTGTTCTCGTGAAAATATCTGGAGAAATGAATTTACTACAAATTATAAAAAAAATCGTGTACCAAACCCATGTTTTAATGCAAATATCTTCTTCCGATTTTATCAATACTTGGAGGAAAATGAAAAAGATTGGAAGATTCAACTTCTAAACATTCAAAAACTAGAAGCTGATGATATTGCTTACCTTACCAAAACAGCTCTTATTGAACATGGATGGGATCAACCAATTATTATTATTACGAATGACAATGATTATCTTCAACTATTGGATTGTCAAACTCGTGTATTTAATATGAATGGAAAGGGAAATGATCTTTCCAAAAGAAGCTGTGGAGAGCCAAAGAAAGATCTACTTATAAAACTAATTATGGGTGATAAAAGTGATAATATACTTGCAATTCATTCAGGAATTGGACCAAAAACAGCTATGAAACTAGCTTCTCTTTCTGAAGAAGAATTAGAACAATATCTTGTAGAGAAAAATTGTAAGGAAGTATATGAACGAAATAAATTACTTGTTGACTTCCACCAAATCCCTAAAGAATATGTAGAACTATTCAAAGAAACTTTTTGTTGGAAACTGTCCTAAAAATTGATTCTTTTTAAATAATTTTTTCTATTTAAAAAAGTAACTTGTAAACTTATTTAAGAAGTGGATGTTTTAGAATGGAACCATGTGACACAAATGAAGAAGATTTTTGCTGGAATCTTCTGAATGATCTAAAACCTGATACAGAGAAACATCCTCCAGTTCATCAAGAATTTCTACAAGAGGATATATGTTGTGAAAAATGTTCTAGTAAAGATATCGTTGTTTTTGAAGGCGAACATGTATGTCGTTCATGTAACGTAATCCAAAGTCGGGTAATTGACGATGGTGCAGAATGGAGATTTTATGGTGCTGAAGATAATCGGAGTGAAGACCCAACTCGTTGTGGTATGCCAACAAATCATTTACTTCCAAAGTCTTCTTTAGGATCTATGATTGGATATCAATATCGTGGAAAAGATAATCGCGATATTCGTAGCATTCGGAGATTCTTGCTATGGAATTCTATGCCTCATTGGGAGAGGACACTGTATCAAAATTTTGAATTGCTTCAAGGGGCAGGAATTTCTCAAGGAATTTCTGCAAAAATTATTGAAGATTCAAAGATTCTTTTTAAAAATGCAAGTCAAATGAAAATTTCTAGGGGTGATAATAAAGATGGTTTGGTCGCTGCATGCATGTACTATGCATGTCTAATGAATAAAGTTCCTCGGTCTACTAAAGAAATTGCAAAAATGTTCAAATTGGATCCAAACATTCTTACGAAAGGAAATGCTCGTTTTCAAGAACTCTTAAAAATTAATGTAGACTGTTCTGGCGCAGATGACTTTATTTCACGATTTGGATCAAATCTAAACATGAATTGGGAAGACATTCAAAAATGCAAAAAATTAGCTAAAATTATTGAAGACTTAGAAATTGTTTCAGAGAATGCACCTACTAGTGTTGCTGCAGGAACAATTTACTTTTATTGCCACCATATTGAGATTGATTATACCAAGAAACAAATTTCTGAAATTTGTGGTGTTTCAGAAGTGACAATTACTAAATGTTTTAAACGATTACAAAAATACAAAGATGAACTGTTAGAAGATATGGAAAAAACATCTTAAACAATATATATCATTCTTTTTATACTTTATGAGGGATTCTGATATCCTTAAAATCGCTACAATAAATGCACAGAAATATCGCCCCCCTGATCCTGAGACTATTTATGAAAGAGATTGGGAAAATCAACATGTAATTTTTGAAATTTGCAAGGGAAAAGTTCTAATGAATCAACGAAATCCAACCACATTTGATGAACAATTTAATATGGAAAAACGTATATTGGTTAGCTCGTTTTTAGAAAATTATGTACTGGATGATTCTATGACATGTGCAATACCATTTGATATGAACATGCATGACTTTGTAAATACAAATATGAATTCAGCAATTTATCCCCATAGCATTCTAGGGGCATCAATACTTATAGATGATCCAATAAATATTCCTGTTCCAGATTTTTATGCAATGCAAGGATACCGTAACTCTATCCATGAAGAAGACCAGTTACCCTTTGAACATAAGGTTAATAAATTATATTTTATAGGTGGTTCTACAGGAGATACAACTCCTTCTAGAAATAAACGGATTAAGTTATGTCAGTATGCTCAACATGTTTCTTGGTTAGATTCTTATATTTCTGAAATAGTTCAAATGAAAGCAGGAGATCTCTATCATTATGATCCATTTTGTAGCTATTATATTCATAACCATATTCCTGCTACATATCAAAAAATGTATCGGCATTTAATTAGCACAGATGGAAATACTGCAGCATGGGATCGTGTCCCTTGGATTCTTTCTTCAAATAGTGTTCTTTGGAAAGAGGATTCTCCCCACGTCTGTTGGTATTATCCTTTCTTAACACCTTGGGAACATTACATACCATTTACATTAGAAGATCTATCCACTAAATGGCATGCATATAGAGAAAGAGATACTGATTTGTTAGCACTTGTAAAGCGTGCAAATCAGTTTGTAAATGATTTTTTACATATCAAAAAACATGGACTTTACATGAAAATGTTTTTTCAAAAAGTTATAGAAAGATATAATCCATAAATCTCAATGGTTTAAAGATATTACTACAAATAATGCTAACATATCACGATGCCATGTCCTAAAAATTGGACAGATATATTACAAGCCCCATTGTATCTGATTAATTTAGACAGATGTCCTGAACGATTGGAAGTTTCTATCCAACGAATTCAAGAGGCTGGTTTTACAAATATTCAACGTTGGAAAGCTACAGATGCAATGGACGAACAAGAATTACAAAAAGGTTGGGCTGATCTTGGAAACCCAAAAATAGATCTTCGTGATACTTCGTTTAAAAAATATAAAGGTGCACAGGGTTGTGCAATTTCACATTATCGTTTATGGACACATATGATTCAACAAAAAATCCCTTACATGGTTGTTATGGAAGATGATATTGCATTTCATAAACATTGGAAAGTTCTTGCACCTATTTATTATGAAGTTACTGCAAAAAATTATGATATTCTTCACATGGGTAATTATAACGAAAACAATATGTTGCTTGCACCAATTATTGTAACTCCTGTATTTTGTACCCATTCCTATATTATTACTCTGGAAGGAGCTCGTAAACTATTATCCCTTTGTCTAAAAAGAGCAGAAGGAACATTTACAATTGATAACATGCTCGTTTATTACATGAGAAAAGCTGTCTCTACACAAGGAGCGTTCTATCCATTCCGATGGTATGTATGGAATGGACAATTATTCCCAGATGAGGAATATACAGTAGATAACATTCTTTCAAAAAGAAATACCGGTTTAGTATTCCAAGATGGAAATGTAGGCTCTGATGTATTACCACTTGATGGAGAATGGGCACCTACATTTATTCCATATGTTTCAAATCATTCTGCTGCTCAGCAAATGCCTTTCTCTCAACCTCAATCATATTCCCCAATGCAAGGACCTTCCCCTCTTCCATTTCCTTCCCAATCTGTGCCGATGAATCAATTTTCTCAACAGAACCCTCATCAACAACAAGCTCCTTCTTTCCCACATTCACAACCTCGTCCACAAAATTCTCCTCCTCTTCATTACAACCATATGTCACAACAATTTCCATTACAACCACCAATCACTACAACTCCAGGTCTAAATATATTCCAAAAATAATAAAATAGTATAATAGAAATGCTTCGTGAACTAATAATTACATTCATCTTTTTGGCAATTGGTATTTGGGTGATAAATCAAGTGATTCCTGATGTTACTATTCCTTCTATTCCTATACCAACAGAATCCTCTATCCTTCTACAAAAACAAGTAGATATTACTACTAAAGAGGGTGCTGTTCATATATATCCTCAAACTGCAAAATGCTCTACATTTCGTTAAATAAAATGTAAAACTTTTTGTGTTTTATATTTTTTCTTTTTATACTTTTTCGTATTTAGCTTCCAAAGACAATGCGAATAATGTGCTCAAATGGATTGTACTGAATTCCTTCCAGGATACACACCTTGCTTGGAGTCTTATGATAGCGATTGTAACGGTATATAATACTGTTGATTATATACTTGAAGGTGATCTCCGGTGCACGTAGATGGGCAATTTGCTGACCATATGCGTCATCCCAAATAAGAGTTGCATAACCATGTGTAATCACATCATTCAGATACTCGGGCTGAATTGGCTCGTTAAATGCATCCTTCACATTACTGCTGAGAGACTCGCCGTCAAACATCGTCCAACGATACTCTGAAAAGTGAATCAAGTTCTCTTCAAGAACCTCCTCCTTATATTGATTCTTGTTTTGAATAAACAGCTCGTGGATATTCTGGATACACTTAGATGACGCCATTTTTGTAAGAGAACTTGGTTTGGTAGGCGGCGGCACTTTCTTAATGATATTTACTTTTACAATAGTATTTCAATTTTTTGATATGGTATTTAAAATGTGTGTAAAATTTGGTACATAAAAATTTTGACTTAAGAACTATCGTATATATATTATATTATTTATCAAAATGCAGGTGTCTATTGGTATTGACTTTCCATCTATCTGCAATACAGTTATTGAAATTCCGGCAGGAAGTAAAGTAAAATACGAATATGACCCAGAGACAAAGTGTATGTTTGTAGACCGTATTCTATATTCTTCTATTGTGTATCCTCACAATTATGGATTCATTCCAGAAACACTTGGAGAAGACGGAGATCCACTGGACGTTCTTGTTATAATGCAAGAACCTGTACATCCAGGATGCTATTTGAAAGCTAGAATTATTGGTGTTATGCATATGGTAGATCAAGGAGAAGAAGATGATAAACTTATTGCAGTTCATGAACATGATCCAGAGTATCAACATATTCAAAGTATTTTTGATCTTCCAGAGCATCGTTGTGTAGAAATCAAAAGTTTTTTTGCAGATTATAAAAAAAATGAAAACATACATGTAGACGTATCTCATTTTAGTGATAGACAACGTGCTTTTGAGGTAATTGTAAAAGGACATGCTGCATTTGTAATGAAAAACTATAATCAAAACTAGAACTGTAGAATCATTTTTATAAAATACAAATAGATATCTTTATTTAGTATATTTTAATATGATGATGAGAATAGATATGGAAGCACTACGTGTGAGTCGTTTATCAAAAAATTCTATTGACATACAAAAAGAGTTTGTCTATATTATCACACATGTACCAAATACTTCTACACAATATATTTCTAAAGTTGCCTTAACTTCATGGATCACTACAAAAATAGCTCCGAAAGAAAAACTATTTCATCTAATTTATACAACATTAATAGACCTTGTCTATAAAGAAACAGATTTTCATATATCTATTCAGTTAATTGTAGCGATAGATTGGGTAAAAGATTTCTTCAAAAAAGACATTATAGAACTTGCTCAAAATCTATCTATCCTTCATAAAAATAAAGAATCTTATCCAGTCTATTTAAAAAAGATTGAAAAAATAGCTACCATTATCATGCAACCTAAATTGGATGTATCAAATGATATGTATTTAATGATATATAGTTCTTGTAAGGAATATTTAGGAAGTGTATATTTACCTACAAAGGACTTTGAAGTTCTTAAAAAAGATCAAAATTCATCTAGTATACAGTATATCTTATGGGATATATTTGACGATCCCTATCCAAGAAGCAAGACTGCATGGAAAGAACGAATTGATATGGCTGAACAATTATTTGGGGAGAACGAAGAAAGTGAATTTGGAGGGATGGATATACCAAATTCACAATATATGATTAGACGTAATAAATCTCCAGATACAGAAAGTGCCTTACCATTTACACATCAATTACTAAGTGAAGAAGCTATGATGGATATGGTGACAAAATGGAGTCCTATAGAAAAGTTTTTTATTAAAGTTGGAAATGTATTACGTTCTAGTACACCAAATTATCATTTGCAACATGATAAGTTTGGTCCATTCTTACATGGCATGATGCAGTACTTTGCACTCAAGTCTCAACTAACACCTTTTGTAGATGAGAGATATAAATTATTATATAGAGGTCTTTATGCTACATCAATAGATACTATTTCTATGATTGATAAAATGTTTCCGATGGATTTGGAAGGAGGAAGAAAAACAATATTTCAAGATAAAGGGATTATTGCTACCTCCTTTGATAGAAATGTATCTGAAAAAGAATATACGAAAGATCCGTTGTTATATAATACAGACCAATTACCTTATCAAAGAGGAGTACTTATGGTAATTAATATAGATGCATTATATGTACCGCTGGCATTAATAGAACACAGTAAAGAACAAAATGAGGTTCTTCTGATGCCAGGCACCTTTAAGTTTGTGGAACTGATAGAGTCAAAGAGAGATTATGACGTCATTGCTGTAAAATATACTCCTGATTTTGGACTTATGAAAAAATATCCTGGGGTATACAACGAATACGTGAAAAGAATATCGGAGTTTCCTATTACAAAAAAATCATCGCACCGCTCTATAAAATCTAAAAATATTGAAAACACTACACGTACTACTTATTAGAAATCGTCATCTAGGTTAATCTCCAGGTTATCAGGCATTCCCTGTCCATTAGTATTCACACCTGCTTTAGAATACTCTGAGACTCGTTTCTCAAAGAAATTCGTTTTTCCTTCAAGAGATGCAAACTCCATGAAGCTAAAGGGGTTTTGAACACGATAGACTGGGTTGTAGCCAAGCATTGCCAGTGTAAAGTCAGCAATATATTTAATATATTGTTTCATTAGTTCACTATTCATACCAATCATTGCACACGGGATGGATTCGGTAATAAATTTCATTTCAATAACCACGGCATCTTTAAACATATCGTGTACTTTTTCTTCTTCCAGCTTGTTTTCTAGTTTACTATAAAGCAAGCAGGCAAACTGTGTATGAAGACCTTCGTCCCTTGAGATTAACTGATTTGCGAAAGATAGACCTGGTAGCAGTCCACGTTCACGTAGCCAGAAGATCGCACAGAATGAAGCCGAGAAGAAGACTCCTTCAACAATAGCAAAGGCAATCAAACGTTGGGCAAAAGAAGCCTCTGTATCATTAATCCATTTGAGACCCCATTCTGATTTCTCCCGAATTGCTGGGAAGTTTTCTACGGCATTAAATAGTTTATCTTTTTCACGGGCATCTTTCACATATGTATCAATCAACAAGGAATAACTTTCACTATGAACTTGTTCTATTGCGTTTTGGAAAGCATAGAAGGCACGAACCTCTGCTTTAGGAACGTCATTGGCAAAACGTTGCGAGAGATTTTCTGAAACAATTCCATCACTTGCCGCAAAGAAAGCCAGCACGTGATTGATAAAGTATTTTTCGTTTTCTGATAGTTTTTCTAGATCCACCATGTCCTGTTGGAAATTTAGTTCGTCTGCAGTCCAGAAGGTACTTACATGTTTTTTATACATATCAAAAATATCAGGGTATTCTACAGGGAATAGTACATGACGACTTTTACTTTCTGTAAGGAGAGGTTCAGATAATTTCACAGACATGCCTATTTAATAGTTTATATAATAAACTTTTGGTTAAGTGCGGAATATAATTTAAGAGGTGTCTTGTTGTATGAGTTATGGTATGTAACAAGTATTCATTTTTTATTTTACTGTAACGACTAGGTGACTTGTTTCTATTTCCTCCAGGACTTTTGGTTCTTCTATTGTTGATAAATATATAGGCTTATATTTATAAAATATCAAGAAAATGTTACAGCTAATGGAAAGAAAGAGAGGGATATAAATAGAGGGTTGGTTTGTTGTTATACTATACGTTAATATCATAGATAATCCAATAATATTAAATCCTAACATTGCTATGCTAATATCATTAATTGCTTGAAGTTTTACTGTTTTATGAACTTGAAATACCATTCCAGTAGAAGAGATAAATCCTCCAATCATACCAATAATGCTTATAAACATCATTATAAAAACAGGTTTATACAAGGCATGTTTAAAACAGAAGAAAAAAGACATCAATTTTTGTTAGATGATGTATGGAGTGCCATCAAGAGTTGTATAGTTCGTTGAAGCAAAATAAAATACAAGAAGCACTTTATATAACTGGAAGTCTTATCTTTTCCAGAAAGATTGAGGCGCTTGAACAAACATGGATTCGTGCAGTTGCAACAATAGGAGAGTATACTAATGTATGTTTCCAGAAATGGCATGAAACTTGTAGAGAAATTGTAGCGATCTTACATACCGAAGAATTTCATGTAAAAGAAGCTTTTCAAATTACAACAAAGATATGTATTTTATATCAAAATGCTGACCAATATGTTGTATTTCCTAAATTAACAATTCCCCAACTTCGGACAAAGATCGTAGATGTGTTTTCAGACTCTATTAAACTTTCAGAATCTGGAAAACATAAATTTGTAAGTATCCTCCCGAAGCCAACAAATGAAAAGGAATTTTGTTTAAAGATTATTAGTGGATTGGTTAAACTATGGGCGCAAAAAGACTATATTAAGTTACGAGAAGGACTTGAATATGTATGTAGAAAAGATTATATGATAGAAAGTATTCCTTCTGAAACAGAACCAAACATCACATCCTTCTTATGGGATTTTATGAAAGTATTTCAAAAAGAAACTGCAGACCCCCTCTATATAATTTATAAAACAGGCTTTAAAAAGAAAGATAAATCTTGGAGGAATAGTCTTTTATACGGAATTCATAATTATTTACATCCTCATTATGGTAATTTATCATGGAGTGATTATGAAAATGATCTTCTTCATAAAACGACATCTATTACAGAAGAATTATGGAAATATATTGTTTCAGTGCACCAAGAAGATACTAAAGAAATTGATGAAGGAGATTCATATGACAAAATGTCTATTTTTGAAAGTTACTATCCAAAAGCAACATATGACTTTAATTCTCCTTCAGAGTATCCATCTTCAGAACGGGAACAAGTAAAGAGCGTTTCTATTAAAAATAAAAAGGGGGGTAAAACAATTGCCAGTTCATCTAAAGAAAAAGACCTTTCCTATAATAAAAGTTACTAGGTTTTTGATTATGACAAAACCCGTTCTTATTATTCCTGGGCTTGGGGGGTCTCTTCTTGTAAATATAAAAAAGCCCACAAAGACTATTTTCAAGAAGGAAGTTCTTTATAATAGATGGTTAAATCTACATCCTTACTCTCCAAGCTATATGATGCAATGGAAAGAAGATATGCAATGTGAGTTAAAACTGCATAATCGTATTGTAGTTGGATATAAGAATTATGACCCAGATATTCAACCATATGATTTATATGGAATTGAAGGCATTCAAAATTTAGTAGGCGACTTTGAACTATTGAATAAAGGTCATCAAGATACATTTGAAAATATGTTTCATTATCGCTACTTTTATAAAGTAAATACTGCATTGTTAAGCAAAGGTTATACTCCCCGAGAAGATCTCATAGGATTTCCCTGGGATTTTCGTCTGATATTAGATCCAATAATTAGGTTACGCACATTTACTTTATTGTATCATAAAATATCTGAAGTAGTAAAACATCAAGGGGAAAAGATTACCATTGTGACTCATAGTATTGGAGGAATTTTCTTTAAGTGGTTCTTAGAAGAATATGCTACAAAGGAATGGGTACATTCTCATATAGAACGTCTTGTATTAGCAAATGCTCCTTTTGGAGGAACTCCGAGTACGATTAAAGCTGTTCTGGTAGGTGAATATTATTTACCATTTTTAAATAAACTATTTGTAGATGAATTAAGATTTAATAGTTCAATTATTATGGGTTTACCGAATCCAATTGCATATCATACAAATGAAACATTCTGGAAAACAGATAAAGAAAGTATCAATATACACCAATATCGTAATTATATGGATCAAAATGTTTCTTTTCAACTATGGAATGATTTATATAAATCTTATTTACAAATGATTGCAAAACCAAATTCAATTCCGACTACCATTTTTAACTCTATTGGAATAGAAACTGCAGCTAAGTTTTATTCAAAAACACTTACAGATGTTCCATATAAAGTTGAATATACAGATGGTGATGGTACAGTTCCTTCTAGAAGCTTATCTACCGCCACTAATATTTTTCCAAATCATAAAATAATTCATTTAAAACATGTTGGACATTCGGATGTTATTTCTCATCCACTTTTTATTTCTAATATTCTAGAGCATCTATAAGGCATTTTGTAGTTATTTTTATTTGTTTATGAAAGTATTTAAAAAAATAATCATAATCTATATCATTCCAATACATAGATGAGTAAAGATATTGCAATTGGTATTGATCTCGGCACAACTTATAGCTGTGTTGCTGTTTGGCAAGGTGATCGTGTAGAGATTATCGCAAATGATCAAGGAAACCGTACAACTCCTTCTTATGTAGCATTTACAGATACTGAACGTCTGATTGGTGATGCTGCTAAAAACCAAGGCGCAATGAATCCTAAAAATACCGTATATGATGCTAAACGCCTCATTGGTCGTAAAATTGATGACGAAGTAGTTCAAAAAGATATGAAACTATGGTCTTTTAATGTTGTTGCAGATGCAGATAAAAAACCAAAAATCCAAGTGGATTACAAAGGTCAGAAAGAGTCATTCCATCCTGAAGAAATCTCTGCTGCCGTTCTTCAAAAGATGAAAGAAACTGCGGAATCATACCTTGGTCATCCAGTTACAAAGGCAGTTGTTACTGTTCCTGCCTACTTTAACGATTCCCAACGTCAAGCAACAAAAGATGCTGGTGCAATTGCTGGACTTGATGTACTGCGTATTATCAACGAACCAACTGCTGCGGCAATTGCATATGGTCTTGAGAAAACAAATGATGGTAAAGAAAAGAATGTAATCATCTTTGATTGCGGTGGTGGTACTCACGATGTTTCTCTACTGACAATTGATGGTGGTATCTTTGAGGTTAAAGCTACTGCCGGTGATACTCATCTCGGTGGTGAGGATATTGATAACCGTCTGGTTGAACACTTTGTAAGTGAATTCAAAAAGAAACACAAACATGATCTTACTACAAATCCTCGTTCTATGAAACGTCTAAAGACTGCTTGTGAACGTGCAAAACGTACACTTTCATCCAGTGCGACTACCAGTGTAGAACTTGATTCCGTCTATGAAGGTATTGACCTTAACAGTACTATCTCTCGTGCTCGTTATGAAGAACTTTGTGCGGATATCTTCAAACGTGTCCTTGATCCTGTAGAGAAGGTTCTTCGGGATGCAAAGATGGATAAATCAGATATTCATGATATTGTTCTGGTAGGTGGTTCTACACGCATTCCTAAAATTCAACAACTACTACAAGATTTCTTTAATGGAAAAGAACTGTGCAAATCTATTAACCCTGATGAAGCGGTTGCATATGGAGCTGCAGTTCAAGCAGCAATTCTTACAGGACAGGGAAACTCTACAACTAAGGAACTACTACTTCTAGATGTAACCCCTCTTTCTATGGGTATTGAAACTGCTGGAGGTGTTATGACAAAAATTATTGAAAGAAATACTACAATTCCTACTAAAAAATCACAAATTTTCAGTACTTACTCTGATAATCAACCTGCTGTATCCATTCAAGTATTTGAAGGAGAGCGTGCTTTTACAAAAGATAACAGTCTTCTTGGACGATTTGAACTAACAGGCATTCCTCCTGCTCCTCGCGGAGTTCCTCAAATTGAAGTTAGCTTTGATCTAGACGCAAATGGTATTCTAAATGTTAGCGCTCTAGAGAAAGGTACAGGAAAGTCAACTAAGATTACGATTACAAATGATAAAGGGCGTCTAACAAAGGATGACATTGAGCGCATGGTAAAGACAGCCGAAGAATTTAAAGCTGCAGATGAAGAAAAACGAGAAATTGTAGAAGCAAGAAACTCTCTTGAAAACTATGTATACAATGTTCGTAACACTCTAAAGAATGGAGATACTGATGCTACTAAAGAAGCTTGGAAAGCAGCAGAGGCTGTAGTAGAAGAAACTGTTAAATGGCTAGAAGAAAACTCAGAGGGTACAAAGGTTGAGTTTGAGGAAAAGATGAAAGAAGTTGAAAAACAAATTCAGCCAATTATGACAAAGATGTATGCTTCTGCTACAGGAGGAGCACCAGAGGGAGCATCGGACTTCGCTCCTGGTACTGGACCCAAAGTGGATGAAGTAGATTAAGGAAGTATCCATGTAATATAATCGTTAATTCCCAATGTACGTAATGGTACATCTGTATAATAATGCCAATGAAATGGTAAAATTACAACATGATTTGGTTGTATTTGAAGAGTAATAAGGGTTTCTTCTGGATCAGGAACATGTTCCTTTGTTAGTTTTTTTGATGCTGGTAACAGATGTATTTCTGTTGCTTGATCTGATCGTAGAAGAAGATATTTTGTACGATTGGTATTCCATATAGATGGCACATTTAGTGTCTGTTTCGCAATTAGGTATGGAAGTATTTTTTCTTTTAACTGTTCTAGAGATTCTGTAGTTACATCCAAAAGAACGATTGGGTGTTTTTGCATCATAATTGATGTTTCAAAATTATCTTCATATGCATGTAACACTTTTGTTACTGCAGGGTATCTATAGTAATATGAAATATATACGTATATAATGATAAATATAAGAAATAAAAGTAGATAATTCATCTTAAAGATAGAAAACAATTCTTTTTGTTATTTTTACCGCATAGTATGAGTAGGTAAGGCAATGCCAAAAGGAATAGCAGCTTTAGGTTTACTAAAACAGGGGCAGGAAATAGCGACCGATGCGGCAAAGGCGGGAGCGCTAGCAACAACAATAGATCTGAAAGGTAGTAAAATATTACAAACAAAACTTGATAATTTTAAAACTGTCGCAGATATTATTACAAAGCCTTTTCGTAAGATAGGGTCAGTATTATTTAATGGTAATAATCCAATTGCACACTATGTTGCTCTTTTGATTGTAATTCTATTTATTGCAGGAGGAATTACCTATTTTGTTACAAGTCCCAAGAAACCCAATCTTTCTGCATTGTTGTCAAATCCATACAATATTATTACTCGTACCTTTTCAAAAATATTACCCGGATATCGGTCTCGTTTAATGGCAAAGAGTATGACTCCTTATTCTGGAATTATTCCAAGCACCCCAAGAGAAAGGATTCTTGGAAGATGTGACAATATAACTATGAGAGAGGTCTCTGGAGGAAAAGGTGGAGGTTTATGTGAACGTACAGTTATTCCAAATGATATTCGCTGGATTATTAACCCTGAAACGATCCCTGAATTAGAAGAACTTCCAAGTTTGATAAAATCTAAAATTGCAGGTGAAAATGGAGAAAAATACACGGTATCTATTCCTTGGAAAATTTACCCAGGTGGAGATGGTATGAATTACTATCCAGATTGTTCACAGGCAAAGTTCTCTGATGGCACTGATGCAAGTAAACTTTTTATAGACAATGGAACTACCTCCTGTACAAAACGAGTTGTTTCACGTACTCAATATTCAGAAACATATAGACCAATTGCTCTAGAAGGAAATACTAACTACAAAAGACTTGACTCATACGCTTCAGAAAATAATCCCATGTGTTAATAAGGATACTTGCATTAAATGTCAAGCAAATTTGAGGAATGTAAAAGTACAGGCTACATAGAAAAGGTGTCTGCTGGTGAAGTATGTAGTTTAGCCGTTGCAAAATCTATGGGAGTAGATGATATTGCCAATAATAATTACTATAAACGACAATATCCAAATGTAAAAACATTTAACAAACAAAAAGATCTCTTGGAAAATCGTTCAAGTTTTCAATTTTGCGCTCCAACTACAGACGAGAAGAAAGCATTCCCACTATGTCCTTTACAAGACGGAGCTGGATTTGGATTTACAATGGTATATGATACAAAAACTCGTAAGAATGTATGTGCTACATCAGAATGTCCTACTTCTTTTAAACAACAGTTAGATGGAGATGGAGTTCCAAAAGATCCTATGAAATGCATTAAGCCAAGAATACCTAAAACTTCTCCTCTTGGAAAACAAATAGATGAGCGTTGGTATGACTGGTTTACTATTCAAGATTATCACTTAGGAAATAAATATAGTTCTTCCAATGGAATAAATTATAAACCTTGCCAAAAAGGGTCTGTTCCCTTATATACTACAGATCCTGTAGATGGTCTTACTGTATCATTTGATGTTACATTAGATAAACTAGATCGTTGTGTAAAAAAGAATGATTACTTTGGTGGTAAATATGCAGATGGTTCTTCCTATTGTCCAGTTGCATGGATTGTTCGTGCAGGAGCAACAAAGAAAGATTATGCAAATATCTACGAAGATATGCTAGATAAATTAGAAGATACGGGCAAACCTACACAAAGTATGGATACTCTAAAGAGAAATATTGGAACTCTTGTAGAAAATAATATTTATAATCCAATCCAGAAATATGGATTTTCTGAATTTATTGGACCTCCTTTAAGTGACGAAGTAGATGAAGCATGTAAAGTTCTCTTGCAGGATAAAGAAAAAGTTAATATTTCATACAATATATGCAAAACACTACAGGAAAATCCAGAAAAGTTTAAAGAAAAATTAATTGTAGAAAATCAAACAACTCCAACAAAAGCTGAAATTCAGTTTAAGAGAACACGTCAGGCATGCCATGCTGTATTTTGTGACCCAACCGGTCCAGGACTTGCACAAATAGATTCTGGTGAACCTATATGTTATCCTGATGTAGAACTAATAAATAATGAAAAAGAAATTATTGCCGCAGAGAAAGAGGAACAAAAAGCTACAAAACCATTGCCGCCTATTACATCTGATGTAGAAAAAGCGGCAACGAAGAAAGTTGCTTTTAAAGGAGCCATTGAAATGATAAAAACTGTACTTATTATTATTGCTTTACTATTCTTCTATTACAAAGTATGGCCATTCATTAAATATATCTATGAAACCAAGATTAAACCATTGTTCAGTCGTCATGCAAAGAGCGCTACAGAGTTACAAGCTGCAGAAGCTCTTGAAGATGGACTTGTGGAGTTATCAAAACCAGCAGCACAAGCACCATCACCACCCCCAACACCATCAACAGCAACACCAGCTGCACCATCATCAATAAAAACACCAAGAGCGAAAAAATAGGCTAATCTACTATAACTTATTATAGCTCTTGTAGATTCTTAGGAATACCTTTTATATCATCCAGTGTGTATGGAGATTTGTCCAATTGTTTTATATTGCAAGGCTGTGGTGAGGCAATCACAGATGCGATCATATTTCCTTTGTTTTTTCCATACGATACACGTGTCTTATGAATCTTAATACGAATACGTAATCGCTGATCACATTCAAAGTAAGGGACTCCAAAATCACATATGTCTTCTCCAGTATGATATAGACCATACTCGGATACCTGTATATATTGACATTTCTTTGCACGATATACCTCAGAAATAGTCTTAGATGGACAGGATAGATATATGTCTTGAAAGTTTGGTCTATGTTTTATCCATTCTTCATAAGTAATTCTTTTTTTTACAAAAGGGGGTTCCTCTGAATATAATTTATTTCCATAGAGAATTGCTTCTAAGATATTTCTTGATTCATGTGGAATTTTAACAGATCCTTTAGATATCCATACATCTTCTCGTTCTTTAGAAATAGACATCTGCATCCAATCTGGAGCCAAATGTTTTTTGATTTCAATTCCAACATCACGAATTCCTAAATAATTACATTCAATGTCTCTGGACAATAGCTTACCAATATCCTTTTCTTTCATACTGCAAAAGAGTAGTCCTTTCGGATTAATAATCTTATTACATACTTGATATACTTGTTTCTCATAGATTCTACCTAAATTCATACTATGAACTGGATTCATCTGCTTTAACGTTTGTTAGAATACACTGGTTTATATGACATACGATGACCTTCAATTGGACCTCGTTCTTCAAGAGCTTTAATATGTTTTTCAGTACCGTAGCCTTTGTTGTTAAGTAAATTATAGTAGTTCCATATTTCATTTTTTTTACAACCTTCCGCTATATAATTGTCTCGGTAGCATTTTGCTAAGATAGAAGCTGCTGCAATGCTTAAACGTAGATTATCCCCTCCTTCAATGCATTGATAAGGGATGTATTCTTGGTCTTCACCTGGAGGAATATATGGTTTGAAATGATTTCCATCTACCAGAATCTTTGTAAAGAGTGGTTGTTGTTTTTCTACTGCCATACGATATGCTTGATTAATCGCTCTATGCATAGAGCGTAAGGACGCATGAAGAATATTAATTTTATCTACTTCTATATGTGAACATTCTCCAACTCCATAATAAAGTGCTGTTTTTTCAATATATGCTTTTAGAATGATTCTTTTCTTTTCAGAAACCTTCTTAGAATCTTTGATTTCTTTCCACAATATATCATCTTCCGCAAATGTTAAAGGCATTACAACAGCAGCAGAAACTACTGGACCAAATAAACATCCTCTTCCCACTTCATCTATACCAATCTGATATTCTGTAGAAGAGTACTCCATTTACTATTTATTTGTAGTGATAGTTTTTATCATTTTTTATACACATTATTCCTTACGTAATTAAAAAAATGACTTGATTTTATTTTACAATATCATTTATGTAAGATGCATTATTCTTCATATAGTGAGTATCTATGTACTCATTCAACAGAGAATAAATGCATGCTTGAATATCATGAATATAGTCTAAATGAAACGGTACATTACTTCTTCAAACAAATAAATAGACATCTTGCTTTCTTCTATGTCCGTACGGTATGGGAAGATGTTGATTTAGAAATAGTAGCTAATGTCTATTTGTTCCCAGAATGCAAATATGCAATGGTTCCTTCTATCTTTTATCATCTTGACGACCGCTTCTGGGGATGTGAAAAGAAAATACAAGGGGGTAGTAGTAAATCATTTAAAAAACTACCTTATTCTTCACAATTTCTTAAAGTAATACAGAAAATGATAGGAACAAACGTAAATGTTCACCTTGGTGGAAATATAAAACGTTTTCAGAAACGTATACATAAAACAAAACAAATGTATGCTCCTTTTCTTGATAAATATACTCCGATTCCTAAAGACTTATATGACCTAATTATTTATAAAGTTATGAAAAATCCAACGTTTGAAAAAGTTACACAAACAAATCTTACTTATATGAATCAAGAATATCATAAATATTATAACAAGAAAACAGGGTTATACAAATGGTTTGATATAGGATCAGTAAATACTGTATAAATTATAAAAGTACTGTTTTATTTTTTCTTTAGGGGCACATTCCCCACTTTTCTGCAGTTATACGCATGCGTTTTTGATGGTTTGGGTTGTTTGGATTAACGTACCATTCCCGTGCAATGGGTTGTAGTATAGCAAGTGCTTTTAAAATTCTTTTTTTGCGAAATTGTCTTTGAATACGAATCGCAGAGAAATGTTTTTTGTAGTGAAGTGTAATATTTTTAACAACGTCTCCATAATAAACACCGAACGTTCCACGCTCTCCATTAATGATATTATGAACTACAATGGCTTCTATGGTAGAGTTGTCTTCTTTCATATGTACTTCTTCCACAATACACATTTCTGATTTTACTTGGAAAGGAAGAGGCTCCTTATTTGGTTCTTCATGAGATAGAATCGCCTGTTCAACATATGCTTGCTCTTCAGAGATCCAAACTAAATCATCCTTTTTCAAAGACATTGTCTTCCATTCCTCTGAAGTAAACATAACTGTTTTCACAAGCCGATTCATTTTATAATTGTAGCTGTATACAACTTTGATAATAATATAATATATTATTTTGTCATTTTTTAGAAATGAATACATATTGTCGTGTATAAAATGTTAAAGTATATGTATCATCACATATGTTTATTTGCAATAGATTTTTTATTTTTATATGAAATACATAGTTAAGTATGCCTGAAGGACCTGAGATTCGTTTTGAATTTGATCGGATTAAGAAAATAAAGGGACATTATCTGTTGGAAATGGAAATACTTTCTGGAAGGTATATTCGGCATCCTTTTGGAAAGGAATACAAGAATCTTCTTTCAGAACTTCCTCTTAAAATTACAAAGATGGGTGTCAAAGGTAAAATGATTTGGTGGGAATTTGAAAATGGGATGGGAATTGTAGTGACACATGGAATGAGCGGAGGATGGAAAGTAAATGGAGATATCAAAAAAGAATACACCGGAAGATGGTTCCAAGATAAACATGACCGTATAAAATTTGTTACAGATAATGGTGGTATTATATTTAATGATCTTCGTAATTTTGGAACTGTACATATCACTACAAATAAAGAACAACTTCATGAAAAAATAAATTCATTAGGACCAAGTATCATAGATCATCCAACATCATTACAGTTTTGGGAAAGATTTTATGAAAAGAAATATCAAAATAAACCTATTGGTATATTATTGATGGAACAAGAACTCGTATCTGGTATTGGAAACTATTTACGTGCCGATATACTCTGGAAAGCAAAAATCTCTCCATATCGTTTATTACAGACTTTATCAGATGAAGAAAAACATAGAATTTATCAAAGTGCAGTGGAACATAGTCATTATCACTACAATTTCATGAAGAAACATGGTGAGATTTATCCAGAAGAAAGAGAAAAGACCTTTCTCATATACGGAAAAGAAAAAGACCCTCTTGGAAACCCTGTAATCTCTGAAAGAATGGGGGCAAGAACTATTCATTGGGTTTCTTCAGTCCAAAAGTAAAAAATGAGTTAAATAATGTAGTGATAATTAGAATTAGAAAGATGGATAGTGATCTTTCTCTTATGTGTGAGCTTCCTTCTGGAATGTATTATATAGGAGATCCTACTCTTGTTCTAAACAATGAAATAGATGTTGATAAACAATTTCCAGCATTATATGAAAAAGATCATTATATGTATGCATTCCATTATACAGGATTTATAGAGGGTCATTATAAAGATGCAAAACAAGAAGTAACCTATACGATTGAAAGTGGTATTCTGGGAATGTTTCCAATTGCTTTCTGTGATGAAAATTTGGTAAATCTATATGGATGTACTCTCTATTTTTCAGACCCTGTTATATTTTATAGTAGTGGAAAAGGATACTTTGAAATTCTTTCTACAAATTATAGCTACATTATAGATACAAGAATGGAAGATCTAGAGGTTCTAAAAGCTTCAGAAGAAGACTATGATTATTAAAAAGTTATTTCCGTATTTTTATCTTTTATTTGTAGTGATTTTCATAACTACAAATAGTGTATTAATATTTAAAGTACTGGATAATATATACTTACAATGTATAAACCTGTATTGTTTGAAAAAGATATATCATCGTTACCAAAACCATTTCGGTTAAATCAAAAAAATTATGTACTATGGAAAACAAAAGATGGTTTATATTCTATGCTTGATAAATGTCCACATAGAGCAGCTAAATTATCAGGGGGAAAAGTTGTAGGAAATACAATAGAATGTCCTTACCATGGATGGAGATTTGATAAACATGGTATTTGCAAACGAATCCCTCAATTGGATAGTACAAAGCCTATTCCAAATGTATGTAATATAGCTACATTGCCTGTAAATGTAGTAGATGGTATTGTATGGATTGGTGAAAATGATGTTGTAGATGATTCTGTTAACATGAAATTTACAAAAGATTCCAATTGCCTTGTTTCAAATTTTTACTTAGAAGCACCATATAGTTATTATTTACAGATTGAAAACCTATTAGACCCTGCTCATGTACATTTTGTGCATGATGGTTTTCAAGGAAATCGGAGTAAAGCTTCTACCATTGTAGTGAAAGAAATGTATGAAAATGACACAAAATTATATGGTTATTTTGAACATAAAAGTGATACTCCAGATATTGAAATTTCTTTCATTAAGCCATATGTGGTTGATATTTCTATTCGTGATAAAAAAAGTAAAAAAATTATGAGAAAGAATGTAATTTATGTATCCTCTATAGATCGTGTATCGTGTAATGTTTTGTTTAGGGATATTGCTTTCAAAGATATTATTATTCCACAAGATCCTTTCTTAAAATTTCACGGAGAGCTACTATTACAGGGCTTTTCACAAAATTATCAATCACTTAATACACGTATTATTGATTCTATTATGGAACAAGATATTCAAGTATTAAAAGGACAACAAGAAAATATACCATCTTACTTAGAAGAAAAATATATTCTACCCGCCGAGTGTGATGTACTTATTTCTGCATTCAGAAAATGGTGTAAAAATAATGTTATTTGTGTATAAGAGAAAATCTATATGATAGAACCAAGGTACTTTTTACAAATTATAGGTGGGGCATTGCTCTTTATAATACTTATCCTTTTGATCTTAGGAAATAATTTTAAGAGTGATATAAAAACATTGGTTTACTTTGTATTGATTTTGATAGCTACAATTATTATTCAAATTGTCCTATTTTATGACGAGAAAAGCAATGTATATATAGATCAAGATACAGGAATTCTTATTGGTGAAGATATATAAAGGAAAATCACAAATATAGTATACTGTTATTATGACAAAGCGTATATTTCAAGTATCAAGTGATCTCTTTTGGGGATATACAGAAGAGATAGATATTTCGTTATACACAACTTTGGAAGAGTTATGTAATAAAATGAAAGAGAAGATGAAACAGTTCTTTCATTCTCATAATCTATTTGCACTTGAAGAAAAAGTAGATGACGTGAAGCTACATATTCATGCCCCCATTCAAGACATTTCATATATTTATGAAAATATTAAACCAGATGAAATTATTTATCTATGTGATCACTGCTATTAGCTATCAGTATTAATGGTAAGTTTTGTACTTCTCCTTCAGATATTTCTGGTTCTTTTTTCTTGATATTACGAATATAATATTTTGTCATATAATAAGAAGTCACAAGGTTACCTACCATTTCTATAATCGTCATATCTATTTGTGATAATAAGATATTCATATACATAAACCAGTCAAACCAACGATAGGTAACATCTACCAAGACTACTTCATATGCATGTGCTTTTGTATATTCATTTTTCTCATGATCATTTTGTACACTCTGAATAATCCAAGGCAATAAAACTTCTTGTTGCAATGTTCTTACAACTGTACTACATACAGTGTATCCAACAACCACAGTATATCGTAATCCAGTATCTATTCTAATACCAAATATATGTAGATTTTCATTGGGTCCAATTTTAAAAAATGTACTATGAGTATCACGTATAAGAATACTCATCATACATACTGTAAAACCTATCCATAATCCAATCCCCTTTGCAACTGTATCTACTTTCCATCCAAGTAACATTATAGATAACTAAACATTCATTTCTTAAATTATTAATTTTTGAATCTTTTAGAGAGAATCTATATTTTATATCTTTTTACATTCAACATGTATTCCTCTCTCTCTGCTCATTTACTCACTGAGTAACCTTAATTTTATGGTGTTATTGCTCACTTAAAGATTCTTTTTCTCTTACTATTTATAGTACTATGCTCAATTGCTCATATTGTACATATAATACAGACAGACCATATAATTTAAATAGACATATAAAACATAAGCATAATAGTAATGATATAAATAATATAAATACTGAGCATAGTGGCGAAAAAGTAGCCCTTGGTGGCGAAAAAGTAGCCCTTGGTGGCGAAAAAGTAGCCCTTGGTGGCGAAAAAGTAGCCCTTGATGGCGAAAAAGTAGCCCTTGATGATGAGAAGGAAACCTTACGATGTTCAGAGTGTTATAAGACATTTACACGTTACAGAAATCTCTTACAACATAAATCAATTTGTAAAAAGGTTCATCATGTGAATGAATGTATACAATGTCATAAGGTATTTGCACAAAAATATGGACTTTATAAACATAAAAAAATATGTAAGGGACTTCCTCTAATTCCTTATGTATCACCGTCTGAACAACCAAACCAAATTAGTACGGATACCGACGCAAAAAATATTGTTATACAAAATAATAATTCAACGAATACCTTGATTAATAATAGTAATAGTAATAGTAATAATACAAGCACTAACAATATAAATATAAATGTGTTTCCTACTTCCTTACATACGGATTATTCCATTCAGACAGACCATTTTTCCTTAAAAGAATTAAAGAAAAACATACGAAAACAATCTACATTTGAAGCAATCGGTACCTCTCTGAGAATGGTATTACAAAATACAAATAATCTTCCTGTAAAGAAAAAGAACCTTCGTTCAGATAATTCGTATGTACATGTTGGGGATAACAAATGGGAAATACGAAAGGACAATGAAGTCTTTGGATTAATCAGTTTTCATATTTCCAGGTGTTTCCAAGTATATTTAGATGGAACAAATCTTTCTCAGTTAAGAACTTTTTATCAAGAGGCGACAGAAGCATTAGAATTTGTAGCGTCTGACAATATTCAGTATTTAGAAAGAGAATCTATCCAAATGGCAAAACGAATCATGGATATTTTACTCTTACGGGCATATGAAGTACAAAATATAGAACCATCTTAACATTCTGGTAAAAGTATTTAAACATTTATAGCCTACTAATAGTAACAGAATAACTAAGAACCATGTCTTTCGCACAAGAACTACAAACTATCTATAAGGTTAAGAAAGCGGAACTCCTTGAGAACAAGGATGAGATTCAAGAACGTCGTGCTGCTGATATTACCCTTTTCTTTGAAAAAGAAGTACGTGAACATGCAAAGTCAAAAATGCTACAACGTGCAGAGGCTGGCCGCCCCACTGCTAATATTCTGGAATACGAGTATAACGAACGTTTCTTTGTAGATGAGAATAAACACCTTATTCGTTACGTAAGTCAAGAATGTAATTACCCCAACTATCGTATTCATGACATTGTATCACGTGATACTGTTTTCCAAACACTACTCAAGAATTTTGAAACAGAACTATCTACTGAAGATACCAAAATCTACTTCTCCTGCTGGCGTCCGCGTGGAACTCTAAATGTGATTGAAGCTATCTGGGGACGTAACCGTTACCATAATGTTCAACCTCCTATGTATGAAGACAGTGATCGTTTTATGATGACTGGTGAAAGCAACTACCAAGGTGGTCGTGGTCGTGGTCGTGGTGGTCGTGGACGTGGACGTGGACGTGGTGGACGACACCATGGAGAGCACATTGTTAACAATACAGAAGACACAATGATGCAAGATTAATTATAATTTTTTTACAATAAACCATTTTAAACGTTTACTTTTATAAAGATTATATCATACCTATTTGTAAATGGATATTATAGGACCTGTTCCTGCAATTCTTCCACCGACTGATCGTATTATTGTGATAGGTGATCTTCATGGAGATATCGCTATCTTATGTTCATGTCTGTATATGGCAAAAATTATTAATACCGATATGGAATGGATTGCAGAACCTGCAAATACAATTGTTGTACAGATAGGAGATCAGTTAGATAGTTTATCTCGGGATACAAGTCAAGAATGGGAAAAATTAGATGATGTAAAACTATTACGTTTTACTGAAAAATTAGACGAGATTGCAAAGAAAAAAGGCGGTCGTTTTATTTCTATGATTGGTAACCATGAGATGATGAATGTATTTGGTGAATTTATGTATGTTTCTCCTATGAGTATGGAGAAATCAGGAGGAGTACAGTCAAGAAGAGATAAATTTAAACCGGGAGGTATGTATGCATCTATACTTGCAAATAGAAATAGTGTGTTACGTATCGGAAACTTGTTATTTTGCCATGCAGGATTACTACCACATCATTTAGAAGCAATACATGGTAATTTACAAAAGATGAATGATTTAAATCAACAATTTTTATTAGGAAAACCTATGGAATTTCATGATGTTATGATTCATAAACAACTTTTTGTAGAACCGACTTCTCTATTATGGAATCGCATGTATATAGAAGGTTTACATGATCCAAGTTCACATGAAAATATGAAAATAGGTTTGGAACAAGTTCTACATCACACAGGTACAATTGCAATGATTATTGGTCATAATCCAATGGAACATATTACTCCATTATATAATATGAAATTATGGATTACTGATGTTGGATTATCCAGGTCATTCTCATCAAATAATTTAGAAGTATTGGAAATTCTACATGGCAACACATTTAATATTATCCAAGCAGTTAAAAAATGACATAAACATTATAAGACTTGGTAAAACAAATGGATCCTTTTGAAGAAAGTGTCCGTTCTATTCTAGAATCACGAAAGAAGATAGCAGAGCGTATTATTGCGTCCCGAGTTCGTGAAGAAATAGATACAAACCAAGAAGTAGAAGATTCTTCTGTACAAGATCGTATTCCTTATAGTATTTCTAAGACCATCCAGTACCTAAAAACGAACGAGTACGAGCGTAATAAAAAAGCACTTAAGAAACAAAAAGAGATTATATAGAAGCTATTGCATGAAGGACCAACATCTGCACTGTTATCGTGTGGGGAAACATTTTCCAGAAATTTATTCATGGAGTGTAGAAAAACTAAAAGATTGTTTGGCAGACATATACGATTATACAAAAGAGAGTTTACTTCATATAGATAAAGTAATTAATGATATTCAACAATTAAATATACTCCAAAATATGCCACTTGTTCGTCAAAGATCTAAAGAATGGTTTGACTTGAGAATGAATCGGTTAACAGCAAGTGATCTTGCACAGGCGCTTGGAAAGGGAAAATTTGGAAATCGGAAACAGTTGTTAGAAAGTAAGGCTTTCCCCGCAAATACTCCTTTAAAATCCCTCCCTCCCCTAAAATGGGGAGTTATGTTTGAAGAAATGGGTATGCGATGTTATCAACAGATAGTAAATCCTGTAAAATTATATGAATTTGGCTTAATTCCAAATGATGAAATAGTATGCTTTGGTGCATCTCCAGATGGAATTACAGAAACTGGCATTATGGTAGAAATGAAATGTCCTTACAATAGAAAATGTACAAGTGACGTTCCAGAACAGTATTATTTACAAATTCAAGGACAATTGGCAACTTGTAAACTATCTTTGTGTGATTATGTAGAGTGTTACTTTGAAGTATATCACGACATTAGTGAATATATGATGAGTTGTACATCTATGGGAAATAAAGAACATGGCATTATTCTTGAGTTTATGAATACAAACAATGACTATATATACGAATATTCTCCAGAATGTTATACCACAGAAGAGTGCATTCAGTGGGCAAATGAACAAGTATCAATTCTATTAAAAGCAGAGGAGCCAAACACCTTTATAAAAATGACTCCTTGGCGTTTAAAACACATATTTCATACGAGAGTAACATTTGATGAAACTTTATGGAAAACAATTATTCCATCAATCTATGATTTTTGGAAAGAAGTAGAAGAAATTCGTTTACGAGGACCACCACCTCCAAAACCTACAGTTGCATCAAAATTAAAACGAACACTTACATTAGGTGTAGAAAACACTCAAAAGTACAGATTTATTGAGGATTCTGACGATGAAAAGTAGTTAAAGATGCTTATTGTTTTATTTTTATAACATGACACTACATATCTTATGGGCAACACATTTACCTTTGGAACAAAATTGGGAACTTGATTATATTCGCACCATTTTAAATACTGTAAATATTTCTTACACAATTGAGTCTGTAAAATCTATGGAACATATTATACCTGGAGCATTAATAGTAATTAACCGAAGTGTTAATTATATTGCATACCTTTCTCAATATGAAGAAAAAGGTATTCCATTTGGAGTCATTCATATATCAGATGAATGGTTTGATGATAATGTAGAGTTTTATAATTATTCCATGTGTAAGTTTGCATTCCGCAATTATTATCACGAACTATTTGATATATATCCAAAATTACGATATCTTGCATTAGGTTTTAAACGTGAATTTTGGAACAATTATAATGGGGATATACCTCGGGTTATTTCATATGATTCACGAGAATATATATGGAGTTTTGCTGGAGCCCCACGAACACCTGAACGACAAGCTGTTTTAAAGATGTTCAGTGTATTAAAACCGAATCTTATTCATTTTGAAACAGGTGATAGTTTTTTCAGTATTCAAACAGGTCTTCCTACAGAAGATTATCGTCAACTACTTCTAAAATCCAAATTTATTTTATGTGCACCGGGTGTTAGCAATACTCTTTCTGGAGATACATTTCGTGTAAATGAAACTCTTGAATGTGGTGCCATTCCAATTGTAATAGCAGGGAGAAATAGTAAAGGTATTAATTATTGGGAATCTCTCTATGGCTGTCTTCCTCCTTTTATAATTGGCGAAGACTGGGAAAATGCTCTTTGTAAAACAAACGAATTAATAACTGACCCAGTTAAGTGTGAAGAAGTTCGTATTGCCTGCTATGACTTTTGGCAAAATTATAAAAAACAAATGGGTACATTAATTGCAAAGCTTTCTGAAGAGCATTTGTTATAATTTTCATTTTTCTTTTGTTATGATAATTATATATGAAAATCAAACCTTTATCAAAAAAGATACTTGCTTCCATTACTACTTCTGAAAAGAAAACATTAAACAATTTGATTAAAAATCACCAACAACTTGGTATGGAAATGATTTTATTACAGACAAATTATACTGCTGCTACAAGAAGCAAAAAAGAAGAAAATATCTTACGCAAAATGGCAGATAAGGGATTCAAAGCTGAATATGAAACATTTCAAGCAATGGAAAAATTACATAAATATATGAATTTACTACATAAAAAATACGAAATTTAATTATTAAAATATATCTTTTTTTATGCAACCACTGCCTTCACAAAGTGGTGCTTTAGGAATTTTTGTAGGTTGAAGTAAGAAATCTCGTCAGCATCCGAGCAAGCAAGTAGCTTCTTTAGGGTAGCGTCCTTGGCAGCAAGGATAATACGCTTGTTCTTAGGATCAGATAGCTCCTTGCCCTTAACGTATTTGTGGATCTCGCGAGTCACTTCAGTGCGAGACTTCTCAGAACCCTTGGGAACGCCAAGGAAGACACAGAGCTCATCAGAGATCTTGGTAGGCTTGGCAAAGCCATTAGGGGTAGTACGAGCATTGGCACGTTTGCGCTCAACGCGGTCGGCAATGCGGCGTAGACGGTCAAGTTCCTTCTTGACAACACGAACTTGAACATTCACTTCCTTTAGGGTAGAAGCAAGTAGGGATAGCTTGTCCTCTAGAGTAGCGAGGGGGGATTCAACAACGACATCTTCCTCAACAGCGGCAACAACAGGGACAACAACCTTCTCAACTTTGGCAGCAACCACTTTCTCAGCCTTGGGGGCGGGAGTGGCAGCAACGACTGGGGCAGTAACAACGGGAGACTTCTTAGCGGGCATCTTTCTTGATGTATATGTATGTGAATTAATCTTTAAATACTTTTCACTTCTAAGTGACCAGAATGAGGTGCGTTTGAAATAACTTTTAAATATCTCTGTAATTTCTCTTTTTTATATTCATTAAGTTGTTCTATTGCATCTTTTGTCGGTAAGGAAACCTTTGGAAAAATCAATAATTTTCCTTGTCCATGCAATCCTTTCTGTGGAATCTCTATTGTATCCAAACAACATGTATCTATTGGAATTTTTAGCTGTGTTTTGTCCAGATAATCTAATGTTTTTTCACATCCATACATATATTCATAGAGATTAAGTTCAAGATTGCATAAAATATCTTTTGTATCAAAAACCGAATCTAACGAATAAATGTCATGTGGAATCAATTGAAACGTTACATGAATAAAGCGGGTTCTTTCATCTGGAGTAATATGTGTACATAAAAACGATGGATAGCAACCACAATCAATATGAATAAATACCGGTTCTATAATTCCTTTCAAAAAAAGTCGTAATTTCTTTTCTTTACGATGAAATACATCTTCTAATGTTACATCTACGGTAACGTTATGTTCAGTAGCCTTTTGTTTTTTATATTCTTGTGCTACATTTATTACATTCTTAAGAATATCGCCCATATTTCGTAATAATTCTGGATTTGAAAAGAGATCAGCTACATTCATATTCTCCCATATTCCTTTCCATTCATTCTTTGTTGTATATTCAAATTCCTTCTTTGTTAAAAGCTCATAAGCTAAATTAATCTTCTTGAATTCTTGTTCATGAATAGATATTTCTTCCTTTGAAAGATGTTGATGCTTATCAGGATGGTGTTTTCTGGCAAGTTCATGATATCTGCCTTTTATTTCCTCTTTGCTACAAGGATAATTTAATCCTAAAATTTCATAAGGATCCATTCTACGTACTCTATTGAGGTTTCTTTTTAAACGCCAAATGCATATTTGTAAAATCCAGATAATTGCAGCACCAAATGGAATGCTCCGAATTTAGCAGCAAGTGTACTTGTATAAACAATCGCCTGTTTAAAATCAACTCCACGAGATACTGTAAAGAATAATAAAGGGATTGCAGGAAGGAACATCGTAAAGATAAACTCTATTACAAAGATAAACGGTCTATCTACAATCAATGAATAATCTCTTACAATAATTGACATTACAAATAAATAAACAAATCCTATTACTAAAACACCTATTGTAGCAGCCTCAAATAAGAAATATAGATATTCGGTATCCATATGATTTATCCTATACATAAAGAACATAAATTACTATATTCCAAGATGACTTCATTTGCTTTATGGGATAAATTCTATCATCAGTTCTCTGATTTTATAACTCTTCTTCCACTTCACAAATATACATGTAAACAACTTTTAAACAATGATATTGACTCCTCTCCTAACATTTTGGTTTATGGTCCAATTGGATTTCCACATATGATATTAATAGAATATGCAATCGCTATAAAATTTGGTGCTACTTATCCAATTCAAAAAAGAACACCTATGTGGAATAGTTTACCATACATTGAAACAGACTACTATGTTGAAATGGATATGGCACATCCAGATTTTCCAAAAAACATTCAAGAAATGATTGACTTCCTTCTTAATATTATTCGTAACCGCTGCATTTATTTATCACGTCACATTATCATTCTAAAAAATTTAGATATCCTTCATCGTAGCAATTCACAAGCATTTCGTGTTATTTTAGAAAGATTCACTGGAAATGTCCTTTTTATTTCTACAACCCATCATATTAATCAATTAGAAGCACCCATTTTATCAAGAATGTTATCTTTTCGTATACCACTTCCCACTGAAGAACAACAAATAGAAATTCTTCATAAATTAACAAATAAGAAAACCATTCGGTATGTAGATAGAAATATTATTCGGAATATATTCTTTAATGAACCCAGTGTATTAAAACAGTTAAAAACACTTCCTACACTTATCTATCCACCACTACAAGACTTTATAGATCGTGTATATGATAAAGATGAAATTCGTAAATTTGCATATAAACTATTTCAACAAGATATTTCTATATCAACAATTACAATTGATCTAATATCTTCTCTATCTGAAGAGGAAAAACACTCCTTTTTGAAAAACGCTGCAGACATAGAACATATGTCTTGTACTACTGACCCTGCAAAGGTATGTTTTTTCATTGAATACCTATTAAATATATATTACTCATATAAATACAACGAGAAAGGTGAACCTAAATGATTTTATCAAGGGAAGCAAATAGATATTATAGCCATGAATATTCAATAGACTCCTCTTATAAAAAATGGAAAAGAGGAGGCTATGGAATCATTTATTATAATTCTATTGAAAATAGTATTATTAAGAAAATTCCTCGCTATGAAGAACATACTAGCTGTTCAGATAAATTTTATCCAAGTCTTGCCACAAATAAAGATTGTATCTATTATATTTACTATCCAGCTATTCAAGAAGCATGCTTTAGCAAACTGTTATCCAACTTTCAAGGATTTGTAGGATTAACATCTGTCTATTTATCTGCCCATTTTATCTATTTTCACCAAAAATATTTAGGAAATACACTGCATCACCATATTCCAATGATTGATAAAGAAGAACGCCCACACGTTATTGCTGAAATATTACGACTTTGTATTATTATGGAAGTAAATGGATTACAACACACAGATTTAAAAACTAATAATATTTTATACAATCCAACTACAAATGGTATTACAATTATTGATTATAACTGTATGAGTACATTATATGTAGAAAATGATCAACTAAAATGGGTAGATAGTATTGGCACTTGGATGTATGTAGCGCCAGAAATAGCGTTTAATAATAAAATTAATGATAATTCTATAGTATGGACCATTGGTATGCTTATTGCAAGTATGCTTCAACAGTACCCTATTTCTAAAGAATTTTACCCAACATATGTTTTAAAAAATACAATTTCAGAAAGAAAGGAATGGATTATTACACTTAAAAATATATGTATCAAAGAAACAGAACCCTATTTTAGTAAATGTTTTGAAACCATCGCTACAAATTATCAACAAATACTCTCAAAAATATTTTATAATGATCCTCAACAACGACCATCTCTCTTAGAACTTTATAATTTGTGGACAAGTACATTTAATCTTCCCGTTACTAAAGATTTTGAACAATATTATCATGAAATTGTAGTGACACCATTTCTTGGATGGGGAGAAAATGATAGAAGCTATATCATACATCATATATATAAATTCTGCATCCGTTGGAATCAAATTCATAAATTTTGTACAATGATTCATATTATAGATAACTTTTCAAAACATATTATAGAATCAGTATATGAAGTCGTAATATTTTCAGCATGGACCATTGTAAATAGTTTAATGAATGAACATGTACAAGATCATATAAACATTTATAAGGAGATTGAAGAGGTATATAAAGTAAGATCCCAAGACATCTCTGAAATGGTATGGATTATATGTGATTATTTAAAGTGGGATATTTATGAAAAACCTTTGGATGTATGGTTCATTCAAAATAAAAAAATAATAGATTATGATAAAATTGTAGAAATATTTATTCAGCAAAAAACTTCATATAGTATGAAATCGTTATTTGAAGTTGCTTAAAGAGTTCCCCGCAAAAGAAAGTATAAATCATATACTATGCCAAGGGAAGAAGTATTTTTTTGGGTCTACAGGATTCTTCGTATTATGAACTATTATATTCAAACACCACAAGCATATACTCCTTGTTATCATAAAGGTCTTCGTGAAATAAATGGTATTTTAGAAAAAACATATCATCGGATAGAACATCGCTACTTTAAACATGTATTGCAACCTGAGGCAAATTATTATTTTACAAAGACTAATAGTTCTGATTGATGTTCCATCAAATAGTTCTCAATATCTTTCTTTTCTGAAGGAAGAAGATCATATATCTTCCGTAATTTTATAAATACTTTTTCATAGTTTACTGGAGTTAGTTTCTTCCATGTTTCATTATTACGTAAACGATAACTCCATCCTTGAATAGAGTAAAATAAATAATCTTTCATATCAATCGTTGGAAGTTCTTTTAAAATAGTAGGTTTATCTATCATATATGGTTCTATACCATCAGATGTCATCACTACTTTTTCAATCTTCTTTGAGCCATGATGTTGATTAATATGACATTTTTCACATAACACAATTAAATTACTTCTATTATCTTTATGTATTGCTCCAATGAATCCAAATTCGTCTGCATCTTTTTGCTGCTTAATATGATGTGTCTCTGAGGCTTCTTCTCCACATAAAGAACATGTAGAAACATATACATCATGATTATATTTTGAAACTTTCGGCTCAATGATATACAATGGAACTCGTTGAATCGTTTTCCGAACTTTATTTGCTGTTTCTAAAAATGAATCTGCCATCTTTAAAAAGCGACAGACTTCTAAACCATAAACACTACTACCATTTCCTTCTTTCAAAGATCTATCATAAATAATTTTTCCTGTTATAGGATCTAGTTCTATATGCATATGTGCAACACGAATTTCAGAATTTTGTTGAATAAACTCTATTTCTAGTAATTCATGTAAATGAGTTGCAAAGATAAAGGTCCCTTTCTTTTTTAGCAAATAATCAATTCCTGCAGCCACAATAGAAATAGCACTAATACCCTCTGTTCCTGCACAAAGTTCATCTCCTAAGATTAAGCTACATTCATCACATCTATTTAGAATGTTTTTTAATTCTAACATCTCTACCGTAAATGTACTTAGTCCACGATAAATATTATCCATTCCAGAGATTCGTGTAAAAATATGACGATATGGAACAAATGTAAACTCAGAAGCTGCCACAAACATCCCTGCCTGTGCCATAATCACATTGATTCCTACTGATTTCATCAATGAACTTTTACCAGAAGCATTAATTCCATACAATAACAAACCTTTCTTATTATTTCCAAGTTCAATATCATTTGCTACATATTCTGTACGAAGATTTAGTCGTTCTATAATTGGATGACGTAGTTTCTTTGATTGTAAATAAGAAGTTGTCCCTTCTAAAATCGTTGGTCTGGAATACTTAAACTCATTTGCATTTTTTGCATTTGTACTCCAAATATCTATATTTCCTAATAGCCGAATCATGTCCATGAAATATTCATAATATACTTTATAGAATGTTTGCAAATATTGTTTATAATACTCCAAGTTTAGTTGAGAAATCTTACGTTGTTGAATCAAAATATTGTCAGACAAATGATCTATCTTTGGATGAGATAATCGTAATACCGAACTTGTTGCACTTAAAGGCTTTACCTTACACTCTTTCCACCGAATATATTCATTTTCTACAATAACATGTTCTGGACAAAGTTTATGTACTAATTCCCAACGTTTTTTTGTAATTGTTAGATGATATCCGTCACGTTCATTACAGTCTAACCTACATAATGTAGTTTCACCATTTCCAATATTAGATATTTTAATACACATCTCATTTAGAAATGAAAAGTTCTTACGAAGAGTGGTTGTAACACTATCTATATCTGGATAGACTCCTTCATGAAAAATAGAGGTATACATATCATTCATATTATATTTTCCACATTCTTCAAGATTCAAAGTAGTGTTATAGTCTTGCATAATGGTTTGTAGATTCTTAAAAGATATATCTGTACCAATTATCTTCTTTTGAAGAATTTGAAATACTTTCTTTGCTCCCTCCAATGAACCTGAAAGACTTAGCCATTCACATGGTTGAAACTTTTCCATTCCTATCTTTCTAATCATTCTTTCCAAGTCTAAAATAGACTGCAATGGATGAGTCAGTTCCTTATATAACTGATCTTTCTGAAAGAGTTCTATCCGATCATATTGTTTTTCTAACTCTTTCTTATCTATAATTGGATTTAGGAGATATTCTTTAAACATCCGAGATCCAAATGCAGTCATTGTACGATTTAAAATTGTTAGCAAAGGAGTTTCATTTGGATTTATGGAGTCTATATTCAATTGATGAATACAATTTGCTTCCAATACCAAATGTTTTTCATTCTTCCAATGTTCTGGACGTGAAATATCTTTAATCATTCCCTCGTTGTGTTCATAAGCAAACTGTAACATATAACAATAAGCGACAGTCGCAAGAAGATATCGTTCTAAATGTAGCGATTCTAACGGTGTAATAATTCCTCCTTTCCCAAATACTTTTTCTAGTACAAGATTCTGATAAGAAGGTTTAGTAAAAGGTTTAACTTTTTCTGAATTCCATACACTATGGACTGTAGTATTTTGTAATTGAAACATCACCTCAATATCACTTGACTGTTCTTCTTCTACATCTCCCAGAAACACAATTTCTTTTGGGCGATATAAATTGATACAGCGAAGGACTTCATCTTTTGCAAATTCTGGATCTTGTTTCGTACTATACGCTTCGTACATCCAAGATTTTCCAGTTGTTACGTCCATAGTAGCAATCCCCGCATTTAATAGATTTCGGTTTCGCAATAGATCTTTATATGAATCCCAATATACAACCATCAAGTACAATCCTTCATAACTATTTACTGTAAGTGTAGTAGATGGACTAATTACCTCTGTAACTTCTCTTTTTGGATTTGGTGGAGGAGTCACTTGACGAATTAATACACATGTATAATTTGATTGTGTCATAATCTGAATAAATTTAGAGATTGTTGATATAGGAAATCCTGCCATTAGGGGATTAGAACGTGAATTTTCTAAATTAGATTTATTTTTCCGACTTACTTGAATGTTACATAATTCACAAATACGATATATGTCTGCCCCTAACTTTTCTTGTTCATTGATTACTGCATACAATTCAAAAAAATCACCTACTTGCATAAACACCACAGTGTTTGCTCCATATTTTTGAGTATATTCTTCACAATATGCAATATAATCATCATAAATCATTATATTATTATTTGTTACGAAACTGCTGTTATTAAATAATATTTATAAGTTTTTTCTTAAGTAAATGTTAGAGTTGTGAAAATACTTTCTGTGATCAATATAGTAATAAGAATCAAGATGGTACAGGTTTGCTCGTATAATGCCCAAGGAACAATTGAATGTGTTACAAAAGAGGTGATATATGAAACGGAAGCCGAGTTTGAGAAAAAGGGAATGCAACAGTTTTGGAAGGAACAAAAAGCCGAAGGTCCTCCTATCGGTGTAACTAATTCTCAAGTAAATGGGAAATCAGGTATGAATTGGATAGGAAGTCAATCAGAATTAATTCCAGTGAAAGACCCTGTCAGGGATATTATAGCTCCTCCCTATACTACGGAAAATATAGATTGGAAACGATATGAAAAGCCTTTATATCCATTTGCTGCTTCTGAATGGAATGAAAAAACTGGAGAACCTTATTCATGGATACCTAAGGTAGAAGCTTTTACAAATAAAATAAGTACTTGGACAAGTCGTCTTGAAACTGGAAATATATATACTTCTCTAGAAGGTCAAGAAGATATATTTGAAAAGAATACACTAAAATAATGTAATCTAAATAATAAAACATGAAGATTCAGAAAATTCTTTGGATATCATTTCTCCTGCTCATTCTTGGAATAATTATCCTTATTCTAACAAGAGTCCAATATCAAACATCTGTTAAAAATAGATTTGAAATTGATTTAGATGAATACTATAATGAAGATATGCTTCTAAACGATCCAAATGATATAGATGTAAACGATTTAATATACGATTCTTAAACCCTCATACATGTAAGGGTTTAAGAATTCAAGTATCCTCTATTAATAATGGATCAAAATCTTGAAGAGGAAAATAATGAAATATTAGAGGACCTTCCTGAATTGGAAGATCCCGAAGATATTTTCTTAAATTATCGTTACTGTTATTTATGTAACGATAGTATTCTTACTGGAGAATATCTATATCACCTCATAAACGAGCATCCTATTACAATGACCATGATGTATAGTCTATATTTTCCAGAAACATCTGTTGATGAAAATTACCAATTTTTAATTAATACAGCGATAAATTCTATGATGGACAATATGGATTATGGCTCTCTCCAAGATTTATGTGATACAATTGGATACCATAAAGTAGGTATTGAAGATATTAATACTATTGGAAAAGTAATTGAAAAAAAATACATATGTAAAGAAGATACATGTCCTATTTGTATAGATTTATTGCATGAAAAAGACACCATTTACACGATGAATGTATGTAAACATGCTTATTGTAAAGAATGTATAGAAAAATGGGTTTCTGAAAATAAGACTTGTCCCATATGTAAAGCAGATCTTCAAATATTATCTACGTCTACTGAACCATCCGATTCATCATCTGAATCATCTTTAGACAAAACCGTAGCACCTCCAACAAGTCCCTCTGAATCACCATCTGCAAATACGACATACGAATCATCATGATTTGTAGAGAATGTATTATTATCTTTTTGTTGATATGCTTTTCCAATTTTTTCTGGGAGTTCTCCTCTATAATTTAGATTATTTGCCTCTTCAAATGTATATTTATGAATTACATCTACTTTATCATCTTCGTAATCTCGTCGCGAGATGATAATAATATCCCCATTTGTAATGATCGCTTTATGTTTAAACTTTCGCATAGATCCTCTGATACGACCTACTCTTGTTTTTCCATCTTCACAGTGAACATTTACTCTACCATTTCCAAGCATTTCTTTAACAAATCCATATTCTTGACCTTCTTCAGGATACAAAAGTTCTCGGTTTTTATCATTACGACTGCCACGAGTTCTTTTGTTACGAATATTACTTTTATACATGATTCAATATATTCTACTATATATTAGAAACCTATAAGAGTATTTCAATTTATTTTTATATAAGTAAAGTGCTTAAAAATTATCACGTATATTTAGCATACATAGCATATCACAAGCATGAAATTTTTATACACATTGAATCATAATAAACTATATGTTGGAACAAATTATGACAATCATACCTACATTCTCTCGTTTCCTCATATTAAAAATATATTATATACTAAAAATTTAATTGATCCTGAAAAACATAGTATGTTTATTACAAAATATAGCACTACAAATTTAGGTCTAAAAGAACAATTAACCACTAAAGATAGTAATGGTTATGATAGTTATATCTATTCTTCCAAAGGAATCTATTTGCATCTTTCTAAAAATAAAAAAGAATGTACAAAGACGTCTCTCTCTATTGTAACAACTCCATTAGAGGACATACTAACGTATCCTATATTTCATAATATTGGTCTCATTATGGCAATTGATATAATGGACGAAACAAAAGAAGAAATTGTATTTTCTACTCAAATTATAAAACCTATACAAGAATCAGCACTTTTTAAAGTAATCTTACCATAATTCGTTTACTCAACATTTTTGTTAACTTTTTTAGAATGTCATCCGAGGGGCAATACCCATGGTTGTCAATTCTTGAATTAGTAGTTTCATTGCATACGGGATGCGTGCTTGAACAATATCTGTTTGATTACGACAATTATTACATTTCCAAATATTACGTTCTGGATTTACTACACAGAACAAACCACACTTCTTACATGCAAACACCCTATAGTTATCAGAAACATCCAACATTCTCTCTTTCAAGAAACAACTTGCTCCGTGTGCAACAATTGCATCACGTTCCATTTCTCCAAAACGGAGACCACCATTACGTGCTCTGCCTTCTGCAGGCTGGCGTGTCAACATTACTACTGGACCATTTGAACCCCGACTATGCATCTTATCACTTACCATATGCTTTAGTCGCTGATAGAATGTCGGACCCATAAAGATCTCCGTGTGAATCATTTCACCAGTTCGTCCATTATAAAGAATTTCATTTCCATATCGTTCCATACCATATGACTCTAGGATTTCTGCAACATCTTCTACTCCACACCCATTAAATGGTGTAGCGTCTCCCTGTGCTCCAACAAAGCTTGCTGCTTTTCCCATAATACACTCAATCAATTGTCCAACTGTCATACGTGACGGAATTGCGTGCGGGTTTACAATCACATCTGGTGTAATTCCATCCTTACTGAAGGGCATATCTTCTTGTGCATAAATCATTCCAATCGTACCTTTTTGACCGTGACGAGAAGATACTTTATCTCCAATGGTTGGCTTCCGATATTTTCGGATACGAACCTTACAAAACTTGTATCCCTCTCCATTTACACCCTGGTAATTCATATCTACATATCCGTGATCATTTGCCTTCATTACCATACTCATATCTCGTGGATAGATTTGTCCCTGCACTTTGTGAGGCATAATTTTTCCTACGAGAACGTCTGTGTCATCAATATGAGTATTTACAGGAATGAATCCATTGGTATCCAATTTATCATAATTGTATGGTTTGATATGAGATGTTGTCGGCGCCGGCTTTGTAAACTGCTCTTCTTCTCCAGTACTATGATTTTTTGAACACTGATCACGGTATGCTTTATAGTAAGTACTTGTAAATAACCCTCGGTCCAATGCAGAGCGATTTACCATGACAGAATCCTCCTGATTAAAACCCGTCTTTGTCATAATTGCAATTACAGCATTTACTCCAGAAGGCATTGCATCAGCATTGGTATATTTTGAGAGTTTGGTACGAGCTAGTGGTCGTTGCGAATAGTTTAGAATATGTCCCAGTGTATCAATCCGATGGTTATAATTACTCATATAGATACCAACTGCCTGTTTTCCCATCGCTGACTGGTAACAGTTACGAGGAGATTGGTTATGATCTGAGAAGGGAATATTACAAGCAAGAACTCCCATCATAAGACTTGGATGGAGTTCACAATGAGTATATAGAGGAGGAATCCACGTTCCTCTCTGTACCTTGGTAAGATCTACCTGCATCATAGCAACCATTGCTTTGTCAATTTCTTCCACATCCATATATTCAATAAAGCCTTCTTCATTTTTATCCAGGAAAGCAAGATACTCTGTAAATGGCTTTTCTTTCATGTTTTTCCAGAAGTCTTCGTCCTCTTCCATCAGACGATAGAAGCGGAGTTTGCGACCTTCCACTGTTTTGTCTACGATATAAAGAGGACGACACATTCTTCCCGCCTCTGTGCTAATCAGAATAATACCATTTGGTACATCCCATGCAATACTTGTTGTGGGAGGAATGTGTCCCCGACGCTTCATTGACTTCATTGCTTCATAGAAGTAAGAAGGATGCCGATGGAAACCAATGATATCTCCATTAATCTGAATGACTGCTACTTGCGCACTTCCCATATCTTTTAGATATACAGTTGGATGCATCACAGTGTCATCATATATTTCGGTTCCTAGTTTTGTTGCCAACTCCCGAATGTATTGTCCACTCATAGAGATAGTGATTTTTGTGCTCAATGCCATGTTTTTCACAAGACCAACTGAACTACCCTCTGGAGTCTCTGCCAAACATACCATTCCAAACTGCGTATTCTCAAGCTTACGTGGCTGAACTAGTTTTCCATTTTTTTCCATAGGTGTATTGATACGACGAAGATGCGACAACGTACTTAGATATGACATTCTGTTTAGAACCTGAGCCACTCCTGTTCGGATGTTTTGGAAACTTCCAAGTGTCTTTACTCCCCAATTTCCTGTAGAAAGAGCATACCGAATTCCCTGTTCAATAATTGATTGTTTAATGAACCGATGAATGTTGGAAGCATTGATGATATTTCCTGGGATATTTGGAGTTGCTCGCCATAGCTGCAATTCTCTTTGGATAGAATTACGCATCTCCTTAATCATCTTACCATAACACTGTCGGAACAGGTTACTTAGTAGAATTCCGGGGGTATCAATTCTTTTGTATAGGTAGCTATCTCGGTTATCCGGCAACTGGTAACCAAGATAAATACGCATCAGTTTATTAACCATACTTCCTAGGTACAGAGCTTTCCGACGCAAGCTCTTACCTACATGTGGTAGAAAGTCATTTTGAATAATTTGTACTACAATCCTCCGAGCGACTTCTGGCTGTTCCAGATATTCTCTAGGAGTTCCAGTAATTCCAATATATCGCATCATATACTGGATAGCTTCCTCCTGTGTATGAATCTCTGAAGCATCTTCTACTGTAGCCACTAATTCACTTAGAAGACGCTGGTGTTTTGGATTTTCAGTATCCATTACAATATGCTGAAGGATCTCCTTATCAGTTGTCACCCCAAGAGCTCGGAATACAATGAACAACGGGATTTCCGACCTTAGGAAAGATGAATTCATGCGAATAATTCGTCCCATATGGTTTGGCTTACCACTTAGTGTAATACTTGTTGTTTTAGGAGGAAGGAATACACCATCTGGAACAGAACGGATTTCTGCAGTCAATCCTCCCTCAGATACAGCTCCACTTTGAGAAAATACCAGAGTCTTATTCTCACTGATACGATCCTGACTAATAATTACTTTTTCAGTACCATTTACAATAAAATGACCTCCTGGATCATACCGACATTCATGCTTTCCATTATTCTCAGCAAGACCTGGCATTTGATTAAGTACACAGGCTTTGGAACGAACCATGATGGGAATCTTTCCAATCGTAACATTCGGAACCTTTACTTCGTGTCTTTCTGTCACATTATCATCATTGATGGTCTCTGTAACAATATGAACATCTGTATATAGATTTACTGAATAAGTCAGACCATTCATCCGAGCTAAATGAGGTGTCATCAACTGCTGACTTCCATCTTGGCTTTGGATAATTGGTTTAGAAAGCGAAGGATTTGTAATTGTCATATAGATTTTATACCCAAAGTCTTTTACTGATTCTTTATAGTTATGACAGATCTGAATCGGATTGAATCCTTGGATGATCTGTGATAGTTTTTTATCAATAAATTCATTATAACTTTCAACCTGGTGTTGAACTAACGGATTTGCATTTTCACTACCTCCACCTTGAGAAAAATAATTATGAATAACTTGCCAGGTAGGATCTTCCATTGTATTGTACTTATCTGCTGTATAAATACTTATTGTTTAGTACTTTCATTTTTTATTATCTAGATGTTTAAATAAATACTTACAATTATAAATCAGATGCGGTGTTATGAATATAAAGAAAAAGAGCTATTTATATAATAATAATACATATGGACATAGACGCTCCAGTGGAAAAAAAGGTAAAACGGCGCTTGCACTTAGATATTACTACTACATCTAAAAAACCAAAAGTTGAATATGAATCCTTTGAATTAAGTAGTGATAAAATACTAAAACGTAACAATAGTCTTAGTAACGAATTTTATCACCATTATGAATTTAAGATTCAAACATTAGAAGATATTCTTCTGCTCTCAAAGTTTTATACCTCCAAAAATTTTGACAAAGAGAAACATACAAATCTTCCTTTCTATAATATTTATCGGTTACGGAAACCAGTAGAAAAATTCTTAGCTATGGTCGGTTTGGAAGATCTAAAAAAACAAATTCTTACACTGATTATCTTCTATCTGCAAAGTTTTGATGATGAAAATCAAGATATGCTTCATACTGTAGTATATGGTGGTCCTGGTGTTGGAAAAACAAAATTTATACATATTTTATCTGAGATTTATGCAAACCTTGGAGTTCTTCCTACCCGAAAAGTTACTTTCTTAAAACGAGCAGACTTAGTAGGGCAATATTTAGGACATACAGCTATAAAAACAAAACAAGCTGTAGAAAATGCAAAAGGAGGTATTTTAGTAATTGACGAAGCTTATTCTTTAGGAGATACAGAACAAAAGGATAGCTTTTCGCGGGAATGTATAGATACATTAAATCAATACCTTAGTGAGGAAAAAAAGGATTTGGTCTGTGTTATTGCTGGATACAAAGAAGATCTTGAAAAACGTTTTTTCAAAACAAATCCAGGTTTAGAACGCCGTTTCCCTTTTAAATTTACAATTGTGGACTATACTTCCAAACAACTCAAAGAAATCTTTTATACAATTGTCAAAGAAAATGGTTGGAATATTGAACCAAATGCAGTAAGTGAAGAATTACTACAACGTCATAAAGAATGTTTTCAATTTAATGGAGGAGATATGGAAGTGCTCTTCACCAGAACCAAATTTATTCATTCTATGCGAGTTTTTTCTGCAGAAAAAAAACATAAAAAAGTTATTTCTAAAGAAGACTTTGAAAGTGCAGTGATTGAGTTTACACAAACAGATCATATGAAATCAAAAAAAAATAAAGATGACTTCTTAGCGTCTTTGTATATATAAATAAATCTATTTTATATAATAGATATGCCAAGAGCTACGAACGTTCAAGCTACTCTTACGCCAGAAACATGTATATCGTGGTTTTCTCATCCAGATCTAAACCAAAACAATAATGCTTTTCTTTTGGGAAATACAGCTCAAATATCAACGTGGAACACTCTTTTAAACGGTTGCAAAAGTCAACTATATCCTTATTTTACATATACTGATAATGATACACAAGAATCCGTTCAATATATACATATTGCTCCTACTCCCGTAGAAACAATTACCAATGATATAAACTTTATGGGTAGAAAAACTGAAGAAATTCAAGAAGTAACTGAAGAAAATAAATTACTTCTTCGTAAGTTCTTATCCAGTTGTATCATTACTGCTTATTCGTGGGATAGAATGGACGTTCGTACAATATACTTTGAGTTATATAATATTATTTATGGTAAATTAAAAAGACTATGGCCTAACATTTCCACTAGCGTAGTACATCCTGCGAACGTAAGGCTGCTTGGAAATAATAGAGTAGCTAATAGACGTTCTAGAAGATCTCCTCTTGATACTCAAATACCTATCACTGCTCAAACACCTACCACACCTATAACTGCTCAAACACCTACCACGCCTAGAAATCCTCAAACATCTAGAACTCCTAGAACTGCTCAAACATCTCTAGGACAGACATCGCCTCCCCCACTTCCACGTCAAAGAATGCCTTCTGTAGATAGAGTTGGAGAACCAACTGTCAGAAGAATGTTAACATATGAAACTACACAATGTGATGCAGAAAATGTAGAATGTGGAAATTTACTTAATACATTAGCACATGACAAGGATATTATTCAAGAGATACGTCATTTTGCAAATAGTTTGCTATGTGATTGCTCATGGTTGCGAACTAAAATTTCAAAAAAGGCTATAATCAAAAATACTATTTTAACTCTAGATAAAGATCTTACTAACCAAGATATATCTGATATCCAAGTAGCACACGCATTTTATAATAAACGAAAAGAATACGTTTATTTTGATTCGTCAACCAAAAATTTCGCTCAGCTGATACATCAAAAAATACAGGACTTACCTACTTCAGAAGACGAATGTGAAAAACAAAAAGTACATTCTTATGTATCGCAGCTTTTTGAAAAAGTATCAAAAACACTGTATACACCTTTACCACAACTATCACCTGAAAACAAAACGTTAGACTTTTATGAACAACTTGATTATAATGAAGGAATATATTCCAGATATAAACCTTTTTTTCATAATATTGTTACGGGTACAAGCCAAAAACGTAAAATTACATATGGAAAACAAGTATTTGGAACCTATATAGGTTCTGATGTAGATCCAAATGTAGTGATTCGTTTTCATAATGGAAAACATATAACTTTAGAAATGGGAGCAGGTCCTGTAAGACAATTCTTCCGTGAAATATTTCAAGAACTAATTGAAATTAATATTTTCACAAGTATAGAAACTCCTTTTGGAACAAAGAGGTACGTTATTAATAAAACACTTGATCTTGAAAAAATAGAATGTATTCGTAATTATCTTAACAGTCAAAGAGAAATATTTGTAAATAATCCCCCTACTCCAGAAATAGCAGCATTAACGAATGAAGAAAAAGGAAAAACATTTAATAAAACCGTTAAACCATCTCTTCTTAAAACAACAATTATTCCAGATTTTTATAGATATATTGGTAATCTTATACATTTTGCAGTAACAAACAATATAGAATTACCATTTCATATAAGTAGAGTTTATTTAATGATGTTATTCTCTATTGGATATGATACTGGTAAGTATAGTATTCAGGGGGAAAATAATATAATTCCATATCCTAGATTTTTTACAGACAGACGTTTAGTAATTAGTACTTATTTAATTGAAAATGAAGGATTCTTTAAAAGAATTATTTATCCAATACTACAAAATCCCGAACTGTTAAATCCAACTTCTGATAAGGAAAAGATAGATGAGTATGGTATGTTTGACATCCATAATCCGGGTCTACGAATGAATAGTCTAAATATTATTAAAAAAGATGCTGAAGATATTTTTCTCTATAATGAAAATATATCTATTTTATTAGATAATCTTGAAAACTTTATTTATCTAAATGCTCTTTCCGACTATACTGGATATGATGAAGAAAACGATAGCCTTCTTAGAACACGTCGTGTATTCTACTTTATAGAAGGGTTTTCTAAATCGTATGCAAGCGGAGATGAAAAAATAATAAAATTACAGTGTCGTTATAATAATGTATTTAAAAATATTGCAGATACAACACTTAAGTTCTTAAGCATACGTAAAATGGATGTTTACTTGTCTGGTATGGGATTAAGTCTAAAAAATGTAAAGGATACATTATTGCCAAATATATCATTTATGACCGGATATGGTTCTCCTACCTATTCTGCATTACGTAATGGAGGAATTAAGTTACCTACGGAGGAAGAATGTCGTGACTTCACAGTACCTGACAGTATAAAATATACAAACAGAGGAGACCGTATATGTTATTGGATGTTCCGTATTTTATTAAACGGAGGATATCAAATTCATACCTTACTTGCGAAAGAGCTGGATATAGAATTTCGTAAGGAAATAGAATCATCTAATAATTATAAAGAATGGTCTGTTGTTATGGATATGGGTTCTGAACGTAAGTTTTATTATCTTGAATTTATAAAGCGTTTGTTAGAATTTTGGTCAGGTATAGGTTATATTGATAGTACACGTACATATGTAATAAATGTTGGTTCTTATTTTACAAGACAATTACCTATCAGTCATACTTGCACTCGTGTGCTTGATATAACAAGAGAATACGCAGATATTCCCGAAGGTGTAGATAAACCTCCCCCTCTCATAGAATTCTACACAGATCTTGTAACTAGTATATTGTCTGCAGGAAAATCATTTAGTTTAGTTGGAGGTAAACGAAATACAAAAAACAAAATCAAAAAACTAAAAGCTAAGCAATAAGCTACTTTTTCAAATAGACTTTTTCCCCTTTTACAAGAAGATACTTTCCGCCCCGGGGACCATTGTGAATAACATAAGCACCTCCTTCGCTTGTTATAGTAAACCTTCCTATTTTTGTTACTGTTGGATTCTTCATTTCAATCTCTGTTTTTGTTTTTGGGGTCTTTGGTTTTTGGGTTTCTAAACCTACCGATTGTTTGTATGCTTTCTGCATTTCCTTGCTGTACATTCCTTTTTCTGCTAGTTCCTTTAACTTCATTTTCTATACTTTCTACATATATTTTTTGTAAAGACTTAGTAAGGTAATGGAAGTACTGTTTTATGGTGTAATAGTTACACTTATTGGAAGTATCATATACTTCTCTTATATGGACTCAGAAACAAAAGAACTATTTGCTACAATTCCTAAGATGAAAATTTTTGTAATTAATCTGGATAAGAATATTTATAAATGGAATCTCTTAAAAGAAACTTATCCATTTACTGATCTACATACTATTCCGATGGAACGTTTTTCTGGAGTCCTTGGTAAGCAAATAGACGTTGATCAATGGTTAAATGTAAATGGAAAGAGAGATTTGATAGAAATAGAAGAAAAAGGTTACCGTACACGACATTATCAACTAACACGTGGAGCGATTGGTTGTTTCTTAAGCCATTATCAACTCGCAAAGAAACTATTAAATGATCCTGACAACGAGGTCTATCTTATTTTAGAAGATGATGCTGGGATACGAAAAGAAACTCTTCAAGAGATTAAGAATACTCTTGATATTGCTCCCCCCGATTGGGATATAATACTGCTTGGATATCATCGTGTGAATGGTTTACCTCTAAACTATTTTACCAAGGTAACAGGTTTTTGGGGAACATTTGGATATCTTCTAAACAAAAAAGGAGCCGTACGATTTGTCTCAGAAGTAGACACCACAAAGATAGATGCACAGATTGATGCCTATCTATCTTGGATGTCTCAAGTAGGAAAAATTAATATTTATGCAACTAAGAAAGATATCATTTATGATAATAATGTGACCAATCAATCAGATATTCAACTACGATTGGTAGAAAAAAATGGAATAGACCCTTATATGTATAAAGGATATCGTGTATAATATACACTATAGTGCCTTATAATCTTTTAAGAGAAGCATTAATCCTTCACATTCTTCTGCTGATAATTCTTTATTTTCAATAAAACGTAAAACCTTATTTCTCAAAAGGATACGCCTTTCTGCACCGATTGGTTTTTTATACATTACTTGTATATAATCCAACTCTTCTAAAATCTCTGGGTCTGTAATCTTGTTCGCAAGATATGGAAATGCCCCACTTATATTTTTTTGGTATTGTTTGAGTACACGAACAGTATCTTCTTTATTTTTTTCTTCAAAGGTTTTTTTGATATCTCGTATTGAATTGTTCGTGGTTGCCATCATAACCTTGTGTACTTGAGGACGAAACATAGACATAGAAAAGGGTAGATGCATTTCTCTTCTATTTTATTACAAGGAAATGTTTAAACAGCTTTATACATATCTGCAATGATATATGCAACTTCTTCAAATGGATGTTCTTTTAATTCATTTGGTTGCATAGTATCTTGGATATGTTTAGGTGTATCATTCCGATATACAGTTACCATAATGTCACCGGAAGGCGATTGATAGATATATTTATCTAAGTCTGGGTTAGACCGAATCAATGGATATCCATGCCTTTCTCTCCATACCTTATAACCTTGTGTTTTTAATACTTCTTGAAATATTGTTAGGTAAGTACGTTGATATATATGAACTCGTTCATGAATAAGAGTTTTTACTAATTGTGCTTCTGGTAATTGTAAGAGTTTTGGTGTAATGAAAATGACATCTTCCCGAGTATGAGGAAGCCCTTCTTCATATCCATTGTTTTCCGTCAGGGCAAATTTCCACAAAATACCAGAAATACGCTCCTTATCAATATAAGGACTATTCATATTTTGAAAGAACGTATTCACTTTTTCTGCCGCTTTTTCTAAAACCACTTTTTCTTCCTCTTCAAATGTTAATGCTACTTTAGCACTTCGTTCTCTATATTCTTGATGTGTTTTTACATGACGGGCATAAAGGTCTGGGATAGACATAGATGATATATAACTATCTTCGTCTCTTAATAAAAAATTTTCTGTAACACTCTTTGTAAAGAAAATTATATATACACCCTTAAAAAATTCATACATTCTCTGATAATAATAAAATATTCCAGCGAGACCAATAATGCCTACTAGTTTATAAATAAGTATGTAATTTTGTTTTAACATAAATATCTCTCTAATATAATAGAACCTTATATATTATGCTTGAAGAAAACAAAGTAATGGAATATTTTCTTGGTCTCCTTGGTCAAATAAAAGTTTTTCATTGGTCTACCATGAGTTATGCACAACATAAAGCTCTGGATGATCTTCATGGATCTATCAGTGGTCTAGTAGACAAGTTTGTAGAAATATACATTGGAAGATATAAAAAACAACCAATTAAAGCTTTTAAAATTACAATGGATGCAGTATCAGATATGAGCAAAATGGATAAATTCTTAGAAGTAGAACGAGAAAATATTCGTAAAATGCACTCGCAATTTAATAAAACTTCCGAATTACAAAACATTATAGATGAAATGATGGGTACTTTTGACCAGGCAATTTATTTATGTAACCTAAAATAAAAAAAATGATACACCCTTTTCCTTTTTCTACATTATTTGTAATTACAAATTTATCAATGAAATCTCTGGAATATACACACGATGGTACTATTCAAGAAATAAAAGAAACATATAACGGATTACCGTTTTTTAGAAAACATACAGATGCTATAAAATATAAAAATGAACTTGCAATCGCTAATTTACTATATAATCATCCTTGTTCTCATTGTGTTAAGATTTATAACATTAATAAAAGGGGGTCACACTCCTATATTGATATGGAATTGTTAGATACTGAGAAATTAAAAGTATCTGAACAGGAGAAAGTAAATCATGACATCTATATCGCCCTTGAAGAATTGCATATACATCAAGTTATTTATATTGATTTGAAGAGCGATAATATAGGATATTCTGAAATAGATAAAACATGGAAATTATTTGACTTTGATGGTTCTGGAATTACAGATTCAACATTTTCTAAATGGATAGAGCAACCGCCTTATCTCTATGCTTATAAGGAAGCTGTAAAAATATATCATATGTTAGATGGACATATTTTATCTATTGAACCTTCCAAGTACTCATTTCCAAATCTCCTCTTAATAGATCAAGTTATATACAAATCCTATGTAAATGAAGTTGATAATATATAAAATTATATCTTACCTGTTTATATTGATTTAAAAAAAAAGATATATATAATTATATGTTGGTTTTTACTTCATGTGGCTAATTGAGTATTTTATGTAAGGGATTGTGTGATATCCATAAAAATCATATCTATCATTTTTTTATCATATATGCCCTCGTAACTCAGTTGGATAGAGTGTCAGCCTTCTAAGCTGAAAGTCATGGGTTCGATCCCCATCGGGGGCGTAAATAAATATTGCATGTAGTGTACGTTTTTTTTCCCATTGATCATAAAAAAATGACATATAATGTATTATTTTGTATATACATCAATTTACATATTGTAATTGATAAACGGTACGTCTCTTATATAGTTGATCCGTACGTATATGGAAGAAGTTGAAACTATGTCTGAAAATCTTAAAAGGTCTGAATGGAGAATTAAGCAAGCAATTGCAAAAATTATCATTGACCTAGGAGGAGTTATTTTTGGTGGATTTGTTCGGGATACACTTTTACATGACTATTGGGCAAAAAAATACTATGAAGAGGCAACCAATGATGGATTTACGACAGAATACCAAAATGATCACTATAACGACAGTACCGTATATCCTGAAACACTAAGTCGTCAAGTTATACCCAACGATATTGACTGTTATATTGAGGACACTTCTATGTTGGGGAAAATAGAAACCGCTCTTGTTACAAATAAATATTCATTTCGTAGGATATTTGTAAGGCATAATGCTTCTGTATATATTCAACGTCTTAATGTTCCTGATAATACATTACTTCATATTCGCTACAAAGTCTACTGCTTAGATACTGCTGCAAAATATAAAATAAAAACTATAGTCCAAGATGCGATCCCTACAGAATTTCGTAGTGCAACCAATGAAATTATAAATAGTTTGATAGCAAGTATGCACGATGTTTCTCTTCAAATTGGTTATGTTACTTTGGATGTCCTTGTTAAAAAGAAACCAGAAATAATAGTGGAACCACCTTTTGGTAACATTGACTTTGAATGCAATGCTCTTACAATGAGTAAAAATGGCATCCAGTTATCTAATCAGCTTGTATTTGATCATGGAATTGTAAAATCAACTGCACGTGCATTTAAGCTTGTAAAGATTCTACAAGATATTGTAGAGAAAAAAGCAGTTGCTGCAAAAAATACTACACCTATGGACCATTATCGTTTCTGCAAAATGAAATTGAGTGGATGGAATATTGATATACAGTTAAACACTATTATAGAAATTCCACCGCCTCCTGATTATGATATTAACGAAAAAGACATATGTATCATTTGTCATGATAATCTTGAAGAACAACATTATAAACTAAAATGTTGTTCTGCAAAATATCACAAAAATTGTTTATTGCAGAGCATTAATGAAGGAACCTCTGCAATGGTAACAACACTATGTTGTATTGTATGTAAGAGAACTGCAAATAACATTGAAAATGAAGGAATTATGCTAAGTTACTTAGAGAGTTAGTATGTAAGATGATTACTTATGGAAATAGATATATCTCCTTTTATTTTACCATTTTCTTATGTAAAAACACCTCATCATATTATTGGAAAAGAGTATCTATATAATCTATTGACTCCATTACAGATACAACAAATAGAAACATTAATTAGTCATACATTTTTTAAGTATCGTCCTGTATGGGGACTAAAGTTAGATACAAAATGTAATATTATAGACATTGAACTATATTTTTATCAATACGATCCATGTACACGAAAAATATTATATGCGTGGGATTCTATTGATAAACTAATTACTATGTATTCTATGGATGTATTGTCTAATGGACCATTAAACCTTTATTACGTGTCTTATAGCACAGATCTAGAAGATAAAGGATATAGTACACAGAATTCTATTCTACAAAATTATTATTATCGCTACAATTCTAATCATATTTTGAAATATACAGAGTATATTCATACAGAATATCTTACTTATTATAAAAATATTAAAACTACCTTTATTGCAGATAAACTAAAACGAAATATGATTGGTGTATATTACGACGGAATTTCATCTATACAGTTTTCATCATTTTTGAATCAAGAAAAATTACATATACCTTCCATTCCAGAAGATATGTACGCCTCTATTCACATAGATTATGATAAGACAGATTCAAATAATATTCGGTACGGAATCTATGGAATCTTATATTAAACAATTATAATAGTGTATATACACTATGAACCATAAACTCTTTACGATAGACGGAAGTACTATTGAATGGCCTTCTTACAATAAAAGTTATTTTGACCAGAAAGTAGTATATCCAGAGTTAGATCTATTGACACAGCATTATGATATTATTCGTGATGAACTGTATAGTATTAAGGAAAAAATACCTGATTTATGGCATAATTGGATTCAACAGCAATTAGATGTTTTTCCAATTTGTTTTTTTGGAAAATGGACAAATATTGCAAAAGAACACCTTCCCACTACTTGTGCTCTCTTAAAACAATTTGAAGATAATATGGTAACCGCAAGCTTTTCTTGTTTGCGGCCAAATTGTCAAATACCTCCACATATGGGATGGGGGGAACTTGCAAATAATATCTTACGTTGTCATCTTGGAGTCTCTGTTCCTTCATGTTGTGGATGTGTTTGTGATCATTTTGTAGTGATGCATGAAAATGAAAAATGGGTGGTTTTTGATGACTCTAAGATACATTCTTCTTTTAATTTTAGTGACGAATACCGCTTCATCATGATTATAGATATGAAAAGACCTTCTACCATTGAAAAAGGTACATGTAAATTAGCCTATTCTGAAGATTTATTACATTTTATAGAAAGTTTTTATAATGAAGATGAATTGTTAGACATACGAGCCTCTATTAAAAAGTGATCCAATTAGTAGAGTATAAAAATGGGAAGTATTATATTACGTTTTGATGGCGCATCTAAAGGTAATCCAGGAATTGGAGGAAGTGCTGCCGTTATCTTTAAAGATAATGAACCATATCATGTATGTTATTATTATCATTCTAAACCAGTTACAAACAATGTAGCAGAATATATGGGACTTATTGGAGGACTTCACATGGCAATTGCTCACGGATATAAAAATATTTTTATAGAAGGAGATTCTAAACTTGTAATAGAACAAGTATTTGGTACGTGGAAATGTACTCATCCAAATATGATTCCTTTACAACATGAAATTAAGGGACTGAAAAAACAATTCAATTCCATATATGGTCGTTGGATTCCCAGAGAACAAAATGGTGAGGCAGACAAATATAGTAATGTTGCAGTCTATAAAAAAGATTGTCTCGGTCATTTAGACTGGTTCCAAATAAAGTCTACAGTACCAAAGAAAAAAACAATTTTGGAAGCTTTAGGAATTGCTTAAGTATACATCGTATTATGAAGATGGGTTGCTTTATCATCTTTTTTAAAAAGGTGTTTGTATATAAACTCCTCTGTTATAGTGAATGGAATGGGAATTTGTTTTTCTGGAAGATACCGATACATATTTACCCAACTAATAATACATTCTAATCCACGTTTTAAATTTCGGACTCCCTCCTCTTCTGGTACAATATCAATTACTTTTTCAATGATTTCTTTGGTAAATACAATCGTTGTATCTTCCAATCCAAAGTTTTTATAAATAATAGGCAACAAATAATCTTTTGCAATAATTACTTTCTCGTTTTTCTTATACCCACTTACTTCTATCGTAATCATTCGGTCTTTTAGAATTGGATTGATAAGAGATTCATCATTGTAACTGAATACAATTAAACTTCTGGATAGATTAATATCAATTTCACCAAAGTATTTATCATTGAATTTTTCATTTTGAGTCATGTCTGTTAGATGAGTTAATACTCCAGTAATCTCTTCTCCTTTTTTTGTACTTGATACCTTATCTAACTCATCAAAGAAAATAACTGGATTGCTGCACTGTGTTTTAAGAAGAATTTCTGCAATTTTTCCATAAGTAGAACCCTCATATGTATAGGAATGACCTTCTAAGAAAGAACCATCTGCTGCTCCACCCAGAGCAATGAAACCAAATGGCATATCTAAAGCCTTAGATAAACCTTCTTTTATCAGAGATGTCTTTCCAATTCCCATAGGTCCATGAATTCCAATACAATGACCATGAGAGCTTGGGTTTGAAATCCATTGAGCAAGGATTCGTAAGATCTGTTCTTTGGCAGTTGCATGTCCATATACTGTTGTATCTAAGATATGCTTTGTATTATTCATAAAAGAAATAATTTTCTCTGGAGGATCTTCTTTTGTAATAGGAATTTTGTGATATTTTTGAAATGGAAGGTTCGCTACATTCTCCAACCATTGTTTGAGTTTAAAATATTCACTATTTTCACTACTCATGTATGAAAAATTGTTCAGTTTATTCAAAACAATCCTCTTAATTCCATCCTCCATCTGAGAAGATAGAATCTTGAAACGAAGAGGAACGATATCTTTCATAACCGAATTTCCAATAGAATATTCTATCTCCATTAACCGTGCACGCTCATCTTTGTTTAAATTCTTAAGATATTCCTTTTCTTCTTTACTGTATTTCTTATTTTTAATAAGATTCACTTTTGTACCTTCATCGTCTGTTTCATCTTCTGTTTCATCGTCTGTTTCATCTTCTGTTTCATCTTCATCGTATTGTTTACGTTTGTGAGGAGGACATATAAATAAGATAGAAGGAGCTGAACTTCCGAAACGATAATTTTTTCCAAGTTCAGAAAAATCAATCATTTCTAAATCTACATCTTCTTCACTGCCATCATCAGATTCCTCCTCAGATTCTGTAGCATCTGGATCATATTCCTCGTCTTCACTATCTGTTTCTTCTAGATCTTCTTCAGAACCAGAGTCATCATTATCTGGTTCATTCTGTGGAAGACTATGTTTTTTCTTACGAAGATTATATACCATTTTATATGATCATATAAATATTTATTCTGTCAATTTTTTATTTTATTACCAAAATAGATTCTTTAAAAATTGATTTGAAACTTTGTGGATTAGTTATTACAAAACAGATTTAAAAATCTTGGACTAATTCAGAATAAGGATACACTATGTCCATCTATAAAGAGCTATCTTATGATCAAGAAATAGATGCCGTTAAAGGTATTCAGTTTAGTGTACTTAGTCCAGAAGAAATCATCCGTGGATCTGTTCTAGAGGTAACTAAAACAGATACCTATGCTGGAAATGAACCCGTTCCTTCGGGTCTATTTGATCCTCGGATGGGTGTATTAGAACATAATGCATATTGTCGTACTTGTGAGCAGAAAAATATCTTTTGCCCTGGTCATTTTGGACATATTGTTCTAGCTCGCCCTGTATTTCATCCTCTATTCTTTGAAAATACTCGTAAAATTCTAAAATGTGTTTGCTTTCGTTGTTCACGTCTTCTGATTTCTCCAACAGAATCATCTGATGAATATCGTGAACAAATTCGTAAGATTATGCTACTTAAAAATTTACAAAAACGCTGGGAAATGATGTTTAAACTATGTAATAATGCGAATAAAATAAAGCGTTGTGGAGATGATGGTGCTCCTGGTTGTGGAGCAAAGCAACCTTCTCGTTATGTAAAAGAAGGGACCCTAAAGATCTTCGCTGAATGGAAAGAGCCTGCTGTTGAAACAGTGCGAAAAGAATTCACTGCAGAGGATGTTCTTACCATTTTCCAAAGAATTCCTGAATCAGAAATGGAAGTGATCGGCTTTAACCCAAAATGGAATCGTCCAGATTGGTTAATCTCTACTGTGATTCCTGTTCCTCCCCCTCCTGTTCGTCCTTCCATTATTGAAGAAAATGGTCAGCGTCGTGAAGATGACCTGACTCACAAACTATGTGATATTATCAAAACAAATAATCAACTAAAATCTCGTCTAGAAAAGCCAAATGCGAATGAAGAACATCTTGCTGTCATCACAGGAGCTCTTCAATATCATTATGCTACCTTCCTAGATAATCAAATTCCTGGTCTTCCTCCCGCTCAGCAGAGAAATGGACGTAAACTAAAATCGGTCTCTGACCGTCTAAAGAAAAAAGAAGGTCGTATTCGTGGTAATCTAAACGGAAAGCGTGTAGACCAGTCTGCGCGTTCAGTAATTACACCAGATCCCTATATCAGTCTTGATGAACTTGGTGTTCCCGTAAAGATTGCTATGAATCTGACCTTCCCAGAAGTAGTAAACAGCTATAACATTGACGAAATGCGCCGCCTAGTAAAGAATGGTCCCAATGAATGGCCTGGAGCAAAAGATGTTCGTAAGAAAGAAGATGGTAAAACATATACTCTAAAGTATGGAAATCGGGAAAAGATTGCGGAGGATCTCGTAGAAGGAGATGTTGTAGACCGTCATCTACGTGACGGTGACTATGTCCTCTTTAACCGTCAGCCATCCCTCCATAAAATGTCTATGATGTCGCATCGTGTTAAAGTTATGCCTTACCAAACCTTCCGTCTGAATGTCCTTGTCACAAGTCCATACAATGCAGATTTTGATGGAGATGAGATGAACCTTCACGCTCCTCAAAGTATCCAAACAATGTGCGAACTAAAAGACTTCGCAAATGTTCCATACCATATCATTGGTCCAAAGGATGGAAAACCAATCATTGAAGTTGTGCAAGATACAATGGTGGGTTCGTTCCGTCTAACAAAAGACCATGTACGTATCCATGACAAAGCATTTGCGAATCTACAAATGGTCAATAGTTATTTTGACGGTATTCTACCCGAGCCGGAAGATAAGAAGACTCGGGAATACACGGGTCGTCAAGCATCTTCACACATCATGCCTCCTGGATTGCACCTCACAATTAAGAATCGTCTGAAGGAAGTTGTATCCATCCAAAACCGCAAGCACGTCTCAGGAATCTTGGATAAGAATGTATTCCACAGTATGTCTCAGGGAATCCTCCCCGTGATTTACCATGATTACAATCCCTTTGAAGTGCGCCGTTTCCTTGATAACCTCCAACGTCTAGTGTGTCGCTGGCTTCTCACCTCGGGCTTTAGTGTAGGTATTAGTGATCTTGTAGTAGATAAGGGAACCAAAGAAATCCTTAAAGATATCATTGTGAAGATGAAGTCCAAAGCCTACGAAGAACTTCAAAAAGTCCGAAATGAAAAACAAGAAAACAACTCTATTATGAACAACAAAGATTACTTTGAACAAAGCATGATTAACATTCTAAACGGTGCTACCAGTAGCATTGAGAAGAATGGACTTGAAAATGTTCACCACATGGTAAACCGTATGATTAATATGGTACAGTCTGGTTCTAAAGGTAAACCAACAAATGTTGCCCAAATGATTGCTTGTGTAGGTCAACAAAATGTGGATGGAAAGCGGGTCGCCTATGGATTTACCAACCGTACTCTTCCTCATTACAATAAGTTTGATGACGGTCCCGCCGCCCGTGGTTTCGTAGAGAACTCTTTCATCAGCGGTCTCACTCCCCAGGAAATGTTCTTCCACGCGATGGGTGGTCGTGAGGGTCTTATTGATACAGCAGTGAAATCTGTCACAGGAGATACACCTATTGTTGTCCTGGAAGATGGAATCCCTCACTACCGAATGATTGGTGAATGGATTGATAACTACATGGAAAAATACCCGAAAGACATTGTTGTGGAAGAGGACCGCCCTGACCTGGAATTCCTAAAACTGGAGGATAAAGTAGAAGTATATATTCCTACAGGAAATGAGAAAGGTGGGGTTTCTTGGGAAAAACTGACCGCAGTTACACGACATGACCCTACTGAGGTTGTATATGAAGTAGAAACTTCTGGAGGTCGTAAGGTAACTGTGGCAGATAGTGAATCACTTCTGGTATGGGATTCCGAAAAAGAAGAATATCTAAAGAAACATTCTAGCTTGGTTCAGGTTGGAGACTGTGTACCAATCGTAATGAACATGGCAACACCTCCTTCTATCACAGAATACTTTGATATGTCTGAATTCTTCCAAAAAACAAAATATGTATACGGTACTGAGTTTAATACTTGTGTAAAAATGATGAAAGAAGCACAAGGAGATAAATTCCACATTCCAAGTGGCTGGTATGAAGAAAATAATGGAACAACGTTTACTCTCCCATATACGTCAAAAGCACGTGTTCAGCGAGTAGTCGTACGTTCTAATACAGAAAACATCCAAGATGGTTCTATCTATCCATTCCACGCAACTCGTGAACATTCTCACCTACCTGAGAAGTTTATGCTTGATTATGAGAATGGTGTATTCATTGGGCTTTACCTTGCGGATGGTTGTGCTCATGAGTCCTCCGGAACCATTTCTATTACCAAAGACGACCCTTCTGTTCAAGACTTTGTATGTAAATGGTTTACTAAATATGGAATTACCTATCGGGTAGATACAAGCAAAAATGAATATGGAATGTCTACCAGCATCATTGGAAGTTCTACCCTCTTTGCACGATTCCTTCAAATGTTCGTAGGACAAGGTGCCCGTGTGAAACACATTCCAGATGTAGCTTATACTGCTCCAGATGCCTTTGTCAAGGGACTTCTAAGCGGCTATATCTCCGGAGATGGTTGTATTTGCCAAGGAAGTGTGACTACCAGTTCTGCTTCCCGACGACTTACAGAGGGAATCTCATTCCTGCTCTCTCGCATGGGTGTATTTGGAAAGATTTCTGTAAAACAACTCCAAGAAAACAACTTCCATACAATGGACATTGCTCCTTCCTATACCCTCTCCGTTCGGTCTAAATGGGCATCTATCCTTGCTACAACATTGGAGCTTGTGCATCAACCAAAGAACCAACTCCTGAAAAACATGGAGTTTACAAAGGAACATCGCAACTTTAAGGAGATGAAAGATACCGTAATGGACCCCATTGTAAAGATTACCAAACAATGCGGAACAGATACTTGTGTAAAGATGTATGATGTTACTGTACCAAGTACTCTAAACTTTGTTATCGCAAATGGTATGAATTGTCGTGATACCTCAGAAACTGGATATATTCAGCGCAGACTGGTAAAAGCAATGGAAGACGCGAAAGTACACTATGATCAAACTGTTCGTAACGCAGCCGGTTCTATCATCCAGTTTATGTATGGTGAAGATGGTATGGAAGGTACTAAGATTGAACAACAGATTGTTCCACACATTGATATGGACATTCTTGGAATCCGTTCTTCTTACCATATCTCTGAGGAAGACAAAATGAAGATGTATCTGACAGACAAAGCATACAAGGAACATACCAAGAACAAAACTTGGAAGAAGGACATGCAAGAATACCTTGAACAAGTAGTAAACGACAGAGAATTCCTTATTCAAAAAGTATTCCGTGGACAACAGAACAACAAGATTGAATACCCTATTCCCTTCGCTCGCATTCTCCAAAATGCTGTCCATCGCATGAAAGACATGGGGCTTGAATCTATCCCATCCAATATGACACCTTCGTATGTGTTAGCAGAACTCAATAAACTCATCCATGGTAAGGAAAGCCTCCATGTCATTGATGAGAAACAAGGTACCCGATTCCTACACATTCTTCTTCGCGCCTATTTGTCGCCCAAGCAACTCATCTGTAAATATCACCTCCAACAAGAAACGTTTGACTTCATCATTTCAGAAGTTAAACGTTACTTTAAGGAAGCCATTGCCTGTGCAGGTGAAATGGTTGGAATCATCGCGGCACAATCGCTCGGTGAGCCAGCGACTCAACTCACGTTGGATTCCTTCCACGTTTCTGGTACGGCGGCAGCAGTCAAGGCAACTTCTGGTGTTCCTCGTCTCAAAGAACTTCTCAGTGTTAGTAAGAACATTAAGACTCCCACTCTTAAAATCTTCCTCAAACCTGATATTTCACAAACCATTGACTATACCGAAGACAAAGAAGGCAAAGTCAACGATCCTCGTGTGATGGAAGCAAAGGAAAGGGTCTTCAAGGTGCTGCATCAATTGGAAATTACCAGACTCTTTGATCTCTTGGAAAGTACAGAGATTTATTGGGATCCTCCTGGAACTGTCGGACTACAAACAAGTATTGAAACAGATAACAACATTCTATCTATCTATCGTGAGTTTGCTGCCCTGGAACCAGACAGATGCCGTTCTCATAGTCCATGGGTACTTCGCATGAAACTAAACAAAGAAAAACTCAAGCGGGTACACCTTACCATGATTGACATCTACATGAAGATTTACCAGAACTATGGAAATACTCTGGATTGTGTGTTCTCAGATGACAATGACAGAGAACTTATCTTCCACATGCGTCTTCACGAGAATAGTCTAAAGGATATTGATACAGAAGACATGGTGGCAGCTCTCAAAGCAATTGAATACAATATTGTACACACCATTCTGCTAAAAGGTGTGCAAAAAATCAAGAAGGTATCTATGCGTCAACATAACCATGTTCGCTATAACATGGAAACCCAGAAGTTTGAAAAGATAAATGAATGGATTATGGATACCGATGGCAGTAACATGGTAGAAATTATGGCAAATCCAAACATTGATCCTTACCGAACTGTAACAAATGACATTTATGAAATCTATACTGTCCTTGGTATTGAAGCCGCAAGAAATGCTCTAAGTAATGAGATTATGGAGGTAATCAAAGAAAGCTCTGTCAATCTTCGCCATCTCTACCTACTGATTGATACCATGACATGTAAGGGAACTCTGATGTCTATTGATCGTCACGGTATTAACCGTGGTGACGTAGGACCACTTGCAAAATCATCCTTTGAGGAGACCACTGACATGTTAATTAAGGCAAGCGTCTTTAGCGATGTAGATCGTATTAATGGAGTCTCTGCAAATATTATGCTTGGTCAACTACCACCTTGCGGTACTGGAGATAGTGAAATTCTATTGGACGAGGAGGAATATATTAACCTAATCAAAGACCGAGTCAATTATATTCAATCTTATGAAGCTGCACCTGAAATAGATCCCTGCTCAGAAGAGATTCTAAAGATTATGGCACCTGTACTTACAAAGCGAACAAAACAAACAAAAGCACCTATGCAAGACATCCATGTTGTATAATAAGTTATACATTCTCTAAGTGTTTCTCTATCATTTTTCGTATTTCTATTGGAGCAAATCGTCCTTGTGAATAATAGGAAATGTCTTTTTCTGATACAAGAATATTATATATAAAAGATTTCTTGTCTTCCGATAACTGTTTGTAAAAGATAAATAAAGGCATAGATACCCAAGTATTTTTAGAATGAGCATAAATGAACTTAGAAGAAGCCACTAATTCTTGAATGTTCCCTCTTACAGTACTAATATCCTTTCCTTTTTGTAATAAAAGGAAATTGACCTTTAATAATTTACTAATATTATACAAATCTAAATCCTGTATCGTCCATTCTGAAGATTGACTTGCTTTTTTCCATAATTCTTGAAGTTCTGATACTGATTTTCCTGCAAATCCGATATCTATGATCTCACGAACAGTACGATACTTTCTTCCAAGAACAGCATTCCAAGCATGTCTCATAGCAGGATCTTCTAACAATACCTCATAAGAAGCAGGTTTTTCTATTAGTAGATAAACCTGCTTACGTAGGTAATAGAACAAATCTTCTTTGTCAAACTGAATACCTCTTTGGGCTGCAACCCATTCAAATACTTCTAACAATGTATTCTTTTGATAAGATGGTAACATTCCTATCATATACTTATGCCATATTTGGGTTCTCCATTTGGAAGGAACAGGTACCATTGTTAACTTTTCTTTATTCAACAAAACTGGATACTTTAGAGAATCAGGTACCTGTACATTTAATATAGTCTCTTTTAATACATCTGGAGCATTCTTTGGACGATCAATTGTTGTAGGAAACTTTACCTTCTCTATGAGACTTTGTTGAATCGCTTTTTGTGTAAATATCCATTCTTTCTTTAGATAGCCCTCGTATATAAGGGTATCTTTATGGTAATAAGGCTTATCTAATAATAGATTTTGATATATGTGTTTTAATTTTACTTTGTCCTCGTAAGGTGTTTCTTCTAAAATAACCGCTGTACGAGATGGTTCGTCTAAATATTCAAATACTGTAAATAATTGTTTCAATTGAGTTTTCTTAGAGCGAGAGAGAAGTGGTTGTACCAAGGTGTCGTATTCATCTATTAATTTTTTAAGAAGTTCCTTTTTTAATAAAAACCATGCTTCGCTATCATTACGAATTAGATCTCCTGTACGTATCATAACGTCCTTTAAAATAAGGGGAATCTTTGGAGGTTCACTATAGACAACCTTTGGAATAGTATAAATTGATTTGATTATAGAGGATGTTTGAGACCGAATCGTTCCTAAACGTAGCCCCAGTCCTAGTTTTTGTAATTTTATTTGTAATAATCTAACATCCTGTACATAACATTCTATATCTAAAATTGTATGTTGAAGATCTTCCCAATACATAATTGTAGGTATATTGCATATTTCAGCTACATTTTTCAAGGAAAACATAGACAATGGTGTAGAAAATTCTATATAGATGTTGTTCTTTAAGAAACATCCAATTGCTTGATCTTGGGGATTTATAAGTAGCGATTTTATAGTAAATGTAGACGGAAAAGAAAGCAATTGTTCTATCCATTGAGTAAGACTATATAAATCTTGAATTTGCTTGTCCTCATATACCATCATAGAGGGACAAGTTGATAATAAATGTTGTAACTTTTCAAAATGGGTAAATAATATCTTTTGAGTAATATTTTTATGTTGATCCACTACAACCAATGGTTCATAGTAAGATTCTTGTTGCATTACCATAATATAAGGGATATTATCCTGTCCATGATACCATTGTTTATTCTTTGCACTGTAAGGACAACGCATGGTCGCAATGTTCTGACTATCACGATTCCATACAATAATTAATGCACCTATATGATGTATCATATCAAATAATAAATAAGGATTTTTAACTTCATGATCTTCTAAATATGCGAGGTAACGTTCATAAGATGCATGTATCATCAATTGACGGGCTATTTTGTAGCGTATTGCTTTTGGAACTTCTTGGATAGAATCATTTGCAAGTATTGGAAGCAACTCTTCTAATCCAAACTGTCTCGTATACTCTTTATGTTTATCTAACCATATTCTGAGATGTCTTCGCTTTTCTACATTTATTTCTGGAAGAATTGGTTTTGTTGGAAGGAAATAAGTATATACCTTTCCATTCTCTAATGTTAAAAAGGTAAAAGGATCTAACTTTTCTTGGATATGAATTAATAGTTTCTCTTTGGTTTCAAAGTTTAACAAATATGCAATTGCCTGCATTAGAGAATCTTCTGTTTGTGAAATACCTCTTCGTAATACACACTCCTTACTCTTTACAGTACTCTTACATAGAGAATAGGGAACTCCTTCATATAAAAAGTCATGCAGAGAGGTAGGAATAGAACCAAAACGTCCTTCATTTAATTGGCGAATTTTATCAATAATATATCCTTCTTCTACAACTTTTTTAGATTCTGGTCGTGGTATTTCTTTTGATTCTTCATCCGTTTGTTTTCGTTTTGTAGATTTTGACTCTTTTTCTGTTTGTGGCTTTTTAAAACAGCAAGGCAATTTTAGATTTTGATATCCTTTTTCTTTTAAGAAACCAATATAATGTGCTCTGGTTGGGTCATTATACCAACTTGACGTAGTATATAATAAAATTGGTTCATCTTCTGGATCAGGACATTTTTCTCCATTTTGTACATACTTTTCATAACTCAAAGGAATCTGTGAATTTGGACAATATATTTTTGGACACATATATACATTTTGTTTTTTAGGATCACTTCCATACACAATATAGTTATCATATCCATCACCATAACCTTGTTTATCAATCTTTTCTTTTTGCTCAAGTGTCATACCAACAGGTTGTCGTAAATCACTAATGCCACATTTACGTGCATAATTATCTGTTTTTGCAAAAATATCAGGATCTAATTTTTCAAGCATATTTTTGAAAAGACGTTGATGCTTTTTTCCAATAGCACCTCCCATAGAAGAGGGAAGACTTAATCTACCTGAAGAACTACTACCAAACGATAATTCAGAACCAGTATCAGAGATTTCTCGTGGAGAAGGAATTAAAGGTCCTGATTCTGGAGAGACTGGGCGGATTTCTTCTTGAGGTTGAGATTGTTGTCCAGGAGAAGGTCGTAATACCAGGGAACTTTGTTGCCATTGATAAACAGCACATCTAATCCAAAATAGTGCATTTTGCATATCTGTAAAGGAAGAAGCGTTATCAATATAAATTTGTAAACCTAACGAAATAGGTGTTACATGCATAATCAGTCCAAGGTTTTTAAAGTTGCGTTTTTTTCTTTTTTCCATTGGGAGATCTTCTGCCTTCTGTATTTGTTCTACATATTCCCTTACTTCTTGTTCTTCTATTCCATATTCTTGCAATTCTAAGAGAATATCTATGAGAGGAACATCCAATTCTAATTTACTTTTAATTAACTCTACAATGTTCTTACTTTCTCCATATTTTTCTACTCTTTTAAACTGCATATCAAGAATATTTTTTTGAATACGATTCTTACTGGGCACGTGGAAAATAGCAGGTAATTTTGCAAAAGATGCACTTAAACTTTTTAAATGAACGTTACGAACAGAAATAGATGTTTTGAATGCCAATCGTTCAACAATAGGAAGAATCTTTACATGAATCATTTTCTCTAATTCTTCAAGAACACTATCTAAATGTGCACGAATCACTTCATATCCAATGTTTTCAGAAATATCTAAACGATATGTAATATGCACTTCTTTTTGTTGATCCATAAATAATTTCATATAGGATACGCTACTATTTTTAATAAATGAATAGCAAGTAATAGAATGTTGATTTGTAAAGAATTCTGGATTAGTCCATTCCGCAAATAAGGATTCTGGAATTTTATGTTTTTTATACACTTTATAATATATATGATTCATATCATCATAAAATTGTAAAAATGTCAGCGTTTTGGTAGTATGAATCTCATCAAACATCTGTTTGTAAGATACTTCTGTATCCAATTTTCCAGTAAAAATAGCCCGACTATAACTACAATTACTTTGTTGAATCATAGCTTGATGATTCTTAACTGGAGTATACCATAACTGTTTTAAAAGTTGCTGTTCGTAGATAACTCCTTGAAGTTCTGTAACACGAAATGTATCTTTTTCATTTGGAAAATAATACTTTAGAACCTGTCCTTTTGAAGTATACTGAATTAAATCAGAATAAGTAACCAGTTCTAATTGTGTAAAGGGTATAATGTGATCACTTAATTGTTGTACTTCTGGAACTACCGGAATTTCTTTGAAATTTGATTGAAAAGGATTTGCATCATAATTTACCCATGTATTTTTTAAAAAGCGAAACCGTAATGGGCTTTTATCTGACCAAATATATGGATATAATTTCTCTTTTTCTAATGATAAATAATGAACAATCTTTAAAAGAAGCGTTTGTATAGTATCATCCTTAAAAAGTGCTTCGTAGATTACTTGAATATGTTTACTTTCTTGTAAATTTTCATACATGTTTCCGAATGTTTTCTTAAGTATAGCAATATCACAATGCTGTTTTTGTAAAAATTTCTCTATTGTCTCCTTTACTTCGGAATTATGTTCTGATCCAATAAAATAAATGTCTCGTGCATCTCCTTTGTTCTTCCATTGACGAACCTTTACAATAGGAGGATTGACCGGAAATATTGTATGACATGAAGATTCCATGTACTCTCTACACAATACTCTTATAAAAATATGTATAGATATAATAGAAAAACACAATGTCACCAAAACCCAAAGAACCCAGAGTAGGAAATCTAAACAGTTTAGACAAGCTCCTTGTCAAATCATATAACGGAGGAAAGAAGGACGACGATAACAAAAAAGGAGGAAAGAAGGACGACGATAACAAAAAAGGGGGAAAGAAGGACGACGATAACAAAAAAGGGGGAAAGAAACAGGATGTTAAGAAGAACGTAGATCAGAAGAAACGTTCTGGACAAAAAGGAGGCTGTGGATGTGGAAATATTATATTATAAGATCCTTATGAAGACTTAGGTGCTGTAGAAGGAGGAGGAGTTGTTGTTCCAGGAACAGGAATTTCTATATATTGACGATACTCAAACTTGGGCATAATGGAACCAACTTGACTATCTTTCGCCTCTACAAGTGAAGTTCCTTGTAATTTACTATAAAGAACTGTTTCTGAAAGATCGTTTTTCTTTCCAACTGGAATACATACAGGTGGAAATTTTTGTAATACTCTAAAACCATATTCGGTATCAAGAATCTTATATTCATTTGGTAAATATATCTTTTGTTCAGCAGTACAGCTATCTTTGCTACTTGAAGAAAGAAGCATCTTCCTTTGTTTTTCCATATCTGATGTAGCCTCTTTCATTTTACGTATTCTCTCTTCTTCTTCTGCAGCCTTCTTTTGATTTTCTGAGTCTGTAGCATTTTTCATAAGATATGCAAGAAGTGCTGCAGCATTAACAGTTCCTTGATCACCTGGCTTTGCATCACCCTCTGCGGTTAAAAATTCAGAAAAGCGAGAGCCTTTCGGAAGACTTTGATCCATTTTTTCAATTGCTTCCGCATCATAATTTAGTTTTGCATCATCAAATATACTTAGGTATAGTTCTATTAATGAATCTCTTGACATCTTGGGATCTCCTTGTATCTTATCTTCAAAATCTGCATACTTTACATCTCTTAATAACGCTACAAATTTATAAAGATTGTATTGAAAATAGATATACATATCCTTTAATGGAAGATACATCTCCTTGGGACTTGTTTTCCCACGTACTTTTTTGTAAATTCTTTTGATTCTATCTACGAGATCTTTTTCTTCTAAAATCCGAGTAGTTTCTGGCAGAATTGTATTTGTTTGAGTCTTAATTAAACGTTGATATTCATCGCTATTAATTATACGAAGCTCTAACTCATTATAGTCATATTTTTTATCATAAATTGCCTTGGTATGTTTCTTTAATTCCTCTGAAGTCGGGGCACGACGAAGATTATCATAATAGAGTTTAATAATGGTTTCAGATATATCACTACTGCTTTCAAAATTCTCAAAACGAGTTTTATCACCATGAATACGCCACAAGAGATAGGAAATACCAAACGCTAATAAAATCCATAATATGCGAACGATGGCCGGGTCAGAAGCATTGTACATATTTTCGTTGTCCTTAATAGGAACTAAGAAAATAGATGAACAAAGTTATTATTATTGGAGGTGGTATCTCTGGAATGTATGCTGCAGAAAGACTCGCTGAAAAAGGTGTAAAGGTTGTATTAGTAGAAGCAAAAGATCACCTTGGGGGAAACATACTTACCTATTATGATAAAGATGTTTCCTATGAAACAGGCGCTGCACGATTTAATACATTTCATACGCAAGTAATGTCACTTCTAAAGAAATATCAATTACATATTGCTCCAATTCAAGGAACAAAGCTTTTTCATCCCATTTTATGTGGAAACAAAGTTGACAAAGATATCTCTTATGAATATATTCTAAAAGTTATTAAATATTCTGATCAAATAGCTGTTGATTTGCTTAAGAAACTAACGTTTGGTCAATTGTGTGAATTTGCACTAGGATATGAAAAAACTAAAAAGTTAATTGAATCATTTGGTTATAATGCTGAATTCTTAATTGCCAATGCATATTCATCTATTCGTATTTTTAAGGAAGACTTTAATGGTAATACTCAATACTATACATGTGTTGAAGGATTAAGTGAATTGGTTCGGCGAATGGAGTTAAATCTTGTTTCTATGGGGGTTCAAATATTGAAAGTCCATATGTTAACACGTTTTAAATGGCTAGACGATCATTTTCAAATTGATATTTATAATGCAGAATTAGGAAAGAATGTATCATTAAAAGGAGTACAATTAATACTTGCTATGCCAAAGAAAGAATTAATAAAGTTAGACTTCTTTTCACCTTTTCATAAAACGATATTAGAATCTGTTACTGGAATTCATCTCCACCGAGTCTACGCAAAATATAGCCGAAACTGGATGAAAGAAGGAGTCTATCGGACAACTACGGATCTTCAAATACGACAATTTATTCCAATAGATACACAGAAAGGTGTGGCAATGGTTTCCTACTCTGATATGTTTGACGCAGACTATTGGAAGATTTATGCAGATATGGGAGAAGCAAAGCTTGAAGAAGCAATTAAAAAACAACTAAAGCAACTATTCCCTGAAAAGTCAATCTCTAAAACAGAATGGATACGTTCTTATTTCTGGAAAGATGGAGTTCATTGCTGGAACGCTGGAATAGACCCCGCAAAAGTTCGTAAAGAGCTACAAAAGATTCATCCTAATTTATGTATTGTTGGTGAAACATATAGTCTTCGCCAAGGATGGATAGAAGGAGCATTAGATACTGTAAATGATGTTATTTCAAAAGTTTATAAAGGAGGTCTCATTAAAGAATTTAATAATTACAAAGACTGGATGGCTTCCTTTAAAAAAATTACGAAAGAACAATTAGAAACTGCAAAAAACCATTACCCCCAATTTAAATGGGTATTGTTAAAGCTTCCAGAGGATAAAACTACACGTATCGTAGATGTTACAGAATGGATGAATCTACATCCTGGTGGTGTTGAACCATTTGTGAATCATATGTATGAAGATATTAGTCATGTATTCAAAACAATTAGTAATCACTTTGAAGAAAAACAAAAATTAAAACAACATGTCCATAATATGGTAGATAAATATACAATTGGTATATTGTCCTCATAAACCACTATATTCTCGTATAAACAAATGTCCTTTCTTTCCAAATTCTTTTAACTCACAACAGTTATCATGGTTTTCTCCTGTAAATAGAGGTGTGCAATCTTCCCCATCTATATACACAATTCTGTCTGACGGATAACAGGATACTGCGGTATCAATATAAGGTAATCCCCGATGGATAGATCCATAGATAATAAGATCAAATTCCTTTGCAATAATTCGTTCTGTAATATTTTCCCGATTACAACATATATCATATTCATCTGGAAGTAATCCTGTAAATCCAAAACCTGCTCCTGCTTTATGTAATTTAGCTACATTACAAGACTTGTATAAATGTCCAACCCGACATACATCTACACACTTTTCTCCAAAAAGGCTTTTAAATCCATGAAGTAAAAGACATCTCTGAAAATCAATGTGATCAAAAGCAGATAGATAGAGAACTGATAATATTTTTTTTGATTCTTCCTTACCAAACACGGTATCAAGTATATACATTGCCATAGCTTTTGTAGTAAGGTGTTTACGAGTATGTTTAATAGCTAATTTCACAAGAAAATCATATAAACTCTTATCTTCAAGTGTCATAATATAGTTATTCTGTTTGCACCTATAATATAAATTAGATGCTTGTAACATAATTTCTTTTGGATAGAACTTCATTACGTGTTCTGGAATCCTTTGAATATTTTCAAAGACTGGCAAACACCCATTTGCTAATATTTCTAAATGACGAAAACAATCCCATCCCCCTTTCTTTTTTGTATGTCCAAAAGCAGAATCTTCATACATTTTATAATATTCTTCTGGAGTTGTGAAAGCATAGGGTTGTCCTGGTTTATAAAATGCTTCAAAGAACTTTTTATTTTTTAAAATGATATCTATATCACGAATCACTACTTCTTCTGGAATACAAAAAGTAATTGGATACGTCGGCATGATATTAATGTGTATCTTCAAAGAACTTTTTCCTTAAACTTTGATAACTTTCTGAATTATGCATGCTTGTATCTTCTTTTCTTGTAAAGCTTTGATAGCTTGAATTTCTTGAAGTAATAGATACTTTATATAAATTAAGAATTTCCCTGTCAATGATGTCATATGCTCTTGTAGATGTTGGTGAGGAATTTATATTAGATAAATGTGCACTTTTAGTTTTATATGTCGGATAAATTCTAACAATTTCCACAGAGAAACAGTTTCCCATCCTGATTTAAGAAGTGTATTCAATAATTGTATTACTATTATGAATAAACTAGAATCATTTTTTTTAAATCATCCTAAAAAACATCCCATTCATAAATGGATGCACTATTTTAAGATCTATGAGAAACATCTTCAGTCTTTCATAGGAAAAAATCCAATTATTATTGAAATTGGAATCTTTAAAGGAGGCAGTATAGATATGTGGAACCATTACTTTGACAATAAATGTACTATTCTTGCAATAGATAATGATCCAGAATGTAAAAAACTACAAAGTGATTATGGAGATAATGTCCATATCATTATTGGAGATCAATCAGACCCACTATTTTGGGACCAATTCTTAAAAATGTATCCAACTTTTGATATTGTAATAGACGATGGTGGTCATAAGATGGAAGAACAAATTATTACCTTTGACAAATTATATTTTGCTCTTAAACACGAAGGTGTATACATTTGTGAAGATACACATACTAGTTACTATAGTGGCTATGGAGGAGGATATCAAAAGAAAGATACATTTATTGAATACTCTAAAAATTTTATTGATCTTTTACATGCATATTTCGTGGAAAGTATGCCATTAAATTTCCGTAGAAATACCTTTTGTGTCAGTTATTATGATAGTGTTGTTGTTCTTGATAAATTTATAGATAATACAGTTCCAAATGACCCATATATGACTTAAAAAGAAGCATGAAATATCTTCTAGAGTTAGTATATGGATTCGTCAACTTTTAAGTTTATTCAAGATAATGTACCACAAGCAAGTGAAGAAGAAATAAAACATGCTTATTCAAAATATGAAGGAAATGTTTTAGATGCGATTTCTTTCTTAATGAGTATTCCTGAAAAACAAGAACTTCCAAAGACAGAATGGGATAAACGAAGAGATATATGTGATTCGTATGATACAGAAATGCAAAAAATGTTACAAAAACAAAAAGAACAATTGGCACAACCTGAGGAACACCAATCTAATAAAAAACAAAAAATTACTTAAAGATGGTTGTGGTTTCTAGAGTATCATGGAAGTTGTAGAGACATCAAAAGATAGCCCTTATCTTTTAGAGATAAAAACTGTTCAGGCAACTACCTTTAAACAGATGGTAGATGCTCTAAAAGAAATTTTAATGGATGTTAATCTTGAATTTGATAAAACTGGTCTTAAAATTGTAGCGATGGATACCACTCATGTAGTCCTTGTACACCTAAAGTTAGAAGCTGATCGCTTTGAAAACTATTATTGTGAAAAGAAACTATATGTTGGAATCAATATGATTAAGCTACAAATGCTCATCAAAACAATTAGCAATGGAGATATCCTCACTCTCTTTATTGAAAAGGAAGATACAAATAATCTTGGTATCCGAATTGAAAACGCAGAAAAGAAAGTTCGTACAACGTATCGTTTATCCATGCTTGATATTAATGCAGTAGAATATGAAATTCCTCCAGTAGATTTCCCTACTATTATCACCATGCCTTCTGTGGATCTTCAGAAGATTATCCGTGATATGCATAACCTTGCTGACAATATAGAGATTCGTTATGTTGAAAACCAACTTCGCTTTAGTTGCAAAGGAGACTTTGTAAAACAAGAAACCATTTTAGGTACAGATAAAAATCAAAATCTTAGTGTAGTAAAACATAATCAAAAAAGTCATGAGATTATTCAAGGTATATATAGTTCAAAATATCTTGCTATGTTTACCAAGTGTACCAATCTATATAACATGGTAGAAATCTATCTAAAAAATAATTTCCCTCTCATTCTAAAGTACAACGTAGCTTCTCTTGGAGAAATCAAACTCTGCTTAGCTCAACAAGACTCTGCGTAAAAAAGTATTTAACAAGTTGTTTCTTTTTATATCTACCACTATGAATTCATCCTATGACGTATGTATTATTGGTTCTGGTCCTGCAGCTCATACTGCAGGTATCTATGCTTCTAGAGCAAATCTTCAGGTGATTCTTTTTGAAGGCTTTATGGCAAATGACATTGCTGCAGGAGGACAACTTACAACAACTACAGAGGTAGAAAACTTTCCAGGATTTCCATTAGGAATTCTTGGGTCAGATCTATGTGATCGTTTCCGAGAACAAGATGAGAAAATGGGAACAACCATTGTTTCTGAAACTGTGCATAAAACACTTCTTTCTCAAGGAGCTCCTTTTACGATTTATTCAGATACTCATACTGTTACTGCAAAAACAGTTATTGTTGCAACCGGAGCCACTGCCAAAAAAATGACATTTGAAGGTTCTGAAACCTTTTGGAACAAAGGAATTTCAGCATGTGCTGTTTGTGATGGAGCAGCTCCTATTTTTAGAAATAAACCAATTGCTGTTATCGGTGGTGGCGATTCTGCTATGGAAGAAGCATTGTTTCTTACTAAGTATGCTTCAAAAGTATATATTATCCATCGGAGAGACGAGTTTCGGGCAAGTAAGGTAATGCAACAACGAGTCTTTTCTCATCCAAAAATTTCTATTCTATGGAACCGAGAAATTTTACGAGCAGAAGGAGATAATCTTCTTCAACAAGTAGTCTTACGAGATATCGTATCTTCTGTAGAAGAAGTTTTATCCATTTGTGGATTATTTTATGCTATTGGACATACTCCTGCTTCTGCTTTCCTTGAGAAACAACTTCACCTAGATTCACAAGGTTATATTCTTACAAGTCCCGGAAGTACCCAAACAAACATTCCTGGAGTATTTGCTGCAGGTGACGTACAAGATAAACAATGGAGGCAAGCAATTACTGCTGCTGCATCAGGATGTATTGCAGCTCTACAAGTTGAACATTATCTTGTACATGAAAAAAAATGAATTTAATGTCTCTTACAATTAGATATTCATGAAAAATGATGCATCGTCTATTTCGTCGTACAAAATCACAACGGAGTGAATTAGAAGCATATATTCGGAGGGTCCTCTACATGCATAAATCAGATATGGAAGATACCTTTTCAACAAACCTTTTTTCTCCACAAGAACTTTCTACCAAAGTAGAACAATTTGGTGTAAAACCGAATGATTATTTCTTACAAACGATTAATACAAGCTGTGCAGTCTTTTTATACAATAAGAAAAAGAATCGTTACGAAAGAGTACAGCGAAGATTTATGGAAAACGATATTGTATGTGCTCTTCGCCCAGTTGCTTCTATTACTATTAATCAGTCCCAAAATGGACGATTTGTAGAACAAGGAAAGCATGGAACAAAAATTCCTTATTCTCAAAAAATTCATGCTAAAGTTGCAGTGGGAGATCATTGGCTTCCACAATATGTATATCACTATACAGTTCAATCTTAGCTTTCTTCATAATCTTTATTTTCAGTGTGAGATTTGTACATAATCTTACTATATGAAGGTATCTGTAAATCATATACGTTACTTTCTTTCAAAGTATCATTAAATAACCATATCCGGGCAATACAGTAACTTCTCTTGGGAGAAATAGAAATTCCACTAATCTTCTTCCAATGTTCTTCTTTTTCCTTTTTTAATAATACTTCACCTAACACTTTTCCTGCTAATTCAAACCAATTGTCAGCTACCTCATTTTTCCATAATTTGAAAGATATACATCCCCCTTGTTTATTATTTTCATCTTCCCATACTGGTTGAATATATTCTCGCATTAGAAAAAACATTCCCTTACTCCAAACATCTTTAAAAGACCCAAACACCTTTACCCAATCATGAACTGAACCAATTGTAGCTAACAATACATAACTATCCATATCCCAATTTGAATTGTCTGGGTCATGAAAGTAAAGATTCCATGTATCATTGAGGAAATGGTCTTCCATAGATACACTACCCATAGATACTATATATAATTATATTCTTTAACTATTTTACTTACCTTTTGCGACGTATTTCTTTTTAGGAGAGAAGAAAGATAGACACATCGGTAAACAAACTTTTTTAACATCTTCTGCAACTGCAACAGTGGTCTGTAGGTTAAACTTTCCACGCGCAGCATCTGAAATTACTCCTACAATTCCTTCTAATAAATTCTTTTCCAAAAAGATTTGTAAGGCTTCCACACATTCTTTAGGAATAATATCATCTTCATTTCCAACAATTCCATCTTTTCCCGCAGCAAGGCGCTGTATCACCTTTATTAAAACTTCTTTCTTTTGAGTTCCTGTCATATTAGGAAAAGTTTGCATCAGCTCCATGCCCTTGGTAATAATCATCATAGCGGAACCTCCATCAATCTCTTTTTTAAGAATAGACTCTTGTAATAGAAGAGAAATCTTTGCAATAACAATGTTATCCATGTCTATGTTGTTTATACATTTTATTTTTAGAATCTAACCGAACCTTATTTATTTAAGGATGTTGTATAATGTGTATAAAATGGAATCTGTTGAGAAAAAAATTTATTCTACTACAGGTCAGGATGGAATTATTGAATTTATTATGGGAAAAATTACTTTCACAAATAAAGTTTGTATTGAATTTGGTGCAGAATCAGGTATACAATGCAATACAAGATATGTAAAAGAAATATATCAAATGAAAAATATATGGTTGGATTGCAAATATGAAATTCCAGAATGTAATCTCTATCAGGAATTTGTGACACGCGAAAATATCGTGTCTTTATTCCAAAAATATAAAGCTCCTATTTCTTTTGATATTCTTGCAGTAGATATTGATGGTAATGACTGGTATGTATTAAATGAAATATTATCCGCTTCATACAAGCCACGATTAATTGTATGTGAATACAACGGTGTTCATCCTCCAACAGAAGATAAAATAGTAATATATGATCCCGCTTTTCTACACGATGGTAGCGACTATTTTGGGGCAAGTCTTTTATCACTACAAAATCTAATGAATTATCATGGTTATGCACTTGTAGGGACAGATAGCCATGGTATTGATAGTTTCTTTGTTTTACAAGAATATGCCCACCATTTTATTAATGCGAATCAAATAGATCTTCTCTACAACCAACCAAAATATAAATATGGAAATCATACTAGACCTTATGGTCATACTCCTGATCCTTTACATAGACCTCACGTTTCCAGCCAAGAGATTCTTGGTTTAAAAAAATGAAAAGATATCTGTTTATTGGATACCATACAGTGAAGATGAGTTTCTATATTAGCAAAGTTATTTCTCATGCAATTATTCCCGCACGAGCAACAGATGGTGCCGCCGGATATGATCTTAGTGCCTGTGAGGATGCTGTTGTTCCTGCAGGAGGTTGGAAAATGATTAACACTGGGATTGCGATTCAGATCCCATCTGATTGCTATGCTCGTGTCGCGCCTCGTTCTGGACTTACCCTTAAAAAGGGTATTTCTACAGGAGCCGGAGTAATTGATTCGGACTATCGTGATGCAGTGCGGGTAATTCTATTTAATCATAGCGATATTGACTTTGAAGTAAAAACAGGAGACCGGATTGCTCAAATGATCTTTGAAAAAATTTATACACCAAAACTACATGAAATGGATTATCAAGAAATGACGAATACAGAACGTGGTCTTGGAGGATTTGGAAGCACAGGAGTTTAATTTTCATGAGATAAAGGATTATCTGTAATTTGAATACCGCAGTAACCTACTGGTTTTGTGTTAAAGTCTTGAAAGGTATATATTTTTACTTTTGTTGCTTCTTTCAATATCCATTTGAAATTATCCCAGAATTCCTTTGTATGACCAATACTTTCAGTAGCAATATGTGCTAATTCGTGAAGGGCAACAAAGGTCATTGTGTTAAGATCAACAAGTGTTTTTTTCTCATCTTTAGAGCGCAAGCAAAACACTATCTTTTCTCCCTTGTTGATGGAATAACTTGTATATTTTGCATTTTCAGATCCTTCACTAATTTTATTTGAGTGAAAGTTTTTGAGTAAGCGTTCGGTACGTTCATCTGTAGACAATGTCTCCTTCAAATGAAGTACCATTTTTTCTAATTTTTTACGAATCTGTGCAAGTAAATCTGCAGCATCCTGTTTATCTGGAAGACTACGTACTACATATTCTTGTCCATCAACGGCAGATGTGATATATTCTACTTCGTTAACAAAGTAGGTATCCCATATTAAAAATCCTAAAATAAGTGTTAATAATACAATAAATAAGGTTGAATATTCCATATAAACTCTAAAGGTATCCAGGAAAAAATTTGAATGTTTCTTTCTGACTTAAATTAAAGATCTTTAATCCATATACAATGGATTTTCCTCGGAACGATAATATTTTATTGGAAGGACATGACACTGCCTTGCAGTTTCAGATTACAGATTTCTTTGTACCAGAAGCAGATAAATCTAAACGTATTCTCTCTCGTGATCCAAATAAGCGAGAGGAAATAGACTATACCAAGGATCCTGATGAATACAAAGTCATTCTCTATGGATGTACAGCAGAAGGACATAGTGTGTGTGCAGAAGTAACCAATTACTGTCCATACTTCTTTGTTCGGATTCCTGCTCGGTATGCGAATCGTCCTGAAAAAGAACTAAAAGCATGGGTAAATGAGTTCAAGATGTATCTTTTGGAAGGATCTTATCATGACCCAGTCTATTTCAAAAAATACAACAAAGATGTGATGGTTATTACAAAATGGTATAAGAAACATCTTGTCTCTGTCAAGTTGGAATACAAAAAGGAATTTATGGGATTCACAAACGGAACCTTATTTCCTTTCCTAAAAATTACCGTTCGGAGTCTTGCTCTCTTCAACCGGCTAAAGTACTTCTTTCAGTCTCCCCCCCAAGACTTTCTAACAAAATATAAAGAACCCTTTAAACTCTATGAGTCAAACATTGATCCGATGCTTCGCTGCATTCACGATCTTGGAATTCTTCCATGTGGCTGGGTGGAGCTTCCTGCAAAATGCTATTCTGTACTCGCAAGTGGATGTGAAGACGATACCTATTGTAGAACAAACTTTACGGTAGAAGCACACTATAAGTTTGTAAAACCATTGGATAACAATGCTACTGCTCCTCTTACGATTGTCTCGTTTGATATTGAATGCACAAGTAGTCATGGAGATTTCCCAGTAGCTATTAAAGATTATCAAAAGCTAGCAAAAGACCTTATTACGATTGCTCAGTGTGTTCGCTATACAAAAGAAGACCTGATTCGTTGGATTACCCGAGCCTACAAAGAAGAAGTATTGATTAATGAAATATGTAAAATTCACCGTCTGTATCCTTTGGAGAAAGTATCCGAATTGAATCTTCATAATTCATTACATGAAGTATTGGATCGGATTATGGAGCTTATGAAAGAGGTAACAAAAGAAACAGCAGATGATATGTCTGACGAAGAAGAAGATGTTGGAGAAAAGAAGAAATTGATTTATTACGAAACAGCTATCAAGAATATTCTTTCGTGGAAACATCGGGAAAAGAAAATTCCACATCTTCCAAAATTACAAGGAGATGCTATTATCCAGATTGGAACAACGGTTCACAAGTATGGAAGTGATGAAATTATTTACAAAAATATTATTACTCTAAAATCCTGTGATAAAATTGAAGGAACAGACGTTCAATCTTACAATACAGAAGCTGAAGTTCTGTATGCTTGGAAAGAACTTATTCGGAGACTTGATCCAGATATTCTAATTGGGTACAACATCTTTGGCTTTGATATGCCATATATTTGGGATCGGGCAAGTGAACTTCTTGGTTCCAATCATAATTATGGAGTTGGACTTGGACGACGGACAGAGCGTGAATGCGTAATGATTGAACAACGACTTTCATCTGCTGCTCTTGGAGATAATGTTCTAAAATACTTTGATATGGATGGTGTGGTATTGGTAGATCTTTATAAAGTTATGCAGCGGACACCCTTGGATTCCTATAAATTGGACTTTGTGGCAAATCTCTATCTGGGAGATCAGAAGAATGATCTAAAACCATATGAAATCTTTGAGAAGTTTAAAGGAAACAGTGCAGATCGGAAAGTAGTTGCTGAATACTGTGTTCAGGATTGTGCTCTTGTAAATCGTCTCTTCCACAAGCTAAAAGTATTGGAAAACAATAATGCTATGGGAAATGTTTGTCTCGTGCCTCTGAGCTACTTGTTTATGCGTGGTCAGGGTGTAAAGATCTTCAGTCTCGTTGCTCAGTTCTGTAAGAATGAAAACTTTGCAATCCCCGTCCTAAGAAATTTTCAAGAAGAAGAAGAAGATGATACTGTTGGCTATGAAGGTGCAACGGTATTGAATCCAGAAGAAGGAATGTACCTGGAGAATGCAATTACAGTTCTAGATTATTCGTCACTATATCCAAGTTCTATGATTGAGCGTAACCTTTCTCATGATTGTTATGTAAACGACACAGCATATGATAACCTTCCAGGAGTAGACTACCTCACTGTCACCTATGATATCTACGAAGGAGTCGGTGATAAAAAGAAGAAAGTAGATGAGAAGAACTGTAAGTTTGTACAGCTCCCAAATCAAGAAAAAGGAGTGATTCCACGTATCCTGATGAAATTACTTACACAGCGTAAAAATACTCGTAAGAAGATTGAATATGAAACAATTATATGCAAAGATGGTTCTAAGTGCAGTGGACTGGTAAAAGAAACTGAACATGACTTGAATATTACAGACATTGAAAAGAAGTTAAATTGGATTGTTCAAAAAAATCAGGTAGTTTCTCGTGAAGATACCTATAACAACTTTGAGAAGTTGGTATTTGATGCTCTTCAGGTTGCCTACAAAGTAACTGCAAATTCTTTGTATGGACAGATTGGTAGTCGTGTAAGTCCTATCTATCTCCGAGATATTGCAGCATGTACAACTGCAACAGGAAGAGAGCGAATTATGATGGCAAAGGACTTTGTAGAGAGTACTTATCCTGGATCAAAGGTCATTTATGGTGACACGGATTCTATCTTTATCAAGTTTGCTTTCTATGATAAAGATGGTAAGCCAATTATAGGAAGAGATACACTTCCATTGGGAATTGAGGCTGGTCAAAGAGCTTCGCGGGAAATTAAAGGTTTGCTTCCAGAGCCACAGTCATTGGAATATGAGAAAACAATGTTTCCATTCATTATCTTCTCTAAAAAGCGTTATGTTGGTTTGCTATATGAAGATGATGCAAACAAGAAACCAAAACTAAAGTCTATGGGAATTGTTCTCAAACGACGTGATAATGCTCCCATTGTAAAAAAGATTTATGGAGGAATTATTGATATTCTCCTATATAAATATGACTTGAATGCCGCCGTTAAGTTTTTGAGAGAAGAACTCCAAAAACTTATAGAAGGAAAATATCCAGTAGAAGAACTAATCATTACAAAAACACTCAAAGGAACCTACAAAGATCGTTCTAAAATTGCCCACTGTGTACTTGCAGACAGAATGACAGAGCGTGATCCTGGAAATAAACCACAGGTAAATGACCGTGTTCCATACGTCTATATCCAAACAACAGGTGAAGTAAAACTTCAAGGAGATCGGATTGAAAATCCAGACTATATTCGTGAGAAAAATCTTACTCCTGATTATCAGTTCTATATTAGTAATCAGTTACTCAAGCCAATCTGTCAAATCTTTGCTCTCTGTATTGAACGATTGCCAGGATATGGTTATTCTCCAAGCTATTGGGAACAGTGGAATGAAGAACTAAAAACAAGCAAAATCTATTGTGATAGTGAAATGAAACGGAAAAACAGAATTGATGCTCTTCGCGAACAGGAAGCAGAAGCATTGTTGTTCTCTGCCTTCATGGATAAGAAACGTAAAGTGCGATCTCTTGCTTCTGAACTGGTAGTAACTGCAGGTGTTACCAAACCTAAGAAGACTGTAACCATTCAAAAGCATGTCCTCCCGTTGGATGCCCCGAAACTCACCTTCCAAATTGTAGAACAGAAAGAACCAAAACAATACAAGGCGAAAATGACGTTCTTTATGGAACATAATGTAATTCTTGAAAAAGATATTGTGATTCCTAAGAAAACACTTACCAAAACACAAGCATGTAACCATATCATGATTGGTATTCTAAAATCATTGGTTCAGGAGTATGGACCAATCCTTGAACAACAGGGACTTTTGCTGGACATAGATAAGTATTATACACGTGTTCTAAAAACTACATTAGAAGAACATGAAAGTCTTCTGGACAAACTTGCTCTTGCTGAAAAAGAATGTGATATGGAACTCTATAACAAATATACAGAGATGTTACAATCATTCCAGGCTGCACAGCTTATTTATAAATACAAACACATGTTTCTGTAAAATGACTTAGGGTTATTTTTCTATGTATTAGTAAAGAGTTTGTCTATGTTATTACCAAAACCATCCCGCATTTTTTGTCATACAATAAACCGTAAAATAGATCATGTACCTTATGTTTTGCACATTTTACAAAAAGATGAAAATTATAGAACAACTATTTTATCATTTTCAGAAAAGAAAGATGCTACTTTTATTGCGAATATGATTGAACAATATAAAATAGAAAAAGGAACACTTCCAGAAAATACATTTAGTTACGATTGTCCTTTTGAATTAGAACTTCATTCAGAAAATAAATTTAAAAAAGGAAATCCATTGGATGATTTTTATATTGAAAAAACTTCAGAAGAAAATATATACGAATACTGTGCTAAAAATTTATTTGATTTAATGATTATTGGCGACTTTGACAATAATGGACGTATTAAAGTGTATAGTTTTAATATTTCATTAGACCATGTTCGCCAACGTTTTGAAAAAGTATTTTATGAAAATCTATAACTTTTCTATCTATCCTATTTCTATTTTCTGTTTTATGATACATACTAGTTAAAAATGTAACCCAATCTTTTCATATTGAATTGATTTTGTAGTGATAATACTATATTAATATGATGTTCGCTAAATGAGTTATCTATATCTCCAATACATTGGAAAAGCCACTGAAAAATATCTTCATATAATCCTTTCTTGTGAAGTGTAATAAATTTTTCATATTCATGACGAACTGTTTCAAACCGATCCAATATTAGTGGTTGCATGGTAATGTATAGAGCTATCTATTTCTTCTCTTTAGTATGTAATTTAATATTATATCTATATAAAGGTTCTTACATGAACACAACACATATTGTGTTTTTATTGTTACTTATTTGTTGTATATATACATTAGCATTTACAAGCTCTTATAACGAACACTTCTTACCAAATATAAAAGATAAAATACGATATTATGTGGAAGAGACTTCATCTTTACCAATCAATTATATTGGTTGTGGAAAACTAACATTAAGTAGAGATGATCCTAACTTATTAACATCTGCAAACTTTTATTATCAAAAGAAACGATTTACTCGTTTTCAAGATATATCTACATCAGTTCTTCCTATTCTTCAAAAACTCCGAAAGAATAGTCCTAATGAAGTGATAGGTCCTGTTGCTGTACTTGTAAGTAAAATAAGTACAAATGAAATAGAAGTTGTCTATCTATTTCCTAATTTTGATAAAAATGGAATCCCTTTCGTTGGATATAATGCAATCGCAAAAGCTCATCGCTGGTACTATCGTGTCGTATATAGTCTCTATTATAAAGAATCTTCCAAGTTTTGTATAAATAAAGATACTGCACAATGTCCAAATGTACCGGTACGAAAAGTTATGGAACGTCCTGAACTTTATGGACAAACACAAATATATGCTCCCTTAAACCAACCAAGATATGGATATGGCTTCGGTGGCGGCTATGGTTATTATTATGATCCTTATAATTATTGGAATATATATTATTACTATACACCGTGTGGTACCAAAAAAAATAATCAGCAAAAATACTATGCTGTATATTTACTAAATACAACAGATCCTCTATATAACACTTTTTCAATAAACAACAATCCAAATATTTCATTTATTGCAGAGTATAGTGGTATTCGCTATGGTTGTGATTTCCAGGTAGTTTCTCCTAATCAAAAATATATGTTGCGTTTAGAAGAACTTGGAAAGCGTAATGAAGCACCTGGTCTTGTATTGTATAAAATTAATGAGGGAAATCCATTTCTAAATTGCAGAGAAAAAGAAGCTATAACTACGGAACAAATGTGGAAAATTCCTCTTAGCACTGGAAATTACATAGCTCCTCCAACCGATAGTAAGAAAAAACCTATAACTACTGATTATAACTATGCTCACTTTAAGATAGAAAATGATGTACTTTATTTGATAGATAAAGACGTTGTTGTGTGGAGTTATAAAATAGACACTCCAAATAGCCCAGCAATTGTTCAATTGGATGATAATGGTACATTGCAAATATACGATAGTACAAATAAACTGATTGATTCGTTGACAATTTCCTATATGACACGTGTTTCTACCGGAGCAAGATCTTCCAGATATTACATTGACGATGTAGCTATTTCTAACAATGAAAGAAAGTATTTGGAATATATGAAGAGAAAGCAAGAACGCAATGAAGCCTTAAGTACTAAAAATAAACAGGATGTTCAAACTTATTATAATAAAGAGGTATGCCCAATTGGGTTTGTAAAAGGTGAAATATAAATTTATTTTTGCATAAATTGTTAAATAATACAACCAATTAAAAGAAGAAATTATATCTAAACTTATTAGATTACTGGAATGGACAAGAAAGCCTATCAACTATTAGATACCTACTTTAGAGACCATTTTTATCCATTTACAAAGCACCATATTGATAGTTACCGCGAGTTCTTACGGAAGTATATTCCAGATGTTATACGATCATACAATCCAATTACAATGGTCAAATTCCATAACAACAAAGAAGAAGATTTAGAGTTGAAAGTAGAGATTTTTATCGGTGGACTTGAAGGAAACCTTATTTATATAGATCGCCCAACCATCTTAGATAAGGATGGAAATCCTTTAATTCTTACACCTCAAGAAGCTCGTTTAAAGAATCTTACTTATTCAACAAATCTATACGCAGATGTATTAGTTCGTTACGAAATTGCAGGAAGACCTGCTCCCATTGAAAAAGTGTTTTCACATATTCTTGTGGGACAAATACCTCTGATGGTACATTCTGATGGATGTGTACTACATCAACAAGGACCTAAGGTTTTACAAGCATTTGACGAATGTCCTTATGATCAAGGCGGTTACTTTATTATTGATGGAAAGGAAAAAGTCGTCATTTCCCAAGAAAGAATGGTTACCAATCGTTTATTCATTGAACCTTCTAAGGATCCGCGATTTAAATACAAAGGCTGGGTTCGCTGTACTACAGAAACCGGTGAAGCAGCATTGTTACCAAAAACTATGGAATTCTATGTATTAGATCCCACTGCAAATGCGTCTTCTATTCAAGAAGATATAGAAGAAGAAGGACAAGAAGAAGAGCCAGAAGAATCTATGAAAGACACATCTGTGCGCATCAAATACCGGGGTGCTATTCTTGTATCCATACCAAATATCAAATCTGGAAAAAACACACAAAAAATACCCCTTTTCCAACTTTTCAGAGCACTTGGTGTTGAAAGTGATAAGGAAATATTAGAACACATTCTTGGACCTCTTGATGAAAATGTTCCCCAGGAATACATAGACTTTATTATGCCTTCTTTACGTCATTGTACTGATAAGAATGTACATATATATAGCCAAATGGATGCAATTGAACATTTAAAAAATCATGTACGTTATCAATCTAATGAATATGTACATAGTATTCTTACAAACGATGTCTTCCCAAATATGGGAACAGATTACCAAAAGAAAGCCCGTTATCTTGGATACCTTATCCATTATATGATGGAAATGATTTTAGAGGTAAAACCAATGACAGATCGTGATGCTTTTGGATACAAACGCATTGATCTAAGTGGTTTCCTATTATCCCAATTATTTCATAATATATATAAACGTTTCCGTAAACACTGTAGAGATCTATTAGATCAAGAATACCATTATGGTCCAACACGTAATACTGGACACTTTGAAGAAATGATTCGTAAAGAAAATATTCAAAAAATCATTTCACCCCTTTTCATCACGGAAAGAATGCAGCGTTCTCTTAAGGGATTATGGGGATCTTCAGATTCTGATGAAAAACAAGAAAAGGTCCAAGATCTTTCACGAATTAGTTATATTGGTTTCTTATCAAATCTTCGTCGTGTAAATACTCCATTAGACCGTAGTATCAAAATTGTAAGTCCTCATCGTCTAAATGCTCAACAATGGGGCATTGTATGTCCTTTTGAAAGCCCTGATGGTGCTTCTATTGGATATCTAAAGAATCTTGCTCTACTAAGTCATGTATCATTTGGTACAAATCCAATTGATCTTATGGGAGACGAAAATAACTGCTTGATGGATCTTGGATTAATTCTCTTAATGTTTGTTTCTCCTTCTGAGGGACACGTTCTTACAAAAGTTTTTTTAAATGGTGAATGGGTTGGTTGTGTAAAGAACCCTGATGAATTTACATACAGATTTAAATTACTACGTAGAAATAGTCTAATCAATATTTTTACTTCTATCTCTTGGAAAATCAACTTAAATGAAATCCGTATTCAAACCGATCCTGGACGTGGATGCAGACCTCTCATTATTGTAGAAAAAGAAGTTCCTCGTCTTCCAAAATCATTTGACAATATGTCATGGTTTGACTTGGTATTTGGAGGTCTGACTCCAAAATCGGAACGAATGGAAGAAATGTATTACAAAGGTTCCTATGTATCTCCTTTTAAAATGAAAGAATTCCTCAGTTTACCACGGGATGAGGTATGGAAAGCACTTGAAAAAACACAATGTTATATTGAATTCATAGATATTGAAGAATCAGATACGCGAATGATAGCAATGTATCCTAAAGATATTTATGGTTACACAACTCATTTAGAAATTCATCCTTCTACCATTCTAAGTGTTGTGACAAATAATATTCCATTTGCAAATCACAATTTTGCTGCTCGTAACATTTTCTACGGTGCTCAGAGTAAACAAGCTGTTGGAATCTACGCAACAAATTTCTCTAAACGTTTTGATACTGCTGCTTATATTTTACATTATAGTCAAAAGGCTTTAATTACAACCAGAAATAGTCATTACATTTCCAATGATAAGTTGCCGGCTGGTTTTAATACCATTGTTGCTATTGCTACCTATTCGGGATATAATCAAGAAGATGGCATCATTATCAATAAGAATTCGCTAGATAGAGGTATGTTCCAATGTACTTCTTACAAGTCTTACTCTGCTCAGGAAAGCTCCCAAAATAAGTATGATTATGTAATGATGGCAAACCCTCTTAAAGTAAAGAAAGATCTACAAGTAGAAGTAGATCGCTTACGCGATGAAAGTATTTATCAATTATTAGACGATAATGGTGTAATTATCCCAGAATCATTTGTTACAAAAGGGTCTAAACTTGCAGTTATTGGAATGGTACATGTAAAAGAAGAATTAAAAGAAGTTCGTAAAGGTGTAAAAGTTGAAACACAAATGGTTAAAAGTTATAAAGATCTTTCCATTACAACAGGAGTGCATCATTATGGAACAATTGATAAGGTATACGTAGACCATTCTGGTGTAGCAACTGATTATAATCGTGTATGTAAAGTTCGTTTCCGTAAAATTCGCCGCCCTGAATTAGGTGATAAATTGTGTAGTCGCCATGGTCAAAAGGGTGTTGTTGGAATGATTTTACCAGAGGAAGATATGCCCTTTACTAAGGATGGAATTGTTCCAGATATTATTATTAACCCTCATGCTATTCCTAGTCGTATGACAATTGGTCATTTGGTAGAATGTGTATTTGCAAAACTTTGCTCTATGGAAGGAGCAATTGGAGATGGAAATGTATTTATCCCAGTTGATTTTGATGACATTGGTACACGATTAGAAGATCTAAACTTTGAACGTAATGGAAATGAAGTACTTTATAATGGTAAAACAGGTACCCAAATAGAAAGCGATATATTCATTGGACCAACTTTCTATCTTCGTTTAAAACATATGGTTGCAGATAAAATGCATTCACGTGATAAAGGTCCTCGTGATCAACTTACGCGACAACCTCCATCTGGTAGAAGTAAAGAAGGAGGTCTTCGTATTGGTGAGATGGAACGTGATGTTTTACTATCTTATGGATTTTCTCAGTTTGCAAAAGAAAGTGTAATGGAACGCTCTGATAAATACACTTGGGCAGTATGTAAATCTTGTGGAAGAGCAAGTCTCTATAACCCATCTCAACATATATACGAATGTATATCATGCAAATCACATGATATTGCTGTTGTACAAACACCATATGCTTTCAAATTACTTGTTCAAGAGATGGAAACAATGGGAATTACTCCACGTCTAATTACTGATACAGTAGATTATGAATGGAATGATGAAGAATTCTTTGAAGATGAGGAAGAACAATCTGGAGGACAAACATATACAGAAATCCCTGTAAAAACAGAGGAAGAAATAAACCAGCAAGTTTCTAATGAAAAGGAATTAGAACCAATAGTAGAAGGAGATGATGAGGAGGAGGAGGAGGGAGAAGAAAATGGAAATGGTGATGAGGAGGAAGAAGACGAGGAAGAAGAGGAGGAAGACGAGGAGGAAGAAGAGGAATATGCGGCAAGGGCGCAGGAGGAAGGGGAGGCAAATGGAGAATATAAGATCGGAGGTGCTGGCACTAAAAATAAAGAAGATAATCAAGATGATAATATTTTAATTGATGATGTTTCTATTAATGACGAAGATGAAGAAGTTAATATAAAAGATACTCACGAAGAGTCATCTGATATAAAAATTATTGAATTAGATATGCATTAAATAGATTTCATACTATTTATAATGACATAGAATGTTTTTTTTCGTTCGTCTTAATTAGAGGACGAGTATGTTAGAGCTATTATTAACCATTCTTGCAATTCTTGCAATTGCTGGTGTATCTACCTACTTCTATGTAGATAGTAAGAAACATAAGGATTCAAATGTGATTGATTTTGACCAAGTTAACAAAAATCTTGGTGTTGAAAAAGAAGATCGTTTAGCCAATCTAAAATATATTGTAGATCAGGTTAACAAAACAAACAAAGATATGGATACTTCATACCAGACTAAGTTTGGAGCTATTAATAAAACTACCACTGAAATTGATGAAAAATATAAACTATTTGAATCTGGATTTGGCTCTATTATAAGAACCAAAGATAACGCAGGAGTAGAAATTGCAATGAATAAACTATCTACTGTTCCTGCTACAGATGTTGAACTTATTAAACACATTAGCACTCTTGGAGGTGTAACCATTAAAGATCTACAAAATGACGCTACTAAACCTCTAATGCGTCTAAAAGCTTGCGGAACAGGAGCAAATGCGAATAGATGTATTGAAATCCCTAATGATAATGGGGATACTTACCTTACAAGTTTAACAGAAGGTAAATCCATTGTTGCTGGAGCCCCATTAAAAACACAAGATATGTCTATTACTGGAAAACTTGATATGTATACCGCAACAAACACTCCATATATGTCATTTATGGGTGAAAATACAGCAGATGGTGTTATATCTACAATTGATGGAAAAGCTACCTTAAAATTAGTTGCAACAAAAGGAGTTGCTGCCCCTTCCCAATTATCACTAAATAAGTCGGATGGTAAATCTGCAATTATCAAAATTAATAGTGGAAATGAATTAGAAATTACTGCTCCAGATAATAGTACTATACGTCTAAATGGAAGAGTACTCATTAATAACAAACTTGTTACCACAGAAGGTAATGTTATACCCCCTCCAACTGAAACTTCCTCTACAGGGAGTTTTTTTTTTAGCTCCCCTCCCACAATAACTCCTTCGCCAGCACCTGTTTCTTCCGCTGGCACTATAGTAATTTCTACTTCTCCCGCCCCCGCCCCTGTAATTACTGCACCTGCACCTGCTCCTGCACCTGTAATTACTGCACCTGCTCCTGTACCTGCAATTACTGCTCCTGCGCCTGCACCTGTAATTACTGCTCCTGCTCCTGCAGGTGTAAGTGTTACAGCTGCTCCTGTAGGTGCTCCTACTTCCTCTACAATTCTGGAGGCTGGAAATTGTTCACTTCTAAATAATAACGAAATCTACCAATGTGTAGATCCTACATATACATCTCTTTATACAAATACTTATCTAATTGATAATGGTTCTCGTAGACAATTATCCGATGCAAGAGAAGCAAATAGTGTTATCTCTGGAGTATTGTCCGATTGCAGAAACTTAAATTCTTGTCTGGTCGGACCTGCGCTTGCCTAAATACGCCCCTTTCTTTTTCTATTACTTCTAATAGAGGTGTCTTATATGACAGAATTTACAAAATATATATTATTAGCGGTCATTCTACTCGTATTCTTACTTCTCTTTGTACCAAAAACGGAGTACTTTGAAAGCATTGCAAACAATATTATTCAACAAAATGAAAAATTGAGAAAGTCTAGTACTATTCTATATACTAATCCAGAGTATTCAGAAGAAGATGATTTCTTGAATAATCTTGCAGATGAAAATCATTTCCCCACAGAACCTATGTTTATGAACAGATGTATTGAATTTACAAATAATCCATCTTTACACCTAAATGGTATTGATCAAACCATTTATCAGCTTCGTAAAGATAAAAGGTTCTTTATATCAAATAAAATTACAATTGAATACGTAGATTACTCTACTATTCAAGAAAAATTAAAGCATTATATTCTTACACTATATGCACATACAAATGATCCAAAAAATCCTAATGCTATTAAAGTTCATCAATTCTATGGACCAGCTTATGCTTTAATTACTCAATATCCTTATTTACGTACCATTCGCAGAGATGGTCGTAATCAATGTGATATATTAACAATTCCTCTACAGCAATCAAATGTATCTGAATCAATAGGATATTCTCCAAAATTACAAGATAACACTCCTTCTTGTGATATTCAACGAGATACTATCTCCAGTAAATTAATTGTATGTGAAGTGTATCTACTATTTCCAGCACATGATGTTGGAATGGTTAAACAAATAGATCTTCCAAATGGCAAAAAAGGTACTATTAATACAGTAGGTCCTTATAAATATAAGACATGGGCTAATATTAAGTGCAATATGAGAAGGTTATTTGCATATAATTCTGATATGAAAATCGCTGGATTATCAGTAGTAAATCCTAGAAGCCAAGATCCTAAATGCTTTGTAAAGTGTGGACAAATTGGTAATTCATATGGTTATACATGTGGTGCAAGAAATGCAAAAGGGAAAAAACCTTATGAAAGTATTGTATTAAGTTCTATAAAAACCCAAACTGAAGGAGCTAAATTACATGATTATGCAAATCTTTATTTACTAAATAGCAGTATTATGAATAATTTGTTAGGTGTAAATACAAAAAATGGTATTTTTGCGGATTGCATTAATGTACAGGCGATTGAACGTACATTTACTTCACAAAATATGTCTTCTCTATGTGAAAATATAAAAACTCCAATTAGTGGTCCTACTGATAAACTAGAACAAGTCGCAAAAAGTGTATTTATCATTAGCTTTATAAACAAAAATCTTTCAACTAACTGGTGTGTCGGTGTAGACTTTAATAAAAAAACATTAGTCCCTTTACTCTCAAATGGTAATATTCGTGCTATCTCATGGGAATCTACACCTATTTCAATATATACATCACTTACTGTAAAAGATACCTTTTATTTCTTGTCTATAAATATTCCTAATAATAAAAATAAATATGAAAAGTGGTGGCTAATGAGTAACAATCGTTTAGTACAAGCTACTACAAATAATATTCCAGATATTGCTTTTTACCCTAGAAGAGCTAAACTACAATTTGTTATGTTTACAAAACGAGGAAGTCGTTATGAAATACGTCCTAACTTTTCATCATGTTTAACATTACTATATGTGAATGGAAGTTATACTATACGATTTGAAGATTGTGCGGTCCAAGAAACTACTACCTATGTAACAACTGTATCCTTTATGAAAATTACTGATAAGGGTGCTGTAGGAAAATCATGCCCTACAATATCAGATAGTGATTTTGAAAATAATCTAAAATCTGCCGAGTATTATTACAAAAATCCTGTTATATAAATTTTCTTTTTTTCATGAAATTATGATTTAAACTGGGAAAAATCTACATTATATAATTTAGAGTACACCGACCCCATGAAAATTCTGGGTGATGTTTTTACACTTAATAATGGGAATATAGGTATTGGAACTCACCCAAGAGAAAAATTAGATATAGCCACAGGTGATACAATCATAAATAATAAACTCGGAATCGGTACTACCAATCCTCTTTTTGAATTAGATATACATGGTGATGTATACATTAATCCGGAAATATATACATCAAGTATTTATCTTAGTAACATTACTACAGTGGCACCTATCTTAAATGATCAAGGTGTTCCTACAAAAACATATTATCAAGTAGCTCCTATAAAGATCTTCTCTCAAGTGACAAATAATACCACTACTATTTTTTATAAAAAAGTAGATGGAACCTTTACAGGAACTGCAGATAAGGCAGAAGTCTATCTTAATGGATATAGGTTAGGGTATCAATCTCCGACTGTGAAAGATTTTGATTTAAGTTGTCAAATTGATTTCGCAGATGCTACAACTACATATGTTATTACGCTTGAAACAACCCCAAACTATGGAGATATTGTTGATATTACAATATGGCCTCAAAATATTATTCAAGAATCTCTTTTATTTCCAGGATATGTTACACAAACACTGACAAAAACATTTTTTACACAAGATTCTATTACAAGTAATCTTTCATATACTGATGGATATATTGGCATTGGAACCACTTCTCCTGTATCAGTATTTCAAGTAACGGGTACCTTTACAACAGAAGGTGATATCATTCCTCTTCAAAATATTACATATGATATAGGCACTCCACAAATTAGATTTAATAATATATATGCATCTGCTTCCTCTGTGTATTTAGGAAATATAACTCTTCGTCAAAATATTCTCAACAGTACAAATGAAGAGATTTTACTTCAACCTTACAACAGTAATAATGAAGTAACAAATGTATTTGAAAAATCTCTTTATGCTACAAATGGTATTGGAATTGGTACAGATTATAATAGATGTTCAGTAGATATAAATACAACAGATGCATTACTGATACCTGTAGGAACTATTACTGAAAGAAATTCATTCACTACAAAAAAAGGTCTATTACGCTATAATATTACACGAGACCAATATGAATCTATCAGAACAAATACTGCATGGACATATGTTGGAAAAGCTAGAAGTGCAAATAACGAGAGTTATATAAATGCAGAACTATCTCCCGGAATTGGTGATAATACACTTCGGTTTCATACAGGATCTAATGTTCCTCATCTTGTTATAAATTCATATGGAAATATTGGAATTGGTACTAATGTACATCCAATAGAAAAACTACACGTTGATGGGAACATATTTGTTAATAATATACTATACACTTCCAATTTAATTGTCAGAGGTGACACAACTATATTAGATACACTTAGCTCTAATACCGCTCAAATGATAGTTATTAATGATGGTACTGGACCTGCTGTTAAAGTAATTCAAAGTGGCTATAATATACTTTCTGAATTTCATGATTATGAATCTGGGATTGCTTTGTTTCTAAATAATGATGGAAAAATAGGGGTTGGTACTTCTACAACTCCACTTACCTTAAATATTAGTGGAACGGAATATTTAACAGGTTCACTTGCAATTGGACAAACTTCGGTTCCCAGGCAACTATTAGATGTTGGTGGAAATGTAACAGTTGCTACTGGATTTATAGGAATTGGTACCACTATTCCACGTTATATACTTGATATTTCTGCAAATAGACATGTTATCGTAAATGATGGAAGTATTGGTGTCGGAACAACACTTCCAATTACCCCTCTTCATATAGAAGGACAAACGTACCTTTCTGCAAATGTTGGAATTGGAACTACTAAACCTCGTCAATTATTGGAAGTTATTGGAAATATTACTATTTATGGAAACCTTGGTATTGGTACTATAATTCCTTCCCAAGATTTACATATTACAGGTCAAACATACCTCACTTCTTCTACAGGCATTGGTACAGATACAATGCGTCAACAAGTAGATATATATGGGGGAAATACAATCGTTGGAAACTTTGTTGGTATTGGCACTACAGTTTCTTCACACGCCATGCATGTTATAGGAAATAGTATGTTCTATGGAAATATTGGTATTGGTACATCGAGTCCTGTACAAGCATTAGATGTTCGTGGCGGCAATCTTTATATTACTGGAAATATTGGTATCCAAACAACAACTACCCTATATCCTTTATACAACGTTGGCACATCCTATTTTGAATCAAATATAGGCATCGGAACTACCATTCCTATCAATCTTTTACATGTTCAAGGATCAGCAACACTTCAACAGCGCCTCGGAATTAATACAGGAATTCCTGATACACAATTACATGTGGTTGGAAACACATATCATAATGGCAGCATTGGTATCGGAACGACACTTCCTGCATTTCCTTTACATGTGGTTGGGAGTGCGATTCTTATTGGAAATATTGGTATTGGAACAACGATTTCTTTGCAGCTATTAGATATACGTAATAATATTTATATTGGTGGGAGTGTGGGTATTGGAACTACACAAACTCCTAATAAATTACATGTTTTAGGAGAAAGTTACAGAACTGGAACTGTTGGAATTGGTACAACAATTACACGTCAAACGTTAGATGTATTTGGTGGAAATGCTATTTTTAGTAATTCTATTGGAATTGGCACCACCGTTCCTTTACAAAATTTACATGTGGAAAATCAATCCTATTTTAGTACAACTATTGGTATTGGAACTACCATAACAAGACAACTCCTAGATATACAAGGGGGGAATATTACCATAAATAATGGTTCTATTGGTATTGGTACTACCATTCCAAGAGCCCCTCTTTTTGTAATTGGTCAAGGATTCTTTGCAAACAATGTTGGAATTGGAACTACCATTGCTCGCCAATTATTAGATATAGAAGGTGGATCATTATCTCTCTCTGGATCTATAGGAATTGGTACAACAGTTCCTATTTGTTCACTTCATGTAATTGGTCAAAGCTATTTCCGAGGAAACATAGGAGTTGGAACTACAAATACATCTCAAATAATAGATATTATTGGAAATACATACCATACTACAAATATAGGTATCGGAACAACAATTAGCAGACAGTTATTAGATGTGTTTGGAGGAAATATGGTATTAACAGGTACAATAGGTATTGGAACTACAATTACATCTATTCCATTATATGTGCTAGGACAAAGCTATAGAAGTACCAATGTAGGAATTGGAACAACTATTACACGACAACTGTTGGATATTGTTGACGGAGGAATGACTGTTAGTGGATCTCTTGGCATTGGAATTACCGTTCCTATTCGCAGTCTTCATGTTGTCGGAACTTCTTATCTAAGTACCAATGTTGGAATTGGAACAACGATAAATCGTCAATTGGTTGATGTTCTTGGAAATGCCATATTCTCTACAAATGTAGGAATTGGTACCACACTTCCCATATTACCTTTACATGTTCAAGGAAGTAGTTATTTCAGTGACAATATTGGAATTGGAACTACTATCCCATTATATCCTCTCACTGTATTTGGTAACAGTTCTTTTATGGGAAATGTGGGTCTTGGTATAACAATTCCTCTTCAACTTTTACAAGTAGAAATTGGAAATGCAATTGTCTCTGGAAACTTAGGAATAGGTACAAATATACCTATCCGATCACTTCATTTAGCTGGACAAGGATATATGACAGGTAGTGTAGGGATTGGAACAACTATTTCACGAGAAATATTGGATATATCTGGTGGAAATGCTATTGTAAGTGGATCTATTGGTGTAAGAACAATAAATCCTATACGTACTTTACATATTGAAGGACAGGGATATTTTACAACAAATATAGGTATTGGTACTACAATTAGTCGTCAACTCTTAGAAGTTTTTGGAGGAAATACAATAGTCTCTGGAAATATAGGAATTGGAACCACAGTGCCTACTTTTCCTCTTCATGTTGTTGGAAATTCTTATTACTCTACAAATGTTGGAATTGGTACTACCATTCCTCTTCAACTACTTCACTTGCATAATGATAATATGGTTGTAAGTGGTTATATTGGAGTTGGAACAACTGTTCCAATTACACCTCTTCATGTCATTGGTCAGGGTTTCTTTACAAATAATGTAGGAATTGGAACGACAATCACACGACAATTTTTGGATATTGTTGCCGGGGGAATGACTGTTAGTGGATCTCTTGGCATTGGAACTACCGTTCCTATTCGCAGTCTTCATGTTGTCGGAACTTCTTATCTAAGTACCAATGTTGGAATTGGAACAACGATAAATCGTCAATTGGTTGATGTTCTTGGAAATGCCATATTCTCTACAAATATAGGAATTGGTACCACGCTTCCCATATTACCTTTACATGTTCAAGGAAGTAGTTATTTCAGTGACAATATTGGAATTGGAACTACTATCCCATTATATCCTCTTACTGTATTTGGTAACAGTTCTTTTATGGGAATTGTGGGTCTTGGTATAACATTTCCTCTTCAACTTTTACAAGTAGAAATTGGAAATGCAATTGTCTCTGGAAGTGTTGGAGTCGGAACAAATGTACCT